>Ga0335073_10013206_pt1 | contig 11579 bp, 9 predicted proteins | sample Lox_Sample_22_FD_207093 | JGI IMG/M metagenome (GOLD analysis project Ga0335073, IMG submission 207093) | Soil microbial communities from Loxahatchee National Wildlife Refuge, Florida, United States - Lox_Sample_2.2 | ecosystem: Environmental > Terrestrial > Soil > Wetlands | place: USA: Florida... | reverse complement strand
CCGCGATCGCACGATCGGCAGCCGCCATCGCGTCGTCAACCAGTCCGTCGAAATCGAGCTCGGCGAACTCTCCGGCTGAATCGCCGTGCGCGCGCGCATGGTACGAAAATGTCGAATAGCCGCGGCGCGCGAGGATGTCGGCGCCCAGCACCTCCGCGCGCCAGTTGAACAACTGCTCCTGCGCCAAGCCGTGGCAATAGACGATCACGGGCGCATCGGCGGACGCCCAGCGACGTATCACGCCGTAGAGCGAACGCCCATCGGAAATGAAGAACTGACGATGTCTTACAGGTTCGGCGAATTCACTCACTGCGCGATGCCGATTCTTCTCGACTTTGCGAGCCAGCCCCGCTCGCGACTGGCGCCAGAACCTAGCGCATCATCGCTTGGAGGGACAATCGAAGCGGCGTCTGCTTTTCACATCGCCGGTGAAAGGCAGTGTCCCGAATCGTGTCCCGCGTGGAGACGCTTAGTTCTTGCGCGACATCGCGTAGGCGCAGAACGCGATCGCGTAGATACATCCGAGGATCAAGGTAAGCTCGAATTCTCTGAACATTTTTTTCGTGCCTTCAAGGTCAGCTCGACATACTTCACTATCCCTTCTCAGATTCAGCATCGGTCGTGCCGGTGTCGCGCCGAAGCGGCCTCATTCTCTAAACGAAACTTCAGTTTCGGGCCGCGCGCGCATCGGTAACCGACTGGTCGGTCATTTCGTATATGGATTGGGAGATGCGGCAATGAACACGATCAATACGGAGAAGACTTCAGGCGACAGAATGATGAATAAGCAGCCAAAGTTCGCGAAGCTGTGCCGACGCGTGGCAGGCGCACTGGTAATCGCGGCTTCGCTTGGGCTCGCGGGATGCTATGGGCCTCCGATGTCGCCGGCCGCGAGAGATACCTTGATTGGCGGTGCGGTAGGCGCCGGCGGTGGCGCGCTGGTCGGTTCCGCAGTTGGCAGTCCCGGAGTAGGCGCGGCGGTCGGTGGTCTGGCGGGTGCGGGCGCCGGTTACATCTACGGCAACCAACAGGAGCGCTATTACCGTTACGGCTACGGCGGCTACTAAGCGATATGCGCGGCCAAGCGGCACGAATAATTACTCGGACGATTGACTATTGCGTTTGCAAGTCAGCCTCGACTGTAGTATTTAGCTACTAGCAGTCGATACCGAACTTCCGCATCGGAATAGCAGTAGGAATCGATTGTCCGACCAGTCCGGCCGGGGTTGGACTGGCCGGAAGCCGACGGGCGCCTGACTGGGGTCAGCGCCCGCCTTTCATTTCAGACTCCTTGAAATTGATCTTCGTGAATATCCGTCCATGATCGCAGAGGAACGCGATCCGTCGCGATTTGACGGTCGTCCGAGCATCGCGAAAACCGCATTTCTGGCTCCGAAATCCCTCTCCCTGACCAGGGAGAGGTCGCCGCGCGCGCAGCGCGCGTCCGGTGTGGGACTCCAGGTTTGTCAGGCCCGCTTGCGAGCCTTCCAAACCTCTTCACATGGCCAGTGACGCGCCCACTCGGCGGTAACGAAGGGATAACGCGACGTGGCTCCGGCTGGAGGCCGGATCTCGACCATGTCCTCAACCTCGAACCCCGAACGCCTCAACATTCGAACCCAGTCGCCGTGTGACAGGTGAAACTCAACGCCCTGATCGCCGGGCCACTCGACCCGATACATCCCGAACGCTGGACGCAGCAGTCGATCGGTCGCAGCCATACCCTCCTCGGCCGGCACACACAACATCAGAAGGAACGAGTTGGTCAGGAAGATCAACTGACCATCTGGACGCAGAAGGCGCGCAGCCTCGGCAACCCAGCGCTGCGGATCTGCCCAAAGACAAGCGCCATACTCGGAGATGGCCAAGTCGAAACTCGCATCCGGATATGGGACGCTTTCAGCGTTGCCATGAATAAGCGGGAAGTCGAGACCGTGTTGATGTTGCAGGCGGCGAGCCGTGACGAGCTGCGCCTCCGAGTTGTCGATCCCTACTACGCGTGCGCCTCGCCGGGCGAGCCACGCCGAGACGTAGGCGGTGCCGCATCCGAGTTCGATCGCATCCTTTCCGATCAGGTCCTTGGGAAACATGCCGACGTCGAACTCCGGGACCTGCCATATGCCCCACACAGGAGTGTCCCTGGCCCAGGCGCTTTCGCCGGGTGCGACGTATTCTTGCGCCCAGCGGTCCCACTTCGCGCGGTTCTTCAGCACGTGTTCGGGTAGATCATCCATCGTACTCGCTCCGATCTGGTCGATAGTGATTCAAAGAAACCAGGACGAATCATTCAACACCGATTTAACTGCGACATCCATCTGGTTTGGAAAGGAGCGCAAACCCGCGCGGTGGGCCTCTCAACAAAGAGTGGACAAGGATCAAATGTGGCATCGGCGAGACCTTCCCGTCGATGCTCGTGTAGTGCTTCGCGATCCTTCAGGGAGCACGTGTCGCGACGTACTGCGTGTTGAACGCGTCACGTGGAGTAAGTGACTCGCTGGCCGTTGATCCTTCGATTTCCGGGCGATGAGCTTTCCAGCCGCACGGGTGCGCTCGAGACCCCGGCTCAAAGTGGGTCAACTTTCACGCGGGACGCTGACAATCTCAGGAAACGCGGGCTGAGGATGGGATTCTAGCCGAGATATACTCGGCCAGACGCTGCTTTCCGGATGCACCGATCGCGTTCGGCACTCGCACGTTACTGCTGTACGCGAGCGCTCCCACTAGAAAATCCACCACCTGACTTGGCACCGAGCTGATCGAATCCCGATACTCAATCAATCTGACGGGTGATCTGACTTGACGACCGTTCGAGGCAAATCGGTTGAGGTCCTGCCGCAGAGCCAGCATCGAGCCCGCGGCGCGTCGCCGCTGCGGATAGATATAGAGTTTCTGCGTATCTCGCGATTCGACTGCATAATGCCGCATCAGTAGTTCAGTCGCGCTGCTATAGCCAATGTCGGTGCGGGAATTTCGCCAATTCGCGTCTGACGAAGCCAGCTTCGAATATCTGAAGTCGATTTGGCCGCGATGCAGCGCGAACAGGATCGCATCGGCTACCGCTTTGTATGCTTCGGCGTTGCGGCTCGTCACCTTGTGCCATTTCAGCTCCGGCGCGTCACCAAGGTTTTGCTGCAGCAGCAGTTTGAGCTTCTTGCTCGATGCCGCGTTGACAACGACACACCCGGCCAGGCGAAATCGGTCAGACGCGCCGCCACTCTCATCGACGAACAGCCGGCGCGAGATCTTCTTGCCAGGATCTTTCCCAGCGCATTCTGCGCGCAGCGTCTCGCCCCGCAACGAGCTGCCCTTCGAGGCCAGCAGCTCGGCCGGCAGCAACGCCACCGCGGCCGCGAGACCGATGAATTTCCGCCGGCTGATCTTCACCTTGAGCGCCAACCTGTCAGAACGCGGGCGATACGAGGCGGCATAGACCGCCAGCTTCGACGGGGCTGTCGGTTTCCGAGATTTCGACCTGGGTGTTGCCGTGGTTGAGCCCGGTAAACTCGAAAGTGTCGGTCATCTGCCTGCATCCCGTAAGCAGCGGTATGAGCGGGAGCGAAGGAGCGCTGGGGGCGGGAGCCGCCGGTTTGAGGTCGAGACTCAAATGACCGACGTCTTCGGCATCAACGCTCATCGACGAATCAGACGCAATGGTGAAATTGCAGAACACGGTGTTGACGTGTTCGCCAAGCTCGCCGCCGGTGACATTGGTTCCGTCGGTGCGAAGCACGATGTAAATACCGGTCGGCTGTCCGGTTTGAGTGTGGCCCTGGCCCTTGCATACGTAAGTGCCCTGCAAAGGTTGGCCATTCATGCCCAGGATCGGCGAGGCGAGAGAAAGCGCATGGGCGCGGCCCGCCATCATCGGCATCGCAAGTAAGATCGTCAAGAAAGCTATTTTGCGCATGGGCTCGGCTCCTCGGTTGCGGCAGGCCAGCGTGATTGAGGCCTGCGGCCTCACGCGAGCAGGTAACATGCGGTTGGCGGCAATGTAAAGTTTCTCTACAAATTGTAATTATACAGAAAGTATAGGGACTTCTACTAGCAGTTGTATCGAATTCACAATGGCAGACGAGCGCGGCGTCGTTGCTGACGCCACGCTCGCACTTTCACGTTCAGTGATTACGCTCGGGATGCTGACTGGCCGAGCTCAGCGATGCCCGCCATGGCCGCCGCTCGCTCCGCCACCGTGCATGCCACCGCCGCCACCGTGGGATCCGCCACCGCCGCCGTGAAAGCCACCGCCTCCGCCGTGGAAGCTCCCATTGAAACCACCACCGTGGATTCCGCTGTTAACGCCACCGCCATGGAATCCGCCGTTGAATCCGGCACCGCCGCGAAAGCCTTCGTTATGGGCCACCGCAAATCCGTGGTTGTATGCTGGCGCGCCGAAATTGTGCGCGACGAAGCCGCCATGCTGCGGATACCAGTGGTCATGATCCCATCCGCTATGGCCCCAACCGCCATCCCAGCCGTGATTCCAGTAACCGCCGTAATAGCCAGGATAGCCGGCGCCATACAACCCGCCGGGATAATATCCACCGCCATAGAGCGGCTCCGAGTAAGCGTAGCTTGGATATCCGCCGCCGTAGCCACCGCCGTATCCGTATCCCGGGCCAACGTCGTAGCATCCGGCAAGCCCGAACATACCCACCGCCAACGCGACTATCGCGATCGATTTTAGCTTCATGGCTTTATCGCCAGTTGACGAGGGAATGTAGGTCGGAGCGGAGGGTCCGTTTGCAGGCTCGATGAACCGCAGCGCCAGCATCCGTGGACGCCAACCAGCGTCCTTTCTCTGATCACTAATACGAAATCGGTGCCAAGCAGTTTCCGCCGTTTTATAAGGGTTTTCGAGCTTCCGAACTGCGGTGCAGCGATCGCGGCACTAGCCGAAATTTCTTACTTCTCACCCTTAATGAATCTCAAGCTTCATCCTTAATGAATGTTCATCTGTGCGCGCCTCGGTTGATTTGTGCGCCCGCATTTCAGATAACGAAAGCTCGCGTATCGGTCGCTTCTTGAGCGGAGTCTGCACTGTGCAGCTTGGACTCGCGATGCGGCCAACTCGATCGCGACAGGGGAAATCGAAATGGGAGTTCTTTCAGGTTATCGCGTCATCGAGCTCGCAGGCATCGGACCCGGACCGATGTGCGCGATGCTGCTGTCCGACATGGGCGCCGACGTTATTCGCATCGATCGCCTGGCCGACGCCGGCCTCGGCATCGGCATGGACACCAAGTACAGCCTGCTCAATCGCGGACGCCGATCGATCGCGCTCGATCTCAAGAAGCCCGAGGCGATCGAGGCCGTGCTCAAGATGGTCGAGCGCGCCGACGCGCTCATCGAAGGCTTTCGTCCCGGCGTCACCGAGCGCCTCGGCCTCGGCCCCGACCATTGTCTCAAGCGCAATCCTAAGATCATCTATGGCCGCATGACGGGATGGGGCCAGGAAGGTCCGATGGCGCATGCCGCCGGCCACGATATCAATTACATCGCGCTCTCCGGCGCGCTTCATTCGATCGGCCGCCGCGGCGATGTGCCCGTGCCGCCGCTCAACCTCGTTGGCGATTTCGGCGGCGGCGCGCTCTACCTCGCGCTCGGAATCGTCGCCGGGATGCTCGAAGCGCAGAAGTCGGGAAAGGGCCAGGTCGTTGACGCGGCGATGGTCGATGGCGCGGCGTCGCTGATGACGGCGACCTACGGGATGCGCGCCTCAGGCTTCTGGAACGAGAAGCGCGGCGACAACATCCTCGATACCGGGGCGCACTACTACGAAGTCTACGAGACCAAGGACGGCAAGTACGTCTCGATCGGATCGATCGAAGCAAAGTTCTACGAGGAGCTGTTGCGCCTGTCGGGCCTGAAGGGCGTCGAGCTGCCGCGCCAGAACGATCGCAACGCGTGGCCCGCGATGAAGGACAAGCTGAAGGAAGTCTTCCGCTCCAAAACGCGCGACGAATGGTGCGAGATCATGGAGGGCAGCGACGTCTGCTTCGCGCCCGTGCTGAGTATGGACGAGGCCCCGCACCATCCGCACAACAAGCATCGCAGCACCTTCGTCGATCGCGACGGCGTGTTGCAGCCGGGCCCCGCGCCGCGCTTCAGCCGCACTCCGAGCGCAATCCAGTGCCCGCCAGCGAAACCGGGTGAGCATACCGAGGCAGCGCTCCGCGACTGGGGCTTCAGCGACTCCGATCTCGCGAACCTCAAGAGCCGCGGCGCAATCACCAAGTAGAATTCTGAAAAACGCCTCTCCCGCGACTTAACGGGAGAGGCGTTTTCTCAGGAGCGCGTGAAGGGCGGTCTGATTCGCGAAGCGAATCCGCCCGAGCCCCTTTCAAATCTGCGCCTTCCCTCATTCCGAGCAAGTGAGCATCGCGAACGCGCCGAAGAATCTCGAACCGCTGCGCCCACGCGCAGCCGGTACCGATTTTGTGATCGCGAGGCGCTCCTCAATGGTGCAGGCGCCGCTCCGGGCGCTCCGCGCGCGTCCGGCAGGTGAGGGTTCTGAGCGTTGCGCTCTGAAGTCACGCCGACACCGCCCGAAGCCCGTCACGTCACTTCACGATCAGCCCTTCGAGCTCGCCCTTCTCTCTCCATTTTGCGATCAGATCGAAAAACGCGAGCGCACCGTCCGGATAAGTTGCCGACAGGAAACCGCCCTCGCCCGTGCCCTCGCCATTGTAATAACCGGGCGTGCACACGCTCTGATACTTCGTCATCGAGTTGGTGCCGTTCACGATGCGCACCCACTCGGCTTCCGCTTCCTGGGTAGGCTCGATCGATTTCGCGTTTCGCCGATTAACCTCTGTGATCAGTTGCGCAATGTGATGCGCCTGCTTGTTCAGCATGTAGGTGAAATTCGCGGTGAGTCCCGTCTGCGTGAGCCCCATGTGGAAGCAATTTGGAAAACCGTGGCTAAGGAAGCCATGAAACGTGCGCATCCCGTTTGACCAGTAGTCAGCGAGCGAAACTCCGTCGCGCCCCTGCATCGCGAACTCGGCGCGCCGCGTGTAAGCAGTGCCGACCTCGAAACCGGTCGCGAACACGATGCAATCGACTTCGTACTCCACGCCGTCAACCACCACGCCATGTTCGGTCACGCGATCGACGCCCTTGCCCTTTGTATCGACCAGCTTCACGTTGGGCAGATTGAATGTATCGAGGTACTCATCGTTGAACGTGGGCCGCTTGCACCACTGACCGAACCACGGCTGGAGCGCCTCGGCAGTCTGCGCATCCTTGACCGTCTGCGCGACGCGCTTGCGGATGTCGTTCATCTTCTGAAAGTCGGCGATCTCGGCGAGCGCCGCTCTTTCATCGGCCGATAGATCCGAGTTGCTGCGGCTCGAGATCAACTCGCCCAGCTTTTTCAGCGGACTGGTCCATTTGTCGCGGACCTCGTCCTTTTCGAGCTCGACTCCATCGAGCAGCGCGGTGAAATTGCGATTGCGATACTCCTGCCATCCGGGCTTCAGCTTCTTGGCCCACGCGGGATCGGTCGGAGTGTTGTTGCGCTCGTCGACCGATGACGGCGTGCGCTGAAAGACGTAGAGCTGCTCCGCGTGCTGTCCCAGATGCGGGATGCATTGGATCGCCGTCGCTCCGGTCCCGATGATTCCGACCCGTTTGTTACCGAGCTTGTGCTGCCCGCCCGTCGTATCGCCGCCGGTATAGTCGTAATCCCAGCGGCTGGTGTGGAAGGTGTGGCCTTTGAAATTTTCGATTCCGGGGATCCCCGGCAACTTCGGCTTGTTGAGCGGTCCACTCGACATGATCATGAAGCGCGCTCTGAACTCGTCGCCGCGATCGGTTGCCACTGTCCAGCGCCCTGCTTCGTCGTCCCAGCGCGCCTCGGTCACCCGCGTCTGAAAGCATGCCTTCTCATAAAGATGGAATTGCTTTCCGATTCGCTGCGCGTGCGCGAAGATCTCGGGCGCAAACGAATATCTTTCCTTCGGGATGTAGCCGGTCTCCTCGAGCAGGGGCAGATAGAGGTAGCCTTCGACGTCGCATTGCGCACCCGGGTAGCGATTCCAATACCAGGTGCCGCCGAAGTCGCCCGCTTTCTCGATTATGCGGATATTGCTGATGCCGGCCTCCTGCAGCCGCACCGCAGCCAGCATCCCGCCGAAGCCGCCGCCTATCACAACCGCATCGAGGTCTTCGCTGAGAGCCTGGCGCTGGACGGGCTCGGCGTATGGATCCTCGTTGAAATGAGAAAACTGTCCGCTGATTTCCCGATACTGGCTGTTTGCGTCGGCGCGCAGGCGTTTCGTGCGTTCCGCCGCATACTTCTCGCGCAAGGCCGCCGGATCGAATCCCAATTCGTCCGCCGTCGGGATGCGGTTTTGAGTGACTGCCTCGCTCATCGTGTCAGTCCTCCTCTGTGAGTCAGGAGTATCTCTACCGCCACTTTATTTTCGCTGGCAATAGCCGCGGCGCACGGCGAAGATCGCGCTCATGATGTCGCAAGCGAATATCACGGCCGACACTCCGATGGGCGCGAACCTCGTCGCCGGCGGCGCGACCTTTCGATGCTGGGCGCCGCGCGCGACGGCAGTATACGTCAACGGCACCTTCGGCGGCGTCGCAATGACCGGTGAGACCGACGACTTGCTGATGATGTCCGACGGTCACGGCTACTGGACCGGCTTCATCGACGCGGCGGGCGACGGCGATCCGTATCACTTCTACGTCATCGGCGCGGGCTCGCAGGGCTACAAGCGCGATCCCTACGCGCGCGAGATGGCGCTCGACTCGCCGTTCCCGACCTGCAGTTGCGTGATGCGCAGCGCGACCGCGTATCCGTGGCACGATGCCGATTTCGTGACGCCCGATTTCTCCAACATGATCGTTTATCAGCTTCACGTCGGGACATACGCGCCTGCCTCGCCCGGCGCGGCGTCAACCTTTCTCGATGTCATAGGCAAGATTGACTACCTCGTCGCGCTCGGCATCAACGTGCTTCAGCCGTTGCCGATCGACGAGCTCGAGACGCAGCCGTCGCAGGGCTACAACGGCGCCGACTACTTCTCGCCCGACACGCCCTACATCGTGACCGATGAGAACGCGCTCGCCGGCTACCTCGCGACGATCAACCAGATGCTCGCGGCGAAGGGACTGGCGCCGATGACGCTCGCCGATATCAGCACCGCGCCAGCGCAGCTCAAGGCGATGGTTGACCTGTGCCATCTTAATGGAATCGCGGTGGTGTTCGACGTCGTCTACAACCACGCCGGCGGTTTCGAAGGCGACGACCAGAGCCTCTACTTCTGGGATCGCGCCGCCAATGGCGACAACAACCAGAGCCTCTATTTCACCAACATGGGATGGGCGGGCGGCCTCGCGTTCGCGCTCTGGAATCAAGATGTGAGCGAGTTCGTGATCAACAGCGCGGGATTCTATCTCGACGAGTTCCACGTTGACGGATTTCGCTACGACGAGGTAAGCGCGCTGCTCCAGCTCGGCGGCAGCTCCGGATGGGAGTTCTGTTGCAATATCACCGGCACCGTCAGGTACATGCGGCCGCGCGCAATTCAGAACGCCGAGCACTGGCCTGTCGATGGCAGCATCGTAACGCCGGTCGCGAACGGCGGCGCGGGCTTCGATGTCACCCAGCACGACGGCCTGCGCCTCGCGGTGCGCGCCGCCATCGCCCAGGCTTCGGCTGGAGCCAACGCGAGCATCGATCTCGATTCGGTCGCGGCGAATCTGTTTCCCTACAACGTCGCGCATGCATGGCAGGCGGTACCGTGCGTCGAAAATCACGATGTGGTGTACGTCGGCAGAGACCCGCGCATCCCGATGCTCGCCGACAGCAGCGATCCGCTGTCGTGGTATGCGCGCAGCCGCTCGCGCGTCGCGCTGGCACTGCTGCTGACCGCGCCGGGAATCCCACAGATCTTCATGGGCCAGGAGTTTCTCGAGAGCCAGCCGTGGAGCGACGATCCGACTGCCAGCGCCAATCTCATCTCATGGCCGGGCGCGAGCACCGCCGACAAGCCGAAGAACGATTTCCTGTGCTTCACGCAGGACTTGATTCGCCTCAGATGGAATCACCAGGCCCTGCGGGGCGATGCGATCAACGTCTTTCACGTTCACGATCAGAATCGCGTCATCGCGTACCAGCGCTGGATTCCCGGCGCGGGCCTCGATGTCGTCGTGGTCGCGACACTCAGCGAATCGACATGGTGGGGCTACGAAATCGGATTTCCGAGCGGCGGCCAGTGGCTCGAAGTCTTCAATAGCGACGTCTATGACAACTTCCCGAACCCTGAAGCTGCCGGCAACGGCGGCGCGATCACGGCGTCAGGCGGTCCGATGCACGGCCTGCCCGCGTCAGCATCGGTCGTCATCCCGGCCAACGGCGTTGTGGTATTCGCGCGCGACACTTCCGACTGACGCTGCTTGTCTGGTTTCGCTTGATCAGATAATCCCCGAACACGACAACTTCGAGTGAGGTTTCGATCATGGCAGAACTCAGAAATCGCCAATGGCTGCTCGCGGCCCGTCCGCAGGGCATGATCAAGGAAAGCGACTTCAAGTGGAATGAAACCGCGACGCGCGCGCTCAAGGACGGCGAGCTGCTGGTGCGCAACCTCGCCTTCTCGTTCGATCCGACGCAGCGCGGATGGATGTCGATGGATACCTACATGCCTGCGATTCCAATCGGCGAGCCGATGAAAGCCGGCACCGTCGGCCAGGTCGTCGAGAGCAAGCGCGACGGATTCGCCAAGGGCGACCTCGTGCAGGGCCTCTTCGGATGGGAGGATTACACCATCACGAGCGGCGCCGGCATCATGGGCTTGCAGAAGCTGCCCGCGGGCACCGATCCGCTCCTCGCGCTGTCGCTGCTCGGCACCACGGGCTTGACCGCATATGTCGGCCTTCTCGATTGCGGTCTACCCAAGGCAGGCGAGACCGTCGTCGTATCAGGTGCCGCGGGCGCGACCGGCTCCGTCGTCGGCATGATCGCGAAGATCAAAGGATGCCGCGTGGTTGGAATCGCGGGCGGCCCCGAGAAGTGCAAATGGCTCACGGCGGAAGCAGGCTTCGACGCCGCGATCGATTACAAGAATGAAAACGTCGGCGATGCGCTGGCGCGGACCTGCCCGAAAGGCATCGACATCTATTTTGATAACGTCGGCGGCGAGATCCTCGACCTCGTGCTGATGCGTCTCGCGTTCCGGGCTCGCGTCGTACTCTGCGGCGCGATCTCGCAGTACAACGAAGCAGCGGGCATCGCGGCGCATCCGCCGAAGAACTACTTCAACCTGCTCTTCCAGAACGCGCGGATGGAGGGCTTCCTGGTCTTCCACTTCTCGGACAAATTCCCGCAGGCAATCGCCGACATGTCGAAGTGGCTGGCCGAAGGCAAGATCATCAACAAGATCGATTTGGCGGAAGGCCTCGAAAACGCCCCCAAAACAATCATCCGCCTCTTCACCGGCGCCAACTTCGGCAAGCAATTGTTGAAGGTAGCGAATCCGCAGTAGGCTGACTGCGTTTGTTCTGAAGATCTGAAAAACATAGTGGGGTGGGGGTGCGGGGCCGCCCGGGAGTTAGCGCAAAAG
>Ga0335073_10013205_pt1 | contig 11579 bp, 5 predicted proteins | sample Lox_Sample_22_FD_207093 | JGI IMG/M metagenome (GOLD analysis project Ga0335073, IMG submission 207093) | Soil microbial communities from Loxahatchee National Wildlife Refuge, Florida, United States - Lox_Sample_2.2 | ecosystem: Environmental > Terrestrial > Soil > Wetlands | place: USA: Florida... | reverse complement strand
AACCGAGATCGCGAAAGCTTCCTGCCATTTTGAAGCGCAGCGCCGGCAAAGCGTGGCCGATGGGAACCGCGACCTTGGTTGCCAGATCGCTCGTCGAGGTCAGCGACACGAAGAGCGGCCGGTCGGCAGCGTTGGCATCGGGCGGATCGGCGCTATTGGCCGCTGGTCCACTGGCCAGAAATGGCTGGTAACGATAGCTCTTACTCACGAGAAAATCCAGCATCGGCCTCGCTTCCGTGGCCGCTCCGGCCGGATTGATAAAGATGACGAGATCGGCACGGGCATCGGAGGCCGCTGCCGCCAGCCGCAGCTTCTCAGCCGCTTCGGTCGATCTGTCGGGAAGCGCGGCGGCTTCCTGGGAGTAAATGGTCGCCTGCGCAATCTCGCTGGCAGTGGCCTCACTGATGGCGCGCTCCAGGAGAAGACCACCAAAGGAATGTCCGATGAAGATGGCCAGAGCCCGTCTGTTCTCGTGGGTGCGCATGGCAATTTCGGTCAGCGCGCTGGAGAGGCTGGCGCTGGGAATGCGGGTGGCGGTCGCCTCGCGGTTGTAATACGACAGTTGCTGCCCCAGGGGCCAGGATGAGCGGATCAGGTTGCCACGCCAGCCAATGTAGATGCCAATAATGGGCCGAGTTCCTTTCAGCCGCGCGTAGATATCCCGCAGCGCAACTTCGAACCCGGCAACATTGCCGTTATCCGGGGCGGCGTTGTTCTTCCAGCCATGGACGAAGGTGACGACCACCGGATCGGCGTGCGCGTCGGTGTTCGCCCGGCGAATAACGCTGAGCGCAGTGTTGAGCTCGCCCTTGTCCCAGAGTTCTCCCATATCGTCGACTTCAATGAAGGCGAGACAAATGGGAACACTCACGGCAACGCAGTCCTGATTGGCTTGAACCTGCGTGACGGCAAGGCCATTCACTGAGGGAGGTGCAACTTCGATGGCAGGATGCTGCAGGCGATAGGGCTGCAGCGGCACCTGGCAACCCTCGAGCAGAACGAGCGCGAGGGTGACCAACAGCAGTCGTGCAGCGGCTCTCATGGATTACCTCCGGCGGAATTCGGGTGATTGCGGTGCAGGAGCGCCCCGAGGACCCTGGTCACCTCGGCGTGATATTCGGTCCAGAAGGAGGACAGGACGGCGGTGCCGAATGCACCTGCGGCGCGCTCGCCAACCTGTGGGAACTTGTTTTCGGGCCCTGGATACCAGGGATATCCCGCATAGGCGCCGGCGAACTCCCCGGCGAAGCGCGAGATGGCCGGAATGCGGCGCCCGTCTCCGGAAGGGGTTGAGCGGCGGACCGTGATCACGTCGTACCAGGCGTGACCAAAGCGCTGCCAGCCATCGTGCGTCATCTGATCGAGTGTCTTGTCCCCGGCGGGAAGGCGTGCAACCGCCTGTTGGCGGCGGCGAATGACGCCGGGATCGTTGTTGTAGGCGAGGAAGCGGGGATCGTCGTTGAGAATGAGACCCGCGATGTATTGCGCGGTGCCCTTACCCACGGTCTGGGTGTACCGCACGCCCACACGCTGACCGTAACCGTACCAGGTGCGCTTCCATTCCGAAGGCGACTGGGTGATTTGCGCACCGAGGCCATAGACAACCGCACTCAGCCCCGCCTGGTCGGTGACGGAGCCGGAGACAAAGTCGAGGGTCCGCTGCTTCGGCGTATAGCGGCAGTCCAGCTGGGTCAGGTCGGTCGGAAAGGCGCCCGGACAAACTCGAACCGTATCCGGAATCGAGAGCGGAATGGCCTGGGCGTGAGTAGATGCGGTGGACGCACTGGCGGCCGCAAGCAGCAGCAGGATCGGGCCTCGCAGAGTCCGCATGGCGGGTTCACGCAAGCAGCTGGCGGAAGTAGTCGTTGAGAAGGCGGTCGTTGGGGTCGAACTGCGCGCGGGCCGCCTTCATTGTCTGCAGCCGGTCGCCGCAGAACTTCTGCAACATATCTGCAGTCAGCCCGGGGGTTTGATTCATAAGCCCCCGGCCGTTGCGGTCCATGCAGAACTGGTTGTAGGCGACGAGGAAATCGTCCCATCCGGGATTCGCAGTCGAAACCGGATCGATAGTCATCACATCGCCGTCCCAGGAATAGGAAAGCAGCGATTTCTGGTCCTGCGCGATGTAGTAGCCGACATAGAGCAGGTCGGAGCGATAGCCTTTCTGCTGGTAATAGGTCTTGCAGAATGCGAAGAAGTCGGTGATGGCCGACGGAAACTCAGCTTCGGGGAAGGCAAAAAGGCTGAAGGTGTAGCGGCTGTCGTTGGAAACCGGCGGATAGCTGATGATCTGGTCGCCGGGAATGGTGTAATCGCTCGAAACAATGGTTTCGAGCTGCAGGCGCCAGGCTGCATTAAACGTGTCGATGATTCCGTAGCGGATGGACGGAATCGAGACGTTCTGCGCAACATCGTGGCCGAATTTGGGGCCCGAGGTGCCCCAGATGTGGTTGCGCAGGGCCCACGCTGAGCGGTTGGGCTCGCCGGTGGCGCCGGGATTGTATTTGCGGAACTCGACGGTGATCTTATCCGCGAAGGGAAAGAGGTAATACATGATCGAGTAGCCCAGCGCTTTCAGGTCAGGGAGCGCTGCCAGAAAATCCTCAAGACTGTAGGTCGTGTGGTGCACATGCATGGGCGTAAGTGGCCGCACCTGATAGGTGACCTCGTAGATGATTCCGAAAAGGCCATAACTGGAGCGCACCTGCTGCATCAGGTCGGGATTGGCCGCCTCAGTAACTTCCGTCAGATCGCCGCTGGGCAGGACCATTTTGACTCCGGTGATGTAGGAGCCCACCTGGCCGTATTCGCCGGGAAACGATGCGTCCTTCGTCCCCGCGCAGGCGGCGCTGCCGGCGGAAAGGCTGCCGATTTCGGTATTCACGTAGAACTGCAGATTCTGGGCCTCCAGAGCCTGGGCCATCTGCAGATGCGTAGCATCGGCCTGGACGGTGAGCCCGCCGGGGCCCATGTTGAGGATCTGGTTCATCTTCATCTGGATGAGAGTTCCGCCATCGGCCACACCGCAGGGCGCCGTGGAGTGGTTGGAGCCGACCGCGCGCACCGGCGAGGGATAGGTCACCGGATCCTTCATAACCCGCACAATGTCATCGACGCTGTTGGCGTCTACGATCACCGCAGGATGGGAGACGATGTTGCCAAACCAGTTGGTGACCGTATTGACTGCACTTCCTGTGGCAGCCGTTGCCATGCCGCACCTCGTGGGTTTTGCCAAACGTAAGCTCCGCCGTCAGGCGGATTGCTGGATCATGTCGAAAGCTTTCTCGCTGACCATATAAATGGGCGTGACGATGAAGTAGCCCGGAATTTTCGGAAAAACGGAAGCGTCGACGACGCGCAGGCCCTGCGTGCCGCGGACGCACAGGCGGCTGTCCAGCACGGCCATCGGATCGTTGTCCGCGCCTATTTTGCAGGTGCAGGAGGCATGGTGTCCCCACGCTTCATTGCGGATAAACTGCCGCAGCTGATCGGGCGTCGAGTACGCCGGACCGGGAATTTCTTCACTGGTAATCAGGCCGTCCCGCTGTAACCGCTGGTTCATCTCGCGCACGAACTGAACTCCGGCGACCACCGCATCCAGGTCAGGATCGCTGACCCGGGTTCCATCGCCGAAATACTGGAAGTTGACAGCCGGCGGGTCCCAGGGCGCGGCCGACTGCAGGCCGACGGTGCCGGTGTTGCTGGTGCGTGCCTTGAGGATGGCCCATGTGAAGCGGTCGTGATGATACTCAAATAATTTGGAGTAGCCTGGCTGGTAACCACGGAAGAACCCGGGCAGGCCAAAGATATACAGATCCGGCTCTTTGAGGCCGGGGCTCGAGCGGCGAATGATCCCGATGAGCGCCCCGTTGGAAGCATAGACGCCATCGCCTTTTTGTATCCACTGCTGCATGCAGGGGTCCGGCGTTGGATCGGGCGGAGCGAAGGTAGCCTGATTGATCAGGGCGAAGTCGCGCGCGAAACAGGAGACGACGGTAATTTCGTAACGGTCCTGGAGATTCGCGCCAACTCCGGGAAGATCGACGAGGGTTTCGATGCCGAACTTGGCCAGCTGGGCGCGCGGTCCCATACCCGAGAGAAGGAGCAACTGCGGTGTGTTAAACGCGCCGGCAGCAACGATCACCTCGCGGCCGGCGGTGGCCTGCCGGCGCTGCGGCACCGATGACGAAGCGGCTGCTGCGGGATCCGCGCGGTAGAGATGCGGCTGCTCGATAAACTCGACGCCGATGGCCTTCGTGTTTTCGAAGAGCACGCGCGTGGCCAGGCAATTCTGCTGGATGGTCAGATTCTGCGGGAATTGCTGCGCCACACGCAGCAGGAAATCGCGCGGGCCGTTTCGCTTGCCGTGGCCGACCGCCAGCGGCGTGAAGGCCAGACCCTCAGGGCTGGAATCGGAGTTGCGCGAATCGTTTGGATCGAGACGGGTCTCGATGCCGACGATGGGGGAACCCAGATGATCCGCGAGCACGTCGCGCACGCCGTTCAGCAAAAGCCCGATGAGTTCCTTGTCCTTCAGCACCAGCAGAGGGTCGGCTTCGCTGGTGGTCAGCCAGCCGTTGAACCCGTGGCCGTCGGTGTGATTGCGCCAGTCTTCCTTTGCCTGGAAAAGCTGGGCGATGCTGGAGAGAGCCTGATCCACGTCGGCCTTGACCGTTCCCGGTGCGGGAACGTACTGGCAGTTTTCCACACGCTCGAAGCAGGAGCGCATGGCATCTGCGCGCCACGACCCATCGCCGGTAACAGCGGCGATGTAGTCCCAGTCCTCGTCCTGAGGAACCACCGTGATCATCGCGTTGTGCGCGGTGCATCCGCCAAGAGTGCCGGCGCGCGGATACCATATCCAGTCACGGCCATCGCGCTGCACGACTTTCGAATCGCGTGCCTGCTGTGCGTCGTCGGTGTAGTGTCGGACGAAGTAGTTCCACGCGCAGCCCGCATACTCGGTGGAAAGGCCGTGAAAGATCGGTACTTCGTACATCATGCGGCCCATCTCGCAGGCCGACCCGGAGTCGCTGCCGGCCTCCAGCAGCAGCACTTTCGATCCGGCTCGCGCGAGATTGGCCGCGAGCGGTCCGCCTCCGGCTCCGGACCCGACAACGATGTAATCGAAATCGCTCACGGCATCTCCCCGTGCCTGCATACGGGAAACAGGCGTCGTTCAGAAAGTCTTCAGGTATTCAATGAGGGCCAGTTTCTCCTTGTCGCTGAGGGGCGGCTCCCCCTCCGCGTAGCTGGTGCCGAAGTAGTGACCCCGGTTCACGATGAAGTCCGGACATTTGCTCACCTGCATGAGCGGTTCGGCCAGATTGGCGAACACTTTGCGCGCGTCGTCGTCGCTGGGATTGGGGCCTAGCGCCTCCAGATCGTGCTTCAGACGCAGCAGGATGCTCAGCAGCTTCTTATCGTGATCGATTTTGCCGGCAAGGTCAGCATCGTCGTCGAGCAGATCGATATTGGCGAGAAGGTCGACGGGCGTTCCCGCCGGTATGGGTCCAATCTGGATTCCTCCCGCTTCAAAAACACTGGGCAGAAGGCTATGGCCGATCCCGGTGAGGCCTTTCAGGTTGTCCGGCACGTATCCTGGGGCGATGCGGATATAACTGCGCGTCGTGGTGCGATCGATCAGGGAACCCGCGACCTGAGCGCCGACCAGATTGCCGATCACCGGGTCTTTGTCGCGCCGCTCCGGCCACAGCATCTTGGTGATCGCATCCTGAAAGGCGGCCATGCGATTGTCGACCGAAGGGCTCGGGTTCCAGTCGTCGTTCGGCGCATTCGGATTAAGCCGGCCGACGCTGTTGTTGAGCAGATAGGGTGCAGTGGACCACAGGCTGATGAGCGAGGCGGGGCGCGTGTAACCGCGTCCGCCGGCAGGCATTTTGAACGCGTGCGCCTTCCCGTTGAATGGATCGTAGTAGGTGATCGTGCCAACCGACGGCAGATCCTTGTAGGTTTCCGACGAGAAGTTATCCCAGATATTGCCGCGGATCGCATTGGTCGCCAGCGGACTGCAGGCATTGGTTTGCAGCAGCGTGACGGGAACGCGAAATTCGGCCGACAGGAAATTTTCGTCCAGAAAGTCCGGCGCCTTCACAATGGCTTCCATCTTCTTCCTGAAGTCCGACGTTTCCGTCCATTGCCAATATGCGGTCCAGCACTTCATGTAATCGGGACCGGAGCAGCCACCGGGATCGAGACCGGGCGCGGGGGTCGGCAGCTTGCTGGAGTGGCAGCGTGCGCAACGGTCGGCGAATGCGGTCTTGCCCAGATTGAGCGTCTCTGCATCGGCGGTCAGGTATTTCGTTCCACCGGGGGCATCCTTCAACTTATGCGGCGCAGTGCTGGCAAGGAAAAACAGAGCCATGTTCGGCGATTGCGCTTCTGTAGCCTGCCAGTAAACCGAGTTCCTGCGCGCAACGGCAATCTCGATCGGCGTGGTCTGTTTGCCGCCGACGAGAGCGTTGAAGTGCAGCAGCCACTCCTCGCTGAAGAGGCCGATGTTCAGGTAGACACGGTTGAGCGCACCCAGAACGCCAACAGAATCCGCGCCATCTTTCAGCACTCGGGGAGAATAGGCGGTTGCCGGCGAGACGAAATACTGCGCCAGCGGCGACGATGCGGGCACGAAATCATTCAGCTGTTTATTGTTGATGCTGCCCCCGGCCAGGGTTTCTTTGCCGAAGCGCAGCGCCTGATTGAGCCGCGGCCCCACGTCGTAGATAGCGTTCATGGTCCGCGGGTTGTTGATGTTATCGGTCGATACCAGTGAGGTGTCCAGGGTTCCCGGCCGCTGACTGTGGAACAACTGAAAGACGTAGTTGCTGGGGTCGGCCTGCCAGTCGAAGATGCGATCCAGCCAGAAATACTGAGCGCCGACGTTCGAGGACAGATTTTCCCATGCCGGATGTTCGGGGTCGGCCGGAGGCTTCACCGGGTTCGGTCCCACGTGGCAGAACGCGCAGGACATGCCCACACGGTAGGGCCGAATCAGATTTCTGTCGTTGTAATAGCTGGGGTCGGTGTAGTACCGGACCGGATCCCATTTCTTTGCGGCGGCTGCATCGAAAGCGGGATTCGGGAAGAGCCGAAGCCCGACGATGCCGGACGCCCATCCGTAGTAAGACCCGGCGGGCAGGTTCTCTCCGCGCGCCCCAATGCGCACGCCAGGATATTTGGTCTCGTTTTCGAAAGGATCGGGCGGGCAGTCGGGATCGCGCTTATCGAGCCACAGGCCATAGCGCTGCGGATCGGGTCCGGTTGCTTTGATGAAGCAGGGCTCGTTGATCAGGCCGAAGTAGCTCCAGCGGTCATCCCGCGAATACTTGAGGCTCGGGTGGGACGAGAGGATCTTGACGAAATCGAGCGCACCGAAACTGGAGACGCCGAGCGTATCCCAGAAGCGATCGTTGCCTCCGGTCCAGACCAGCCACATGTTGCGGCCCTTGATCTCTTCAGGGGTCAGCGCCAGACCACCGTCCATGTCGTGGAAGTAGTCCTCGTCGGCCGCGGGGAATGAGGAAACATCGCGATGCGCACGCATCGCTTCGTCCTGAACAGTTCCGGGGCGGGGCTGTTTTTGACAGCCTGCGGCGAAGAGAATCGAAGCGGCGATGAGAACAAGACCGCGAACGCGCCTGCGTGCGTACATGCTGGCACCTCCGAGTCACTGCTTGGTTTGGACAGACGGACGCCACCGCGAGCGGACGACCGGGAGAGGTTAGCGCCGGTATTGAGCGAACATGATGCGCTGGCATGCAGCGACTGTCAAGCGCAATCTTGGCAACGCACCGGGCGCTCCAATGGCCTTCCAGACACCCTGTGCCATCCTCGGATGGACCGAGGGTCTCGAGTCGAACGGGCCGAGGTTGTTACCGTCCCGGCCCGTATCCCGGCGAATGCGATCAGAAATAATACTTCAGGGCCAGCTGGAAGAACCGGGGATCGGGAGTGTAATTCCCCAGAAATTGATTCCCGGTAATCAGCCCACCGATGCTCGAAGTGGAGGTATTCGATGGAACTCCCCACGTTGGCGTGTTAAACAGGTTGAACACGTCCGCACGGAACTGCAGATACTGACTCTCAATGGTCGCAAAGTTTTTGGTCATGGTCATGTCAATGCGTTCGTAGCCAGGACCGGATATCTGCGAGCGCGGACTGCCAAGGTAAGGGAGAATGTTGGCCGCGCCGGTAATGGGTTGGGTGACCGAGCTGGCCAGCGGCGGATCCGCGAACGCACACGGGTTATACCAATTTTGCCGATTGCGCACGTGCGCAGGGCAGGTAATGTCCGGGTTGCTTGCGGACGGCGACCCACCCCCCTTCCACGGATTGCCGATCAGGTATGGATAGGCAGACGCCCCATTCACCGTGGCCGTGTTGGAGCCAACCGTAAACGGAAAACCATCCTGGGCGCGGAAGAGGATCGTCGAGTTCCATCCCCCTGCCAACACATCCGCGGCACCGTGATGATTCAGGTATCTGCGCCCCACGCCAAACGGAAGCTCGTAAGTCCCCGTGAAATCGAACTTCTGAGTAACGTTGAAAGGCGAATTGCCGTAGTCGATCCTGACGCCGAACACCGGGTACATGCGGTCGCCGCCATCGTTATTGCTTGGCAACGGCTCGCGAGCGTCGTCCAGGCTGTGCGACCAGGTGTAGGTCGAGAGAAAACTCAATCCATTACTGTAGCGGTGCTGCAGCGTCGCCTGGAGCCCGTTATAGTTCCCCATGGCGCAGAAGCAGAGCGAATGGATGTTCCCGTTAAACGTGGGGTACGGTTCCGTCGACTGACCGCTGACCCCCGGAGGCTCCAGGGCAGTCCAGCCGTCCGGCCACACCACATCGGACAGGTGTCGCGACTCATTTCCCACATAACCGAGAGCGAGGGTGGTATTCCTGGAGATCCCGTACTGAATCGACAGATTCTGATTCATGGAGTAGGAGGTCTTGGGATCGTGATCCCATCCCGTGAGGGTGGGTGCAGTCAGGGCGGAAGCGCCGGCAGCGGGCCCGGTGGCCAGTTTGATGCCGTCAGAGGGGCAGTTACCCACACTGCATCCGGAGATATACCATTCCTGCTCGATGTCGAACGGATAATTGGCGCCAAGATTGACATAGTTGCCGAGATTTTCCAGACCGGAATAGTAAATACCGAAGCCGGTTCTCAGGACCATCCTGTCGGACAGCTCGTACGCCGCGCCAAAGCGGGGGGCAAAATTGGTCTTTTGGGGATTCAGCAGGCCACGGTTGCTCGTGTAGCCCACGGTGATATTGTCGGCGTTCAGTTCATTCGTGTACAGGGGGCTCAACTGGATTCCCTGTTTGGATTTCGGGAAAACATACATTCCCGAAGCGCCCGGACCATTGATGGCGCTCGTCGGATAGAACTCGGCCTGATCGTCATTGCGCTCGACGGGCGCCGAGAAGTATCCGTAACGCAGCCCGAGGTTCAGAGTCAGGCGCGGGTCGACCTTCCAGTTGTCCTGAATGTATGCAGAGCGATACCAGTGCCCGTTGTTCGTAGGCGTCGGGTTTGACACGTAGGTGTAATCCATCTGGTCGGCAAAGAAATCCGCCAAACCGTAGCCGGATGGATAAGTGCTGCCCCAGAGAGCCGTCATCCCTCCGTAATAGTTATAGGCGCCCTTGCCGAAAGTAGGCTGGTAAACGGAGTAACGGACATTCTGCAGGTCCACACCGAACTTGAGCGAATGGTTGCCAATGATCTTCGTGGCGTCATCGATGATCTGGTAGACGTTCTGTCCTTCGGGGGATGGCTGGAAGAGCGGCGGCCCGATCTCGGGAAATTCCTGCACCCAGATCTGAGGCAACCCCCCGTTTCCTAAAGACGCGGAATACGGGGCCAGTCCCCCGAGGTCATATTCGGAGTCGAGACTCCCGTTGTTGTAGCTTTGCTCGTACCAGGCATACTTGCCCCAGTTGTAGGCGAAACGGGCCTGATTGATGAAGGTCGGTGTAAAGACGTGATTCCAGCTGAAGACCGCATTCTTCGCGTAGTTGAGGAATGTCCCGTCGTCATCGGTGCCGCCGCCGTCAAACACCGTGCCCAGGGGGGCGGCTACGTAACGGTTTTCATGAGACCAGCTGACAACGCCGAACATCTGATCCCTGGAGCTGAGGTTGTCGTCCACGCGGATATCGAACTGGTTGGTGTTGTCCGAGATAGCCTGGTTCCAGGAATAGTTGTTGTATGTCTGACCGGCGGGTCCGGTATTCGGCTCCGGATACGCCGCCAGGAAGAGCTTCACCGCGGTGGAATTCATTTCGGAAGAGCACATCACGTTTTCCGGATTGCCGCAGGCTGAGCCCAGGTAGTCCTGGCCGTTCGGGCCGCCGTCTGTATTGGGCTCGTATACGATCCAGGGCGCAGACTGACCGGTCAGCGATGGATCGAGTAACTGGGAGAAATTACCTGGATCGCTGTGCATCAGTGGCGTGGGCATGCTCGAGATCTCGGGAAAATCCTCAATGATCCGATTGCCCTCATAGTCTCCGAAGAAGAAGAGGTGGTCTCTGATAATCGGACCGCCGATCGTCCCGCCGAACTGGTTCTGGTGGTAAGGCTCTACCGTGGTGGGATGATCGACGCCCTCGGACCACTCGGTTGGCGTCGCTTCCCCGAGATCGTTGTTGCGCATGTATTCCCAGACGTCGCCGTTGATGTGGTTTGTTCCGGACTTCAGCTCCGCATTCACCACAGCTCCTGCGGAATGGCCGAACTCGGCGCTGGAGTCAGCCGTCTGAACGCTGAATTCCTGAAGCGCATCCGGAGGAGGTTTGACGTTGTAACTGGCGCCGTTGAGGAAGTCGATGGAGTTAGAGTTGTTGTCGACACCGTCCAGAATGAAATTGTTTTCCGTCGCCCGCTCGCCGTTCGCGATAAAGTCGCCGTTTCCCTGCCCGCGCGAGCCGTTCGAGGAGTTGACGCCGGCCGATAACTGAGCAAGAAAAGCATAGTTGCGCTGATTCAGCGGTATGTCATTGATCTGCCGCTGCGTCATATTCTGCCCGACAACAGCGCTCTGGGTCTGGAGCAGGGGCGTGGAATTCGCGTTCACCTCCACCTTGGAAGCGGTACTGCCGACGTTCAGCCTCACATTGGCCTGAAGAGTTTCGGCCACGCGCAGTTCCAGACCGGTTTTTGTGGTGGTGGCAAAGCCGGGCGCGGTGATGGTAACTGAGTAAGGTCCTACCTTGATCGGCTGGAAGGCAAAGACTCCGCTGCCATCCGTTTGGGTCCGCAGTACGAAGTTTGTGCTGGTGTTGGTCAGCTCAACCTGGGCATGGGGAACAACCGCCCCGGTCTGATCCGTGACGACTCCGGTAATGGCCCCTTCATCCAGCTGGGCGCGGAGGATTGAGGGGCAAAGCGAAAACATAACGAAGAGGAGCAGGCAGGGCCATACAGACAGCCGCTTCCCCACGAAAGAGGATGAACATCTTTCCATCACGACGCCTCCTGGAGATATCGAGCAAGGACAACCCCGGCCGCACAGCAGCGGATCTACGCTGGCGCTAGGAGGAAACGTTTTCTTTAC
>Ga0335073_10013204_pt1 | contig 11579 bp, 13 predicted proteins | sample Lox_Sample_22_FD_207093 | JGI IMG/M metagenome (GOLD analysis project Ga0335073, IMG submission 207093) | Soil microbial communities from Loxahatchee National Wildlife Refuge, Florida, United States - Lox_Sample_2.2 | ecosystem: Environmental > Terrestrial > Soil > Wetlands | place: USA... | reverse complement strand
TGGCCCGAGTTTGACCCACTGTTCGCTCAGGATTGGGGAGACCGCGTGGACGCGTTCTTCGCTGACGTAACGGTGACATGGGTGCCGGGTGTGGGGCACTTCGTCCCGCGCGAAGCGCCGCGCGAGTTCGCCATGGCGATCCGTGGTGTTGTCGCTGACCGGGGCGTTACGTCTTAGTCGCCTGGATATAATCCGCCCGCGCTGCGAGCAGGGCAGTGCTCATTGTGGGGCGACCACGGGAGGGTTGATGTCACTCGAGCGAATTGGCGTGCGGTTTCCTAGCAGCGGGCGCGCAAGCAGGTTTCGTTGCTTGGTTCGCATCTCCGGCCTGGTCGCCGCGACCGCGACTGCGGCCGTACTGGCCGTGACTCCCGCTTCCTCGTGGGCAGGCACTGCTAACGCGGGGCTTCCCGGGGCGTCGAAGACGAACCCGTTGGCCGGCATCCAGTGGGGGATCTATCGCGGTCCGATCGACGGGGTCTATCCGGCCTATCAGGCCGCCCGCGGTCGTAATAGGCGCTTGATGGCGAAGATCGCGCTGCAACCTCTGACGATATGGACGGGGGCGTGGTATCCGGTCAACTACGCCCAGACGGTGGCCCGTGAGATCGTTCAGGACACGACCGGCGGCAACGCCAATGTCCTGAGCCAGATTGCGGTTTTTCGGCTGGATCCCTGGGAGGTCTGCCATGGATCCTGGAGCACCGGCGGTCAGGTCAGCTACCGCGCGTGGATCAGCCAGTTCGCGGCGGGAATCGGAAAGTCGCGCGTCGCTTTGATCCTGCAGCCGGATCTGCCGTTCGCGTTGTGCGCGGGCTCGTCGGTACCGGCGCAGCTAGTCGCCTACGCCGCCGCTAAGTTCACCGCGCTTCGTCATACCACGGTGTACATAGATATCGGTGCCGCTGAGTGGGCGTCGGTCGGGCAAGCCGTCTCGCTCCTCGAGCAAGCCGGAATTCGGCATGTGCGTGGGTTCGCATTGGATGTCACGCAGTACGGGAGCACAGCGGCCGAACTCGAATATGGCGCGGCGATCGCGCGGGGGCTCGGCGCGGCCGGCATTCGTAACAAGCACTTCGTGATCAATACCGACGAGAACGGCGCCCCGTTTCTCGCCGGCCAGTACCCAGGCAACGCGAATGAAGCCCGCGCGTGCAACAGCCCTCATGACCACATATGCGTCACGCTCGGGATTCCACCCACCACCGATGTCGGCAATCCGCGCTGGGGTCTCAGCGCGGCCGACCGCGCCGTTGCGCGCCAGGATGCCGACGCCTACCTGTGGGCTGGACGGCCGTGGGTGGACAACGACAGCGGTTCTTTCGTCTTCTCGCGCGCGCTTCAGCTCGCGCTGTCGACACCCTTCTGACGGCGTTTTACTGGCCGTCCCAGGCAACCGCGGCGACGATCAGGCATACTGAAGCGGTTCACTGAAGCGGTTCAGGAGTAGGGCAAATGCGTATCGAGCAAGAGTCGGCTGTCCCATGACCGAGGACCTCGTGGTCATCGGGGGAGGGGTCATGGGCCTGTTCACGGCGTATCACGCGTCCGAGCGGGTCGACCGGGTGGTGGTGCTCGAGCGGGGTCGGATCGGCGACCCGATGACCGCGTCGTTCGGGCGCACGCGGTCCTACCGCAGCGACTACCTCGATCCCGGCTATGCGCGGCTCGCGCGTGAAGCGTTGCGGCTGTGGGAGGAGTTCGAGACCCGGACGGGGACGGCGGTGCTCGTCCGCTGTGGCTGCATGAACATCGCCAAGCGTTCGGTGACGCCGGACCTCACGGGAACCTACGGGCACCGCAGCCATCGGGTCCTCGAGAGCCTGGACATCCCGACCGAATCACTCGCGGGGAAGGAGCTCAAAGCGCGCTTCCCGTACCTCGAGGCCGACGTCGGCTACGTCGATCTCGACGGCGGCGTGGTGAACCTGCCTGCCGTCACGGCCGCGCTCCGGCGGGCGCTTGACGAACGCGGAGTGGAGGTCGTGGAGGGCGTGACCACGCGCGCCGCTGCCCGTCGGGGTCGCGAGATCCGTATCACCGCGGACGCAGGCGAGTGGGCGTCGCGTGCACTTGTCGTGACCGCGGGGCACGGAACGAACGACGTGCTCGCCAGCATGGACGGGGCGCTCCTCCGCGTCCCGCTCACTCGCGACCGCCCGGTCGAGGCAAAGTACTTCACTCCGCCGGCCGCCGTCCGCGAGCAGTTCGCCGCACGCGCCATGCCGGTGATTGCCTATCTCGACGCCGGCATCTACTGCCACCCGATCGTCGACGGGCTGATCGACAAGGTCAAGATCGGCTACTACCACCCGCCGGACATGCCACGTGCGACAACCCCGATCGATAGCGTCATGTCGTTCGTCGAGCAGTGCATGTCGACGCTTCTCGATGCGCACGCAGAGCCCGTCAAAGACGTCGACGGGTGCGACTACGACCTGGTCGCGGACGACGAGTTCGTCCTCGGCGCCGTGCCCGGCTTTGCCGACGCCTACGTGGGCGTCGGCTGGCGGGGCACCGGTTACAAGTTCGCCCCCTGGGTTGGGCGAGCGCTGGCGGAGCTCGCGGTCGACCGGGGCACCGCGTACGACCTCGGCCGCTTCGACCCAGCGCGATTCACGAAAGGAAGCCTTCATGCCGGACCGGCCGTCATCGCGAACGCTTGAGCAACGACTCGCCGAGGACGTGGTCCTCGGTGCCGAGGGTTACGTCTTCGAACTCGAGCGGCGTGGCTACATCAAGGCCGGACCCTACGTTCCCGAGGTCATCCTCGACGCGCCGGAGGCGGTGACCGAGTTGCATCGCGAGTTTCTGCGCGCGGGCGCCGAGGTCATGGTGGCACTCACCTATTACGCCCACCGCGAGAAGCTGAAGATCGTCGGACGCGAGGGTGACCTCGAGGAGATGAACCGCACCGCGGTGCGCATCGCCAACCAGGTCGCTCGCGAAGGCGGAGCTCTCGTCGCGGCCAACATTTCCAACACCTGGTCCTACGACCCCGCCGATGCCCAACGCAGCGGCAGCATCGTGCGCGCGCAATACGAGGAGCAGTTGAGCTGGGCGGTCGACGAGGGCGTCGACTTCGTCATCGCCGAGACCAACGACTATCTCGGCGAAGCACTGATCGGGCTCGAGGTGTGCCACGGGCTTGGTCTCCCGGCCATGGTCACATTCGCCAGCGTCCACCCCACCAGCACCTATGACGGCTACCCCTACGTCGAGGCCTGCCGCCGAGTGGCGGACGCGGGCGCGGCCCTCGTCGGGCTCAACTGTTCGCGCGGTCCGCAGACGATGAAGCCGCTGCTCGCCGAGATTTGCGCGTGTGTGGATGCGCCCGTTGCCGCGCAGCCGGTCCCGTATCGCACCTCTGACTCGGCGCCGGCATTCGAGTCGCTGACGACGGCCGACGGCGGCCGGGCCTTCCCGATACAGCTCGAGCCCTTCTCGTGCACACGGTTCGAGATGGGCGAGTTCGCCGCCTGGGCCAAGCGGGCCGGCGTCCGCTACATCGGCATCTGCTGCGGGGGCGGCCCGCACCACGTTCGCGCCATGGCCGAGGCGCTGGGCCGTGACACCCCGGCAAGTATCTACTCGCCCGCGATAGATCTTCATCCAGTGCTCGGCACGGACACAGCTGACCACGCCGAGATGCGCGGCTGGGCCGCGTACCGCTGACGCCGCTCACGTTTGCTGACCTCCGCCGGTGGCGGTGTCGGTCAGCCGTTCAAAAAGCAGTTGGCACTCCCGTCCGAGCGCACGCACTTCGTCGACCGGGGGGACGATGGCGCGGACCTGCTCGATGAGCGGTCGAAGCATTTCCGGCGCGTCGCGGTTCTGCTTGTACAACGCTTGCGAGGCGAGCACCGCTAAGCCGGCGAGCGCTCCGTCCACGCACCGGGCGACCGCGGCCGACTTGCGCCAGGCCAGGAAAGCGAGCTCGGGGACATCGTTTTGTCCCAACGCGCCGAGCGAGAGCAGCGTGGGTTGCGCGCTGGCGCGGGCCTCCTCGGCCCACCCGTTTACTGCCATGTGGAGCGGCTTGACCGTCCACTCCTCGCCGCCAACGAGCCGGGCCGTTTCCGGATGCTGAAACAGATGGTCAGTCAATCGTTGAGCGAGCTGGCAGAGGTCGGCGTGGGCGAACGTGAGCGCATCGATCACGGGGGCTGCCTGGGCGTTGTGATAACCGCCGGTCGAATACACCTCGCCGTCTGGGTGACGCTCGCTTGGGGGCAGGAACACGGGATTGTCAGTCACCGACGACAGTGACACGCTCGCAGCGCGTTCGGCTTGAGCTTGAGCTCGCCGCGCTGCCCCGAGGATGCGGGGCAGTATCCGCAGTGACACCGAGGCCTGATGATTCTGCTCGCGAGATCTCTCACCGAGCAGGGCGCGGAGTGACTGCAGGGCGGCGGTCTCGTACTCGTCGCCCCAGAGCTCCTCGAGCTCGGGCGCGTAGTGCTCCTGCGGCGTGTCGGTGATATACGCGACGAGCGCAAACACGTTCTCGGCCGTTGCCAGTCGCGAGCGTCCCGCGAGGGCGGTGTCAGCGAGGAGGGCGGCCGCGCCAGGTGACCCGTTGATGAGTGCCATCCGTTCTTTCGGGGCGAGCGTGACGCGCGCGCTCAGGTCGTAGAAGAGCATGCCGAGAGGCAGGATCTCGCCTGACCCGCCGTTCGATTGTGAGGGCACCGCGGGTAGCGGCCCGCGGTTGAGGATGTCGACGACCGCGGCGGCGACGCCTGACCGCACTGCCGCGTGTCCCCCGAGGAAGTTGGCGAGACGCGCCAGCGCGATCGCGCGGACAACCCGAACCGGAAGTGGATCGCCGTACGCCATCGCGGTCCAGAGCCGGGTAGGGCGAGCGGCCTCCGCCTGTGGATTCAGAACGGCGACGGCGCGGTCGCCCGGCGCCGAGGTCACTCCATAGATCAGCGCTCTCGGATCCTCGCGCACCCTGGCTGCCACTAGGGCGTCGAAGGCCGCCGCACAGCGATCCATGGTCTGAACGGCCTCGTCGGCAAGGGCCACGGTCTCCCGTCCCCACGCCACGCGGGCCACGGCGTCGAGCGTGATGTCGAAACGATCGGTGAGGACGACGGAGCCGCTGCTAGCCAAGGGACGGCGCAGACTACTGAGCCGCTGCCGCCGCTATCCCCTGCTTGACGTTGCCGAGCGCTTGTTGGACGGCGTCGAGCTGCGCCGGCGTGAACCCTGCTGACGCCAGCGTGTCTGTATCAACCCTGCCGCTCACGATCTCGCGGTCGAGCGTCTGACCCTCCGCAGCCGTGATGGTGCCATTCCCGACCAGTTGCTGGACGGCATTCAAGAACGGTTGCGGGCTCGCGCTGGGCTTTGAGGCACCGGTCTTCCCCGGGCCGCTCGTGGCCGCGGGCTGGCACGGCGCCTTGGCAGCGGGTGAAGGGTCCGCCAACGCAACGGTGCCGGCGATCGCGCCGGCTGCGGCAAGGGCGGCGAGAGCGCCGGTGGCGGTGTAGCGGAGCCGAACCGACCTGCTTGTCTGATCGCTCACCTTGATCTCCTCTGAAAGCGGGGGTACACGGGCAACTCCAGCCTCCACCGACAACCTGAGATCAACCTGAAGTGCGGTAGTTCTTCAGCCGATCTTCAGGCAGCGTCCGCGACAATCGTTGGGCGATGGGCGAGTCGATCGGCCGGGTGGTGGTGATCGAGGACGAGCAGCCGGTTCGGGATGCGGTCCTCGCAGCGCTGAGCGCGGAGCGGTTCGCCGCTACCGGGTTCGACGACATGCCCCATCCGGGGGACGTGCTGGCGGTGGCACCTGATCTGGCGATCCTCGATGTCCTGCTCCCGAGCGGCAACGGCTTCGACCTCGCCAAATCGCTCCGGCAGCGACGCGAGCTGCCGATCATCTTTCTCACGGCTCGCGACGCCGTGGCCGACCGCGTTGCGGGACTCGAACTGGGTGCCGACGACTACCTGGTGAAGCCGTTTGCGCTCGAGGAGCTGATGGCGCGCGTCCGGGCCGTCCTACGCCGGCGAGGCGCGATCCCGCAGGTCCTCGAGGTCGAGCAAGTGCTCGTGGACGAGGAGCACGCGTTCGCCACCCGGGCCGGGAAGCACCTCGCGTTGACGTCGACTGAGCTGCGGCTGCTCGCATTTCTCATGCGTCACCGCGGTCAGGCGCTGTCCAAGGACCAGCTGCTGACCCAGGTATGGGGCTATGACGCCTACGACCACAACCTGGTGGAGGTTCACATCAGCGCGCTCCGGCGAAAGCTCGAGATGTATGGCCCCCGTCTTGTCCAGACGGTCCGCGGCATCGGCTACCGGTTCTCACCATGAGCAACGTGAGCGAGGCGAGCAACGTGAACCGCCACAGACGGACACGGACGCGGCTCATTGCGGTCGCCATGCTCGGGATCGTTGCGGCGCTGGCGGCGTTCATCGTGCTGATCACGGTGCGGTACCGCGACGGGCTCGAGCAGCAGCTCCGCGACGACCTCGCGTCGGGCGCGAATGCACTCCAGGACGCGCGCACACCGCAGGAGCTGAAGCCCGTGATCGGGTCGCTCGCAGCGCAGGGGATCTCGGTCGATCTGGCCGGGATCACAGCCCCGGGAGGCACGCTTCAAACCTCGGGCGCAAAGACCCTGACCGTGCGCGAGGTGATTCCGATGAACGGCACCGACGTGCCCGCGACGCTTACGGGCAGCCGGGCGACGATCGACCGCCAGGTCCACAGCCTCGAGGTCACCGAAGCGATCGGCGCGGTGATCGCGCTGGCACTGCTCGCCGCGCTCGCGCGCGTGCTCGTGCTCCTCGACCGCGCGGTGGCGGAGGCAAGGGCGTCGGAGGCGGCGATGCGTACGTTCCTCGCCGATGCCTCCCACGAGCTCCGCACTCCCATCGCCGCACTGCAGGCGACCGCCGAGCGGCTCCTCCGGGACCAGCCGCCCCGCCCCGAGCGGGACGCGATCGAAGCGCAACTCGCCAGAGACAGCCGGCGGCTGGGGAACCTGGTCGACGACCTCCTGAATCTCGCCCGCCTCGACGCCCGCGAGCAACCCCACAAAGAACCCGTCGACCTGACCGACCTGGCGAGAACCGCGGTGGCCGCAACCCGTACCACCGACAACGACGCCCGCCTCGAGCTCCACAGCAACGGTCCCGTCCTCACCACCGGCGACCGCGACGCGCTCCTGCGCGCCGTCCGCAACCTGATCGACAACGCGACGGCGGTCGCCGACACCGTTGTGGTCGAAGCCACGCAGACACCAAACGGCCCAACGATCACGGTGGCCGACAACGGGCCCGGAGTCCCCGCCGATCAACGCGAGCGGATTTTCGAACCGTTTGTCCGGCTTCCCAACAGCCCGCGCAGTGGGACCGGCCTCGGCCTCGCGATCGTCCGCAGAACGATCCAGTCACATGACGGCACGATCACCTGCGAGTCGCCCCCAACCGGGGGCGCCCGATTCACGCTCTGCCTACCCGCTTAGTGCCCCGCGACAAAGCGGGCGATGTCGGCTCTGGTGATGAACCCGTGAGTGACGCCGGCGCACGCGTCGGCGGCCTGCACCACCGCGGGCTGATGGATGTTGATCCCCGCGCTCGCGAGCATCTCGTGGGTCAGTTCACCGGTCGTGCTCGGGTCGGGGAAGCTCGGGAACCCGTGGCTCCGCAGGCAGCCCGCGAACGCTATCTCGGCCTCGATCTGAGCGTGACTCGGCGGGGAGCTCTGGCCCTGACCGCTGCTCCGCGGCAACAGGTGACCACAAGCGCTCAGCGCCGGCTGGAACACGGGCGAGTGCGCGGTCGTCGGGTCGAGGGCCTGCTTGAAGTCGCGCGGAGAGGTTGTCGGGTCGGGGAAGTTGGACACCCCGTGAGAGCGCATGCAGTCGGCGAACCTGACCGCGGCCTGCTCCGTTTGCTGGATCTGGGCCTGGGTCGGTGATCCGCCGGCGTTGGACGACCTAACCGAGCTGGACGAGCTGGCCGAGTTCGAGCCACAGGCGGCGATCACCGCCGCGGCGGCAATGGCGGCTGCGGCCGCGTGGAGTCTTGAAGCAGTTCTGGACATGCCGCATGTGGTATCTCGCGACACGTCACACGAGTGCAACACGCGGGGACTCATACGCCGCAGCCAAACGCCGCAGGGCGTTGTTATGGCGTTGTGATGTGCCGTCGTGCACGATGTCCGGATGCGCGTGCTGGTCGTCGAGGATCACGTCGAGCTCGCCCGCGACATCGCGGCGGGGCTGCGCGACCGCGGGATTGCCAGTGACCTCGCGTACGACGGGACGGCCGCGCTGCAGAAGGGGCTGGTATACCGCTACGACGTGATCGTGCTGGATCGCGACCTGCCGGGCGTTCACGGCGACGCCGTGTGCGTAGGACTGCGCGACGGAGGGTCGGATGCGCGGATCCTGATGCTGACCGCCGCCGCGACGATCGGCGACCGTGTCGAAGGTCTGAACCTCGGCGCCGACGATTACTTGCCCAAGCCATTCGCTTTCGAGGAGCTGGTCGCGCGGGTGCATGCCCTGGCTCGCCGCGCGCCGGCGGGGCCGCCAGTCCTGATCAGTGGCGATGTGACACTCGACCGGGCCGGCCGGCGCGCCGTCCGCGCGGGCCGAGAGCTTTCCTTGACGCGTAAGGAACTCGGTGTGCTCGAGGTACTGATGGCCGCCGACGGCGCCGTGGTCAGCGCCGAGGAACTGCTCGAGCGGGTGTGGGACGAGAACGCCGACATGTTCACGCGCACGGTGGCGGTGACGCTCGGTCGCTTGCGGCGCAAGCTCGGCGAGCCCGAGCTGATCGAGACGGTGGTCGGCGCCGGTTACCGCGTGCGATGACGCCCGCACCTCGCTCCGCGAGCCTGCGCCGGCTTTGGCCGCGACGGATGCGAACCCGGCTCGCCGTCTTCTACGCACTCCTGTTCCTGGTGGCCGGCGTGGTGCTGCTGGCGGTCACCTACACACTGGCGGACGCCGTGCTGCTCCCGAGCGCGTCGGCACCGTCGAAACCGCTGACGCCGCAGGAACAGGCGCTATTGCCAATTTGCAAACCGCTGCCGACGTCTCCGTCGCTGCTCGCGCAATGCAACCACCTGATCGACACCGTCGGAGGCGGCCCCAAGGCGCGCGGGGATGCGCTGGCCGCCCTGCGAGGAGCGTCGGCGATCGGGCTCGCCGTCCTCGCGCTGGCCGCGGCCGGACTCGGCTGGCTCGTTGCCGGACGAGCACTCCGGCCGGTGCGGTCGCTTACGGAGGCGGCGAAGCAAGCTTCCGAGCTGCGGCTCGGTCAGCGCATCGCGCTCACCGGCCCTGATGACGAGCTCAAGGAGCTGGCCGACACGTTCGACGTGATGCTCGAGCGGCTCGACGCTGCCTTCACCAGCCAGAAGCGGTTCGTGGCCAACGCGGCGCACGAGCTGCGAACGCCGCTCACCGCGATGCGAACGGCGGTCGAGGTCACGCTCTCCAGGCCGACGCGAACGCCCGAGGAACTCGAGGCGATGGGGGAGCGGGTGAAGCGCTCGGTCGAGCGCGCTGAGGCGACCGTCGAGGCGCTGCTCGCGCTCGCGACGAGCGAACTCGGTCCGGCGGCCCAGGAGCCGATTGATCTCGCCACGGCCGCCGAGGATGCGCTCGACGCCACGCATGCGGCGATCGATCAGCGTCACATCAAGGTCGAGGCCGCGCTCGAGCCGGCGCTCGCCCGCGGCGACCGGGTGCTGCTCGAACGGATGGTCGCGAACCTCGTCGAAAACGCCGTGCGCCACAACAACCCGGGTGGCTGGATCGGGGTCCGCACGATGCAGCAGAACGGCACCGCGGTGTTCGAGATCTCCAACACGGGTCCCAGCGTCCCCGAGGAGCAGATTCCGACGCTGTTCGAGCCGTTTGTCAGGGCCAAGGAGCGCATCAACTCCGCCGACGGCGTCGGTCTCGGACTCTCGATCGCGAGTGCGATCGCGCGCGCTCACAACGCCACGATCACCGCCCGCCCAGGCGCCGGCGGTGGGCTCGAGATGTCGGTCGCAATCCCCACGGGCACCTAACACGTCGCCGATAGGGCCGGCGGTCTCACGGGTAGCGTCGGACCACGGTCTATGGCCTGGTCGCGCTTCCTCAAGTTTCCGCTGCTAGCAGCAGTTTTGTGCACAGCCGCAGTCGGGTGTGGCGGTTCCTCTACTTCGCTGGCAAGCGGCGACGCGGCGAGGCTGCACCGCGACGTGGCGAACATCAGCGCCGCCACGAACGCCCACAAGCCGACGGTCGCGCATGCGGCCGTGCGCACGCTCGAGGCCGACATTTCGCACCTTCGAGCGACTAACAGGATTGCTCCAGCGGACGCTTCGGTCCTGCTGACCGACGCCGGCCAGATCGATCGCAAGCTGTCGACGCCTGCGACGTCCGCAACGCCCGCAACGCCGGCAGCACCCGCGGCGAATCCCCCGCCGCCGGGCCCCGGACACGGCAAACATGGGCCGGGTAAGGGCAAGGGCCACGGTCCCGGCGATGGTGGTGGCGATGGCGGCGATTGAGCTCGCCCCAGGCGCCACCGTCGGCGAGGACGGGCGGTACCGCCTCGAGCGGGTACTCGGGACCGGCGGGATGGCGTCGGTTTGGCTCGCCATGGACGCCCGCCTCGACCGCGAGGTGGCGGTCAAGGTCCTCTCGGATGTGCTCGCTCTCGACGACGACTATGTCCGGCGGTTCGAGCGCGAGGCGCGCATCGTCGCGAACCTCTCGCATCCCCACCTGGTGCGCGTCTACGACTTCAGCGTCGATGGACCACGGCCGTATCTGGTCATGGAGTACGTGCCCGGGGGCAGCCTGGCCGATCGCCTACGTGACCCCAAAGCGCGCGGCGCACAAACCTGGAACGCCGAGGTCCTCGCGCGCGAGCTGCTCGACGCGCTGGGCTACATCCACCGAGCAGGCGTCATCCACCGGGACATCAAACCCGCGAACGTACTGATCGGGGCCGACGGCCGGGCGCGGTTGACCGACTTCGGCATCGCCCAGCCCTCGGATGCGACCCGTCTGACCAAGACCGGCGTGGTGGTCGGCTCCGGCCGGTACATCGCCCCCGAGGTGATGCGGGGCGAGCCGGCCAGCGAGCGCTCAGACCTCTACTCCCTCGGCGTGCTCATCCAGCAATGCCTCACAGAATCGGCGGCGGCGCGATTGCGCGCGCTGGTGAACGAGCTCACCGCCGAGCGGCCCGACCGGCGACCCGCGACCGCGCACGAAGCGCTCACGATTCTCGAGCACGCCCCCACTCAAACCGTCCCGCAAATACACGTCTACGGCAGGCGAAAACGGATCGATGTTCGTCGCGCGTCGACGGCCGCGCTCGGTGCCTTGCTAGTCCTGCTCGTGATCGCGCTCATCGGCATGGCCACGTCGGGCGGCGGCTCGGGAGCGGCCAAGAGCGGACCCGCCCCCAACGGCGGACCCGCGCGCGCGAACCCGAACGCGTCGCTATCGAGCCAGCTGACTCAGCTCGATCGCGCGATTGACAAGTCCCGTCGATAGGCGCGTTCGCCCCGGTCAGCCTTCGTGGCCGTTCACTGAAGCGCCGTT
>Ga0335073_10013202_pt1 | contig 11579 bp, 11 predicted proteins | sample Lox_Sample_22_FD_207093 | JGI IMG/M metagenome (GOLD analysis project Ga0335073, IMG submission 207093) | Soil microbial communities from Loxahatchee National Wildlife Refuge, Florida, United States - Lox_Sample_2.2 | ecosystem: Environmental > Terrestrial > Soil > Wetlands | place: USA... | reverse complement strand
ACGCCTACGTCGACATCATCGGCATCGACTTCTACGACACCAGCGGGCAGCCGCTGCCGCCGGTCGGGAACCCGGGCCGGTGGCAGGCGCTGACCCGCCAGCCGGACAGCCTGATGGAGGTCGCCGCGTTCGCGGCCGCTCACCATAAGCCGCTGAGCTTTCCCGAGTGGGCCACGGTGGGTTCCGAGGGCGACGACGCGGCGTACGTGACCAGCATGGGCGCGTTCATCGACCGGCACGACGTCGCGTTCCAGTCCTGGTTCGATGCCGGTGACAACGGCATCCTGCTGCTCAGCCCTAGCCAGGCTCCCCGGTCGCTGCACGCCTACGTCAAAGCGTTCGGCTAGCCAACTCTCGACAGGGCGGTGGCTGGGCTGAGGCGCGCGGCGCGCCAGGCACCCACGGCGCCGGCGAGGAGGGTGCCGAGGACGCCCAGGGCGACGGCGAGGACGATGATGCCGGGTGAGATCGGGGCGCTGAAATGAACGGGGATGGGACCGTTGTGGCCCGGGGCACCCGGCGTGGCACCCGGCGATGGGGCGATGCTCGGAAGTGCCGTGACGCTGACCGTGAGCGTGGGTCCCAGGGCGGAAAGCAGGGCTGCGCCCAGGCATCCGAGGGCGACTCCGGCCAGCGTGCCGGCGACGCCGACCGTTGCGGTCTCGGTGAGGACCTGTCCCGTGATCATGCGGGCCGGCCAGCCGAGTGCCTTGAGCGTGCCGAATTCCCGGATCCGCCGGGCTACCGATGCCAGGGTGAGCAGGACGGCGACCGCGAAGGACGCGGTGAACGCGGCGACCGCCACCCACGTGCTCAGGTCGGCGGCGAGGCCGGAGGCGGTCGCCACCGCCCCGCCGATCTCGGAGGCCGCCGCGCTCGAGGACGCCGCCTTGTCGAGGCTGTCGAGCGCGTGCGTCTGGGCGGCCCTGGTACCGGATGCGGCCGCGCTGACCGTGATGACGAGGGCCACGCCGATCGCGAGGCCCGCGGCGGTGGCTAGGGCCTGCCACCACCGGTGGCGCAGTTCGCTGCGGAGGTAAGCGAGGCGAAGCGTCCGGTCTTGCCCGAGGCAGCTCACGGGTGCTCGTCACCGCCGGCTGCTGCGATGCCGTTGAAGAGCAGTCGGCCGTCTCGCATCTGGCCGATGCGCAGGGCCCGTGCGGCGACCGTGCTGTCATGGGTGACGATCACCAGGGTGAGGCCACGGTCGCGCCAGAGACTTTCCAGCAGGCCGATGATGTCGTCGCGGGTGTTTTCGTCGAGGTTGCCGGTCGGCTCATCAGCGAGCAGCACCGTCGGCTCTTTGACGAGGGCGCGGGCGATCGCCACCCGCTGCTGCTGGCCGCCGGAGAGCTCCGCGGGTAGATGCCTGGCCCGGTCGGTCAGGCCGACCGCGTCCAGCGCCTGGGCGACGCGGGTGTGCCGATCGGCCGCGTCGAGCCCGAGCGGGGCCAGGGCGAGCTCGACGTTCACGGCGGCCGGCAGGGTGGGGATGAGGTTGAAGGTCTGGAAGATGAACCCGATCGAGACGGCCCGCACCCGGGCCATCTCGGCCTCGTTCATCGTGCCGAGGTTCTCCCCGTCGAGCAGGATGGTGCCGGAGGTGGGACGGTCGAGACCGCCGAGGAGCTGGAGCAGCGTGGTCTTGCCGTGCCCGGTGGGTCCCTGGATCGCCAGCCATTCCCGGTCGGCGATCACGGCATCGACTCCGGCCAGCGCGGTCACGGTCTCGCTTCCCTTGTGGTAGATCCTCGTGACGCCGGTGAGCGTGTACATGGAAGGTCCTTTGCCTCGTGGTAAGTGGTATCCGGCCCTATCCGGCGTGAGCGAGGGCGACGGTCGGACGGAGCCGGGCCGCGCGCCAGCTGCCCAGCGCGCCGGCCAGCAGCCCGCCGGTGATGCCGAGTGCGATCGCGAGAGCTACCACGCTGAACGCGACCGGCGCGCTGAAGTGAATCGGCAGCGAGTTGTAGGTGCCCGGAAAGTCCAGCGAGTGGAAGAAGTGCTGCCCGGTCCTGGCATCGCCGCCCGCTATGAAGCCCTTCGGCTCCGTGTGGCCGGGCGCGGCGGCCACGGTGGCGGTCAGGTTCCTCGCTAGTCGCGAGATCACCGCCGCGGCGGCGTACCCCAGGCCGGTGCCGGCCAGGGCGCCGGCGATGCCGATGGTCAGGGATTCGCCCAGCACCTGGGCGGTGATCCGGCGGGCCGGCCAGCCGAGCGCCTTCAGCGTGCCGAACTCGCGTACCCGCCGGGATACCGCCGTCACCGTCAGCAGGGCCGCCAGCACGAACGCCGCGGTCAGCACGGCGACCGACAGCCACCGGCCCAGGTCCTTGGCCAGCCGGGCGGTCGCGCCCAGCGAGCCGCTGATCTCGGAGGCCAGGGTGGCCGAGGTGGTCACGTCGGCCCACGGCAATTGGGCCTTGACCTTGGCGGTCACGGCGCCGAGGTCGGCGGCACTGGCGACCGCCACGTAGACGGTGGTGATCTCGTTGCGGAAGCCTGACAGGGCCTGGGCGGTGCGGATCGGGATGAGGATGTCCGGGGCGGTTCCGGCGGGCTGGCTGACGATCCCGACAACCCGGAAGTCATGGTTGGCCAGCGTGATGACCGACCCTGTGTGCAAGTGGTGTGACCGGGCGTAGCCCGAGTCCACCAGAGCCACATCGCTGTCGGTGTCCCAAGCGGTCAGCCCGCGCCCCGAGACAACCCGGGCCTCGCTGAGCGGGCCGAGGCGCTGGCTGGCGGGGTCGACGCCGTCAACGGGGATGCTCAGCGGCAGCCCGTACGGGTTAGACGGCGTGCGGGCTGGGGCGCCGTGGATCGGGGTCCACGTCTCCTGCAGCGCGAGCACGCCGAGCGCCGCCCGCACGCCGGGCAGGCGGGTGATGGTCGCCGTGGCCGACGAGCTGAACAGGCCCTGGTTGGTATCCAGGTAATCCAGATGCTCGCCTGGATGGACCTCGTGCCCGGGTCCGGCGTCTCCGATCGAGTAGGGCCGGGTCACGGTCATGTCGGTGCCGATCCCGTACAGCCCGTGCAGCACGCCTGCCTGCGCGTTGCTGGTGCCGGTGGCGACGGCGCTGACCGTGATCACCAGGGCTATGCCGACCGCAAGGCCGGCTGCGATGAAGATCGCCTGCCGCAGCCGGTGACGGAGTTCGAGGCGAAGGTATGTGAAAAAGAGCATGGGGTGGTTCTAACGGACGGGTGCTTTCGGAAACCTAACGGCGCCGCTGTCGTCCTCCGGGTAGCCCCTCCTGGCCCGGCACCCCTTCCGGCCCGGCTCCCTCCTCCTCCGGCCCGGCTGCGTGATGCAACGTTTTCGAAAGGGTGGATGAGTCATGCTTGCCGGAGCAGTCGGTGCAGGCCCGGACGTGTCTGTCCGGGTAGAGCGAGGGAGACCCATGTGCGCGTGCTCGTGGTCGAGGACCAGGCCGAGATGGCAGAGATGGTGGCGACCGGCCTGCGGCGCGCGCAGATGGCGGTCGATGTCGCGCTCGACGGAGCGAGCGGGCTGGAACGAGCACTGATCAACGACTACGACGTCCTCGTCCTGGATCGCGACCTGCCGGGTCTGCACGGGGACGAGGTCTGCGTACGGCTCGTCGCGGCGGGACGCCGCAGCAGGGTGCTGATGCTCACCGCCGCGGCGGATTCCGGGGACCTGGTGGAAGGGCTTGGCCTCGGGGCCGATGACTATCTCGGCAAGCCGTTCGACTTCCCGGTCCTCGTTGCCCGCGTCCGTGCCCTGGCACGCCGGGCTCACCCCGTCGCGCCACCGGTGCTCCGGGTCGCGGATCTGGTGGTCGACACGACGAAGCGGCGGGCGTCCCGTTCCGGGCGGTCAATCGGGCTCGCACCGAAGGAGTTCGGGGTTCTCGAGCTACTGGTCGCATCGGGAGGCCGTACCGTGTCCGCGGAGGAGCTGCTGGAGCGCGTGTGGGACGAGCTCGCCGATCCGTTCACCAATGCGGTCGCGGTTACGATCAGCCGGCTGCGAGCCAAGCTCGGCGATCCACCGCTGATCGAAACGGTCTCGCGCTCTGGGTACCGGATCGGGGGCTGACCGATGGCCGCCCTCCGCCACCTGCTCCGGGTCGCCGACCGGCCGCACCTGCCGCGGCGGACGATCCGGCTCCGCCTCACCGCCCTTTACGGTCTGCTCTTCACGCTCTCCGGTGCGGCGCTTCTCGTGATCACGAACGTGCTCGTGCGGAGCGCGACCAGCGCAGGCTCGTGCAGCACAGGTCCGAATGGCTCGGTACTGTGCACGATCCCGGGTCATCGCGGCAAGGGCTCCGACACCCTCACGATCAGCGGGTCTAGCGCCCGCGGAATGAAGGGAGTCGCCTCACGGCAAGTGCACGCGCTGAAGCTGCTCGCGAATAGCCAGAATGCCGCCGACTTGCACAACCTGCTCGTCTACTCGTGGCTGGCCCTGGCGATCATGGCGGTGCTGTCGGTGGCGCTCGGCTGGCTCGTCGCGGGAAGAGTGCTCAGGCCGCTGCGCACGATCACCGCCACCGCCCGCAACATCTCCGCCACCAACCTGCACGAACGGCTGGCACTGGGCGGCCCGAACGACGAGCTCAAGGAACTCGGCAACACCTTCGACGCCCTGCTCACCCGGCTCGAGCAGTTCATCCAGTCCCAGCGCCAGTTCGTGGCGAACGCCTCTCACGAACTGCGCACGCCGCTTGCCATGCAGCGGACCCTCATCCAGCTGGCGCTGACAGACCCGGACGCGACCATGGAGTCCCTCCGGGCCGCACACGAGCGGGTGCTCGTCTCCGGGGCGCAGCAAGAACGCCTGATCGAGGCGCTGCTCACGCTTACCCGCGGGCAGGCGGGTCTCACCAAGCGCGCCCCGTTCGATCTGGCGATGGTGGCCGGCCAGGTCCTCCTCACCCGTGAGTCTCAGGCACGCGCCCGCTCGATCGAGCTGCGCTCGGCCCTCGCGCCGGCGCCGATGGCCGGTGACCCGCGCCTGGTCGAGCGTCTGGTCGCGAACCTGACCGACAACGCCCTCGCGTACAACTCGAATCCGGGCCGAATCCAGGTGAGCACGGGTCGGCGCGGCGGCGTCGCCGTTCTGTCGGTCACCAACACCGGTCCGGTCGTCGACGCCGGCGCGGTCGGCCGGCTCACCCAGCCGTTCGAGCGCCTTGCGACCGAACGCACCGGCCACGGAGAGGGCTCGGGGCTCGGCCTGTCGATCGTCCAGGCGATCGTCAGTGCCCACGGGGGATCCCTGACGATCAGTCCCCGGCGCCACGGTGGACTCACCGTCGAGGTCACCTTCCCCAGCCCGGACACCGTTGCCTGTGAAGACCCGAGGTCGGCGACCGATGGCGTCGGAGGCGGCCGGCTGATCGCCCTGAAGAGCCGATAGCCAACCCGCGCACTGGCCGCCCTTGACCGGCGCTCCGGGTCAGCCGGGCGGGTCTTCGCCGACGACGCCGTCGACCGACTCCCGTATCAGGTCCGCGTGGCCGTTGTGGCGTGCGTACTCTTCGATGAGGTCGATCAGGATCCGCCGCAGGCTGGGCGACCGGCCGTCGGGCCAGGTGAACCGGCCCAGCTGGCCCATGCCGCCGCCGCCGGCCATCGCCGCGGCGACGGCCGCGCGCGACCGGGCCACGGCGGCCTCCCAGAGGGCGTAGAGCTGGTCCGGGATGTCGTCGGCGGCTGAGTGCCACTCCCAGTCGGGATCGGAGTCAAAGGGCGCCGTGTCCCACGGCGGCCCGTACTCCCGCCCGTGCAGCCGGCGCCCGAAGTAATCGTCCTCGACCAGCGCTAGGTGCTTGAGCAGCCCGCCCAGCGTCATCGACGAGGCGCCGACGGTCGTGGCAAGGCCGTCCGCGTCCAGCCCGCCGCACTTCCACGCGAAGATCGCGCGCTCCCGTTCCAGCGAGCCGAGAAGGGTGTCGGTCTCATTGCCGGCGACCGGCGGCTCCCGGAGAAACTCTTCACTGCTGTCCGTCATGGTGAGCAACGCTAGCGTCAGCTCCGGACATTCTCCGGCAGCGAACGGAACCCGATCGGGGCGAATGCACGGCGTAGCGTGGCGGCGTGGCCTATGCGGGTGCCGAGTTCTGGGATCAGTTCTTCCGGAACCGGCGGGCGTCTGGCAATGATCTCGACTGGGAAGGCCTGTGGACCCGGCCGTTCCTGGGCCAGCTGCAGGAGGCGGGCGCACGCACCGTCCTCGAACTGGGATGCGGAACGGGCAACGACGCGGCGCGGCTGGCCGATGCCGGGTTTTCGGTCACGGCAATCGACTTGTCCGCCGAGGCGATCGGGCAGGCGCGGCGCAGGTTCGGGCCGAAGGCCAGGTTTGCGGTGGCTGACATGACCCAGCGGCTTCCCTTTCCCGACGGGGACTTCGATGCGGTCATGTCCAACGTCGCCATGCACATGTTTCCCGACGATGTGACCCGTGCGGTCTTCGCGGAGGTGCGGCGGCTGGTGCGCCCGGGCGGGCTGTTCCTGTTCCACGTCAACACGCTGAAGGACCGGCCGCTGCGCGCCCGCGGGCTGCCCGCGCGCGAGCTCGCACAGGACTACGTGGTCGAGGAGTCTGGCCAGACGATGCACTTCTTCTCCGAGGCCTACCTGCGCGAGCTGCTCGGGGAATGGCAGGAGCTGGATCTGTCCCCGGTCCCGATCCTGGATCGCGAGACCGGTGAGCTTTACAAGCATGTCTGGCGTGGCATGGCCCGCCGCTAGACCCGGCGCGGCTGAGCGGCCGGCCAGTCTTCTGCTGGCCGGCCGCCCGCGAGTGCCTGGGTGGATGCGGTGGTCAGGGCGTGAGGACGTAGCGGCCGCGCACTCCTCCCTTGGCCACGGCCCGGTGGGCGTCGGCCACCTGGTCCAGCGGCACGACCGCGTGCACACGCGCCGGCAGTTCGCCTGACGCGGTGCGGGCCAGCAGGCCGGCCAGCCGGGGGCCGTCGGGACGCACCATCACGGCATCCACCCTGATCCCGCGCTCGGTGGCCGGCGGGCCGCTCGGCAGCACGCCGACGAACGCCCCGCCGTCGCGCACCAGGGCGAGGGCCGACTCCTGCATCACCGCACCGTCGGCGGCCGCGTCCCAGCCGGGCTCGGCGTGCGTGGTGAACCCGGCGCCGAGGCCGCGGACGAAGTCCTCGTCCTCGGCCCGGGCCAGGCCGGTCACCTGCCAGCCGCGGTCCTGGGCGAGCGAGGCGACGTATCCGCCGACCGCGCCCGCGGCCCCGGTCACCAGCAGCTTGTTGCGATCGGCGGGGGCATCGCCGAGCAGGTCGACGATCTGGGCGGCGGTCAGCGCGTTCAGCGGCACGGTCGACGCAGCGACCAGGTCGAGCCCGTCGGGAACGACCGCGACGCTGGTCGCCGGCACGACAAGCTGCTCGGCGTACGTGCCGAAGTCGCGGTCGAAACCGTCGACCAGGCCCGCCACCCGGGTGCCGGGGGCCAGGTCCACGCCGGGCCCCGTGGCGGCGACGGTGCCGGCGAAGTCCCAGCCAAGGCCCGTGTGCTCGGGCTGGCTGATCAGTCCCATGCCGTGGAACACGCCGCCCGCGACCGCGAGATCGACGGGGTTGACCGGCGCGGCGGCGATCGCGACCCGTACCTGGCCGGGCCCGGGCTCCGCGACGGGAAGGTCGATGATCTCGATCGAGTCGGGCCCGCCGGGGGCGCGGACGACGGCGGTGCGGAAGGTAGGGCTGCTCATGGTGTTCGCTCCTCGTGGCTTGTATCTGGTGAATGTGTACACCACAATGGGGAAGTAACTTCCCAACAGGAAGTACGCACCTCGAAGTGCGTAGCTACCCACTCGGTAAGGAAGGAGCGGCCGATGCCAACCCTGACGGCCGCCCAGAAGCGGGCCCAGGCGAAGGTCGACTACAACGCGTTCCTGGCCGGCTGCCCCAGCCGCCAGCTGCTCGACCGGATCTCCGACAAGTGGGTCGCGCTGATCCTGGCCGCGCTCGGCAGCGACGGCCCGCGCCCGAGGAGCGATTGCGTCGGGGAACCCCGCCCGATGCGCTACTCCGAGCTGTCCCGCCGGCTGGCCGGGGTCAGCCAGAAGATGCTCACCCAGACACTCCGCTCCCTGGAGCGCGACGGCCTGATCACCCGCACGGTGACCCCGACCGTGCCGGTCACGGTGACCTACGAGCTGACCGACCTCGGCCTCTCACTCCAGCACGTGATGCGCGGCATCAAGGAGTGGGCCGAGACGCACATGGACGAGGTGCTCGCCAACCGCGAGGACTATGACGCCCGCGTCTAGTGCATCACACGGCCCAGATGGCAAGGCGTCGGCGACTTTGGTCTTGGGAGGCAGGTCAGCCAATCCAGGTCACGTCGGTAAGCGTGACTATCTGGCGAGCGTCATCAACTACATAGGTGACCAGGCCGGCTCCGCCGAACTCGGCGCGCCGGACATAGGGATCACTCGTCGGAAATGTCCGCAGCGGATCATCCGGATATTCGACGACCGCGGACATGGCGGTGATCAGGGCATCGAACGCCGTCGCCGGAAAGTCGCCAAGCTGCCCGAGGACCCGGTCACTTAACTCGGCTCGATAAGTCACCGCGTCTGAGTTCGCGCCGCTGCCAGCCGCTCCTGCCAGTCCGGGAAGGCTTCCTCTGCCGCTGTCGTCTGTGCAGTGCCATTACGCACCGCTTCGAGCGCCTCGTAGTAGCCGTCTCGGCAGGTCGCAACGACCGTCAGCCGCCAGGTGTGCAGCAGCTGCTGCAGCCTCCGGTAGCCGGCCGGGTCATGCGCCGCGTCCACGGCATCGTGGTACTGGCGGAGGAACTGGCCGCGTTCCTGCTCAGGCAAGTCCCGCAGAATGACCTCAGGATCATTCGGATCCTCTGCCTGAACCGACGTAGCGGACATGAAATCAAGCTACACCCCAGACCGGGCGTAGGCCGGCCAGCGGTAGGGCGGACGTGCAGCCTGCTGCGTTACACGAGACAGCAAGTCACCGGCAGCGCTGCTTTGAATTTTGCATCGTGATATGCATCACATCGTTGCCGTCGGCCCCGCACGGCACATGCTGCGGTTCCGGTACGGCGGTCCGCTTCACCCAGCCGTCATGCTTGCCCGGTGAGACACGGCCCGCACGCGGTTTGTGGTCGTCGGAGGCTGTTCCAACGACCGCCGGCGACCACAAACCGGTCAGCTGGGGCAGGCTACGCCGGAGTGGTGGCGGTTTCGGCGGCGACGGCGCCGTCGATGTAGGTCACCGAGTTGGCGGGAATCGCCGGAACGCGCGGGCCGGGCAGCACGACCGCGGTGAGGTTGAGCGGGTCGGCGGCTGAGATCCGGACCGGCTGGCCGGTGGGGCGCTGCTTTCGGACCGAGCGCAGCAGGTCGACGGCGTCCGGGTGGGCGAACTGCTCGCCGCTGAACCCCTGGACGAACCGGCCGCCGCGGATCGTGCCGCGGGCCTCCATGCGGCGCAGCGCCCAGAGCACGTCGCGCCAGGGCACGGCTAGGTTCTCCCGGGTGGCCAGGTCACGGAAGATCACGCCCCAGCGCGCGGCGAGCTGTTCCGCGACGGCCTCGGCCAGCTCGTCCCGGTCGGGATCGGCCGCCGGGGTGGGCAGCAGGCTCCAGCGCCCGTCAGACCCCGCCCCGGCGCCGCCGATGCCGCGGCGCAGGCCGCGCCGCATTGGGACGTTGCGGCCGCCGCGGCGCAGCAGCGACCGGACGGCGCGGAATCCGTCGGCGGTGACCAGGCCGCGGGCAACACCCTCCCAGAGTGCCTCCTCCACTTCGGCGGGCAGGCGGCCGGTGACGGTGGCGAGGTCGGACCGGAACAGCGCGCCGTGGTCGCGCAGCGCGTCCAGGATGTCGAGGGTGCGGCCGGGACCAGGCTCGGCCGGTGCCGCCTCGCCGCGCGCGGCGCGCAGCAGCCACGGCAGGTCGTCTCGGATCGTCAGCGTGATCGGTGTCGCGCGGGACGGCGCCATCCCGCTGCGCCGGGAGACGGACCCGGCGGGCCCGCCCGGCCCGGCCGCCTCGCCCGGCCCGGCCGCCTCGCCCGGCCCAGCCAGGGCGGGCAGTGCGGGCGGGGCGGACAGCGGCGGGGCGTCGCGGACCGACAGCCGACCCCAGGTGACCTGCCCGGACAGGCACAGCTCGTCGAGCCACTCGCGGCGGTATCCCTCGACGCGGGTGGCGAGGACCGCGTTCTCCCAGGCCCCGGCGGCCAGCTCGAACCCCTGCAGCTGCTCGATCACGGCGAGCACGCCGAACCGGCCCTCGCGCCGGGTCTCCGGCTCGACGTGCTGCCAGCGCAGCAGGAACCGCATGAAGTCCCGCGCGCTTACCGGCTCGATCTCGGCGCGCAGCCGCTGCCGGGTGTAGGAGTGGATCCGGGCCAGCAGCCGCCGGGCGCACCACTCCTCTGTGCTGGATTTCCCCGTGCCGGATTCCTCCGTGCCGTCGCGGGAGGTGAAGTGGCCGCGCAGCGCGAAGCCCTCCTCCTCCAGCCGGGCCAGCGCGCGCACGATCAGCGTCTCCCGCAGCCCGGTCGCCTCGGAAAGAGCGGCCGGGGTGGACGGGCCAAGGCAGTCCAGGTGGCCGCGCAGCAGGTAAGCGGCCGACTCGTCCTCGTCGGGCGGCTCAGCGGGCACGACCGGGCACGGGTGGTCCGGGACGATCGCCGCGTCCGGGAACAGGACCTCGATGGCCGGCCGGCGTTCCACCGCGCACCAGAGCTCCCCGGCCGGGCCGTGCACCGAGGCAGCGCGCCGCCCGGCGACCAGATCACCAAACATGGCTTGCCAGTCCGGCACGGGGCGCAGCGTTACGGAGGTCATCAAAAGGTCATGGAGTTCATCGGCGTCGCGGGGATCTGGGCGCACCTGCTCGGTGACCCGCTCGATCGCGGCCGGGTCCAGGCTGGCCAGCTCGCTGGCGGCGACCGGCAGGCCGCGCCGCAGCGGCACCTGGCGGGACCGGCGCTCCTCCAGCGGGGCGTCGTCGAGGAACGTAAACGGCTGCCCGTTGAGGATCTCGTGCGCGAGTACCGACGGCTCGGTGGTATCCCGGACCACCACCGAGACCCGGCCGGACTCGATGTTCCCGATCAGTTCCCGCAGGCCCTCGATGTCCATGGCCTCGTGCAGGCAGTCCTCCAGGGTCTGCTGCACGAGCACGTGGTCGGGGATCTCCATCGGGCCGGGGGCGACGTTCTCCTGGCAGGCGGCCAGCGTCGGGAAGACCGCCGCCATCAGGTCGTCGGCCTCCATCCGCTGGATCGCGGGCGGGTTCTTCTTGCCGCCGCGCATCCGCAGCACCGTGAGCGAGGTGTTCAGGTTCCACCGCCACCGCGCGGCGAACATCGGCGAGGTCAGCACCGCCTGCCGGACCACGTTCTCCACGGTGGCCGAGGCCAGGAACTTCGGCACCCGCTCCAGCGGGAAGCTGTGCTGCGGCCCGAGCGACAGCAGGATCGCGTTGTCGCTGGCCGCCGCCTGCAGCTCGAAGTCGAACGTGACGCAGAACCGCTTGCGCAGCGCGAGCCCGAGCGCGCGGTTCAGCCGGGCGCCGAACGGCGTGTGCCCGA
>Ga0335073_10013201_pt1 | contig 11579 bp, 12 predicted proteins | sample Lox_Sample_22_FD_207093 | JGI IMG/M metagenome (GOLD analysis project Ga0335073, IMG submission 207093) | Soil microbial communities from Loxahatchee National Wildlife Refuge, Florida, United States - Lox_Sample_2.2 | ecosystem: Environmental > Terrestrial > Soil > Wetlands | place: USA... | reverse complement strand
GCATTCCTTTCAATTCGGGAGAGACGACAGCGCCACAACGCGGGCAACGAACGCCCTCTGGCCAGCGACGAGCGACCAAATATCGGATGCAATCGTCCTCAGTCTTAAACAGTGCGTCGAATTGCGATGCGGTCAGTTGATGGACGGCCTTTGGATGACGAGACATGGCTTCTTTCCTTCAACAGAAAGGAGCATGGCATGGTCCGGAGAGAAAGTCAAGTACGGGATAATCGTCTAATCGAATTTGGCTCTTGCACCCGTTTATCGGGCTGGCGCCATCGGCGGCCGTTATGGTCGGACGCCCCGGTTGACAGCAAGGCGGTCGACAGAAAAACCGACGATTTCTTGACAGATCGGCTAGCCCAATGCTACTGTTTTTCAGAATTCAACGGCCGGCTCGCATGTCTCATCGGCCAGGGCGATTCGGAGCGCTCGCGATTCGTGCGAAATGAAAAGGAGGTCAAGCCATTGAAAACAAACAATTCCGCGAAATGACTTGTTTCGCGCCCCCAATGATCTCAATGACTTACGGCCCGGGTGCGAAACCGATCGTTTCGCTCGGCGAAATGAACCCTATTGATTTTGCTGGCTTTCCGCCTCGCCGCAGCCCAAAACGCAATGGCCGCGAAATCGATGGGGCTTGGAGGCTTGCGCGGCGCCCCGCTTATCCTCCCCTGCGGAACGCGGTGGAGGGGCAGGGGCAGGAAGACCGCTTGGCAGTTGCAAAGTGCGGAAATGGCGCCGCAAGCCATTGAAATTACTCGAAACGGACGCGTAAATGGCGCCGCCGGTTCACAAGTCCGCTCGCCGCGCTCCGATCTAATTGGCGGCGGCGGGAGGCGGACTACGACGAACCACCGCGCGGCGGCGTTGAGCGTAGCCGGCGAGCCCAATCGACCCGATCAGGGTCAGTCCGTTGAACATCGGCTCGACGGAAAAAGCGCCGCCGAGTTGCTGCAGGCCCGAGATGCCGACCGCCAGTATCAGTACGCCGACAAGCGTGCCCAACACGTTGACCCGGCCAGGCTTGATCGTGGTTGAGCCGAGGAACGCGCCGACCAGGGCAGGCAAAAGGTATTCGAGGCCGACGCTCGCTTGGCCGATGCGCAACTTGGCGGCGAGCACAATCCCGGCGAAGGCCGATAGCGCGCCTGAGGCGATGAAGACGCCGATCACGTAGGAGCGGACTGGAATACCGTTGAGCGCCGCAGCCTTCTCGTTCGCGCCGATTGCGTAGATGTGCCGACCGAGAGGCGCCCGCTCAGTGATGACCCAGAGGACCAGCGCGACCACCAGCACGTAAATAGCCGAGATCGGGATGCCTCCCACCGAAAGCGAGTTGATTTCGAGGAACCCGCGAGGAAGGGTCGCGATCACCTGCTGTCCGCCGGTATACCAGAGCGCGAGCGAATAGAGGAAAGTGCCCGTGCCAAGCGTGGCGATGAACGAATCGATCTGGGCGACCTCGACGAGAAGGCCGTTGATCAAGCCACAGAAGGCTCCGCAGCATAATACGGCGAGACAGGCGATCTGCCAGGGAAGGTTGAGGTCGATCTGCAGGCTGATTGCGAGGATGTGCCACAGGACGATGCCATATCCGATTGTGAGATCGATGCGTCCCGTCATCATCGGCAGCATCGAGGCAAGCGATAGCAGCGCAATGATCGCCTTGTCATTGAGGATCGAGCGGGCGTTGAGCGCGGTTGGGAAAGTGTCGGGCAAGAGGATGGAGAAGCCGACAATCAGAAGCAGGGTGAGGATCGGGAGACCATAGACGGGCAAGCGGCGCATGATCGCCGCCTGCGGCGACAGCTCAGAGAGCTCTGAGCGGGTCGGCTCGAGGGCGTTAGACTTGATCGATTGCATGGGTAACGCCAAGAGAGAGGGAGCTCTCTGCGCGGGTTGACGTTGGCCGACGCCGCCGCAAGGAGGTTCTCAGCAGCATGTGTTCCTCGGGCGTTGTGATGCGACGCGGCGCTCGCCCGCCATCCTTCTGTCGCGCAACACCACGACGCGGGCCGCGATTGCAAAGACCTCATCGAGGCGATGAGAGACGTAGACCGCGCCGACCCCGCGACCGGAGAGATGGCGTCGCGCGAAAACGAGGCGCGACACTTCAGTGAGGCCATCAAGAGCGCGAGCGCCGCCAACCTGCTTGGACATCCCGTTTACGGAGAGTAGGGGCTCGCCGCCGCTGCGCCGGAGTGGATTGTCGCCGGCAGCGTCTCTCACGGGCGTCATCGGCGACAAACTTTGGTGCTCGCAAGCGCCCCTTGCATCCGGGTTCCTCCCGCTTGGTCAGCTTTTCGTTGGATTCGTGTTGCAAAGCTATACCCGATTTGGACGCTACAGCTACGTCGTCGGCGGCTCGGAGGAGATCGCGCGGCTCTCGGGCATCGCTGTTGATCGCTTCAAGATCCTCGCTTTCGCGTTCGGCGCCCTTTCGGCGTGCCTTGCAGCTGCGCTCGAGTCGGCTCGCCTGGGGCTGGGCCACGTTGAAATCGGCGCCAATCAGATGTTCCTTACTTTCACCGCCGTGGTCATTGGTGGCACCTCGCTGACCGGCGGAAGCGGCGGCGTCGTCCACTCTGCGATCGGCGTCTTAATCTTGACCGTGCTTTCGAACGGCATGATCTACGTTGGCGTGACCCCGTATATACAAACTGCTGTGCGGGGCGTGATTATCCTTGTTGCAGTAATCGCCGCCAACTGGCGGCTGCGCGCGCGGCTGCGGGTGATCAAGTGATCGCCGCGCCTCTGGTTAGCGTCGAAAAAGTCAGCAAGGCCTATCCGGACGTCCAGGCATTGAAGGATGTCAGTCTGGCGATCGGCCCGAGAGAGGTCGTCGGGCTGATCGGCGAAAACGGCTCCGGGAAATCCACGTTGCTTAAAGCGCTCGCGGGATTGGTGCGACCTGACCAAGGCCGCATTCTCGTGCGCGGCCAGCCGCTTGTGGGCGGCTTCGTGGGCGCCGCGCGGGCAGGAGTGGGTGTCGTGTTCCAGGAACAGTCGCTGTTGCTCAACATCACAGTGGCTGAGAACATCCTACTGGGACGCGAAAGAGACGCGGTCGCCTACGGCTTTTACAAATAGTCGAGGTTAGCGGAGCTCGCCCGCCGCCAGCTCGACAAGCTAGGGTGCGATATTGCCCCTGACGCGATCGCCGGTTCGCTTTCTTTCGCCCAGCGCCAACTGGTTGAGCTTGCGAAGGCGCTGGCCGTCGAAGATCAGATCGGCGATGACCCTATAGTCTTGCTTGATGAACCGACCTCGGTCCTCGAAGCCGAGGATATCGACATGGTGCTCGCACAAGTGGAGCGATTGCGATCCCGAGCCTCAATCGTCTTCGTTTCTCACAGGCTCGATGAAGTGCTGCAGGTTTGCGACCGCATTTATGTCATGACCAACGGCCGGTGCGTAGCAGAGCGTAACGGCCGAGAAGCCAGCCGGGACGAACTGCATGCCCTCATGTTCGGTCAGCAACTGGCGGAGGAATACCGACGCGATCGAGCGGCTCGTCATCCCGGAGCCGTGCGCCTCAGCGTCCGCAATCTCTGCTGCGGCGCCAGCTGCCAAGGCGTCAGTTTTGATGTGCTCGGAGGCCAAATCGTGGGATTGGCGGGCGTCGAGGGATCGGGGCGGGAAAGCGTCTGTAGGACTATCTTCGGTGCTGAAGAGCCGAGCGCTGGCGAGATTCTGATCGCAGGTCACAAGGTTCGGCTTGGCAGTCCCGCCGACGCCGTCGCCCTCGGAATTGGGTACGTTCCGGCAGAGCGGCGCGTTGAAGGCATCGTCTCCGGCATGAGCGTGAAGGAGAACATGACGCTCACGCATCTCCATGTTGTCCAGCGCGGCGTCGTGCTCGACCGCAGTCGAGAGCGTCGGCTCGTGGGACATTGGATCAATCAGCTGCGGATCAAGGCTCCGTCGAGCGGCGCGCTCGCAGGCCAATTGAGCGGAGGCAATCAACAGAAGGTGGCGCTGGCTAAATGGTTGATCGCAGAACAGCCTCGCGTGCTGATTCTCGACCACCCGCTGCGCGGCCTCGACGTGGGAGCGAAGGCGGAAATTTTTCGCCGCATCCTCGAACTGGCCGAGAAAGGCATCGGCGTGATTCTTATCGCTGATGCCCTTGAGGAGCTGATCGCGCTAAGCGATACGATCCTCGTAATGCGCGACGGTTGTATCACCGACTGCTTCAACGAGAGCGACCCGCCGCCACAGCCGAGCATGATTCTGAAGCACATGATCTAGCGATGTCTGCGAGAACAATCTCTCTGAACTCGCTCTTTGCGTCCGCCGCCGGCGCCGCGCCTGCCACGGTGCTGTTGGCGATGGTATTGGGGATTGGCGTTTTTCAGCCGTCATTCCTCTCGCCCTATAGCCTGAGCGTCCTGATGCGCGAATCGAGCCCCATTCTGCTGCTCGCGCTCGCGCAGACTGGCGTCATCATGTTGGGTGGCATCGACTTGTCGGTTGCCGCCATCGCCTCGCTTTGCACCATATTGCTGGCGTTGCTGTTGCCGCCTCTGGGCGTATGGGGACTGATAGCGGTTCTGTTCGTCGGCACGGCCGCGGGTATGGCGCAGGGTTATATCCATGTGGCGGCGCAGATTCCCTCGTTCGTCGTGACTCTGGCCGGGATGGGTCTCTGGTCGGGGATCGCGCTGTCCATTGCGCATACGACCATCCCGGTCGACCAAGGCTACGCCGTCGTTGGCTGGATGGAGGCCTCATTGCTGGGCGTGCCTGTTTCATTCATCTTCGGCGCGGGCGTGGCGCTTCTGCTCTGGCTCGCAATGCGCGAGACGCCATTCGGGCGCTACGTGCAAGCGATCGGACTCGGTGAGAGGGCGGCGCTGCTTTCCGGCGTTTCGGTAGGGACGGTCAAAGTAGCTACTTTCGCCGTCGCGGGCCTCTTGGCCGGGATAACGGGCGTGGCGTTGGTTGCGCGAACCTACAGCGGCAATCCGTCGGCTGGGTCAAGCCTGCTGCTGCCAAGCATCGCCGCGGTGGTCATCGGCGGCACAGCGATAACCGGCGGCGTTGGCGGTTACGGGCGAACCGTGATCGGCGTGCTCATCATCACGGTTCTGCGGGTTGGCATCGCCATCGTCGGAATCGATCCCGGTTACGAGCCGCTCTGCTATGGTCTTGTCCTCGTCTGCGCTGTCGCGCTGACGATGGATCGCACCCGTCTGGCGGTGGTCAAATAAGGCGTGAAGCTCTCCTCTGCCTCAAGTGAGCAAGCGATGTTGCACGACGAGCTCGCGCATCAGCTGAACCACTTCCTGCAAGCCCGCACTCGCCTCGCTGGCCTGGTAGCACACGAAAACCTTGTGGCCGTCCATCGGCGGCGTGACGTTGAGGCGACGGACCTCGTGATTCGACACCCTGTCGGCCATCACCCTCGCGGGGATAAGACCCACCGCGAGCCCGCTTAAGACTGTCGGAATAGTGACAGAGAGGCTGTTGCACATGCTCAAGCGCTGCGGGGCCACGCCCGCTCGGTTGAACCAGCGCATAGCTGTCGTGTAGAGCCGCGCTGGCGGCGGTGGGATGACAAGGTGATGACCGCAGAGGTCGGCGGGCGACAACGCGCCGAGCGGTATGTTGCTGTCTGGGCTTACGTACCAGCAAAGCTCGTTTGTGCCGAGCGGCTCGCGACGGATTTCGTCCATTGCGTCGGGCTCGGACAAAATGGCGACGTCGAGTTGTTGGTCTAGGAACAGCTTGGTGAGCGAAGCCGTATCGCCCACTTGCACGGATGTCTTGAGCGATGGGTAGCGGGACTCGAGCCGGCGCAACAGATGCGGAAGGCAGATCAGCGCAAAGGTCTCCGTGAGTCCAAGGCGAAGCAGCCCCATCAATGGATTTCGCGTGCGGAAGCGGTCGGTTAGTTCCTGGACCGTCTGCAGCATGCGGTCGGCATAAGCGATGAGCGCGGTGCCTTCGGCTGTTACGCTTATCTTCGGCCCGCGCCTGACGAACAGCTTCGCGCCAAGTATGTCCTCAAGCTCCTGAATCCGCTGTGAGATGCTAGGCTGCGTCAGCCCAATATGTTGAGCAGCCGCGTGGAAGCTCCCAAGTCTGACGATCCGCTCGAAAGCGATGAGTTGAGCCAAGGTCAGGCGCATGATCGGCGGTTTTTATTGTATCTCATGAGAATAATCAATTTTTCCCGCGCAACTCACTGTGATAATTTTTGCCTGGTTGATCGACGCTCCGAAAGAAAGGGTGATACCCCGCGCCGGATAAAAGCAGTTGGGAGGAAAGGATGCAGAGGAAGATATTGGCGGTGGTCGGCCTCGCCGCGCTTGGCGTATGGACTGCTCAGTCACGCTCAGCGATCGCCGACGACAAGCCTACCATTCCTGTCATTGTTAGGGATACGACATCGTTCTACTGGCAGATCGTGTTGGCAGGCGCCCGAGCCGCCGGCAAGGAGCTCAACGTCAACGTTCCGGAGCTCGGCGCGCAGTCTGAAGGCGACATCGCGGGCCGGATTTCGATCCTTGAAAACGCCGTTGCGGGCAAGCCCGCAGCCATCGTCATCTCGCCCACCCAGTTCTCTGGTCTCGGCAAGCCGATCGATCAAGCGGCAAAGTCAACCAAAGTTATCGGGATCGACGGAACGGCCGACACGAAATCGTTCACCGCGTTCCTTGGCACTGACAATATCGCCGGCGGCACCGCTGCGGCGGACGCCCTCGCCCAACGGGTCAAGCAAAAGACAGGCAAAATCGAAGGCGACATCGCCGTGCTGACCAATATCGCCGGTCAGGATTCGGGTGATCGTCGCGTGAAGGGGTTCGTCGATCGAGTTAAATCAGAATATCCAGGCCTCAATGTCGTCGCCAACAAAGTGGCGGACGGGCAGGCTATCACCGCGCTCAACGACATGAGCGACCTCATCACGGCATATCCAAAGCTAGTTGGCGTCTTCGCCAATGCGCTGGTGATGGGACAAGGCGCGGGCCAGGCGCTGGCCGAGAACAAAGCGCAGGATAGGATCACGCTGGTTTCCTTCGATAGCGACGACAAGACGGTCAAGATGCTGTCTGATGGCGTTATCCATGCGCTCGTGGTCCAGAACCCGTTCCGGGAGGGTCATGACGCAGTCGAGATCGCGCTCGACGCATCTCAAGGAAAGCCGGTCCCCGCGAGCATCGATACTGGCGTGACTGTCATAACTAAGGCGAACATGGACACTGACGCTTCCAAGGCTCTCCTCTCGCCGAAAGTGGATTGACGCGTTCGAGGCGCCGGAGACCGCTTGGAAGAGTCAACTCTTGAAGGAGCCTGCCAGCGGTCTAACGGGCGTGGATCGTGGAGCTGGCATTGAAGGCTTTGCCGTCGCAAACGCAGGTCTATTCAGCGCCTCTTGTGGCCCTGCACAAACTGGACAAGCGGTTTCCTGGGACTCACGCCCTGAAGGCGGTCGATCTCGATTTCTTCCATGGCGAGATCCATGCCATCGCTGGCGAGAACGGCGCTGGCAAGTCGACGCTCATCAAGACGCTGACCGGCGCCTATGCGAGGACCAGTGGCGAAATCGTGTGGGAGGGAAAGCAGGTCGCCCTCGCTACTCCGCAGGAAGCGATCGCGCTTGGGATAATCGCCGTCCATCAGGAAATGGTGCTCTGTCCGCACCTGACGGTGGCGGCCAACATGTTCCTCGGCCGTGAGGATACATGGCTGTCTCTGATCGACGATCGCTCGATACGGCTCAAGGCGCAGCGCGTTCTCGACGAGCTTGGCTTCGAGTTGCCCGCACGCGCGATGCTCGGCGCTCTGCCCATCGGACGGCAGCAGCTCGTAGCCGCGGCGCGCACCGCCATTCGCGGCGCAAAGTTGATCATCTTTGATGAGCCGACCGCATATCTCGCCCGGAAAGAAACGGAACAGCTCTTCAGGCTCATCCACCGCCTCAATCGTCAGGGCGTGACCATCGCGTATATCAGCCATCGCCTTGAAGAGATCTTTGAGCTTGCCGATCGTGTTTCGGTTCTGCGCGATGGCTCATTGGTGTCGACGCAATGCATCGCCGAGATCAACGAGCAAAGGCTCATCCGCGATATGGTGAACCGCCCGATCTCCGACCTCCATCACAAGGAGCGCTTCGATTTCGGCGAGACGCTCCTCGATGTCCAGCATCTCAGCGGGCCTGGCTTTGAAGACATTTCGATGACCGTGCGGCGTGGAGAGGTCGTCGGACTGTATGGGCTGATCGGCGCAGGGCGCAGCGACTTCGTTCAGTCCGTTTTCGGTCGCCATCGATCGTCTGCGGGCGAAATGTACTGGCGTGGCGGCTCCTACCGCCCGGCCGACGAGGCGAGCGCAATGAAAACCGGCGTCGCCCTCGTACCGGAGAGCCGCCGCGATCCGGGCCTGTTCCTCGATCTTGGGGTCGGCGACAATCTCAACATCACGATTTTTGAGCGTCTCACCAAACGCTTCCTCATCGATTCCAAATCCGAGGCCAATCGGGCGCGGAAACAGATCAACGACCTCCGCATCGCGGCGTCGTCCATCGGCAATACTCGGCAGCTGTCGGGGGGAAACCAGCAGAAGTTGGTGATTGGCAAATGGCTCAATCATGGCGCTGAGCTCTTCATATTCGACGAACCGACTGCTGGGGTGGACGTAGGCACGAAGGCTGAGATCTACAGATTGTTTGCGGAACTGTTGCGAGCGGGCGCAGGGATCCTCCTTATCTCGTCTTACCTGCCCGAGGTCTATGATTTGAGCGATACGCTGCATGTCTTTCGCCGCGGGCGCCTCGTCGCCAGCCATGATCATCGCGAGCCGCCGCAGGAAAGAATCCTCTCAGAGGCGATTGGCGAACCGCCCCATCTAACTCACTAGCGTTGGAGATCGAACTGTGAAGAGACGGAAACTAGCCCGTACTGGGCTTGAGATCGCGCCACTGGTGTTCGGCGGCAATGTGTTCGGTTGGACGGCGGACGAAGGGACTTCCTTCGACCTGCTTGACCGATTCGTCGATGCGGGCCTCAACGCAATCGACACCGCGGACGTCTACTCGAGTTGGGCGCCCGGCAACAAGGGAGGCGAATCGGAGACGATAATCGGCAAGTGGATGAAGAGCCAAAAAAATCGCGACAAGGTGATCGTCATCACCAAGGTCGGGTCCGACACGGGGCAGGGAAAGACCGATCTTTCCGCTCCCTACATTGAAAAGGCCATTGATGAGTCCTTGCGGCGTCTACAGACCGATTCCGTCGATCTCTATCTGTCCCACTGGCCGGATACGACCGTCACCTACGAGGAAACGCTCGGCGCCTACGACAAATTGCTAAAGAAAGGCAAAGTTCGTTTCATCGGCGTGTCAAACCTCGACGCCAAAGAGTTACGTGAGGCCCTCGACACGGCCGATCGGCACAACTTCCCTCGATATCAGGTGCTCCAGCCCGAGTACAATCTCTACGATCGTTCTCCCTTCGAAGGGAAACTGAGCGACCTTTGCATGAAGGAGGGGCTTGGCGTCGTCACATATTTCAGCCTCGCCAAGGGCTTTTTGAGCGGAAAGTACCGCGGCGAAGCTGACCTAGGCAAAAGCGTTCGCGGCGGGGACGTCAAAGGCTACTTGAATCCGCGCGGCAAGAAAATCTTGGCTGCTCTCGACGAGGTCTCGAAACGTCGATCCGCCAAGCCCGCAGAGGTGGCGCTGGCGTGGGTCATCGCCCAGCCTGGGGTTACGGCGCCGATTTCCAGCGCCACCGACGCCACTCAACTCGACAGCCTGGTCAAAGCCGCTTCGTTGGAGCTCAAGCGGGAGGATATTGAACAGCTGAATGCAACGGGCCGTAGCGCCCCTCGTGTTCGCCGTCAGGTAGGGCGCCCCAAAGCTAGAGAAAGCTTCCATTTCTCAAGCCGGGCGTGCCGGTTCGGTGATGGGTTCGCTTGGCGCGCCAGCGTGGGGCCCCGTGGCCGCCCGGACGGGATCATAACAACCTCTGACCGACAAACTCGCCTTCACGGACGCCGGCAGGACACGCAAATAGCCCGCCCCCGGTGTGAGTGGTGAACTGGTTGAGAGCGTCGAGCTTGGCCATGTTCTGATAGATCTTGATGAACCCCTCCCTCGGGTCGCGCTGGTAACAGATGAAAAATAACCCCGCGTCGTACATCATGCCCTGACGCCAGGGGGGCCAGCGCTCCGCGGTGAATCGAACGCCGTCGTTGTAGGAATAGGGCCTGCGGAAAATCTGCGCGGCCCCGTTGGTCGCCACCGCTCCGAGCCGGACATGGGCGTTGTCGGCGATGAGGGGATTGCCGTCTGCGTCGACGCGATCCAGATCCAGGCTGTCGCGTTCGTTGGTCTTGCCGATCGGCGCGCCGGAATATTTGTGCCGGCCGATCACCTGCTCCTGAAAGTCGATCTCCGAGCGATCCCAATGTTCGAGCGAAATTCGGATGCGCCGCGCCACCAGATAGCTGCCGCCGCGCATCCAATCCGGCCCCTCGTCGCCGACCCAGACGACGTCGTCGAGGCTCCTAGGCCTGTCAGGAGAGACGTCCGTGGGTGCGCTGCGAGGATTGTTGGTTCCGTCCTTGAAACCCATCAAGTTCCGCGGCGTTTCATCGCCCGGCGCCTGCGGAAGAAAGCCTGCCTGAGCCCAGCGAAACTGGGTCGCGCCATACGACAAGCGCGCGAGCTCCCGGACGGCGTGAAACGCCACCACCGGATCGTCGGCGCAGGCCTGAACCGAGATATCGCCCCCGGTGCGAGCAGGCTCGAGTTGATCGCCATTGAATTTCGGCAGGTCGACAAGCGCCGCCGGCCGCTTGGCTACGAGGCCGTAACGGTCCGACCCGTCTTTCATGAAGAGCCCGGCGCCGAAGCCGAAGGTGATAGTCAGTCGTCCAGGCGATAGCCCAAGCGCGGACCCACCATCCGGCCCTTCGACCGACACGTCCTGCCCCAGTTCGCGGGCGGTCTCTCCGGCCGACATCCGCGCCGCGGCGTCGGTCCAGACTTTCAACGTTGTCTGGAGCTCGTCGCGGTTCTTGGCGAGACAATCGAACGCTGCGAAGTAGCTATGCGTCTGCTGCGGCGTGGCGATACCGCCTTGGTGCGCGCCGAAAAACGGCTCGCGCAGTTCGGCTTCCTCTTGCGAGACTTGCGGCGTGGCGCGCGCGAGACTCGCCGCGCTGGCGCTCGCCAGCGCGCCTCCAGCGCCGACAAGCAGGCCCCGACGAGTCGGCCCCGCGCCCTTGCCCGAGAACGGGCAAGTCACGTGGCGCCTCCTGCCCCGCCCTCGCCTCGAGGCGCCGCGAAGCCGCCTCGAAGGACGCTCCCGGAGGCGCAACCGAGGCTGCGAGCTGGACCATCCTTCGCGACGCGGTGCTCCGCACCGCTCCTCAGGGTGAGGCCGTGGGAGGCGCTGGCGGTCGTCGAGATCACCTTGGAAGTTACCTCACTTGGCCAAGACGAGAGTGTTGTTCTCGTCCTCGACAAAATAGAATCCATCGCCGGCCGGGGTCATAGCGATGCCGAACAGATCGCCGCTGCCTGGCGGCGTTTGCGCCTTGTTCGGATCGATCCATCGCGCCTT
>Ga0335073_10013200_pt1 | contig 11580 bp, 9 predicted proteins | sample Lox_Sample_22_FD_207093 | JGI IMG/M metagenome (GOLD analysis project Ga0335073, IMG submission 207093) | Soil microbial communities from Loxahatchee National Wildlife Refuge, Florida, United States - Lox_Sample_2.2 | ecosystem: Environmental > Terrestrial > Soil > Wetlands | place: USA: Florida... | reverse complement strand
CGCCACCGTGCCGCACGCGCCGTCGGCGCCGCGCTACGACCTGCGCCCCGGGGTGCCTGACCTGAGTGAGTTCCCGCGCGCGGCCTGGCTGGCGGCGGCCCGGCGCGCTGTGTCGGCCGCGCCGTCGGCGGCGTTCGGGTACGGCAGCCCGCGGGGGCGGCCGGAGCTGCGCGCGGCCCTGGCCGCCTACCTGGCCCGGGCGCGCGGCGTGCGGGCGGCGCCGGAGCAGATCGTGATCTGCTCGGGGTTCACCCAGGCCCTGTCGCTGCTGAGCCGGGTCCTGGCCGCGTCCGGCGCCACCGCCATGGCAGTGGAGGCCTTCGGGCACCGGCACCACCGGGACGTGATCGCGGCTCAGGGCCTGGCGGCCACCCCGGTCCCGGTTGACGGCCGCGGCGCCGTGATCGACGCGGTCGGCCAGGTCGCGGGGGCCGGGGCGGTCCTGCTGACCCCGTCGCACCAGTTCCCGCTCGGCGTCCCGCTGGCGCCGCAGCGGCGCAGCCAGGCCGTGCGGTGGGCGGCGCGGGCCGGGGCCGTGGTGATCGAGGACGACTACGACGGCGAGTTCCGGTACGACCGGCGCGCCATCGGGGCCATGCAGGCGCTCGCCCCCGAGCATGTCGTCTACGCGGGCACGGCCAGCAAGACGCTGTCGCCCGCGGTCCGGCTGGCCTGGCTGGTGCTGCCGGACCGGCTGCTGGGGGACGTGGTGGCGGCCAAGTCGCTCACGGACCGGCACGGCAGCAGCCTCGATGAGCTGACCCTGGCCGAGCTCATCGTCTCCGGCGGTTACGACCGGCACGTGCGGCGGTCCCGGCTGCGCTACCGCCGTCGCCGCGACCGGCTCATCGCCGCCCTCGCCGAGGTCAGCCCCGGGACGCGGGTGACCGGGCTGGCGGCCGGGCTGCACGCCGTGCTGCACCTGGCGCCCGGCCGCAGCGAAGCGGATGTGGTGGCCGCCGCGGCCGCGCGCGGGCTCGCGCTGAACGGGATGCGCGGCTTCCGGTCGGCCGGGGTCGCGCACCCTGAGGCGCTCGTGCTGGGCTACGGGACTCCGCCCGCGCACGCGTTCACCACCGCGGTCACCCGCCTGTGCGCGGTCCTGGCCGAACGCACCTAACGGGCTTTCTGCTGCCGGCAACGGGCCGCGGCGGAGGGCTCATGGTCGAGAGGGCCGGTGGTGCGGAGCAGGAATTCCTGGTAGGTGCCGGGGGTCTGGTCGGGTGCCCATAGGTAGAGCTCGGGACTGGACCGCAGCACCGCGATCCGGCGCTGCGCGTAATTACACTCGGCGACCAAGGCGCCAACCCGCCGCGCCAGCATCCGCAGAACTCTGTTCATCGCGCCGGTTCCTCCTCTCGCGGACAGCGGCTCCGTTCACCCCTGACGCCCTGAGCGCGGCCGTAAGCTCCCGCAGCCCGCATCGAGCGTATGCCTCGACCCGCGGGCCGCCGGACCTTACGCCCTCACCTTGGCGATCACGCTGTCGGCGAACCGGCGCAGTTTCCCGATCTTGGAGGCCAGCGGCTCGGTGTCCGGGCCGACCTGATACGGCCAGCGGAAGCCGACGATCACGTCGGTGACGCCCTGGTCTTCGAGTCGGCGGACGCCATCCACGCTATAGGCGTCTGTGGAGATTACGTGGATTTCGAATGGACGCCCTGTGGTGCCCTCCTGGCGGCGGAACTCGGCCAGCCGCGCCAGCAGGCCAGGCAGGTCCGCCGGATCCCCGCCGCCGTGCAGCCAGCCGTCTGCGGCCCGCGCCGCGCGGCGCAGCGCCGCGTCCCCGTGCCCGCCGATGAGGATCGGGACCGGCTCGGTCGGCACCGGGGCCAGCTTGATCGCCGGCACCTGGAACACGTCCCCGTAGAAGGAGAAGTAGCCTCCGGCCGACAGCCCCCGGATGATGGCCAGTTCCTCGTCCATGCGCCGTCCCCGGCCCTCCCACGGCACCCCGAGCACCTCGTAGTCCTCCCGCCACGGGCTGCTGCCCACCCCGAGCACCAGCCGGTTGCCGGTGAGCACGGCCGTCGAGGTGACTTGCTTGGCGACCAGCACCGGGTTGCGGACCGGCAGCTTGAGCACGAACGTGACGAAGCGCAGCCGCCCGGTGACCGCGCCCAGGGCGGGGATCAGCGAGAACGGCTCGAGGAAGGGTTTGTCCTCGAGGAACTCCCGGGTGCCGTCGGGGTTGAACGGGTAGACGCTGTCGGACCGTTCGGGATAGCAGATCGAGTCGGGCACCACCATCGAGTCGTAGCCGCTGTCCTCGGCCGCCCGCGCGAGCGGCGCGTAAAAGGCCGGGCTGGTCATCGACTCGGCGTAGGAGAATCGCACGGTACCTCGCTAGATGTGGCTGTTCTTCCGCAACCACCACAGCAGCCAGCCGAAGCCGGCCAGCAGCGCCAGGCCCGCGGCCGAGAAGCCCGCCAGCGCGCCGGGCCCCGGGCCGGAGCTGGCGGGCGGCTGAGCCGCGCTGGTCGGCGGGCTGGTCGGCACCGCCGTCGCGGGCGGCGTGGTGGCTGGCGTGGCGGGCGCGGCCCCCGAGCCGGGCGCGGCGAACGCGACCACGTCGCGCGCGGCCGGGGCGAGCATGAGCCCGCCGGCCACGGCCGGGGTGGGGAAGTGGTTGGCCACCGCGCCGATCGACGCCTGCTGCCGTACCGCGCCGGTGGCCGGGTCCAGCCCGTACAGCGTGCCGTCCTGCCCGATGGTCCAGAGCAGGCCGGCGGCCAGGATCGGCGGGCCGCCGCCCGTTGCGGAACTCCACAACAGGTGCAGCGCGGGCGGGGACGCGGTCGCGCGGACCGCGATGATGCCGCTGACGCACGGCAGGTACACGGTCATGCCGGCCAGCGCGATGCCGCCGTCGATGTCGTTGTTGCAGGCCGAGCCGAGGCTGGCCTGCTGCCGGCCGATGCCGCCCAGGTCCGCGCCGTCCAGCAGGTAGACGATACGGGACTTGCCCGCCAGGATGACCTGCCCGTCGGGCAGCAGCGCCGGGGCCGTGGACATGTCCAGGTCCTGCGAATTGTTGGTGGGCCAGTTGCTCGGCGCGAAGTACTGCAGCAGCCGCATGGTCGGCGACAGCTCGAGCACCGCGTCGCTGTCGTCGTAGGCGTGCGAGTACGAGTAGACCGAGCCGTTCCCGGTGCTGACCCAGACGCGGCCGCTGCCGTCGACGACCGGCGCCGCGCCGCCCATCCAGACCGCTCCCTGCGATTCGTCGGGCGCGGCGTCGACGGTGAAGGTCCGTGGCCGGCCGCCGTTCTCCGGGGCGGCGATGACCCGGCCCCGGTAGCTGGCGCAGTCGCCGAAGTTGCCGCCCATGCCGAACACGACGCGGCCGTCGTCCAGGGTCAGCCCGGTGCGCTGCAGCAGCGCCGCGGTGTCCGCCCCGGCCGGGTCCACGTCCCGGGTCATCTCGGTCTTGCCGGTGGCGGTGGCCAGGCCGGTCAGCACGTGGGCGGGGTTCCCGTTCACCAGCTCGTCGGCCAGCACGAAGATCTCGTCCCGGGCGGGGTCGATGACCGGCGTGCCGGTGATGCCGACGACGGGCGTGATGTCGCCGCACGGCAGGGACGTGGACGGCACCGGGCTGGCGAGATGGGCGGACCAGGCCACCGCGCCGGTCGCCGCGGACAGCGCGTATACCGTGTCGTTCTCCGTGGCCACGTAGACGCGCCCGGCGAAGACCAGCGGTTCGCCGTAAATCTCGCCGTCGAGGGTCGGCGAGGTCCATGCCCGGGTGGCGGTGTTGACGCTCGTCACCGGCGCCGCGGCGCCGGTGCCCGCGGCGTCGGCGTGGTACACCGTCCAGGACGTCGCGCCGGCCGGCCCCGGCGCGGCGGCAGCCGCCGACGCCCCGGTTGCCGCCCAGGCCAGCCCGGCCAGGGCCAGCCCGGCCGGCCAGATGAGCGGCCATCGTCTCATGGCGCTGGATAAGCGACGGGTCTTCGCATCGTGCACAGCGTAGCCAGGCGGCCGGGCGGCGCGGCCCGGCGCGCGGAAAGTTGTGCCTCGAACGCGGCCCGAGCCGCGCGGCGCCGACCTTCCCGGCCGGGTCCCTCTCAGACCTGGGGGATTTCCCCGGGGCGAAGACGGGCGGTAACCGGGTTCCCGCCGGGCCCGCCCCGTTCGTAGCGTGATCTTCAGATAACACGCGGGCCGGAGGGAGTGTCGTGATCGAGATCCGTGATCTGACCAAGCGGTACGGGCCCACGGTCGCGGTCGACGCGCTGAGCTTCGACGTGCGGCCCGGGATGGTGACCGGGTTCCTGGGCGCGAACGGATCGGGCAAGTCCACCACCATGCGCCTGATCCTGGGCCTGGACGCGCCCGACGCGGGCCAGGCCCGCGTCGGCGGCCGCCGCTTCGGCGACCTGCGCTGGCCGCTGCGCGAGGCCGGGGCGCTGCTGGAGGCGAGGGCGTTTCACCCGGGCCGCAGCGCCCGCGATCACCTGGCCGCCCTCGCGGCCAGCAACGACATCGCCCGGCGCCGGGTGGGCGAGGTGCTGGACCTGGTCGGCCTGGCCAGCGCGGCGCGCCGGAGGGCCGGGACGTTCTCCCTCGGCATGGCCCAGCGGCTCGGCCTGGCGGCGGCGCTGCTGGGCGACCCGCCGGTGCTGCTGCTGGACGAGCCGGTCAACGGGCTGGACCCGGCCGGGATCCACTGGATCCGCGAGCTGCTGCGCTCGCTCGCCGCCGAGGGCCGGACCGTGTTCGTGTCCAGTCACCTGATCGGCGAGATCGCGCTGATGGCCGAGCACCTCGTGGTCATCGGCCAGGGGCGGCTGCTCGCCGACACCTCGGTGGCCGACCTGTCGGCCGGCGCGCCGTCCCTGGAGGCCGCGTTCCTGGACCTGACCGGCGCCAGCGCCGAGTACCGCGCGGGATGGCCGCCGGCGACCGCACGGAAGGAAGGCTCGTGATGACGACACTGGCGGCCCACGTCCCGGCCGGGCGCTACGGGTTCCGGCACGTAGTCCGGATGGAATGGATCAAGCTGCGCAGCCTGCGCTCCACCTGGTGGACGCTGGTGCTCACCGTGGCCGGCGCGATCGGCGTCGGCGTCGCGGTCGGGATCAACACCCGCAACGCCGCCGGAGACCTCACCAACAACGCGCTGGCCGGGATCATCCCGGCCCTGCTGCTGACCAGCGTCCTCGGTGTGCTGACGATGACCAGCGAGTACTCGTCCGGCATGATCCGGTCCACGCTGGCTGCGGCTCCGCGTCGGCCACTGCTGCTGGCGGCCAAGGCCGCGGTGTTCGGGGCTGTGGCCCTGGTCGTGGGGGAGGCCGCCTCGCTCATCGCGTTCCTCGCGGGCGGCGCGGCGCTACGGCGCGGCATCGCCGCCCCCACGCTCGGCGAGCCCGGGGTGCTGCGCGCCGTGTTGCTGTCGGGCGCCAGCTTCTGCCTGGTCGGCCTGCTCGGCCTCGGGATCGGGGCCATCGTCCGGCACTCGGCGGCCGCGATCGCGGTGGTGGTTGGCGGCCTGTACGTGGCCCCGGCCGCGGTCGGCGGGGTCAGCCACGGGGCGGCCGCTTACCTGCCGATCTTCATCATCGCGAACTCGCTGAGCAGCACCAAGCCGGACGCCTGCGCGCCCGGCGGCCCGTGCCCGCATTTCCTGTCGGCCTGGACCGGGCTCGGCGCGCTGGCCCTGTACGCGGTCGTGGCGCTCGCCCTCGGCGGGTGGCTGCTCGTCCGCCGCGACGCCTGAGCGTGGGGGAGCGGACAATGGAGTCCATGGGCAGCACCGGCTCGATCATGCGGGCCGCAGGCGAGCCGCGCGTGCCGAGCGCCCCTTCCGCCGGGACCACGCTCACGGCGGCGACCGCGGCGGCCGTGCGGGCCCCGTTCACCGCCCGGGCCCGGCGGGATCTGCTGTTCTGCCTGGCCGAGGTGCCGCTCAGCCTGGCCGTCTTCGCGTTCCCGCTGGTGCTGTCCGGCCTGTTGCTCACGGTCCGGCTGCTGGCGAACGGCACCTCGCCGTCCACCCCGGCGTCGGGGGGCCGCCCGCCCGGGGTGGCGCCGGGCCTGCTCGGCGGGTTCGTGATCCTGCTGGCCGTGGTGATCATCCTCCCGCGTGCCGCTCGCGGGCTGGGCGTGCTCCATCGCCGCCTGGCCGCGAGCGTCCTGGGCCAGCAGGTCGCCGCTCCGCCGCCGCCCCGCCGGGGCCGTGGCGTCCTCGGGCGGCCCGCGGCGATGCTGCGTGACGGTCCCGGCTGGCGGGCCGCCGCGTACCTGCTGGTGAAGCTGCCGGTGCTGGTCGTCGAGGCCTACGCGGTCTTCTTCGCCGCCGTCGGGCTGGCCAACCTGACCTACCCGTTCTGGTGGCCGCTGTTCCGCAACCACCCGCCCGGCACGGCGCTGCAGCCGGTCACGGTGCTCACCCCGTTCGGCTCGTTCGGCGTGGCCAGCTTCGCCGGGACCTGGGCCGCGTTCGCGGCAGGCGCGGCCATGGTGCTGGCCGCGCCGTGGGTGGCCCGGGCAGGTGCCGCGGCCGACGTGTGGCTGATGCGGGGCATGCTCGGTCCCGGCCGGCTCGCCCAGCGGGTCGCCGACCTGGAGCAGAGCCGGGCGCTGGCGGTCGAGGACTCGGCCGCGACGTTGCGCCGGCTCGAGCGGGACCTGCACGACGGCGCGCAGATCCGGCTGGCCACGCTGGCCATGAACCTCGGCCTGGCCCGGGAGAAGCTTTCCGCCGACGCCGATCCGCAGGTACGCGAGCTGGTCGACGCCGCGCACCAGGGCGCTAAGGATGCCCTGGCCGACCTGCGTAACCTGGCCCGGGGCATCCACCCGCCCGCGCTCGACCACGGCCTGCCCGACGCGCTGGCTACCCTGGCCGCGGGCAGCGCCGTGCCGGTCACGCTGAGCACGGCCCTGCCGCGCCGGCCCGCGCCGGCCATCGAGACTATGGCCTACTTCTGCGCGGCGGAACTGCTGGCCAACGCGGCCAAGCACAGTCACGCGCACCAGGTCACGGTCGACGTGGCCGAGCAGGGCCCGTCGCTCGTGCTGAGCGTCGGTGACGACGGCGTCGGCGGGGCGGACCCGGCCCGCGGCAGCGGCCTGTCCGGGCTGGCCCAGCGCGCGCGGACCGTGGACGGCCAGGTGGACGTCGTCAGCCCGCCCGGCGGCCCGACCCGGGTGACGGTGACGCTGCCGATGCGCGCATGACCGCCTCTCCGCCCGCCCAGCCCTCGCCGCCGCAGCGCGCCGAGGCCGCGCCCCGCCCGTTGCGTGTGGTGATCGCTGAGGACGCCGCGCTGTTCCGTGAGGGCCTGGCCCGGCTGCTGGCCGACCGCGGCCATCAGGTAGTGGCGGGGGTCGGCGATGCGGACGCGCTGCTCGCCGCCGTGGACCGGCATCGTCCCGACGTCGCCGTGGCGGACATCCGGATGCCGCCGACGCACACCGACGAGGGGCTGCGCGCCGCGATCGAGCTGCGCCGCGACCATCCCGGGACCGGGGTGCTGGTGCTGTCCCAGTACATCGAGACCAGGTACGCGGCCCGGCTGCTCGAAGGCAACGCGGCCGGCGTCGGCTACCTGCTCAAGGACCGGGTCGCCGACGTGGCCGAGTTCGCCGACGCGCTGAGCCGGGTCGCGGCCGGGGGCACCGCGCTCGATCCCGAGGTGGTCGGCCAGCTCGTCCGGGCCACCCGTCACGTCCAGGGCATCGCCACGCTCACGCCGCGCGAGCGCGACGTGCTCGCCCTGATGGCCGAGGGCCGGTCCAACGCCGGGATCGCCGCCGCGCTCGTGGTCTCGGCCGGGGTGGTCGAGAAGCACGTGGCCAGCATCTTCGCGAAGCTGGGCCTGCCCGCGTCGGAGGCTGACAACCGCCGCGTGCTCGCGGTCCTGCGCTACCTGAGGACCTGACCTGCGGTCCCGCTACTCAGGCCGACCGGCGCGCTCTCTTCCGGGCTCGCGGCCCGACTCACCGGGATCGTTCCCTCCGGCCTCTCGCGTCACGGTCGCGGGTTCGCGCCGTTACAGGTCGGGGAGGCCAAGGTCGAGGTTGGGCCGCTCCAGCCCCCCGTCGACCTCGAGGACCTTGCCCGTGATGTAGCCGCCCGCGGGCGAGGCTAGGTAGAGCACGGCGGCGGCCACGTCCTCCGGATCGCCGATCCGGTGCAGCGGCGTTGTCTGCTCCATCTGGCCCCGCAGGGCGTCGTCGGTCATCACGATGTCGAGTGCCGAGGTCGCGACCGAGCCAACCGCGACCGCGTTGACCCGGATCCGGGGCGCGAGGTCGGCCGCGGCCAGCCGCGTGTAGTGGGCCACGGCCGCCTTGGCGGTGCCGTAGGCCAGGTAGCCGCGGCCGGCGACCCGCCCGACGACCGAGGAGATGTTGATCACCACTCCGGCCTGGTCGGGCGAAGCGAGCAGGTGGGGGACCGCCTCGAGCGTGAGGGAATGCGCGGTGGCCACGTTGAACTGGAACGCCTCGGTCAGGCGCCGCGGCTTGGTCGCCAGGAACGGCCGCGGCATGGCCCCGCCCACGTTGTTGACCACGATATCCAGCCGGCCGAACGCGTCGACGGCCGCGGTCGCCAGCCCCGCGACCGCGTCGAGGTCGCTCAGGTCGGCGGGCACCACGACCGCCCGCCGCCCGGCGGCCTTGACCTCGCGAGCGACCTTGGCCAGCTGGTCCTCGGTGCGCGCCGAGATCACCACGTCGGCCCCGGCCTGCGCCAAGGCGACGGCCGTGGCCGCGCCGATGCCGCGGCCGGCGCCGGTCACGACCGCCACGCGGCCGGTGACGCGAAAACGATCGAGGATCACTGGCCCAGCCTACGAGTCGGCGCGTCACCCCACCCGTCCCGGCCGCCCCAACCGCAAGTAGGACACCCGCCACTCGGGTTTCGGTCGACCAAAACCCGCCCGGCGACAAGCCTCGGGGGCTCGCTCTGGCCGCAAGACCTTGATCATCGCAACTTCTCACGTATTCCGGTGGCTTATCAGGGTGATATGCCCGTTTCATGCCCACCGAACGCGTGAAAAGATGGAAGTGATCATCGTTGGCCAGGAAGCAGGCAACGTGTCCGGAATTGACCCGGGGCGACGCGGACTGGCCTCCGGCCGGCGGCGTGTCCGGGAGACCCGGCCGGGCCCTGGCAGACTTGAGGCGTGACCAGCCTGCACGGCCCCGATGCCGCTCCGGCGGACGAGTCAGCGGCCGTTGTCGCGTTCTGGCGGGACCTTGGCTTGCCTGGCCTGGTCGACGTGCATACGCACTTCATGCCGCCCAACGTGCTGGACAAGGTCTGGAACTACTTCGAGAACGGCCTCGAGGGCGGGCGGGTGTGGCGGGTCGCCTACCGGCGGCCCGAGCAGGACCGGCTCGCCCTGCTGCGGGCGTTCGGCGTGCGCCGGTTCAGCGCGCTGTCATATCCACACAAGCCCGGCATGGCGGCGTGGCTCAACTCCTGGGAGGCCGAGTTCGCAGCCCGCACCCCGGACGCCCTGCACAGCGCCACGTTCTACCCCGAACCGGGTGCCGACGAGTACGTGGCCGGCGCGATCGACGCGGGGGCGCGCCTGTTCAAGGCGCATCTGCAGGTGGGCGGATATGACCCCCGGGACGAGCTGCTCGACCCGGTCTGGGGTCTGCTGGCCGAGGCCCGCGTGCCCGTCATCGTGCACTGCGGATCCGGACCGACACCGGGCCGGTACACCGGCCCCGGGCCGATCTCCGAGGTGCTCGCCCGTCATCCCGGGCTGATCATGATCGTGGCACACCTCGGGGCGCCCGAGTACGGCGAGTTCTTCGACCTCATGCAGCGACACGCGGGTGTCTATCTGGACACCACTATGGCGTTCACCGACTTCTTCGAGTGGCTGATGCCGTTCCCGGCGGCGCTGCGGCCCCGGCTGGCCGCCTCAGCCGACCGCATCCTGCTGGGCACCGACTTCCCCAACATTCCCTACCCCTACCTGCACCAGCTCGAGGCCCTCGCCCGCCTGGACCTGGGCGTGACCTGGCTGCGCGCGGTCTGCTACGACAACGCGGCGCGGCTGCTCGGGCTGTGAGCACCCATGCCGACACCGAGCCGGAGCCGAAAGCCAGCCGCCGCGCGAACGCGAGCCAGCCGGGGAAAGGCAGATGAGCCGGGGAGGCCCGACGGCTCAGCGGAGGGAAGGCAGGGAAAGCCGAAGGGATCGGCGAAGCAGGGAACACCGGGGAAGCCGAGAACATCGGGGCAGCGGGGGACGCCGGGCGGGGCCGGTGGCGAGCGGCTGGCCTCCTATCGGCGTAAGCGGGACTTCGCGCGCACCCCGGAGCCGGCGGGCGCGCTGCCCCAGGACGGGCCGGCCGGCTCCCGCCGGTTCGTGGTGCAGCGGCACCGGGCCCGGCGGCTCCACTACGACCTGCGGTTCGAGATCGACGGCGTGCTGGCGAGCTGGGCCGTGCCCAAGGGGCCCACGCTCGACCCGGACGTACGGCGGACGGCGGTGCACGTCGAGGACCATCCGATCGAGTACCTCGACTTCGAGGGCATCATCCCGGCCGGCGAATACGGCGCGGGCGACGTGATCGTGTGGGACCAGGGCACCTGGGAACCGCACGCCACCGACGACCCGGCGGCCGCGGTCGCCGCCGGCGACTTCCACGCCGACGTCGAGGGGGAGAAACTGCAGGGCCGCTTCATCCTGGTCCGCCGCGACTCCCGCGATACCGACCAGGACCAGTGGCTGCTGCTGCACAAGCACGATGAGTTCGCCGTCAAGGGCTGGAACCCCGAGGACCATCCGAGATCGGTGCTCAGCGGGCGCACCAACGACGAGGTCAAGGCGCACCCCGACCGGATGTGGCTGAACGAGCTCCCGCCCGCCGAGGCGTCGGTCGCCATCGGTGACCAGGCTAGCCGCGACCTGCCACCGGGGCCCGACCCCGCCGAGATGGACGCGCTCGCCGCCCTCGGACCAGGTGGCGGGGCCTGGGAGATCTTTGGCCGCAGGCTGCGGGTGACCAACCTGGACAAGGTCATGTTCCCGGCCCGCCCGGGCGAGGAGCCGGTGACCAAGCGCGAGTTCATCGGCTACGCGGCCCGGATCGCCCCGGTCATCTTGCCGTACCTGGCCGGCCGAGCGCTCAACATGCACCGCTTCCCGGGCGGCGCGCAGACCAAGGGCTTCTGGCACAAGCAGCTGCCCGATCACGCGCCCGACTGGCTCCCGCGCTGGGACAACCCCAACGCCGACCCGGGCGACGTGATCACCTACCTGGTCGTGGACGAGCCGGCCGCGCTGGTGTGGGCGGCCAACTTCGGCGCGCTGGAGTGGCACGCCTGGACCGCGCGCACCGACCAGCCGCTGCTGCCGACCTACGCGCTCATCGACATCGACGCGGGCGCCGGCACGTCCTGGGAAGACGTGCTGGTCCTGGCCCGGCTGCACCGCACCGCGCTGGAGCACCTGGGCGTGCGGGCCCAGCCCAAGCTGACCGGCCACACCGGCCTCCAGATCTGGATTCCCATCACCCGCGGGCCCACGTACGAGCAGACCCGCGGGTGGGTCAAGCAGCTGTCGCGCGCGGTCGCCTCGGTCGTGCCCGACATGGTCA
>Ga0335073_10013199_pt1 | contig 11580 bp, 7 predicted proteins | sample Lox_Sample_22_FD_207093 | JGI IMG/M metagenome (GOLD analysis project Ga0335073, IMG submission 207093) | Soil microbial communities from Loxahatchee National Wildlife Refuge, Florida, United States - Lox_Sample_2.2 | ecosystem: Environmental > Terrestrial > Soil > Wetlands | place: USA: Florida... | reverse complement strand
TGCCCAAAACGGACGCAAGGTCGAAACGAAAACCATCGACGTGCATGTGCATGACCCAATAACGAAGCACCAGCATGACGAATTCTCTAACGATGGGATGGTTTGCGTTGAGCGTGTTCCCGGTACCGGTAAAGTCCTTGTAGTAGCGGCGGTCCTTTTCCTGCAACATATAGAAAATCGAGTTCTCAATACCACGCAGGGAGATCGTGGGTCCCGTTTCATTCCCCTCGGCCGTGTGGTTCAAAACGATATCCAAGATGACTTCGATGCCGGCGCGGTGAAAGGCCTTGACCATCTCCCGGAATTCCAGAGTCTGCCGCCGATGCGGTCCTGCAACGCTGTAGGATTGTTTCGGAGCAAAGAAGGCGGCCGGGTTGTACCCCCAGTAGTCACTGAGTTTCTCTTTAGTTATCGGGTTAAGCCGGTTCGATTCATTTTCGTTAAATTCGAGCACGGGCATTAATTCAATTGCGGTCACTCCCAGGTCGCGAAGATAAGGGATTTTTTCAGTCAGCCCCATAAACGTTCCCGGATGCGCCACCTCCGAACTGGAATGGATTGTGAATCCGCGCACATGCGTCTCATAGATCACCGTGTCGGAGGCGGAATGTTTCGGAGGGGCATCTATCTCCCAGTCGAAATGGTCGTTGGTAAAGATGCACTTCGGCGTGGTGCCCGCGTCATCGACGGTCGAAATGCTCAAGTCACTGAGGCTGCTGGACGAATCGTAGCCACGTGCGGCCGAAAAATCCCAATCTTCGACGCAGGCAATTGCTCGGGCAAACGGATCCAGAAGCAACTTGTGTGGGTTGAAGCGATGACCTTGTTCCGGTTCATAGGGTCCTTCGATGCGATAGCCATAGAGTTGACCCGCGGGAATTCCCCGCAGCCATACATGCCAGATGTCACCCGTGCGATGACGCGCCGGATCCAAATCAAGGACCTTGGTTGGAGACGAATCGTCAGCATGTCGATACAGCTCCAGGCGAACACGGGTCGCGTGACGGCTGAACAAAACGAAATTCACTCCGTCGCCGTATTGATGCGCACCTCCAATAGGCAGCGGACTTCCAGCCTGAACCTCACCCCGCTCAAAGGGTGCCTCTAAAGTGCCGGATTCATTCTGTTTGATAGCCACCTCAGCCATCGAACTCCTATGCGCAATGTGACAGTCCTGCTTCCCCGTTCGCGCACCCCAAACGTCTACAAGCATGCAATAGTTCAGACCAAACCACTATTAGACCTTGGTATAACCAATACCTTTGTCCAATGGACTCAATTCCCTTGCTTCTGGCTAAATCATGCAACGGCGAATTTACGCCAAACCTCTTTGAGGGACTCAAAAAACAGACCTTAACCAATGCGAACCGAATCGCGATGCACAGATAAATTCTGAAGAACAAGAGGAGAAGAATCATGAGTACCATGCCAAGACAGGACCAAAACTCGGTCGTTGCAGTTTTCAGCCAACACTCCGCAGCAGAAAATGCCATCAAGGAATTGAAGGGTGGTGGGTTTGACATCAAGAAACTGGCCGTCGTCGGCCGCGACTATCAATCGGAATCGGATGTTGTCGGTTTCTATAACACCGGCGACAGGATGAAATACTGGGGCAAATGGGGCGCATTTTGGGGCGGGCTCTGGGGTCTGCTCATCGGTGCGGCGTTCTTAATCATCCCCGGGGTCGGGCCGGTGGTTGCTGCCGGATCCATTGTGTCCTGGATTGTTGCAGCCCTCGAGGGAGCGGTCGTCGTGGGAGGGCTCAGTGCGTTGGGGGCAGGCCTCTACAGTCTCGGCGTTCCCAAAAACAGCGTCTTGAAATACGAGACCTCAATCAAAGCCGGCAAGTTCGTTCTTGTGGCACATGGAACCGCGGAGGAAGTAGCAAAAGCCCGCGACATGTTGAAGACTTCAGGCGCGGAGCAAATCGACAGCTACGAGCCCGCGACCGAACCGGCTGCGCGGGTGGCGTGAGCCGGCGGGTTCGTTCCAGAAGCCGGCGCAATTCAGTCCTACCACAGTGGCCTTGCAGATCGGCCACTGTGGGTTCAAAGTGATACCGGAGAAAAACCTACGTCCGGAACATCGCGCTGACTGCGCCCGGACCGCTGAGGTGTCGGCTGTGCTAGGGTTAAGAGACGCATGAAAGGCTTCGCGGCTTAATCTGTTTTTCAATTCAAGGAGAAATGAAATGGCAACCTTCAAATCCGCCGTAATCAAAAACGAAATTTCGCGCGATCGCCTGGCTGATTTGCTGAATGAAGACCTTGCTCGCGAGTACCAAGCGATCATCGGCTACGTGGTCTACTCCCAAGTCCTCAAAGGTGCCGAATACATGGACATCGCGGACCAGCTCGAAATCCACGCCAAGCAGGAACTGGACCACGCCCTGATAATCTCGCGACAGATCGATTATCTCGGGAAAATGCCGGCGGTTGCTCCCAAGCCGGTACGCACCTCGAAAGATTCGAAAGAGATGCTCCGCTTCGATCTGGAAAATGAAAACGAAACCATTCGCAACTACCGTGATCGCATCCGACAATGTGAAGCTCTTGGAGAATTCGCAATGGCGGAGCAGATTCGCCAGATCCTCGTGCAGGAGCAGGACCATCAAATCGATCTGGCTACTGCGCTTGGCGAAGAAGTTCCGGATATTGGCGGTGGCCCGCAAGGCCGCTCCTTGAGCAAGCGCCGCTAAGCGACGGCTGGATGCCGCAAGTCGCAAAATACCAGAACCGGAAACACGACGGTCATCGGACTGGCTGCAAGAATCTTTTATCTCCTTTCCGACTAATGATCGACCCGGCACGTCGATTCTTCATGGCCGCAGCTTAAGGAAAGCAGATGGCGCTCGTACGGACCCTCATTGATCGCGACCAGGATCACTTTGGACCGGAACTCCCGCCGGGTTTGAGAGAGCTTTACGATGGGGATCTCCGTTTCCGCGACTCAGTCACTGAGCGGCCCTTTGTCATCGCGAATTTCGTTTCCACTCTTGACGGGGTTGTCAGCTATGAAATTAAGTATCAGGCTGCCGGCTCGACCGTCAGTGGTTCCGACACAGCGGATGGTTTCATCATGGGGCTGTTGCGGGCTTCTGCTGACGCAGTTCTCGTCGGCGCTGGCACTGTCCACAATGTGAGCCCCGAGGCTCTCTGGATTCCCGAATACACCTACCCCGATGCGAAACATTTGTTCAGAGAATACCGGGTAAACGTATTGCACAAATCCGAATTCCCCCTCCTGGTCGTGGTTAGCGGCAGTGGCAACCTGGAGTTGGAGAGAGCGATTTTCCGAACGCCAGGAGTGCGCACGGCAGTGATCACAACCTCGGCCGGGAGGGATGCACTCGCGGGGGCAGGCGCAATGAAATTGCCCTCTGTTCAGATATATCCTCTGGGTACAAAATACGGAACCATCGCTCCGATGGCGATGCTGCGATTGCTCTATGGGAAGCTTGGGGTACGAACGCTTCTTCACGAAGGCGGGCCTACGCTCTTCGGACAATTTCTGGCGGCGGAAGCGGTCAACGAACTCTTTCTAACGCTGTCGCCGCGAATCGCCGGCCGCAGGGGGGACACAATCCGGCCCGGTCTTGTGCAAGGAATAGAGTTTATGCCGGACGCTGCTCCTCGGTTTCAACTATCCAGCGTCAAGCAGAGGGCAGAGCATCTGTACCTGCGCTATCAGCGTACCAGAGGCCACCCACCGGTGGCGTAGACGAAGACTCCCGTAAGTTCTCAAACGCCTTGGCAGCACGAGGTTAGCGACTTTATCTTTCCACCGATCTTAGCGATTGCGGGCGGCGTCGGATTCCTTTCTATTCCAGGAAGAGGCAACCGGCCCGTCGTTTAAATGCTTACAGGGCCCCGATGTCAGGCGCGAATGTAGCGGCATGTTGATGAGACGCCTGGTCGACACCTTAGGGTGATTGAATAAAGGTCGTTAGCGCGGCCGAAGCGCTGCTGGAGCCACAGCACCGATACCAAAGTCCAATGGCGCTCGACAGTGTTGTGATGCATGTTTGTTGTGGGGGATTGGAATCTACTTGTGGCTCGCAGTGCAATTACACAGATCAAATAGACCAACTCGCCGCGGATGGTTTTTGCATCGAAAGAGGAGTATCTCTTCACGCCAGCGGTTACCGAAAAATTCTGGATCCTAACCAGATCGTCTAAACGAAGGACGCAAGTGAAATGGGCGACAAGTTTAGTGGGAGAAGATTTCTATGCCAGCGAAAGCTTTGAAGAACATCGACCAACCCTCGAAGGACCCACAAGCGGAACAATTTGATATGCATGGCGCGAGTGCTCGTACGGTGGCAGAGCCCGATGAGGCGACAACTTTCGAATTCGATGCGGCCATATCGAGCACGGTGGAAAGAAAAAGATCAGCGCCGGCTAAGCCGATCCAAACCAAGGGACCGCTTTCGCCCGAAATGCTCGACAAAATGCATCGCTACTGGCAAGCCGCGAATTATTTGACTGTCGGCCAAATCTATTTATTCCAGAATCCGCTGCTTCGGGAACCACTGAAACCTGAACACATAAAACCCCGCCTGTTGGGACACTGGGGCACCTCGGCGGGACAGAATTTCATTTACGTTCACTTGAATCGGCTGATCAAGGAGCATGCTGCGAGCATTATTTATATCTCGGGACCGGGGCATGGTGGCCCGTCGATGAACGCGCACTCATATCTCGAAGGGACTTACTCTGAAGTTCACCCGGAGATCACTCAGGATGCAAACGGCATGCGTCTGTTATTTCGCGAGTTCTCCACTCCGGGCGGCGTACCCAGCCACTGCGGCCCGCATGTGCCCAACTCGATCCATGAAGGAGGGGAGCTTGGTTACTCTTTACTGCACGCATTTGGCGCCGCGTTCGACAATCCTGAGTTGCTTGTTGCGTGCGTAATTGGTGACGGTGAGGCCGAGACCTGTCCGCTCGAAGGCAGCTGGAAAGGCGTCAAATTCCTTAATCCGAAGCGCGATGGTGCCGTACTGCCCATTCTGCACATGAACGGGTACAAGATTTCCGGACCAACGGTCGAAGCGCGTACCCCTGACGAGGAACTCGCTGAGCTTTATCGTGGCCACGGCTATGCACCTCGCTTTGTGGAAGGCGACGATCCGACCGCGGTACATCAGTCGTTTGCCCAGGCTCTGGATGAATGCTACGCGGACATCGTCGACCTCCAGCGGAAAGCACGACAAGATGGAGTGACGCAACGACCCGCGTGGCCGATGATTATTCTGCGCACTCCGAAGGGATGGACGGGTCCGAAGGAAGTGGAAGGGGTTCCGATCGAAGGCACGTTCCGCGCACATCAGGTTCCGCTGGCCAATGTCAGAGAAAATCCTGAGCATCTGAAACTGCTCGAAGCCTGGATGAAGAGCTATCACCCGGAGAAGCTCTTTGATCACGAAGGACGTTTCATTTCAGAGTTGGCCTCGCTGGCGCCTGCTGGGGAGCATCGGATGGGTGCAAACCCGCATGTTAATGGCGGGCGCTTGCTCGATGAACTCGATCTTCCGGATTTCACAAATTATGCGCTCGAGGTGCCCGGCCCGGGTCAGGTCGTGGCCGAGGCGCCCCGCAAACTGGGTGAGTTTCTGCGAGACATTATCCAAACGAACTCGCAGAATTTCCGCTTTTTTTGTCCGGACGAAACGAACTCCAATCGTCTCAATTCAGTTTTTGAAGCCAGCGACCGCTGTAGTCTTGCTGAAATCATTCCGATCGATGACCATGTAAGCCCAGACGGGCGAGTCATGGAAGTGCTGAGCGAGCATTGCTGCGAAGGGTGGCTCGAAGGCTATTTGCTCACCGGACGTCACGGCGTGTTTGCCTCATACGAGGCGTTCGCGCAGGTCGTCGATTCTATGGCGACCCAGCACGCGAAGTGGCTGGAACAGTGCAGGGAGTTTCCCTGGCGCAAATCGCTTGCGTCGTTGAATGTTTTCCTTACCAGTCATTGCTGGCGCAATGATCACAATGGCTTCAGCCATCAGGCACCGGGATTCGTGGCCAACGCTCTCGCGCGACGTAGCGAAACCATCCGTATCTACTATCCGCCCGACTCGAACTGCCTGCTGAGCGTGATGGACCACTGTGTGCGCAGTCGCAATTATGTCAACATCGTTACCTGCGGGAAACAACCGCAGTTGCAATGGCTGAACATGGACGAAGCCGTGGATCATTGCTCGCGAGGTGCGTCGAAGTGGGACTTCTGTTCAAATGACGGCGACACGGAACCCGATGTAGTGTTGGCCTGCGCCGGCGATGTCCCCACGATCGAGACGGTTGCGACCGCTTGGCTCCTGCAGAAGTACGTCCCCGGGATCAAGATTCGCGTCATCAATCTCGTGGACCTCGGTGTTCTGGCGAGTCCCGATGACCATCCCCACGGCATGGACAATATCGCGTTCGAAGATCTCTTTACGCCAGATGTGCCGGTAATTTTCGCGTTCCACGGCTACCGTTGGGCCATTCACAGCATCGTTCACGGCCGTTCCAACGAAGGCCGTTTTCATGTGCGCGGTTTCATCGATAAAGGAACGACGACCACCCCGTTTGACATGGTGGTTCTCAACAAAATCAGCCGGTTCCATCTGGCGATGGACGCGCTCAAATACGTTCCCCGATTGCGGTCGAAGGTGTCGGATGTAATTGACATGTTCAACCGCAAGCTATATGAGCATCACGTCTACATTCGCGAGCACCTGGAAGACATGCCAGAAATAAAGAATTGGCACTGGACGAAGGACTTCACGGATCCTGTCGCGCCCCCGCCGCTAGCCAAGGGTCATCCTCGCGAACAAGTTTTCACGGATTCATAACTTGAGACCAATAGCATTTGAGTGTCCAGTTTGATGATGCCGCATGTGATCATCGTCGGTGGTGGCTTCGGAGGACTCTCTGCGGCCCGTGGTTTACGCGGGGCTGCGGTTCGGGTAACGCTGATTGATAAACGAAACTATCATCTCTTTCGCCCCATGCTGTACCAGGTTGCCACGGGATTGCTCTCGGACGATGAGATCGCGGGGCCGTTGCGTTCGATCCTCAGCCAACAACAAAATGTTGATGTGTTGCTCGATGAAGTCACGGGCATCAACCCGAAGCAGCGATTCGTTCATCTGAAGCATCGAGATTTGGCATACGATTTCCTCATTCTGGCGACCGGCATCCGGTACAACTATTTTGGGCATGACGAATGGCGTCAGTTCGCACCGGGCCTGGAATCACTCGATGATGCCGATGTGATTCGAAGCAAAATCCTGCTTGCATTCGAGCGGGCCGAAGCAATTGCTTCCACGCCCGAAGCGCGGAAACCAGCCCCGACTGAGGAAATCCGTCGACTTCTGACGTTTGCACTCGTGGGCGCCGGGACCGTCGGAGTTGAGATGGCCAGCACGCTCGCCGAAATGTCGCGCATGGCTTTGGCGCACGATTTTCGGCATATAGATCCCAGAACGGCTCGGATTCTCTTGTATGAGGCGGGACCTCGCATTCTGCCCACATATCCAGAGCTTCTCTCCCGCAAAGCGCAGCGGCACCTGGAGAGCTTAGGGGTCGAGGTTTTTACCAATGCCCGTGTTACGGATGTGGATTCGGATGGAATTTTCGTTAGCGGGAAGAGAGTTCCGGCCGGCACCGTACTTTGGGGAGCGGGTGTGGTCGCGTCTCCTGCAGGGTGGTGGTTGGGTGCGGAAACCGACAAGTTCGGGAAGATCATGGTTGAACCGGATTTGTCCGTACGTGATCATCCGGAAGTGTTTGCCATTGGCGACACCGCTCACGTTGTTGCTCCGGCGCGAAATTTAGTTGGCATCAAATCACGAACTCCAATGCTTATGCCAGGAGTAGCTCAACCCGCTATGCAAGAAGGCAAGTACGTTGCGGACGTCATTCGGTGCCGTGTGGCAGGGCGTCCACAACCGAAACCTTTCTGGTATTGGGATAAGGGTGATCTCGCGATTGTCGGCCGCACATACGCAATAGCCGACCTGCGGTTTGCAAAATTTGCCGGCTTCCCGGCGTGGGTAGTCTGGGCAGTCGTGCATATTTATTTTCTGATTGGATTTGCCAATCGCCTCTTCGTGTTGCTGCAATGGGGACTTGCTTTTCTGACAAAACGTCGGCGCGTCCGAGTCCTGTCAGAGGAACCTCCATCGGCACAGAACTTGATTGATCCGGCAGCCTGACATTTTTTGAAGTGCCGAAACAGTTTTCTACGTGATTTACCCGGAACAGGACGGGGATTGTGTGGGCCTCCGGCGCACTCTCGTTTACTTTCAAGAATACGGTCGATGGGTTGGATCAACAACGGAGAGAGTCAATTCAGGTGCTTGCGGTCGGTTTGTCACTTATTCTCCCCGTGCTGATTCAACAACCGCATTATCGAGTGGCCGCCACCGCCAAACGATGGGTATGAGCGTATCGCGGTCGGCTGCCAGGAACACAGTCGCCCTCGATATCTTGTCCTCGAATACGCTGGCTGCATCTCGAACACCGAAGAAATAAAATTCACCTTGTAATTTGACCCGGAATCCGTTCGTAATCTATACGTATCCGGATTCGAAATGAAGCCACCATGTGACGAGGCAGTGATCGGTGCTGGTGCTGCAGGCACGCCATGCCCCGAGGAATTGCGCCCCTGGGTGCTTACAGCCACGATCCTTGGCTCGAGCATGGCATTTATCGACAGCACGGCCGTCAACGTGGCTCTCCCTGCGCTTCAATCCAGCCTTCACGCCACGATGGTGGATGTGCAATGGGTCATTGAAGCTTACGGGTTGTTTCTTTCTGCTCTAATTCTGGTTGGCGGTGCGCTCGGCGACTCTCTCGGTCGACGGGCGATGTTTTTATTCGGCGTAGCTGGTTTCGCAGTCGCTTCCGCCGGATGTGGATTTTCGTCGAGCATCCGAGAACTCGTATTGTGGCGGTCGATACAAGGGGTTGCGGCAGCATTCCTGGTGCCGGGCAGTCTCGCGATCATCAGTTCCTCTTTTGACGAAGAGTCGCGTGGCAAGGCGATCGGAACATGGGCAGGATTCACGACCATAACTACTGCCCTTGGCCCGGTTCTCGGTGGATGGCTGATCGAGCACGCTTCCTGGCATTGCGTGTTCTTCATTAATGTCCCGCTGGCCGCCGTCGTCTTTGTAATCTCGGCCTTGCATCTGCCCAAATCTCGCAGTTCCACGGCTGAAACTGTCGACTGGTTGGGTGCCTCCATTGTGACTGGTGGCCTGGCGGCTGTGGTGTATGGATTTCTCGAATCAGCGATCCTCGGATGGAAGGATCCTCGTGTAATTGGGACTTTAGTCTTCGGTTTTGGAGCGTTGATTGTTTTTATATTCGTCGAGAAGACAGAACGAACGCCGATGGTCCCGTTGAAGCTGTTTCAATCCGCAAGCTTCAGCGGCGCGAATGAGTTGACACTCTATCTTTATGCCGCATTAGGCATCTTTTTTTTCTTATTCCCGTTGAACTTGATCCAGATACAGACCTACTCCGCGACAGAGACGGGTGCGGCGGCTCTTCCCATGATTTTGCTCATGTTCTTTTTGTCGCGCTGGTCCGGAGGACTCACAACGAGATACGGTCCAAGGCTTCCGCTGTTGGCCGGTCCTCTCATTGCGGCGCTGGGTTTCCTTCTTTTCGTGTTGCCTGGTGCGCGGGCGCATTACTGGACGTCCTTCTTTCCCGGCTTTACCGTTCTGGGGCTGGGCATGGCCATCAGTATCGCGCCCTTGACAACGGTGGTGATGAACTCCGTGGATCAGGAACGAGTCGGCATCGCATCGGGAATTAACAATGCGGTAGCCAGAGTCGCAGGGGTATTGGCGATCGCTGTGTTGGGTATTGTGATGGTGGCGGCGTTCGCTCATTCATTGCGAGATTCACTTTCTTCTCTGAACCTGAAGTCAGACGTCGTTCACGGGCTTGAGTCGAATGTAGCTAGACTGGGAGACCTCTATGCGCCCGCGGGTGTAGCCCCGCGAACTGCAACGATGATTCGAGCCGCCATAGTGCAGGCATTCGTATTTGGATTTCGCGTGATTATGCTGCTCTGTGCCCTGCTCGCGGTAGCGAGCGCTGCCGTGGCATGGCGGAAGATACCAGCCCGATAGGGGTGCCGGATCGAGGTGATGGGGTTTCATGCGGGCCCTTCGAGGCCGCGACGGTCGGAGGGATATCTGGCTGGTGGGCCAAGCCAGCAGAAGCCCGAAAACCATTGACCGGTCAACGCATTCGACGATACGCGCTGTCTCGCGCAAGCAAATGCCACAAGGGGTTGATGGCAATTCGTTCGCCAACTAGGATAGATCATCTGTAACGCCCCGCAGAAATTCCAAAGCAAGGAGTTCTCTTGTGGTTCCTCTACAAACACCGCTGCGTTTTCTGCTGTCAGGAGTTCTCATTTGTGGGGCAACGTTTTGTGGTGCGCAAATCAATTCAACCCCGCCGACGAGCGCTCCGGGCCAAGCGATTCCGGGAACGAGTGGGGCCAGCACATTTGCCAGCAGCGTACCCACGAAGGTTGTTCCTGGAGTGCTGCAGATTTCCCTGCAGGACGCCATTGACCGTGGCCTGAGACAGAATCTCGGACTGCTGCTTTCGCGTGCCGACACTCGTTCCGCCCGCGGACAACGCTGGGAACAGCTGAGCGCCCTTTTGCCGCACGTAACTGCCGCGCCTTATGTGGCGGAATCGAAGCTGAACATTGATCAGTTGGGCTTTGCGGGTCTGGCCAGCATCTTCCATCTCTCTCCCTCGGTAGGTCCGTACTCCTACTTCGATGCGCGCGCGGCAGTCACGCAGACTTTGTTCGATTGGCAGTCCATTAGCGCCACCCGTGCCGCAAACCAGAACGTGAAATCGGCGGACTACACGTTGCAAGACGCTCACGATCTGGTAGTGCTGGCCGTCGGCTACACCTACTTGCAGGCCATTGCCGACGAGGCCCGCATCGAAACGGCAGAGGCTCAGGTTAAGACCGCGCAGAGCCTTTTCGATCAAGCCACCGACCAGGTGGCTGCAGGCACAGCGGCCGATATCGACGCGCTGCGCACCAAGGTCGAACTTCAGACCCGGCAGCAACAGCTGATCCAGGCAAAAAACGATTTCGCCATCCAGAAACTGAGCGTAGCGCGGGTGATCGGCCTTGCTCCGGCACAGGAATTCGATCTGACCGATAAATCGCCGTACCAGTTATTCGAAGGAATAAGCGTCGAAGAGGCCCTAAAACGCGCTTACGCGTCGCGCTCGGATTATCGCTCGGCGCTGGCCGACGTGCGGGCAGCGGAACTGTCGCGGAAGGCGGCCGCGGCCGGATATCTACCGTCGCTTTCGGTTGGCGCAGATTACGGCACTGGGGGCATCAATCCGTCGGATGCGACCCAGGTATACGACGTGCGCGGGACGCTGTCGATTCCTATCTTCACTGGAAACAGCGTTCACGCCAGCGTTCAACAGGCCGACGCAAAGCTTGAGCAGAGCCGTGAGCGGCTGGAGAGTCTGCGAGCTCAGATCGAGTCGGATGTGCGTACGGCGCTGCTGAACCTGCAGTCGT
>Ga0335073_10013198_pt1 | contig 11582 bp, 13 predicted proteins | sample Lox_Sample_22_FD_207093 | JGI IMG/M metagenome (GOLD analysis project Ga0335073, IMG submission 207093) | Soil microbial communities from Loxahatchee National Wildlife Refuge, Florida, United States - Lox_Sample_2.2 | ecosystem: Environmental > Terrestrial > Soil > Wetlands | place: USA... | reverse complement strand
CATACTCAACATTGCTCTACGTGGGCGCCGACGCCGGGGAACGGATCGACGCTGTGCGCGACACGCTCGCGGCCTGCGGCAACCACGGCGCCGCCACTGTGCTGGATGGCGTGTTGATCGTACGCGCCATGGCCGAGCGGGCGCACGAGTTGCGCGCCGCGATGATCCGCGTGGCGTGCACATTGCGACGTGAGGCCGGAGGTTGGCCTGCGCGACTGCCGCGCCTCTGGAACTGTTGAAAAAAAGGGGGATGGGCAAGTGAATCTGACCCCTCGCGAGAAAGACAAGCTGCTGCTCGCCGTGGCGGCCATGGTGGCGCGCCGGCGGCTCGAGCGAGGCGTGAAGCTCAACCACCCCGAGGCAGTGGCGCTGATCACCGACGCAGTCCTCGAAGGCGCACGCGACGGGCGGCGCGTGGCCGAGCTCATGCAGGCGGGCGCCTCTGTCGTCACCCGCGCTCAGGTGATGGAGGGCGTCGCCGAGATGATCCCGGAGATTCAGGTGGAGGCCACCTTCCCCGACGGCACCAAGCTCGTCACCGTGCATCAACCGATCCGCTGATACGCACTCAACGAGATGCCCATGATTCCAGGCGAAATTCTCACGTGCGACGGTGATATCACGCTCAACGAGGGGCGGCCGGTCACCGTGCTCACGGTGGTGAACCGCGGCGACCGCCCGGTGCAGGTCGGCAGCCACTACCACTTCTTCGAAGTCAACCCGGCGCTCGCGTTCGAGCGTGAGAGCGCGCGCGGCATGCGCCTCGACATCGCCTCGGGAACCGCGGTGCGCTTCGAGCCCGGGCAGCAGCGGGAGGTCCGCCTCGTACCCTATGGCGGCGATCGCAGGGCGATCGGCTTTCGCGGCGAGGTGCAGGGGCCGCTCGAGGCCAACCGGGCTGCAGCGGACTGAGCGCGATGTCGATCACCCTCTCCCGCCGCGCCTACGCCTCCATGTACGGTCCGACGACCGGCGACCGCATCCGGCTCGCCGATTCCGAGCTCCTGATCTGCATCGAAGAGGACCGGACGATATACGGCGAAGAAGTGAAGTTTGGCGGCGGGAAGGTGATTCGGGACGGCATGGGACAGAGTCAAAGGTCGCGTCAGGACGGCGCGGTGGATACCGTGATCACCAACGCGGTCATCCTCGACCACTGGGGTGTCGTCAAAGCCGATATCGGTCTCAAGGACGGCCTCATCGCAGCAATCGGCAAGGCTGGCAATCCTGACGTGCAGCCCGGCGTCGACATCGTGATCGGTCCCGGCACCGAGGTCATCGCCGCCGAGGGCAAGATCGTCACCGCGGGTGGGATCGATTCCCACATCCACTTCATCTGTCCACAGCAGGTCGAGCATGCGCTTTACTCCGGCATCACCACCATGCTGGGTGGAGGCACGGGCCCGGCCCATGGCACGCTGGCAACGACCTGCACGCCCGGCCCCTGGCACATCGCTCGCATGCTCGAGGCCGCCGAGTCCTTTCCCGTCAACGTCGGCTTCTACGGCAAGGGCAATGCAAGCGAGGCAGGCGCGCTCGAGGAGATGGTGCGCGCGGGCGCCTGCGGACTGAAGCTGCACGAGGACTGGGGCAGCACGCCGGCGGCGATCGACTGCTGCCTGCGAGTCGCCGATGCCCTCGACGTTCAGGTCACGCTGCATACCGACACACTCAACGAATCCGGCTTCGTCGAGAGCACCATCGCAGCGTTCAAGGGTCGCACCATTCACGCGTTCCACACCGAGGGCGCCGGCGGCGGACACGCTCCGGACATCATCCGCGTGTGCGGCCTGGCGAACGTGCTGCCCTCGAGCACCAACCCGACGCGCCCATACACGGTCAACACGCTCGACGAGCACCTGGACATGCTCATGGTGTGCCATCACCTCGACCCGCGCATCGCCGAGGATGTCGCCTTCGCCGACAGCCGCATCCGCAAAGAGACGATCGCGGCCGAGGACATCCTGCACGACCTCGGCGCGTTCTCCATGATGAGCTCCGACAGCCAGGCCATGGGTCGGGTCGGGGAGACCGTGATCCGCTGCTGGCAGACGGCCGACAAGATGAAGCGCCAGCGCGGGCCACTTGGGCCCGACTCGGACCGGGCGGACAACTTCCGGGCGCGCCGCTATGTCGCCAAGTACACCATCAATCCGGCAATCGCCCACGGGATCGCGCAGCACGTCGGCTCGGTGGAGAGCGGCAAGCTCGCGGACCTCGTCGTCTGGTCTCCGGCTTTCTTTGCAGTGAAACCCGACCTGGTCATCAAGGGCGGCGCCATCGCGGCAGGTCCCATGGGCGATCCCAACGCCAGCATCCCCACTCCGCAGCCCGTGCATTACCGGCCGATGTTCGCCAACCTGGGGCGGGCCGGGGCCCGCACGTCGCTCCTCTTCGTGAGCCGTGCGTTCACCGAGTCCGGCGGCGCGCGCGATCTCGGCCTCGAGCGCCGGGCAGTCGCGGTCGGCAACACGCGCTCGATCGGCAAGCGCGACATGGTGCTCAACGCCGCCACGCCGCACATCGAGGTCGATCCCGAGACGTACGAGGTGCGGGCGGAGGGGGAGCTGTTGACCTGCGAGCCGGCCGAGGTGCTCCCGATGGCGCAGCGATACTTCCTCTTCTGAGCCCACCGTATGCCCCTTGCACACGCCATCGAGATCGTCCCGCCCAGCGACTGGGCCGGAAAGCCCTTCGCCGACCGCATCACCCTGACTTACCACGATCGGCACCGCCGCAGGATGCGTTATGTCGCCGAGGGAGGCACCGCCTTTCTGCTCGACCTGCCGCGAGCCGCGGTGCTGCGGGCGGGTGACGGCTTGCGGCTCGAGGATGGTCGGCTGATCCGCATCGAGGCCGCGCCGGAAGCGCTGCTCGAGGTGACCGCGCCCGATGCGCGCACGCTGATCCGGATCGCCTGGCACATCGGCAACCGTCACCTGCCCGCGCAGCTCGAGTCGAGCCGGATCCTGATTGGGGAGGATGCCGTGATCGCCGAGATGCTGCGTGGCCTCGGCGCCTCGGTTGCGGCGGTGCGCGCGCCGTTCACCCCTGAGAGCGGCGCTTACGACACCCACGCGAATGAGCACAACCATCCCGTACACACACCCGATGGCGTCCAGCATGACGACCATCATCACCACCCCGGTGAGTCGTGACGGAGCGGGATCTGCACCGGCTGCTCGCGTGGAGCTCACCTGCATATCCGACGGGCGGCTTCAGCTACAGCCACGGGCTCGAGTGGGCGGTCGAGACGGGTGCGGTCCACGGGCTCGACGACGTGCTGGACTACGTCACGGCCGTACTGACCCGAGGAGGCGGTTGGGTCGATGCGGTGCTGTTCGCGCATGCATGGCGGTTGCTCGATCACCCAGCGGCGCTCGATGTGCTTGCCCGCCGGGCGGCAGCGTTCCGCGGCAGTGCCGAAACGGCCCTCGAAAGCCGCCAGCAGGGAGCGGCGTTCCTGCAAGTCACGCGCAAAGCGTGGCCGCATCCGGCTATTGATGCGTTTGCGGCGCGAAATGACCGGGCCCCGCTGGCGCACAGTGTCATCTTCGCGATCACTTGCGCAGCACACGGTATCGCCCTCAATCCCTCCCTCTACGCCTACCTGCATGCATTTGCCACCGGCCTCGTCTCTGCCGGCGTGCGCCTCGTGCCGCTCGGCCAGACGCAGGCGCAGATTGCGATCGCGCGTCTCGCCACGACCATCGCCGAGGTCTGCACCGCAGCCCAAGAGGGCCAGCTCGCCGATCTCGGCACGGCGGCCCCCGCAGCCGAGCTTTGCTGCCTGCATCACGAGACCCAGTACACGAGGTTGTTTCGATCATGAGCTCCGCCCGAGCACACGCCTCCACCGGGCCGCTGCGTGTTGGCATCGGCGGCCCCGTCGGCTCCGGCAAGACCGCTCTCACCGAGCGGCTTTGCAAGCTGATGTCGCGCGCCTACGACGTCGCCGCCATCACCAACGATATCTACACCAAGGAAGACTCTGAATTCCTGACCCGCGCCGGCGCCCTGGCGCCGGAACGGATCATGGGCGTCGAGACGGGCGGATGCCCGCATACCGCCATCCGCGAGGACGCCAGCATCAACCTCGCCGCCGTGGCCGACATGGTGGGCCGCTTTCCGGACCTCGAGCTGATCTTCATCGAAAGCGGCGGCGACAACCTGGCCGCGACCTTCAGCCCGGAGCTCGCCGATCTCACGCTGTACGTGATCGACGTGGCGGCGGGCGACAAGATTCCGCGCAAGGGCGGCCCGGGAATCACGCGCTCCGACCTGCTGATCATCAACAAGATCGATCTCGCGCCGCTGGTCGAAGCCTCGCTCGAGGTGATGGACCGCGACGCGCGCCGGATGCGGGGTGCCCGCCCGTTCGTGTTCACCAACCTGAAGCGCAATGTCGGCCTCGCCGACATCGCGCGCTTCATCGTCGAGACCGGCGGCCTGCCGCCACGGGAGCTGCCGGAGGCTCGCTGACAGCCGAGCCGGTGCGCCCCCGCAGCCAGGCCGAGCGGCTCCTCCGTGAGCCCTTTGAACGGGCGTCTCCCCATCCGGCCGATCCTGAGCGACGTTAGTATATAATCGTGTCGGGCGACGCGCTCCACGGTCGCCTTGAGGGCCGCGGGATCGATTGGAGAGGATCCAGATCAAGCTGGACCTCTTCGCGGTCAGCGGCTGCTGTCGACATGCCCATTCTCTCCCGGTTATTCCAACGTGATAGTCACATCCACGTCAGCGGATGATGTTCGAATACTGGACGTGCGGCGCCACCTTGTGGGTGTCGCGAAAGGACGGTGGCTGGCGACCGCCTTCGTCGCGTATGCCGTACTTCAAGGCCATCTCCGCCCCGATCACCGTCTGGCCGCTGATGTCCATCAGATTTGGATCGCCGTAGAGCGCCCAGATGACATGACCGGTGAACTCCGGGCTCTCGCAGGTATCGCGCAGAAAGCCGAATTTCGCCGGGTCGGCGGCGATCATCGCCTCCATGCGCTCCGTCAGCACCGCGCCCATCCACACTGAAATGGCCGCGACGTTGAAATCCTTGAAATCGACGGCCATGTCGGCGGCCAGCTTGTCCTGGCCGGCTTTTTGCGCGCCGTAGGCGGCGCCGAAGACATAATGAACCGCGCCGGAGCCGGAGGTGAAGACCACCAGCCCGCGGCGCTGCGCCACCAGAATCGGAGCCGCGTAGTAGCTCGCGACATAGCTGCTGCGCAGCCCGACGTCGATGATGTCGCCGAGCTTCACAGGCTTTTCCCAGAAGTTTCCGGGGGTGGTCAGCTCGTCATAAACGGCCGCGGCATTGTTGACGAGGATGTCGAGGCGGCCTCGCTCACGGCGGACCTGCTCGAACAATTGCTCGACCGCAGCGTCGTCCGCGTGGTCGACGCGCACCGCAACTCCCTTGCCTCCGGCGGCCGTGACCGCCTGAGCGGTTTCGTAGATCGTGCCTGGCAGCGTCGCATCGCCGGCCTTTTGCGAGCGTCCGGTCACATAGACCGTGCAGCCATGTCTACCGAGGGCAAGCGCGATGCCCCGTCCGGCGCCCCGACTGGCGCCCGTCACGACCGCTACCGTCTGATCCTGGCTCATCTGCCTAACCTCGCCTTGCCGCTAGTGACTCTCATGCTTCGTGCCGCTACCGCCACCCGATGACCGCGTCAGTTGCAATACCGCCCGCCATTGACGCTGAGCGTGTGCCCGGTGATGTAGTCGGCGGCCTCAGAGGCAAGGAACGCGCCCGCCGCGGCGACGTTCTCCGGCCGTCCCGGCCGCTTCATCGGCGTGGTCTGGGCGTAGGTGGGGATGTTGCCAGGTGACTCGTGCAAGCCCTCGGTCTCCACGAAGCCGGACTCACCAACGTCCGCCGCCTTCGGTCGTGAGCGGGCGTTCGTAGGAGGGGTCGGACCGGTCGCGGTTGCCTTTGAGGTATCCGGAACCAGGCAGCATCTTACCGTTGGGCAGGATCGCCCTGCCTTCCATCGCCACCTCGACTGTGGCGCGGCGCAAGGCGATGCGCCATTCGCCGTTGCGTCTTTCGAGGCGGTCGATGTAGCGACCCGCCAACATTCGAGACGTTTGGCCCCCTTTGTCCGCAAACAGCCCGATCACATAGCTCTCCGTATGAGCCACATCGCCAAGTATCTCGCATGTGTGCATGGTGACGTTATGGAGGTTCACCTCGGCAATCGTCGCGTGCGAGCGGTTGGCGTGCTGCCCATAGTCACGTCCCGGAATCCGGTTGGCACCCAGCTCGTGCATCCCGTCGGGATGATAGCTGCCGGCGACCAATTCCTGGTCGAAACGGTCGTTGCCGCGAGAATTGCGCTTGATGCAGTCGAAGATGGCTTGCCGATCCATCAATTCCTGCACTTTGGCTTCCAATGCCGCCAGGCGGTCTTCGCTAATCATGTCTGTCTCGTTCCTCGTTCTCTCTTGGGCCTGCGGGCATGGCTGCGACTGATCTCTTAGCGCGGCATCGACGGGCCGGTTCCGATAGGCTCGAAATGCACGGTTGGCTTGGCGCCGCTCGTGTACGGGACCACGATCCTGCGGAATTCGGCGTGAGCCGGCGCAGCTCTCGATGCAAGATGAGCCTCGATCGACTCCCACTCCACGAGGAACATGACCGAATTGACATCGTCGACGCCGCGCAGCGCTCTGAACGAGCGGCTCCCCGCGAACCGGGTCGTAAGCGGCAGCGCCTGCGACTCGAGGACCGCGAGGAATTCCTCAATCTTGCCTTCTCTGATGCAGATCTCGGCGCGCTCCAAAACCATGTCGGTCTCCTGCTGCGGCGGATTTATGAAGTACGCAGTCTGTCGGGAAGCCCACTGCACCTTGGCAGAGGCAATGCTGCGGTGGTGAGGCGCCGCCAGAGCCCCGTGGATTCACCTGAGCGAACATTAATCATCAACAGTGATGTGCACCTTGTCAAGATCTTTCCCCCTGCGGCCAATCGCGAGGCCATAGATTGCGGGCACTTCATCGGGGAGGAAAAGCCCGAGGAGACACTGCGCGCACTCCAGAGGTTCCTTCGCTCCTGATTTCGGCCTGGCAGTCACGACTGGGAGCTATTCCCTGAATGCCCTTCAGGCGTCCTGCAACTCCGAGTGCCGCAGCATTGTCTGCTAGAAAATGCCTCCCCGCTAAATTCACAGCTTACGCTGACTTAATAAACCTGATTCGAGATCGGGACAAGGAGGCAGTCGAGCGCCCGTTCTCCGATTCGAGTTCCACACGCGGGTCTGGGCTCGAATTCGATATTTTCCAACACGGGTACGTTCGCACTCTGGGACGGAGCCACGACGGCAGCCGGGACGGCCATCGGGCCGTAGATGAATGCAACGGAGGAGCACGCCGAGGCCCGCGGCTCGCCCCGACGAGTTCCCTTTGTTGCACGGTACTAGGGCTCGATCTCAAACACCACGCCGAGTCGAGACCGGCGGCCTGCCGCCACGGGCGCTGCCGGAGGTTTCGTGACGGCCGAGCGCTACTGCACCACGGCAATGGTCACGCTCACGGTCGCGCATATTGTCGCATTGGTGCTATAATCACAATACACGATAACAACACGAGGATGGGGCCATGTTGCTGCACTCACCTCTCGATCGCCGCCGCGGTGGTTTTGCCTTACTCGCGCAATTGATGCTGGGTTGCCTGGCATGCTCGCCGCTTGCCGCCGCTGCAGTGCTGTGTGTCAACCCCGGCGGCCACCACGGATGCTATTCGAGCATCCAGATGGCGGTAAATCAAGCCGCCGCGCACGACGTCATCGACGTCGCGGCGGGGAGGTACGCGGAAGACGTGACCATCGGTATTCCGCTGTCGCTTATCGGCGCGGGCGCCAACAGATCGACGATCGATGCCACGGGGCTCGCGCACGGCATTTTTGTCGATGGCGTCGACCACCCGGGCCTTGCCGGCGTGACCATCGACGGATTCACGGTTCAGAATGCGCTGTATGAGGGCATCCTGACGGTGAGCGTCGCGGACGTCACCATCCGCAACAACAGCGTTTTGGACAACGACAAGTCGCCGGGGCTCGTGTTCACCGGCGCGACGACCGGTTGTCCAGGGCAGCCCGGCACCGGTGTTTACGAGAACGATGAGACCGGCGACTGCGGTGGCGCAGTGCACCTGGTCGGTACGGCGCATTCCATCGTCGACGGCAATTTCATCTCCGGCAATGCCGATGGGATCCTGATCAGCGACGAGACGGCGGAAAGTCACGACAATGTGCTCAGCCACGACATCATCAAGAATAACCCGCTCGAGTGCGGCATCGTGCTCGGCTCGCATCCGCCACGGGGCTCGGCTCCTCCGTCCTACGCGCCACACTATGGCGTGGATCACAACGTCATCGCCGCCAACGTCTCCGAAGGCAATGGCGTGCAGGTCGGCGGCTCGGGTGTCGGCATCTTCTCGGATGGCAACGGGCCGGGCCGTGTCTCCGATAACGCGGTCATCCACAATGTCCTGATCGGCAACGGACTTGGCGGCGTGGCGCTGCACAGCCACGTCGGGCCTTCTTTCGGCGCGCCGGCGGATGACATGAGCGGCAACAAGATCATCGGCAACTTCATTGCCCGCAATCACGCCGATACGGCGGACACGGCCACGCCCGGCACAGTCGGCATCAACATCAATAGCGGCGGTGGCGGCTCTCCGGTGCTGGACACGATCATTTCCGAGAACGTGATCGCTGACGAGCAGCTGGACGTTGCCGTGAATACGCCGGCCGAGGTGGACGTGCACCTCAACGATCTGCAAGGAGGAAACGTCGGCGTGGCCGACGTCTGTGAGTTCGACATGGCCAGCGCCTGTGCCGGGACAATCGATGCCACCGAGAACTATTGGGGTTGTCCTGCGGGTCCGGGTGGTCACGGGTGCACGACCGCGAGCGGTACGGACATTGCTTTCAATCCCTGGTTGCAACAGCCGCTGGCCGAAGACAGCCATCATGATCGCGACCGTGGGCACTGAAGGGCGTCCGATCCATCGAAGCGCGCTCGATCCTGAATGGAATGGCGAACAACCCGAAGGGCGTGAGCCCGTCATCGCCATAGTGCGATCATGCGGTGCCGACTTCGATCACGCGGCGCGCTAGCCGCCCCGGTTGAATTCGGCCCCGATCACGCCCGCGAGCTGGAAATGAAGGGGCTCGCGCTCGGCGGGGAGTATGGCGGCGCAGCGGTGTACGTGGTCGAACACGCGCCGACAGACCGTCGGGGCCGCTACACTGGCTGGATCAATGCCACGGTGAGTATCGGGGCTCAGCGCTCACGAGCAAAGTCGAGGGCGAGCTTGCTCAGGTCCGGAAATCCGAGGCCACTGCCCTCGTTGTAGATTGAGTATGGGATGCCGGTGTAATAGATGTTGTCGTTGCCGGTGCCGACCGCGCTCAGCACGGTGAACGGGTCGTACCCGCCGATGGCGAACGCGTAAATCCCCGGGTTCCAGAACCCGACCCGGTGGCCGACGTAGGAATTGATGACCGCGGTCGAGCCGTTCAGCTGCGGCGCCACGAAGCTGGTGCCGCCCCAGCCGCCCTGAAGCACCGGTTCGTCAACGGCCGCGAAGGACGGCTCGTACAGCAGGTAGCCGCTGTACGGGTCGGCGTCGGCAGACACATCGGGCAGGGCGCGGCCGGTGGAGTAACCGTAGTTGACGCTCGGCGTGGGGTTGAAGCTCCACTCGGTGGGCTCGACCAAGCTGGTGTCCGGCTGGGTGACGTAGTCGATCGGGGTCAGGTATTGAATCGCGAGGTACGCGCCGATGCCGGGCACGTCGTCCTGATAGGAAGGCCTCGACTCGATCGCGGAGAAGCCCCCGCCGCTGCCGACGACATACGACTCCGCTATGGTCGCGAGCGGCACGCCAGTGACGGTCGCGACCGGCTGCCACAGGTAGTCCCAGCCCCAAGTGCGCTGGGCCGGGACATTCACGGCGGCCGTGCCCGCCGGCCCGGATAGCGTGCCGGACCACGGCAGCGTGGTGCCGCCTGCGGCGGTGATGTAAGGGCTGTCCGCGGAGACGCCGACCGACAGGTTGGTGGTGCCGAGGTCGACCGCGGCGGTGTATGCGCCCCAATCGCCGGATGCAATGAAGCCGGACTGGCCCTGCGCCGCCATCTCCAGGAACGCCTCGTCGAACGCGGCCGCGTAACCGGGCGACTCCACGCCGGCGTCGATCGAGTACTGCAGGTAGGTCTCGGACTCGAGCCAGCTCGCAGAGACCGTGCTGGCGATGTTCTGGCTGGCCGCCGCGAAGAAGGCATCCGCGAAGCCGTAGTCTGTGTTCGGCGCCTGGTAAACGATCACGTTGGCGCCGGGGGCAAGGCCCCCTGACTGCTCCACGTCCAGATCGGTCTCGCCGCTGCCCGAGGCGTCGCTCGGCGCGCCGGGGCCGCCGTCGATATTGTCCACGGTGACCGTGCGGCCGGTGTTAGGGATGTTCGCGATGTTTTGCCAGAAGTACTGCGGAGCGCCCGGGTCGAGGGCAGCCAGCGTAACGATGGCGATCGTCTGCCCGGCCCCGTCGGCCCCCTGCCGGTAGAGCGAGTCGAGGCCGTATCCGGCGGCAAAGTTCGACGGGAGGTTGCATGCCCCCGCCAGCCCCGTCAGCGCGATGCAGTAGCTCGAACTGCCCGACTGCGGCTTGAGGACGCTCGCGTCCACATGCTCGCGATGTACGCAGGCAGCTCGGGCGCCTGCGCGGTACCGTGGAAGGTCTGCGCCGGGATCCTCATACGGCCGTCGCGCCCCCACACTGCCGGAGCGTTGTACTCCTGCTGCGTCACCGACAGTGCCCGGTCGAACTCACCGGCGGTGCCCTGAGCCACGACATCAACATTGTCGGCGTAGACCGTCGTGGTGATCCCGAACTGCCGTAGGTACGTCTCCAGCGCAGAGATCACTGCCGGGTCCGCACCGTACTGGCGGGCGAACTGGCTGACCGACAAGTAGTTCGTGATGCCCCCCGTGACGGCTGCTTCCAGCTGCTGCAGGTTCTGCTCGCGAAAGACGAATGACACGGTTTCCGGCGTGTTCGCAGCGGTGGGCCCGAACGGCACCGCGCCGGGCACGGCTCCCGCGCTTATTCCTGCGGTTACCGGCACGAGCGCGTCCGATCCGAGACCGGACGAAGCGCTGGCGGAAGTCGCCGCGACCGAGATCGCGGCCCCCACGACCCCCACAGCCAGCCAGGCCCAACGGCGCAAGCGAGCGGGTCGAATCATGCTCGTGGATCGAATCATGACGAATCTCCCTCTTTAGGCTCGATCGAAGACAAAGGAAATCCGCGGCCGTGAATAGCCAAATACGGGTGGGCAGAGGTCGGCACCAACATGCCCGCAGCGGCCACAGCTATTGTTGTTCTCCAGTTCGGATCAGCGGACCCGGTGTCGAGCCGCTGACGACTGCCTGTCTGATCTCGTGAAGAGTAATAGCGCGGGCGAGTATGGTTGTCAACTCCAAGCTGGTTTCGCTCGAATTGACGTGCGGGGAGTCAAGACCGACCTTGCTTCAAGCGGCCGAAGCGGAAACCGACCAGCATACGGTTACGCTCCCGAA
>Ga0335073_10013197_pt1 | contig 11583 bp, 10 predicted proteins | sample Lox_Sample_22_FD_207093 | JGI IMG/M metagenome (GOLD analysis project Ga0335073, IMG submission 207093) | Soil microbial communities from Loxahatchee National Wildlife Refuge, Florida, United States - Lox_Sample_2.2 | ecosystem: Environmental > Terrestrial > Soil > Wetlands | place: USA... | reverse complement strand
CCGCTTCACCCTGCTGCAGCGCGTGCAACTCACGCTGGTCTCTTGGATTGTCCCCGCGCTTCTCGCTTTGATCGGCTGCACCTTGCGACCGGTCATAAGCTACGAAGACGGCGCTATCGCCGGTCTGGACGATCTCTATCCCGGCATCTTTCCCTTCTGGCATCGCTGTGTGCTGCCGGCAGCTTGGCTATTCCGCCGGCGAGGCATCGGAGTGATGACCAGCCAGAGCCTCGACGGCGAGTTCATCGCGCGCGTGATTCGCCGCTTCGGATTCATTCCGGTACGCGGATCGAGCACGCGCGGCGGCCAGCGCGCCCTGCTGGAGATGAACCGAATGCTGAGCGACCGTCGAGCCGTGGCCTTCACCATCGACGGTCCGCGTGGGCCGCGTTACGTGGCGAAGAAAGGCCCAGTGCTGCTGGCGCGCACCAGCGACGCACCCATCACCGCGTTTTACGTCGCAGTGAAGCGGGCATGGGTACTAAACACCTGGGACCGGCTGGTGATCCCCAAACCCTTCTCGCCGATTCTTGTGCGGGCCGCGCGGAAGATTTACGTCCCACCCGATGCCGACGATGCGGCCATGGAAAAGTATCACGCCGAGATGCAGGCCGCGCTGGAGAGGGTGACGACGTTCGCGGAAGCACAGTTCGATAGAGACTAAGCGTGCAACATGGGCGGAAGCGCCGAGCTTCAGCCCGGCGACATGACACGCCAGTGAGATGGCTTTAGCCACCGTGGCCCCGGGCTGAAGCCGCACCATTCCACCCTAGCGTCGCGATTGACACCCGCCGACCGTACCAGTACATTCAGAGTCTCATCCTGAGTTCACTCTCAGGCTGTTCTTTGCCAATCAGCGTTCGCGCGTAATTGGGAAGCGGGTGCAAAGCCCGCGCTGCCGCGCAACTGTAAGCGAGTCATGGCGCAAGGCCACTGTGCAAACGGGAAGGCCCCGCCGCAACACGCGATCTCCGGAAACCGAAGGTGGACAACCGGGGTCCCCAACAACCGCCCTTTTGCGGTTGTTGGCGTGGATGATCGCAGCTCGCGAGCCAGGAGACCGGCGCGAACGGAAGGGATTTTACGCACTTCATCGCGTGCATCCCCAGTCACCAACCCCTTTCGCGTGTGAAGGAGGAGTTCATGCCTGGCTTTCGTTCCCTGTTGTTTCTGCTGCTGGGTTGCACAGCGGCGCTCGCTTCCGATCTCAAGATCACCGTCCAAAGCCCATCCGGAGAACGCGTCGGGGGCGTGCAGGTCAGCCTGTTTCGCAGCCCTGACAATGTGGGAGTCGCTACCCAGGTCACCGCCGGCGACGGCATCACGGTATTCCCTAATCTCAACGATGGCGACTACCGCGTCGTCGTGCTCGCCCCCGGATTCGCTGAGCAGTCGCAGCAGGTTTCGCTTCCGAAAACGCGGTCGCTCGCGATCGAGCTGAAACTGACGACCACGCCGCAGACCGTCGTCGTCTCCGGCAGCTCGACGCCCTCGACGGTCGAACAGACGGGCACGTCCGTCGGCCTGTTGAATGCCACTGAGCTCAAGCTGCTGAATCCCGTCGCCGCGCCCGACGCCCTGCGCTACATCCCCGGCGCGATCGTCAGCCCGTCCGGCCAGGATGGCGCCATCACCAGCCTCTTCGTGCGCGGTGGCGACTCCGATTACAACAAGGTCCTCATCGATGGCGTGCCGGTGAACGACCCCGGCGGCTACTTCGATTTCGGCCCGGTGTCGATGAACAACATCGAGCGGCTTGAGGTCGAGCGCGGGCCGGAGAGCACGGCCTACGGCACAGATGCGATGACCAGCGTGGTGCAGCTCTGGTCGGCGACGGGCAGCACGCGCACGCCGGAAGTCGAGTTCGGCGCTGACGGCGGCAACTTCAACACAGCGCACGGCTACGCCTCCGTCTCTGGCGCGCGCGACATCTTCGACTACAACATCTTTGCCGACCAGTTCAACACTAACGGACAGGGCGTCAACAATCAGTATTCGAACTCGCTACAGGGCGGCAACGTTGGCATGAAACTTTCCGACCGCGTCGCTTTCCGCCTGCGCCTGCGCCACTACAACAGTTGGACCGGCGTCTCTTCGAACTGGTGGTTCAATGGATTTCCCGCACTTCCGCCCGATCCCAACCAGTACGCGCACCAGAACAACTTCCTCGCCAGCGGTGACCTCATCGTGAGCGGCCCCGGCTCATGGCAGCACCAGCTCCAGGGTTTCGAGTACAACCACATCGCATTCAACGACAATCCGGTGAATGATCCCGACCGTCCCTTCGACACGCCGTTCAGTGACTTGACGAAGTACAACGTTGCGGGATTTTCCTATCAGGGCATCTGGACGCCGCGCACCTGGGCGCAAACCACTGTCGGCTACACCTTCGAGGACGAGAACGGCTTCGTCAACAGCAACTCGGGAACGGTTGAGATGCCCAACCTGAGCATCACCCACGGGCTGCGGCGCAACAACTACCTCTTTGGACAGGAGAGCATTGTCTGGAAGCGGCTTTCCGTGCTGGGCGGCCTGGGTTATGTGAACAACGAAAGCTTCGGCAACAACGTTTCGCCGCGCATCTCGGGATCGGTGGTGGTTTATCGCGGAAACGAAATCTTCGGCGCCACACGGCTGCGCGCGGGCTATGCGCAAGGCATCAAGGAGCCGAGCTTCGAGGAGTCATTCGGACTTGCGGGCGAGTTCCCGGTGCTGCCCAATCCCAATCTCAAGCCGGAGCGCAACCACGGCATCGAAGCCGGATTCGAGCAAGCGCTGTTCGGCAAGCGCGTTTCCTTCAGCGCGCTGTACTACCACAACCAGTTCCTCGATCAAATCGAGTATCTGTTCAACGACATCACCTTTACCAGCCAGTACGTGAACATCAACAAATCGTTCGCGCAGGGGGCCGAGTTGGTGCTGAGCGGACGCTTGCGCGACCATCTGTCCGCGACTGCCTCCTACACCTACACGTCAACCCAGATCCAGCAGGCGCTGCCGTGCCTTCTCGTCGATGGCTGCGATCCGCGAATCTATGGAGTGGGTGCACCGTTGTTGCGCCGTCCCAAGCAGGCGGGCACGCTGCTATTGACCTACAACAAAACGCGCTGGGGAGCGACGGCGGGTGTCACCGCGGTCGGACAGCGTCCTGACTCCGACTTCCTCTACGGCTACATCACCCCGATCTACTATGCCGCTGGATTTGCGCGGGTCGATCTCGGCGGGCGCTATGCCATCAACCATCACATCACGGCGTATGCGAACCTCGACAACGCCCTCAACGCCCACTACAACGAGGTGCTGGGCTATCCCGCGCTGGGGCTGAATTTCCGCGGCGGATTTCGCTTTCGCTTCGGAGGGGAGTGAGGCGACACTCGATCGATGGTTACGGGCTAGGGCGGATGCGCACGCCCATGGATTGCGCATCGTTGCAGGGTTCGTTGTCAATCGACATGCCGCTGTACATGAAGGTCGAACCAGCCGCGTTCGCCGCCGGTAGTCCTACATTGACGGACAGGCCGTTAGGGCTATTCACCGGACAGTTTCCCGCAGTCAGCGGGCAACTCGTAAACTGTATCTTGAATTGCGACTGCGCAGTGGCGCCCTGATAGATGACCGGCTGATTGGCAGCGATATCGATGATCCCGGTGCTGCCGTTCTGCTCACAACTGCCGTCGTTGTAGATGAGCATGATGTACTGCGGTCCTGTGGCTGCGGCCTGGCGATGACAGCCCACAAGCGGCATTAGAAGTCCCAGAACAACGACGACCGTCCGCCAGTCACGCCGCGTCATGCTCTTCCTCCTCCGAACGCCAGAAACACTACCACGCCCCTGCCGGGTGTCAAGAAGTATTCAACGGGGAAGAGGCAGAGATGGCGCAAGTTCTGCACAGCATGCTGACTGCTACTTCATCGCTCCAGTTACACTATTCCGCAAGGTGGAAGCGAAGCCATTGGACCGACTCATCGAATGCGTGCTGTTTGTCGCCGGACTGGCGTTCGGCAGCTTCCTTAACGTCTGCATCAGCCGTATCCCGCGCGACGAATCGATTGTGCGGCCGCCATCGCACTGCCGCGCCTGCGGCCGGCCCATCCGCTGGTACGACAACATCCCGGTGCTGGGTTTTCTGCTGCTCCGCGGCCATTGCCGCGCCTGCGGCTCGCCGATCTCCTATCGCTACCCCTCCGTGGAGTTGCTGACCGCACTCGTCTTTACGGCCTGTTACGTGTGGTACGGTCCAACCTGGCTCGCGCTAAAGTTCTGCATCTTCGGCTTCCTGCTCATCGGTCTCATCTTCATGGATGCCGAGACCGGACTGCTGCCCCGCGAGTTCACCTATTCCGGCATCGTAATCGGGCTCGCGTTCTCCTGGATCGCTTACGGCGACTCCTCCGCGACGCGGTTTCTGCTGCTGTTATTTGGCAAGCGAATACCCGACGTCCACTGGTTGTCTTTGATGGACTGTACGCTCGCGGCGCTATTCGGAGCAGGCTTCTTCTATTTCGCGTGGGCCTTATATTACCTGGCGCGCAAGCGGCACGGCATGGGCTTCGGAGATATCGCGTTGATGGCCATGTCGGGCGCATTTCTCGGACTGAAGCTCACCGCGCTGGTGATGTTCTGCGCTCCGATTGTCGCCGTTTTGTACATCGTTGTTCTGCTGGTGAGGGAAGCATTCCGGCCGAAGGCGGGCGACAGCGCGAAGCAAACGATGCAAACGAGTGCGGAGGCAGAAAGCCGGCCCTTGAGTACAAGCTCGGGGGCTGAGGCAAGCCAGTTGCAAAGCTCAGACGTTGCCACGGAAACGGTCGAGCAGCGGCCGTTCCTGCAACGCGAGATCCCCTTTGGCGTCTTCCTGGGCGCGTGTTCGCTGGCCACGATCTTCTTTGGCGAAGCGGCGTGGAGATGGTATCTGGGAAAGCTCCACATGTAACCAGCGAGCAAAGGTTTTTCCGGCTGCGAGAGGTCACATGACCTGCAAAACCGCTAGTCCGTTCACCGGCAGATCGAGGGTGAGCGTGCCATTGACGAGGTCCTGGAAGTCGGGACCGGGTAGTCGCGACTGCTCGCGTAATTGGTCGAGTTGTTCCTGCGTCGGGTAGCGCGGACTGCCCATCTTCCGCCACAGCTGGAGGGTGTCGCCGTGCTCGGCATCGACGCGGCGTATGGCCAAGTGTGCGTTGGGCACAATTCCCTTAAAGTCCAGCTTCACGCTCTTCGCCGCACCGGTCGAGCCGGGATTGACGATGTTCCACACCGCGATGACCAGCGCTCCATTGTCCGCTTTCGTGACCAGCACATTGGGATTGCTGTTCTCGATGCGCTGCTCACCCAACCGGTGCAGCACCTGGAGGGCATAAAACGACGGCTTGGGGATGTTGCCGGCCGCGATCAGTCCGAAGCCGCCGTAGAAGGGCATCTTCACCACGCCTTGCTCCTCGAATACATCGGAGAAGGTCCAGTACGACATCATCTTTGTCAGCCCATCGCACTGGGCAATCGTTGTCGCCAGCCACGGTCCCATGTAGATGGAGTCGGTCACGTCAACCTGGTTGTCGTAGGCTGCGTTGTACTCGCTCAAGATGAGCGGAATGTCCGGCCGCGACGAAGCCTTGATCTCGTCATGGACCTTCTTCATCGCGCGGCACACCATCTGGTCGCGGGGGATGTTTTCGCCGGTATGAAAAACGTTACTCGCTGTGTCGTTGCCGTAGACATGCGTGGAGACGAAGTCGAGCGGCACATGCGCCTCGTCGGCGTGGCGAATCATGTCGCCGACCCAGGCGGCCTGCGCGGTTGCCGGGCCGCCTACACGCAGCGAGGGAGCAACCGCCTTGATGTCGCGCGCGGTATGGTCGTAGAGCTCGAAATAGGTTTTCTGGCGCGGCGTGCCCGTCCAGAAATCGGCCCCCGGCGCGTTTTGTTGCAGGTTGGGCTCGTTCCACACCTCGAAGTACCACTTCGCGACCTCGTCGATGCCGTAGCGCTCCACCAGGTGCTTGGTGAACTGCGTGATCAGGTCGTCCCACTTGGCGTAGTCCTTGGGTGGCGAGGCGTTGGGGTGGTACCAGAATGCCTGGCGCGCTTTCGGATCGGAGGCCAGATTGTACGGCATGAAGCTGATCTCCACGAAAGGCTTGACGCCCAGCGCGAGCAGACCATCGTAGATCTGGTCGACGTAAGAGAAGTCATAGATCGGCCGTCCTTGCTTGTCCTCGTCGTAGACGCCGACATCGTCGTCGAGAATGCCGTGAAAACGAACATACTGGAAGTCGGTGATCTGGTGCACCGCCCGCAGGTCGCGGCGATAGGACTCGCGCAGGCTGAGGACGGCGCGCCCCGAGCCGAACATCTGCTCCCAATAATGAGGAAAAGGATGGGCGGGCGCAGTGGCATCGATCGTGATCGTCTCAATCGTGTTCTGCGCCGCCAACGGCATGAGCGTGAATGTGAACGTCAAGATGAGAAGAGCGAAAATTCGAATCCGCATGTTTAGCCGGAATTGAAGGCAGCATCTGAGATGATTATGGCGAGGCTGCGGTTTCCTGGAAAGCCGGTGGCGGGCATTCGAGCAATCGAGTTCGCCCTCGGCTACTGTTGCGGCGGCGCTTCTGCGGGCGCGGACACGTGCTCGTGCGTTATCAGCCAACGGCCGTCCTGTTGCTCCAGGACTGCGGTCCAGCGCAAAAGCAAGGTTTCCTTCTCGCCCTGCGGCGACTCTCCCGCCATCACCAGCGTTGCCGCAACCCAGGTGATTGGCCCCGCGGGATGGATCTGGAGATCGTCGTTCAGGGTGTAGGTGACCTTGGGCGCGTCCTTGATCGAGGGGGCAACGCCGTCCCGGTATTGCTCCCAACTGGAGTACTTCAGCGGGGCAACGTCAAAAAAGAGGTGACCCGGCCCTTTGGCGTAGAACTGCCCCTGCTTGTCGAGATCGGCGGAGGACCAGCCGTCCCAGATGCTCTGAAGATAAGCACGATCGACCGGAGCAGCCGCAGGGCTCGCTTTCGGCGGTTCCTTCGAATCCGTCGCGGTTTTTTGGGCATTGCTCGGAAAGGCAAGAGCAAGCATAAGAGCGATGATCATTCCAGCTCGCATAACAATGTCTCCGTCGGCACTGGGCTTGTGCGGATTCTCGCAGACTATAGCAACAGCATTCAACCATAGACGCGGAGACGCCAACTGATTCTGATCGTCTCCGTGCAATGCGCGGGGCCGACTCGGGCAATTTGTTACCCTGTAAGCTTCCATGAAACTTCGGCTCTTCGGGCTGGTCGGGAGTCCTCTGCTGGTGCTGGCGTTCTCCGGGTGTGGAACGCCCGGAGCTCCCTCGCTGCCCTCGCTCAACTTGCCGCTCCCGGTCGATGACCTTACCGCGTCGCGTCGTGGCAACAAGGTCGATCTGGACTGGACCTTCCCGCGCAAGAACACGGACCACACCAACATAAAGCACAATCCGGTCACGCGCATCTGCCGCCGCGAGGGGACTACGCTGATGGCCCACTGCGATGCGGTAGCGGAGGTGCAACCGCCCACGCCCAGGCCGCCGCAACAGGGAAAGAACCAGCCGCCGCCGGGAGAGGTCCGCATCCACTACGTGGACCATTTGCCGCCGGAGCTGGGCATGGCCAATCCGGCGGGATTCGTGATGTATGCGGTGGAAGAGGTCAATGCGCGCGGGCGCAGCGGGGGGCTTTCCAATCAGGTAGCGGTCCCGCTGGTGCCAGTGATTGCCGCCCCGGAGAAGCTGTCCGCAGAGGTCAGCGCCGAGGGCGTGCGCATCTCGTGGTCGGGTCTTGAGCCGCCCCAGCCGCCCGCCGGGGTCACTTATCGCTATCGCGTTATGCGCCGCCCGGTGGGCGCTCCGGCGTACATCGTACTGGACGATGTCGAGCCCGCCGCCACCGGATCCTATCTCGACAAGACCTTTGCCTGGGAACAGAAATACGAATATCGCGTTACGACCTTGGGCGAGGTACATGCCAACGGAATGACGGCCGCGGTAGAGGGCGAGGATTCGCCGCCGGTTGAGGTTTTCACGCGCGACATTTATCCGCCGGCACAGCCCGCCGGGCTGCAGGCGGTTTTCTCGAGCGTCGGTCAGAAGCCGTTCATCGACCTCACCTGGGCGCCGAATCTGGAAAGCGACCTTGCCGGCTACAACGTCTTCCGGTGGACGCAAGGCGGCGAGCCGGAGAAGCTGAATTCAACCTTGGTGCAGGTTTCGTCCTATCGTGATGAGACGGTTGAACCGGGCAAGACATACTTCTATGCTGTTTCTGCGGTGGACCTGCGAGGCAATGAGAGCCCACGCTCTGCTCCGGCCAGCGAGACCGTGCCCAACAAATAAAATCGTTGAAGGACTACCCGTGCGATATTGCAGATTCGCTTATGAAGGTCGCAAGCGCTACGGCCTGATCGAGGACGTTGGCGGTAGCCAGGTTATCACTCGCGCGCTGGCCGCCCGCCCGCATTCGTTTGCGGAGTTCGATCGGGCGGAGAAGTGCGAACTATCCCTTAGCGCGGTCCGTCTGCTCGCCCCGGTTGAGCCAAGCAAGATTGTCTGCATTGGCCGCAACTATCGCGAGCACGCGAAGGAGTTGAACCACCCGATTCCCACCGAGCCGCTTTTCTTCCTTAAGCCGCCTTCCTCCCTCATCGGCCCCGGTGACGAGATTCGCCGTCCCATAGACTTGTCGCAGCGCGTGGATTATGAGGGAGAGTTGGCCGCGGTCCTCGGCAAGCGCTGCTACCGTCTGCGCGCGGACGAAGATGTTCGGCCCTACCTCCTGGGATACACCTGCCTCAACGATGTGACTACCCGCGACTTGCAAAACAAAGACGGGCAGTGGAGCCGCGCCAAGGGGTTCGACACTTTCTGTCCCGTCGGCCCGGTGGTCGCCGACGGCGTCGATCCGTGGAAGGGCGTGCGCGTCCAGACCCGCGTCAACGGAGACTTGCGACAGGATGGCACCACGGCAGACTTCCTCTTCGCCATGGATGTGCTGGTGCGCTTCATCGCTGACGTCATGACGCTCGACCCAGGCGACGTGATCGCTACCGGAACGCCCGCCGGGGTCGGCTCGCTGAATCGCGGGGACGTAGTGGAGGTGACCGTCGAGGGCGTTGGCAGCCTGACGAACCCAGTGGTTGACCGCTAAGGATCGGAGGCTAGTCCAGCTCACCTCGACCCGGCACCATTTTGCCGTTTCCTTCCGCACGCTCTCCGGCTATCTTGGAGACAAAGTTCCGATCCTCGCAGCAGCCACTCCATGAATTCGTTCCGTCTGTATCCCGTAATCGCCTTTGGCATCAGCGCCGCCATCGTCGGCTATGCCTTACTGTCGCGCAAGAACAAGAAACCCGCCGAGGATATCGAGCGGCAGCGCCGTACCGAACTCACTCGCGGCGGCCGCATCATTGACGGCAACGTCATCGACGTTCTGGAGCTGGAAGAGGACGTCACCAAGCGAGAGGCGATTCTGCTGGTCTATACGTACGATGTAGCGGGCGTTACCTACGAGGCGTCGCAGGACGTGACCCACCTGCGGCAGTTCATCGACCTTTACTCCTGCCGGCTCGGCTTGCCGGCGTCGGTGAAGTATGACCCGCACAATCCGGGCGATTCGATTGTGATCTCGGAAACCTGGTCCGGCCTGAGAAAACCAACGATTATCCTGCCGCACAAATCCGGGACGGGAACATTTGTGTAACTTCCAGCAGCGGCCAGCGTCTGTTCTATGAGCACCAGCCAGTTGCTGTTGGATGGGTGTGACATAGTTCAGGTACTTAGGTTGCTACAATAAGGCAATGCATAATTTGCCACTTCCCCTCGCTGCGTTCCTGGCGGGGATCCTTTCCTTCCTCTCGCCTTGCGTACTGCCGCTGGTGCCGGGGTACGTGTCGCTGATTTCCGGCGCAAGCGTTGAGGAGTTGCAGTCGCCCGAGCGCCGGATGTTGCGAACGGTCATGCTGCATTCCATCACTTTCGTTTTGGGATTCAGCGTGGTGTTCGTAGCGCTGGGAGCGGTGGCGACCGGAGTGGGGCAAATCGTAAATGAATATCACTCCATTCTGTCGAAAATTGCCGGAATCGTAGTGATTATCTTTGGTCTGCACCTGACGGGACTGTTGAAGATCAAAGCGTTGTACGCTGATAAGCGTCTGCACGACGTGAAGGGCAGCGCCAGCGCCTTCGGGTCGTTTGCCGTGGGATTCGCGTTCGCCTTCGGTTGGACCCCCTGCATCGGTCCCATCCTGGCCACGATTCTTGTGCTGGCAGGCGCGCAGCAAACCGTATGGAAAGGGATCGTTCTGCTGGCCGTCTATTCTTTGGGACTGGCGGTGCCCTTCCTCCTAACCTCGCTGGGCGTAGACCGCTTTCTGGCCTTCTATGGCCGCTTTCGCCGCCACTTGCACACCGTAGAAGTGTTTAGCGGGGTCCTGCTGATTGCCATTGGAGTGCTGATTTTCTTGAACAACTTGCGGCTGCTTTCGGGCTATCTTTCTTTCTTGAACCGCTTCGCGCTTTAGCGGGGGTGTCTGTGAAACGAAACGCGTTGGTGTTTATTGCCCTGGTGATGGCGATCATGGCCATGCTGGCCAGCGGCAAATACTTGGACCGCGTGCGCAAGCATGGGCCGATCAAGCTGGTGGGCAATGTCCAGGGTGTGCAGGCGCCCGACTTCACGCTGACTTCCCTCGACGGAAGCCAGGTCAGGCTCTCCGATTTTCGCGGCAAGGCCGTGCTGCTCAACTTCTGGGCCACGTGGTGTCCGCCCTGCAAAGTCGAGATGCCCTGGTTTGAGGACTTGCAGAACCGATACGGAAAGGACGGCCTGGTTGTGCTGGGCGTGGCCATGGATGACTCGGAGCCGGCGACCATCGCAAAATTCGCCAGCGAACTGGGTGTGAACTATCCCGTGCTGCTGGGCACCGACAAAGTCTCCGACGACTACGGCGACGTACAGTATCTGCCCACCACGTTTTACATTGGGCGCGATGGCACCATCGTAGATAAGATGACTGGGCTGCTCGATCGCAAGGACATTGAAGATGCAGCGAAGAAGGCCTTGAACACCTCATACAAGCCGATCACCGTGCAACAAAACCAGGCCAGCGCAGAGGAAAAATCTACCGCCATGAAGAATGTTGACGTGAAGGATGCCACGCGATGAAGCAGACACTGGCGCACCTTATTTTGATGTTTTTCTTAACGGCTTGCCTGGGGGCGCAGAACCTCGGCGATAAGCCTCCGGTCATTATGGCCCCGGTAGGTAATGTGCAGGTGCGTGCCGGCGCGAGCAAAGACGTGCCGTTGGACTTCCGCGTCGAGCCGGAGTTTCATATCAATTCGCATACCCCCAAGTCACCACTGCTGATTCCCACGGTGCTGAAGCTCAGCTCAGCGCAACAGGTCATGGTTGCTGACGTAACGTATCCCGCCGGCCAGGACATGAGTTTCGCTTTCTCACCGGACGAGAGGCTTAACGTGTATAGCGGTGACTTCAGCATCAACACGGTTGTGAAGGCGCCAGCCAACGCTCCCGCCGGCTCCTATCCGGTGAAAGGCGAGCTGCGCT
>Ga0335073_10013196_pt1 | contig 11583 bp, 10 predicted proteins | sample Lox_Sample_22_FD_207093 | JGI IMG/M metagenome (GOLD analysis project Ga0335073, IMG submission 207093) | Soil microbial communities from Loxahatchee National Wildlife Refuge, Florida, United States - Lox_Sample_2.2 | ecosystem: Environmental > Terrestrial > Soil > Wetlands | place: USA... | reverse complement strand
CGTGGATGGCGCAGCGAAATTTCGAGAAGGCTGAGGAGTGCTTCCGGCGCACGCTGGCAGCAGACGCCGGCCGCGCGGAACATCACAACAGCCTCGGCAACGCGCTCTTCCAGCAGCGCAGGAACGCGGAGGCGGAAGCCTGCTATCGCCGAGCCCTCGAACTCAATCCCGCCTATGCGGCGGCGCACACCAATCTGGCCAATGCGCTGATGCGAGGAGGCGATCGCGAGGCGATGATCCGCCACTACGAGAGCGCGCTCGAACTCGATCCATCGAGCGCGGGCGGGCACTACAACCTGGCGCTGGCGTATCTGCGCCAGGGGCGATTTCGCGAGGGCTGGGCCCACCATGAGCATCGCTGGGACTTTCGTGAACTGAAGCTCAGCCGACGAAAATTCACCGTGCCCCAGTGGAAGGGTGAGGCGCTGCGCGGGGAAACCATCCTGCTGCACGCGGAGCAGGGGCTGGGAGACACGCTGCAGTTCGTGCGCTATGCGCCACTGGTCGCGGAGCGCGGCGGGCGCGTGATTCTGGAGGTGCAGCCGCGGCTGGCGCGGCTGCTGCGAGGTGTTCGGGGCGTCCGCCAGGTGGTGAGCCGCGGCGACCCGCTGCCGGAGTTTGCATGGCATTGCCCGCTGATGAGCCTGCCTCTCGCATTTGGCACAACCATGGATACAATTCCGGGGCAGCTTCCTTACATTCGGGCCGATGCGGCGGAGAGCCAGGCGGCGCGCCGGCGCTGGCCGGGTACGGGGCTGCAGGTCGGCCTCGCGTGGGCGGGCAATCCGCAATATCGCAGCGACGAGCAGCGGTCGATGCCGCTGCGGGCGTTGCTGCCGCTGGCAGACATTCCGGAAATCACCTGGATTTCACTGCAGAAAGGGCCGGCGTGCGCGCAGATGCCCCCGCTGGCCGGGCAATTTCCCATTCTGGATGCGTCGTCTTCATGCCGCGACTTCGCCGAGACCGCGGCGCTGGCGGCCACTCTCGATCTCGTGATCAGCGTGGACACGTCAGTCGCGCATCTGGCCGGGGCCATGGGCCTGCCCGTGTGGATAGCACTGCCGCGGCTGGCCGACTGGCGCTGGATGGATGCAGGCGAAGGCTGCCCCTGGTATGCGACGGCGCGGCTCTTTCGGCAGACCCTGGACGGAGACTGGAGAGAACCAGTGGAACGAATGCAACAGGAGCTGAAGAAACTGGCGGAAGGCGCGCGATCGCAGGCGCCATCTGCACGCGAGGACGCCCGAGAAAACAAGGTCGCGAATCTTCCTGATTTTTGCCCTTATGCGCGGGCGGCTCCAATGCCTTACGCCCGCGTTACGGGCAGGGGCGTCGGCAGAGGGCCGGGATAGGGAATCGGATCGGGCTCCGACGGGGGTCCGGGCGCAGGCTTCGGTTCCGGCGTGGGGGGCAGTTCGGGGGCAGGCTCGGGTCCAGGATCAATGCCGGGAATGGAACCTGCATACGTTTCGAATTGTCTCGAATTCATCACTCAACCGTGGGAGTGAGCGGGCGCGGATGCGGTTGTCTGCCGAAGCTGCCAAAGCTCCGAGACGAGAAGGCCGCCGAGACCCGCATGGAAGGCGACGGGCGTGAATCCTGCGTGCGCGAGCAAGTCGCGCCACGGCGGAATTTGGCGCACGCGAAGGCCCGTGAGGACGCGAAACGCCGCATAGAGCGAGGCGATGAGCGAGCGCGCCAGCAGGCGGCGGACGGGGCCGCGCTGCGGGACGGCGAATTCCGAGACCAGCCAGACCGCGCCCGGAGCGAGCGCGGGCCGCACGCGGGCGATGAGCTGAGCAGCCTCGGCGGGGCTAAGGCAGTCGAGGAAAAAATGGGTGGCCACCAGGTCGTATCCGGAGGCAGCGGGCGTGAAGGAGCGCGCGTCGGCGCAGGTGGTCGTGAGGCGATCCAGCGCGCCGCAACCGGCAACGCGTTGGCGCAGCAGGCGCAGCATGGTGCGGCTCAGATCGACGGCGTCGGCGCGCATGGCGCGATGGCCGGCGAGGAGGCGCGCGGTGAAGCGGCCGTCGCCGTCGCCGAGCACCAGGGCGCGCCGCGCGGTGTGCAAGCGGGGCAGATGGAAGAATCGGCAGCGCTCCAGCAGCGGCCCGAACGAAAGATACTCTCCCGCGCGGTAGATGCGCGCGACGCCATCGAAACGCGGCAAAGGCTCGTCTAAAGACGCCATGGAACCAGAAAGAGGAGCGGGGTGAGCAGAGAAGCATCGGCGAGTACGCGCAGGCTGAGGGTTGCGCCGGCTGCGCGGCCGCCGTCGCGGCTGGTTATCCTTCGGTGATCGAAATGGAGCGCGAGCAGGAGCAGCGCGGAAGCGAGGACGGACACGGCCAGGCGGAGCGCTCCCGGATCGCGCAGCGCCGTGCCGCAGGCCACGGCCAGCGCAGCGGCGGCCAAGGCAAGGCATGCGGCGATGACAAGGATGTGCCGGGCGCGGCCCTGGGGGTCGGCCCGTTCCCACACATGAATCGCCGCGCAGTTGAGCCAGCAGAGCGCCGCGAAGAGGGCGACGGAGAGGATCCACGTGATGGGAATCGCGGTCGCCCGCGACCACGCCGGCACCGCGCACGCTGCGGCGAACACCAGGCCCACGGCGAGCGAGCGCGGAAAGCGCGAGCCGATGAGGTGGACGAAGACGAAGTAGACGAGAAACACACCAAAGATCACGGCGTTTTCCCGCCGGGCCGCAGGCGCAAGATCTCTGACGATGAGCCAGAGCAGGGCGGCTCCCGCGAATCCTGACGTAAGCAGAAAAGCTCGGCGATGCTGTGCGTGAAAGCGGTGCCGCTCGCGCAGCGCATCGCGCGGAGCGTTGGCGCGGCTGTCGAGCAGGCGATCGGCGACGTAGATGAGCCAGGTGCCAAGGCCGAGGACGGCGAGAGCGGCCGGCGCGGCGCGAACGCGCACGGCACAGGCAAAGGCCCACGCCCACAGCACGGCGACTGTGGGCGCGTCGAGGCTCAGGAGATGCCAGAAGACGAAAATGCCGGAGGACCAGCTGCGGCGCTGCTGCTGCGCCACGGCCTGGGAAAGAACCGCCACCCTTCCATTCTAGAAGTGAAAACGGTAGCGAACCTCCCCGTAGATCTGGCGCGGATCATTTTCGTGGAAGCCGCCAAAGGTGAGGCTGTTGTCGAGGAGCACGCGGGTATTCGCCACGTTGGTCACGTTCACGTCGGCCGACCACGTCTCGCCGAAGCTCTTGCCGGCGGCGAGGTCGGCCGTGGTATGGCCCGGCAGATAGTTGCCGGTGTAGGGCGAGGGCGGCGCGGTGTATCCGTTGGAGAAGCCGGAGCCGTAGTAGACGTTGAACGATCCATAGATGTGCGACGGCAGGTTGCCGTCGAACCCAACGTTCAGAGTGTTGCGCTGGTCGTGGTCCAGAGCGGAGTAGCCGGGCGACACCGTGCTGGGGCAGAAAGCCGGATCGGAGGGGTCGTAACAGATGAGGCCGCCGGTGATGGGACCGATCTGCTGCGCGAGCTGATTCGAATACGCCAGATGCGCCTGGCCGTAACGCCAGAGGCGCGGCGAGTGGATGGTGAGCTCCCAGCCATTGATTTTCGCGCCCTGGACGGTGATGGGGATGAAGACGCTGGACTCACCGATGTTGTTGTGGTCGAGAAAATTGTTGGCCCGCGTTTCGAATGTGTCGGCGTCGAGCAGCCACCCTTTCAGGGGAATCTGCAGCCCGAACTGGTGCTCTTCGTCGCGCTCTCCGCGCAGCGGCACGAAGCTTTCCTGGTTCGTCAGCGCGTACTGAAGCGCGGGTCCGACAATGCTGGTGAGCGGCGGCGGCTGATAGAAATGGCCGTAGAAGCCGCGGAAGACCCAGTTGAGCTTCGGGATCTGCACGGCGGCGCCGATTCTCGGATACCACGCATTTTCGGTGATCGAAGCGGCGAAGTGCGACTGGCGCTCGCCGCCGATCAGCGTCAGCCAGGATGTGGGGCGGAAGTTATCTTCAATGAAGGCCTCCTCCACGCCTCCTGTGACGATCGGATTCACGGAGAAGTTCGACGAGCTGCCATCGTTGAAAACCGTTCCGAAAACATCGTTTTCGTGCTGCTCGTAGCCATAGAGGCCGCCCTTGAGCGCATTGCGCCGCATGCTGGACGAGATGTAAGCCTGCGCGCCCACATACTGACCGGTTTCGCGCGCGCTGGTGGCCGTGGGCTGATCGTTGGGGTTGGGCTGATAGTTGGTGTCGTTGAAATGGTAGAACGGAGAAATTTCAAACAAGGAAGCGGGGCTGAGCGTGCGCACCCAGGAGAAAATGCCGTATCCGTCCGTCTCGTGTTCGCCGTCGCGCAGGCCTGAGGAGTCATAGAGCTGGTTCTCCCAGTCGCTCGCGTTCGGATCGTCGGGAATCTGGTAGTAGTCGGTCCTTAGCTGCCCCGCAAAACGCAGCTGATCTCTGGGGTCGCGGTTATCGATGAGCGAGGTAAACCCGCCGTACCCGTTCGACGCGTCATGATCGGGCTTCTCAATCGGCGCCATCAGGCCGTAATCGCTGCGGTCCCCATTGAGCGCGGCGTACCAGGCAAAGCGCTCGGTATGGTTGCCGAGGCTCAGCTGATCGTCGGTCTGGGCGAAACTGCCGATGGTGGTGACCAGTTCGCCTTCCCGCGTCATCTGAAACCCGGTGTTCGGCAGCACGTTGAACATGCCGTAGGTGCGGTCGCCCACGTCGGCGTTGTAGCTGCCGCGGTCGACCTCCAGCGTGTCGATGTCGCGCGGATCGACCTGCGGCGCGACGTTGCTGGCGATGTTGGTGTTGGGGATGGGCACGCCGTCGATCATCCAGTTGAGCTCGTGACCGCCCCGCATGTGCAGCATGTCGTGGGTCATGTAGGCGCCCGGCGTGAAGTCGGTGACCATGGCCATGCTGTTGGTGCGGCCGGCGCCCGGCGTATGTTCAATCTCCGCACGCGTCACCATGGTTTCCGGGGTCACGCTGTCGACGTTGACCGACTGGGCCTCGGCGTGAACTTCGGCCGACTGGCGCACGGCGGCAATTTCCATCGGGAAGTGCAGGATATCGGCGCCGTTGGAAGTGACGGTGAGGGTCTGCTGCAGGTCGGCAAAACCCTGGCTGGCGATCGTGATGGTGTAAATGCCGGGCTGGACAGCGGGAATGGAGAAATAGCCGTCGCCATTGCTTTGCGCGGTAAACGAGAGATCGGAGCCGATGGCGCGCAGAGCAATATGGGCGCCGGCGATGGGGCGATGCTGTGGATCGTGCACGATGCCCTGCACCTGGCCCATGGTGGAGGCAAGGGCGAGCGGAGCCGTTAAGGCAAAGAGCAGAGCAAAAGAGCCGAGCAGTTTCTGGAGCACGCGAAGATCCTCGCAATCTGTAGGGGGCACGGTTGCAAAACGGAAAGACACGAGGGCGGATGAATCCGGGCCCGGGTTCCGTTTTCGTGGCGTGTTAGAGGCTGAGGAAGGAAGGAGGCCCGCGCTTCTGACGGGTGCGGTCCGCGGAGATGCGGTAGCCGGTGAGGGCTTCGCGCACCGTGGCAGCGGGTCCGGCGAGGTCGGCCGACTCGATCGGGCGATGGGTGGCAGCCAGGGCATGCGGCAACATGAGGGTCACGCCGGAGAAGAGCGCGTAAGGGCACCTTTCGGCGACCGTGGCATTGCGCGACGGGGCGTTGCCCATCGCGGCGGCGCCCATCATGCAATGGTGCTTGCCGTTGCGGCGGCAGCAGGCAGGCAGCGATGCTCCATCGGGAGTTGAGGCGAGCAGCGGCGCGATCAGCGGGAGGCTGAATCCGACCAGCAGAAAGATGGCCAGCGCGCGGCGCATGCGCCATCGTAGCAACGGTTGCGGAGTCCTTGTCAACTACGGCTACTGCTGCTGCGGCGTGTAGCCTTCCTGCACCTTGGGATAAACGCCCTTCTTCTCGGTGGTGAGGGTGATGCGCTGGAAGTCGGAATCCTGCGCGGCTTTGGTGGGCACAAAGCTCAGCGAATACTGGTTCTTCAGCAAATCGGCAAGTTTGTTGTAGGCCTCGTCGGCCTTGTCGCGTTTGCCGTCCACCATGTAGCCGCCGGTGGCGTCACACATGTGGATCAGGTTTTGCCGTCCATCGGCGTGCGGCTGCTCCTGAGGATTCTCGCCGCCGCGCCGCTGGCCGCCGCCGCCGGGATAGCCGCCGCCGCTCCCGCCGCCGGGGAAGTTGCCGCCCATGCCGCCGTGCCGGTTGTTTTCGTTCGGATTGCGCTGCACCTCTTCTTCGCTCTTGAAGTAGATCGCGAAGATCGCAGCGTGGGCGCTCTGCGCGGCTTCAATCGCGTCCGACATCGTCTCTTTGCTGTCGCGATCGATGCCATCGCCGAAGACCACGATGACGTGCTCGCCGGGCAGCTTCTTCAGTTCCTCGGTCGCGGCGAGGTAGATCGCGTCGTAGAGCGTGCCGCCCATGGCGCTGTGGTGCGTCTCTCCCGCGCCCAGATCGCTGCTGTCGCCGCCGTTCTGCGAGCCGTACTGCGGAGAGCCGAGCTGATTGATGGCGTCGTGCAGCTTGCTGGCGGTCGAGGTGGGGTCGGCGAGCAGATCCACTTCTCCCGCGTAATCGATCACGAAGAACTGATCCTGCGTGCCGGGCAGCGTGTGATCGACAAAGTGGACGCTCGAGAGCCGCTCATCGCCGAGCTCGGCGCGCAGGCCGGAGCTGGTTTGGGCGACGATACCGATCGCGACGGGTCCGGGCGCGGCCGGCGAGAAGGACTGGATGGTCTGCGCTTCGTTGTTGTCCGTCAGCTTCAGGTCGGCAGCGGTGAGGCCCTTCACGGGATTGCCCTTCTCGTCCATGACCGTGACGGGCAGCGTGATGGCGCCGACGGCGGAGGCAACGCCGGGCGCCGGGGCGGGCGCCGTCTGGGCTGGAGCCGTGTGAGCCGGGGTGGTCGACTGAGCGCCGGCCGGAATGAGGGCGAGGAGAGCAGTTGCCGGAAGGCAAAGGCGCAGAACAAATTGGGTCGTCATAGAGTTGGCAGGCCTTTGAAGCCATGGGTTAGACGCGGTCCAGGGCACCGGGGTTTAGCTTAGCAGGGGGCCTCAGGGGAATTTGCGGGCCGGCCGCGCCGCCACAGCCAGTAATCCAGCGAAAAATGCCCGGCGCCGAAGATGAGCACGAGCAGAGAGGCAAACAGGAACGTATAGGGGTCCGCGGTGTAGAACTTGCCAGGGTCGGAGAGGATCGACCGGAAGGCGTCGCGGTCGGAGAGCGCGTAGGCGCCGATCATGTCTCCGGCGAGCAGCAGGCCGGTGAGGCGCGTGCCCAGGCCGGCGATGAGCAGCAGGCCGCCCACGAGTTCCAGCAGGGAAATGACGACCACGGTCGGGCCCGGCGCGGGCACGCCCAGGCTCGAGAAGAACTGCGTGGCGGTGTCGAGATGATGCAGCCGGCCCCATCCTGACTGAGCGAATTGCCATCCCCAGTAGAGGCGCACCAGCAGCAGGAAAGGCGACTGCAACGCCGCCGAGCCGTGCTGGAAGCGGCGATAGACGTGCGCGATGGTGGATGCAAAGCCGCGTGACGCAGGCGCTGCGGATGACGTGGTCATGAGAAACGTACCTCGTGCTTGCCGGAGCCCAGCCATGACTGCGTAAACCATCCAAGCATAGCCCAGTTGGCGAAGGCCGCCTGGAGGAAGCCGGTGCGATCGTCTTCCGGAATGCCGCTGCCGGCGAAGGCCAGCTCCATCGCCTCGCCGAGCGGTTTCTCGTCGCGCAGGGCCGCGAGCAGGCGGAATTCCTCGGGCGCGAGCGGCTTGTACCAGACGGAATTCTGGTGGCGATGGACGGCGAGATGCATGGGACGCGGCGCGAGCGCGGCCGCATGGCGCACATGCCGGCGCTTGCGCGCGGTGCTGGCATTGTTGGTGGAGGACGCGCTGCTGCCGTTCGCCGTGCGCACCTGGAGCAAAAGATCGTCGACCGGATAGGAAAGCTCGAGCAGGCGAATGTGCGGCTGCAGCCGCAGCTTCGACTCCTCACTCAGGCGGACAAAGGCTTCGGCGCCGAGCGGCGTTGTCTCTTCGGAGTCGAAGGCCTCGATGTGCGCCCACTCCAGGCGCACCATGTCGCGAGCCAGCTCCGCGTGCGGCTCGATCAGCCGGGGATGCTCCTCGAGCCATGCCTCCAGCCGCGAGCCGAGATTCCGCAGGCTGAACGACTCGGAGGGGCAGTCGGTGAGATAGGCGCGCATGAGCGCGTCGAATTTAGGCCGGCCGACGATGGCCTGCAGGCCTGGGAAGTCCTCTTCGAAGGAGGTGTAGAGCCGGAACCAGTACTGCCGGTTGTAGATTTCGAGGCGCTCGAAGGAGGTGAGCCGGTCGTTGGGCCGGATGATGGCGTCGGCTTCGCTCTGGTTCGAAGCGCCATCGCGCCGGCGCCGCGGCATGGTCTCGTCGCGCGTGAGCGGATGCATGACGGCAGCGGCCATGCGCCGCTGGATTTCGAGCAGGCTGGGATTCTGGGCCGCGGTCATCGCGCACGTCCTGTCTCGACGAGCGCTTCGTGCTCGGCGGCTGCGGATTCCACCGCACGGATCGCGGATAGCGGCGCAGCCTCGGCGGCGGCTTTGAGATACCTGGTCGCCTTGAGCGCTTCGGCGTGGACTTCGTCAAAGCTGGGAATGTTGTCGTCCCACTCGAGCAGCGTGGCCGTCGGCCCGCAGCGCTCAATCGCGCGCGCGTAGAGCTTCCATACGGCGGGCAGGACAGGATGATCGTGCGTATCGAGGATGTACTTCTCGAATTTGCTGTGTCCGGCGATGTGAATCTGCGCCACGCGATGCGCGGGGATGAAGTTCACGTACTCCATGGGATCGAAGCTGTGGTTCTTCGACGAGACGTAGATATTATTCACGTCGAGCAGCATGCCGCAGTCGGCGCGCTCCACCACTTCGGTCAGGAACTCCCACTCCGTCATCTGCGAGACGTGAAACTCGGCGTAGCTCGAAACGTTCTCGACCACGACCGGGACCTCGACGAAGTCCTGCACCTGGCGGATCTTCTGCGCGGTCACTTCGACAGCTTCCCAGGTGTACGGCATGGGCAGCAGATCGTGGGTGTAGCGGCCGTCGACCGATCCCCAGCAGAGGTGGTCGCTGAGCCACGGGGTGCCGGTGCGGCGCACAAGATGCTTCAGGCGGCGCAAATGCTCATCGTTCAGCTTGCCGGCCGAGCCGAAGTACATCGAGACGCCGTGCTGGACGACTTTGTACTGCTCCAGAATCTGATCGAGGATCTCGAGCGGCCGGCCGCCGTCGATCATGTAGTTTTCTGAGATGATCTCGAACCAGTCGACGACCGGCTTGCGGCTGAGGATGTGCTCGTAGTGGGGAATGCGCAGACCGATGCCCACGCCGTAATCGGTGAATCCGTTGAAGCGGTTTGCCGGCATTGGGGACCTCTGCCTGAAACTATTATGCCGAAAGGCGTCGCCGCGCCGTTCGGGCCTGGATTACCGGTGCAGCGGGATGCCGCGTCCCAGCACCAGGATGAACGCCAGCGCGACGACGGCGCCCGTCGCGATCCATGTCCAGCTGCGAAGCACCGGGGCGCCGTCGCCCTCCGGAACCACTTTCTTCGGCACGTAGTAGCGCATCCACAGCAGACCGCAGTCGGCGCCGGCGGTTGCCGGCAGCGCCGAGAGGAAAACGTACTGGACTCCCTCCGGATTCATCACGCCACCCAGGGTGGAAACCACGATCGCCGCCAGATAACTTGTTACCGTCAGCCGCCAGTAGCGCGAGCTGTCGGTTCGCGCTACGCCCATATACCGCACCAGCGCCGATCCCACCACCACCACGGCGCCCCAATAGAGCACGATGCCCACCACAATCAGCCCGGCGCGCCACAGCGTGTAGGGATGCAACCCGGCGATCACGCCCGCCCAGTCGCCGAAGTTCGTCACGCCGGAGAAAAAGAAATAGCCGGTTCCCGTGAACAGATTGAATGCGCAACTCAGCAACAAAAAGAGTCGCGTTGCCGCCGAGGCTCGGCGCGCGCTGCGCAGCAGGGCCCAGAACGCTCCCGCCGCCACCAGATTCACGATGGTTCCGCCTGCGTCGACCAGCTTGCTGTCGTAGGCGCTCGACCACGCCACGGTGGAGATGACACCCTGCGGCGCGACCGTGGCCAGCGCGACGCAGGCGTGACCCAGGCCCTCGTGCAGAACGTCAGAGAGCATGAACGCGAGCGCAGAAATGGAAGCGACCGTTACCCGGTCATCGTGCAGAGCCCGCAGAGGCACAGTCGCGGTTGCCGGCGTGGCCGTGGAAACCATGGGAAGAGGGTTGCAAAGGGCCGCGCGCGAGGCGGCCCCTCACGGAGAGTGAACTAGTTGGGCATCTTGCTGCCGTCAGTGGCGCAGCCGCCCTTGCCCTTGCAGCTGTTCTTGCCCTTGCAGCCGTTGTCGCTGCTCTTGCAGCCGCCCTGGCCTTTGCAATCGTTCTTGCCTTTACACGAGTGCTTGGCGGTGGTGCTCTGCAAGTTGGCGCCGAACGACGCTTTTCCCGCCTTCAGGATGGGCGCCGTGCCGGACGAGCTGGTGACAGCAGCATGCATGGCAGTTGCGCCGCCCAGCAGGCCGGTCACCGCCGCAGCGACCATCGCGGTCTTGATCGAGTGCTTCATTTGTCATTCCTCCAGGGATTTCCGCAGGACCAGACCGGGCGCGGGTATGTGGGGATCTTTGCGCCAGGCGGGGGCCCCAACGGGTGCGAATAAGACTACATAATTCCTTACGCGCCGCGCCACCCTGCCGGATTTATTTTTCCCGCCGAATTTGCGGATTCATTTGGAGTGTACGGATGTGGACAGTTTCGCCCGTGCGCATGAATCGCTTCAAAGCGCGGACTCATAAGAGTTCAGAGGCACCGTGATACATCTCGAAGAGGAGGACGTTTCTTTCCCCCATGCCCGACGCCCCCCAGGCAGATCGGCCCTCGCGCAGCGAAAGCGGCCGCATCGCGCTCCGCTTTGTTCTGATGATCGGCATCGTCAGCTTCTTCGCTGACTTCACTTACGAGGGATCGCGCAGCATCACGGGCCCGTTTCTGGCCACGCTCGGCGCCAGCGGAGCCGTCGTCGGCATCGTGGCCGGCCTGGGAGAATTGCTGGGCTATGGGCTACGGTTCTTCTCGGGTCGCGTGAGCGAAAAGACCCGGCAGTTCTGGCCGATGACGCTCTTCGGCTATCTCGTGCAGATGGCGGCGGTGCCGGCGCTGGCGCTGGCCGGCAGCTGGCCGGTCGCCGCGGCGCTGATCGTGCTCGAGCGCGTGGGGAAGGCGATCCGCAACCCTCCGCGCGACGTGATGCTTTCGCACGCGGGCCGCGAGATGGGCATTGGCTGGGCCTTCGGCCTGCATGAGGCGCTCGATCAGGCCGGGGCGCTCATCGGCCCGCTCGTTCTGGCGCTGGTGCTGCTGCATCGCGGGCAATATCGCATTGCGTTTGCCACGCTGTTGATTCCGGCCATCATCACCGCGGTGCTGATCGTGGTCACAAAATTCCTCTATCCGCGCCCGGAGGACCTCGAGCCGC
>Ga0335073_10013195_pt1 | contig 11583 bp, 11 predicted proteins | sample Lox_Sample_22_FD_207093 | JGI IMG/M metagenome (GOLD analysis project Ga0335073, IMG submission 207093) | Soil microbial communities from Loxahatchee National Wildlife Refuge, Florida, United States - Lox_Sample_2.2 | ecosystem: Environmental > Terrestrial > Soil > Wetlands | place: USA... | reverse complement strand
AAAAGGGGGCGCTCACGGCTGGGCTCGCCTTCGGCTCTCCGCCCGCCGCACTTCCTGCTCGTTCAAACCGAAATAATGCGCCACCTCATGCCAGACCGTGTCCTCGACCATCCGGGCCAGATGCTCGGGACTGCGCGCCAGGCGCTCGTGCGGTCCCTGGAAGATGGTAATGCGGTCGGGCATGGCGTACGGCTCGAAGACGCTGCGCTGAGGCAGCGGGCGGCCTTCGTAAAGGCCGAGGAGCGTGCCGCCTCGGCGGACGCCGGAGCGCGCCAGCTGCGCCGGAGACGGCTCCGGCTCGACCATGATGGCAACGTTTTCCAGCCGTTTGCGGAAACGTGCCGGAATGCGCGCGCATGCCTGCGCCACCAGGCGATCGAAGGCTTCCGAAGACGTTGGCATAGCGGCCGGCGCACCCCTGCTATCATTCTATTTCTTGGCACATTCCACTCGCAGAAGGGTAGTCGTGGCCATTGACGGTCCGGCCGGCGCGGGCAAAAGCACCATCGCGCGGCGGCTGGCGGATCGGCTCGGCTTCACGTATATCGATACCGGCGCGATGTACCGCGCCGTTGCACTCTGGGGCCTGCGGCAGAAGGCGAGCCCGGACGACCATCACCGTATGGAGCAGCTTGCCATGGCGGCGGAAATCGAACTGGCGCCGGGGCGTATCCGGCTGAATGGCGAGGACGTTACCGAAGCGATACGGACGCCGGAGGTTTCGAGCGGTGCCTCCCGCATCGCCGTGATTCCCGGAGTACGGCGCGCCATGGTGGCCAAACAGAGGGAGATCGGCCACCGCACCAGTGTGGTGATGGAGGGCCGCGATATCGGGACGGTGGTGTTCCCGGATGCGGACGTCAAGGTTTACCTGGACGCCCGGCCGGCCGAGCGCGTCCGCCGGCGGGTTATCGAGGAACGGCAGAAGGGCGCGGAGGTTTCGGAAATGGCCGTGGCCGCGCAGATGGCGGAGCGTGACCAGCGGGACAGCAGCCGCGCCGACGCGCCGCTGGCACAGGCGCCGGACGCCGTATATCTGGATTCCACCGGCATGACGATCGAAGAGGTGGAGGAGGCCGTGCTGAAGCTGGTCCGTGCCCGCGTCAGCAATGGGGGAGAATTCCATTGAACAGCCCAGAGAATGGCGCCGGGGGACCCATCTGCGGCTGTCACCTCAGCGAGACGAGGGGAGAATTCCGTTGAACGACCTGCTGATAATGAAATTCGGCGGCACCAGCGTGGGCTCGGCCGAGCGCATGCGGGTATCGGCCCGCCTTGCGGCGGCGGAGAGCGCGCGGCGGCCGGTTGCCATCGTGGTGTCCGCGATGTCGAAGATCACGGACCTGCTGCTGGACACCATGCGCCACGCCGAGGGGGGCGACCGCGAAGGAATTCAAGCCAACCTCGCCGAGCTCCGCCGCCGGCATGAGCAGGCGTGCCGCGAGCTTCTGCCGGCCGCGCGCCAGCCCGAAGTGCTGGCGCAGATCGATGAGCTGGCCGGCGAATTCGAGCGCATCGTGCGCGGCATGGCGCTGCTCAACGAACGGCCGCCAAGGTCGGTAGATGAAGCCGTGGCCGTGGGCGAGCGGCTATCCGCGTTACTGATCGCCGCGCATCTCAACGCGGAGGGTGTTCCGGCGGCCGCCGTGAACGCCTGGGACGTGGTGGTGACCGACGCGGTTTTCGGCAACGCCTCGCCGCTGATGGAGGCCACGCGGGAGAAGGCGCGCGCGCTGCTGCTGCCCATGCTTGAGCGGTCGGAGATGCCGGTTGTGACCGGCTTCAACGGCGCCACGGCCGACGGACGCCCTACCACGCTGGGCCGCGGCGGCTCGGATTTTTCGGCTTCGATCGTCGCCGCCGCCCTGGAGGCGGCCGAGCTATGGATCTGGACGGATGTGGACGGCATCATGAGCGCCGACCCGCGTCTGGTTCCCGAGGCTCGCGTGCTTCCCGAGGTGACCTACGCCGAGGCCGCGGAGCTGGCCTATAACGGGGCGAAGGTGCTGCATCCGCGTACGCTGGCGCCGCTGGCCGAAAAGAGAATTCCGGTGTGGAGCAAGAACAGCTTCGCGCCGGAAAAGCCGGGCACCAAGATTGTATCCGCGCTGGCGGAAGCCACCGGCACCCGGGCAGTCGCTTCCATGGGCAACGTGGCGCTGGTTTCGCTGGAAGCCGCCGGCGCAGAGCTGAACGCCACGCTGATCATGGCCCGCGCGCTGGACGCGGTGGCGCGCGCCAATGTCGAACTGCTGCTGGTTTCCAGCTCCAGCTACCGCCAGAATTTCTGTTTCCTGGTGCGGCACCAGGAACTGGAGCGCGCGCTGGAGGCGATCGAAGCCGCGCTGGCGCTGGAATTCGCGCACCAGTATCTGAACCCGGTCCATGTGGACCGGCAGGTCGGGCTGCTGGCCGCGGTTGGCGAAGGCATGCAGGGCAAGCCGGGACTTGCCAGCCGGATCTTCACCGCCATTGCCCAGGCGCAAGTCAATATCATCGCCATCGCGCAGGGATCGAGCGAGCTGACCATCGCGGTGGTGGTGGCGCGGGACGGGCTGGAAAAAGCGGTGCAGGCCGTGCACGCCGAGTGCGGCCTGGGACTGAAACCGGCGCTGGCGGCGGAACGATAGCTGTTGGCTGAACGCTGACAGCTAAGCCTTTGCGTGCTAACCTGTTGTTCTGCCCTTCCAGTCATGCGTAACGTCGTCATAATCGGGTCCGGGTGTGCCGGAAACACCGCGGCCATCTACACCGCCCGCGCCAATCTCAAGCCGCTCGTGGTGAGCGGGCACGAGGCGGGCGGCCAGCTTTCGCTTACCACCCTGGTGGAGAATTTCCCCGGTTTTCCGGAAGGGATCAACGGCCCCGACCTGGTGGAAAACATGAAAAAGCAGGCGCAGAACTTCGGCGCCGAATTCCTGCACGGCGCCGTGCTCGACACCGATTTTTCCACCCGCCCGTTCCGCGTCAATGTGGAAGGCGAATGGATCGAGACGCGAACGGTCATCATCGCTTCCGGCGCTTCCGCCCGCTGGCTCGGCCTGGCCAACGAGCAGAAGCTCATCGGCCACGGCGTCAGCTCCTGCGCCACCTGCGACGGGTTCTTTTACCGAGATAAGAAAATCATGGTGGTGGGGGGCGGCGATTCGGCCATGGAAGAGGCGAACTTCCTCACGCGCTTCGGCCGGGAGGTCATGCTGGTGCACAGGCGCGACGAGTTCCGCGCGTCCAAGATCATGCTCGACCGCGCGCACCACAATCCCAAAATCCGTTTCTTGACCAACACCGTTGTGGAAGACATTCTCGACCCTTCCCAGCACCTGGTTACGGCCGTCCGGCTGCGCAATCTCAAGACGGGGGAGGCTTGGGAGCAGGACGTGGATGGCTTCTTCGTCGCTATCGGGCACATTCCCAATACCGCCATTTTCAAAGGGCAGATCGAAACCGATCCGGACGGCTACATTCTTTCGAAGGGCGGCGCCCGCACCAACATCGCGGGCGTCTTCCACGCCGGCGATGTGCAGGACCGTGTGTACCGCCAGGCCATCACCGCCTCGGGCGCCGGCTGCATGGCGGCTATTGAAGTGGAACGTTTCTTGGAAGCGGAGGGACACTAAATGATCGAACGGCTCACTATTCCCGGCGCGCCCACCCCGCGCGGCCCCTATTCGCCCGCCGTGAAGGCCGGGGACTGCGTCTACGTTTCCGGCCAGGTGGGGCTGGATACAGCTACCGGCCAATTGACTCCCGGCGGCATTCAGGCTGAAACCCGGCAGGTTCTGAGCAATATTCAGAAGATCCTCGAGGGCTGCGGCGCGTCCATGGCGCAGGTGGTCCGCTGCGGCGTATACCTGACGAAGGCTTCCGATTTCAAGCCGATGAACGAGGTCTACTCTGAGTTCTTCGGCGAGGCCAAGCCCGCCCGCACCACCATCATCGTGGCTGCTCTGCCGATGCCGGAAGCGAAGATCGAAGTGGACGTCATCGCATTTGTCGGGTAACTCCCGCGAGTTTCGATACCGCCCGATACGGCCGCGGCCCGGATTGGGCGCCCAGCCTCAGGCGCGGCGTGTTACCGTGCGATCGTATGCGTTGTCTGTTTCTGGCCGCCATCTGCCCGGTTTTGCTGGCCCAGGCTTCCACGCGCCTCAGTCTCGACCGCGACTGGCGCATTCAATCCTCCGCACGTGTGGCGGAGAATGGCTCGGTTCTTTCCACTGCTGCCTTTCAGCCGCGAGACTGGTACGCGACTTCGGTTCCTTCCACGGTGATCGCCGCCCTGGTGGCGAACGGGGTTTACCCAGATCCCGATTTCGGCATGAACCTCCGCTCCTATCCAGGCGTGAGCTACAACGTGGGCCAGAATTTCTCCAATCTGCCAATGCCCGCCGACAGCCCCTTCGCGAAATCGTGGTGGTTTCGAACCGAATTCCGGCTGCCGTCGACGGCTAAGGACAAGGCCATCTGGCTGAACTTCGATTCCATCAACTATCGGGCGAACATCTGGCTCAACGGGCATCAGATTGCCAGCGCGGAGCAGGCTGCCGGCATGTACCGGATGTTCGAATTCGACATTACGGAGTTTGCGCGGGTCAGCGGCGCCAATGTGCTGGCGGTGGAAGTCTTCCCGCCCACCGAGCATGATCTGACCATCACGTTCGTGGATTGGAACCCCATGCCGCCGGACAAGGACATGGGGCTGGTGCGCGACGTGTATATTGCGATGACCGGACCGGTGGCGGTGCGGCATTCGCAGGTTCTGACGGACCTGGATCTGGAGCACGATGTTGCCACTCTGAAGTTCGCGACCGAGCTGCGCAACGCTACCGATCGGGAAGTGGTCGGCACGGTGACGGCGGCGGCGGGCGATACCGTTTCCATGCGCCAGGTGAAGCTGGCGCCGAAGCAAACCATGCGGGTGGAACTGGAGCCGGCCACGCTCCGGCATCCGCATCTCTGGTGGCCCTACCCGCTCGGGCCGCAAAACCTCTACCGCGCCGCGTTTCAGTTCATCGCCGATAAGCAGATTTCCGACACGGAGGCCGTCGACTTCGGCATCCGCAGAGTCACTTCGGAGCTGGACGCACAGAAGCACCGGCTGTTCTACATCAACGGCCAGAAGATTCTGATTCGCGGTGGCGGCTGGACGCAGGACATGCTGCTGCGCTTCTCTCCGGCGCGCGAGGACGACGAACTGCGCTACGTGCGCGACATGAACCTCAACACCGTCCGCCTGGAAGGCAAGCTCATGAACGAGCACTTTTATAATGCCTGCGACCGCCAGGGAACGCTGGTGATGGCGGGCTGGTGCTGCTGTTCCTATTGGGAGCGCTGGCGCAACTGGAAGCCGGAGGATTATAAGCTGGCCGGTGAATCGCTGCGTGACCAGCTGCGGCGCATCCGCAACCACCCCAGTCTCCTCGCTTTCCTGTACGGCAGCGATAATTCGCCCAATCCGGAAGCGGAGAAGGTTTATCTGAAGGTGCTGGAAGAGGAACATTGGCCCGCACCGTACATTTCTTCGGCTTCCGACCGGACGACACCCGGCGCCGGCATCACGGGCGTCAAAATGAGCGGGCCTTACGATTACGTCGCTCCGAATTATTGGCTGGAGGATCCGGGGACGCGTCCCGCAAGCGAGGGAGGGCAGTGCGCGCCGCGCGAAGGAAATGGGGCGGCGGCAAGCGACACTAAGGCTTGCCTGGGCCATGGCGGCGCCTGGGGATTCAACACCGAAACCGGCCCGGGACCGGCGATTCCCGAACTCGCCAGCCTGGAAGAGATGCTGCCCAAGGATCACCTCTGGCCCATCGACAATTTCTGGAATTACCATGCAGGAGGCGGCGAATTCCGTACCGTCAAACTTTTCACGACGGCGCTCGAAAATCGCTACGGCAAAGCAAAGAACCTGCAGGACTACGTCCGCAAGAGCCAGCTCATGGCGTATGAAGGTGAGCGCGCCATGTTCGAAGCCTACGGCCGCAACAAGTATGCGGCCACGGGCGTGATCCAGTGGATGATCAACAACTCATGGCCTTCGATCATCTGGCACTTGTATGACTGGTATCTGCGGCCCGGCGGAGGCTATTTCGGGGCGAAGAAGGCCTGTGAGCCGCTGCACGTGCAGTACTCGTACGACGACCGGTCGGTAGTAGTCGTGAACTCCTATTACAAGGCAATGGCCGGATATACGGTTTCGGCGAAGGTCGAAAATCTGGATGGATCGCCAAAATTCTCCAAATCGGCGGACGTAGATATCGCGCCGGACAGTTCCACGCGTGTGTTTTCGCTTCCGGAAATCTCCGGGCTTTCGGATGTCTATTTCGTTACGCTGGAACTGCGCAGCCAGGATGGCGCGCTCGCCAGCTCCAATTTTTACTGGCTTTCAACCAAGCCGGATGTCTCCGACTGGAAAGCTTCCAACTGGTACACGACGCCGATCAGCAGCTATGCCAATTTCACGGCGCTCGACCGGCTTCCGCAGGTCGAGCTCAAGCTGACCTCACGCGCGGAGTCTAAAGGAACGGACGAAGTTGAGCGCGTCACGGTGTCCAACCCCACGCCGCATCTGGCCTTTTTCGTGCATGTCAGCGTGACGGCCGCAGGTCGCGACGTGGCTCCGGTGATCTGGGAGGACAACGATTTCCCGCTGCATGGCGGCGAAACGCGCACTGTAACCGCGACGTTCCATCGCAAGGATCTGGGCGGCGCCCGCGCACAGATCCAGGTGGACGGCTGGAACGCGACCGTCGGGAAATAGAATGCCCGGAAAGGCTGCGCTACGCAGCCTCTGGGCGGCGTGGGGCGATACTAGAAGTATGCATTACCGATGGGCCCTGGCCGCCCTGGCGCTCGCTGCGCCGGCGCTCCACGCGCAAGCCAGCTGCAACAATACCCAGGCTTACACTCCCTGCGAAATGGTTTTCGAATTGAACGAGCAGGAGGCCGCCGCCCATCCCAATCCTTACGCGACGGTGGACCTGCGGGTCGAGTTCCGTTCGCCCCAGCAGCACACCATGGCCTTGCCGGGCTACTGGGATGGCGGGCGGCGCATGGTGGTGCGCTTTGCTCCCACGGAAGCCGGGACCTGGGCCTACCAGGTGAACAGCAACATCGCGCGGTGGAACGGCCAGACGGGCAATTTCACGGCCGCGGCGTCGGATGCCAAGGGGTTCATCCAGGCCGCCAACGTCCATCATTGGCAATACACCGAAATGAAGAACGGGCTGTACCAGCCGCACCTGTGGCTGGGAGTCGACGAGCCATTGTTCGGCAGCCTCGACGCCGCCGCCTTCCGCGCACTGGCCGATGCGCGGGCCGCGGAGAAGTTCACTCACCTGCGCGGCTTCGTTCTGGCGGGGTCGTTCGGCGGCCAGTTTGGAACCAACGGCCAGCCGAACCTGGATTATTTCCGCCGCTTAGACGGACGGGTCCGGTACCTGAATGAGAAGGGGCTCATTGCCGACCTGGTGCTGGCCGGAGGCGCCGGCACTCTTACCAAACTCTTCCCTACCTGGCAGGAGCGGCGGCAGTTCGTGCGCTTTGTCGCCGGCCGCTATGCCGCCATGAACGTGACCTGGGAAATTGCAGACCGTTTCAACGACTACACCGACGGCCGCGCCCTGCTTAAAGAAGTTGGCGCGGTGCTGAAGGAGGCCGACCCATACCAGCACCCGCGCACCACCGGCGCGCGCTTCACCTCCACACCGCTGCTGGATGATGGCTGGGAGACGTTTGCCGCTCACGGCACCACCGATTCCAACGTCAACGCCGTCGAACACCAGATCTACGCGGTGCCGTTCGTCAATACGGGCCTGGCCGACGCCGACGCGGAAGGCTTCCGGCATCACCTCTGGAATTCCACGATGGATGGCCAGTACCTCACCGCGTCCGCCAAGAGTCCGGCGAACGCCAAAGCTCTTCAGGCATGGGCCGACCTCTTCAGCGCGACGCGGTACTGGGAGCTGGAGCCCTACTTCGACGTGGATGGCGCCCGTGCTGTGGCGCTGGAAGACACCGAGTACATTGTCTACGTCGAACATCCCGGGCCCATCGAATTGAAAGTGGAGAAGCATTCGTACAACGTGGTCTGGATGAATCCGGCGGATGGCGAAGTAACGGCCTTGAAGAAGAAGTTTTCCGGCGATCATTTCACCGGCGAGCCCCCCGACCGGTCGCACGATTGGGTGCTGCACCTGGTGCGCGAGGGCCACGAAGAGGGCATGAACAAGTCGTACAAGTTCGAATCGCGCGAGATCGTGCTGCAGGAAATCGAGGCCAACACGCCGAAGGTGCCGTTCTCCATCGAACAGCCTTCGGGCGACATTTCCAAATCCAAGCCCGCTCCCTTTTCGGTGAAGATCACGCGCGAGACGCACGCCACCCGTTCGATGTTCTGGTTGTGGGTGGCCGACGTGGCGGCCGACCACCAGGGGTATCGCGTAGTCGCAACCGGGCAGAAAGGCGAAATCGCCGTTCCGCCCGACCTGGCCGTCAATTTCCCCGCCACGGCCCACCTGCGCCTTTACGGCATGAATGCCAACGGCAAAGTGTACGAACTCGATACGGGCATCGGTATCAATCCGTGAGGCCGCTCGTTCTGGCGGTTGACACCACGCACGAGCACGGCAGCCTGGCGCTGAACGAGACGGAAGTTTCACTTGATGCGCCCACCGGCTTCGCACACGTGATCTACCCGCGGCTGCGGCAATTGCTGGACGAAAACGGAGTGCGCCTTGACGACATCGATTGCTTTGCTGCCGCTTCCGGCCCGGGCTCGTTCACCGGCCTGCGCGTGGGACTGGCCTGCATCAAGGGGCTGGCGGAGGCCACCGGAAAGCCGGCGGTCGCCGTTTCCAATCTGGAAGCGCTGGCACGATTCGGCTCGCGGCCGCTGCGGGCGGTGATCGAGGATGCGCGCCGCGGCGAAATCTACGGCGCGGTGTACGATGCCGCCGGGCGGGCGGTGGTGGCGGAAACGGTTGGCCGATTGTCAGAGTGGCTGCGGACCCTGCCCTCCGGCGATCTGGAATTTATTGCCACGGATTTCGCGGGCTTTGGCGAAGAGTTGCCACCTGCGCCGCGGGTGACGGCCCCGCGCGCGCTGGCCCGCGCCGTAGCGTGCATCGCCGCCGAAAGATTCAGCCGCGGCGCCGCGCAGGATCCGGCCGCCTTGGACGCCAACTACGTTCGCCGTTCCGACGCAGAGCTGTTCTGGAAAGAATGAGGCTTCCGCATCTTCTCCGGCCCGTTTGGTAGGGTCGATCAACCGCTCCCTGACGGTCGCGGCTCCGTTTCGGGAGTACACCACAAACGAAGCCGGAACCGAACGGCCCAGTGGGCTTGCTTACTGCGTCACCTTGGCCGCGAAATAGGTGATCTGCGTGCCGGGTTCGAGCTTTACCTGGTGCGGCGTGGCCTTGGGAACCGTGACGATATCGCCCGGCCCGACCTTGGTCTCAATGCCGCCGCGGATGCCGGTACCGCGTTTTTCGTGCGCCTCGGTTGTCCGGGCGTTCTCGATTTCGCCGCCCACCACCACGGTGCCGGTTCCGGTCTGGAAGACCATGATATCGGCCACGTTCTCGTGCCACTCGGCCTCTCCCGAGGCGGTGCGGTACATCGCGAGGAAACTGTAATTCCCGTGGGCTCCCAGCGACTCCGAGATGACTTTCTGCGAGCCGATTCTGGGTCCCAGCGTTTTGGCGAACGAGTGCAGCTGCGAAGTGGGCCAGTAGTGGAATCCGATTGGGCCACCCGCGGGCAGCGCGAAACCGGCAAGAAGAAGTACGGCGGCGATCAGTCTCATGCAGAAAACAGTACCACAGTGAGCAGGCTTTGCAGGGGAGACGGAAAGTCGGGCTGCCGGCCGCAGGCTGCCAGCCTGCCCTACGCGAAGGGGTATTCGGCCAGCTTGGTGTAGACCGAGCCCTTGGGGCTGAGCTGGCTCTGGTAGAGGAAGAAGCGGCGGGCTTTGGTCTGGCCGAAATCGGTGGAGGGGAGACCGGCGATGGCGTCGTGCAGCGGACGCAGATTGATGGGCTCCTTGATGCGGGCCAGCGTGAGATGCGGAGAAAAACCGCGCTTCTCGCTTTCGATACCCAGCGCAGCGGTGGCACGGTCGGTTTCAGCGGCCAGAGCTTCCAGGCCGGGCGCTTCGATGCCACACCAGAAGACGCGCGGCGAGCGCGCATTGGGGAAAAAGCCGAGGCCGCGAATGTGCACCGGAATCACCGCGCGCCGCGGCAAGGCCGCCAGTGCGTCCTTCACCTCATCCAGCCGTTCATCCGGCCACCAGCCGATGAACTTGGTGGTGATGTGCAGATTGGCTGCCGTGCTCCAGGCAATGCGCGCAGACGGTTTCAGCTTATCGATCAGATCCGCCAGGTGGTCGACAATCTCTTCCGGCAGGTCCAGCCCCACGAATAGCCGCATACTCAAATCTTCCCACCAAACCGGATCCGCGATCCCCGGTTAAGATAGTCCTTCATGGTCGAAACCATTGAATGGACCGATGCCGGCGTGGTCATGATCGACCAGCGCCGCCTGCCGCTCGAAGAGACTTACGTCACGTGCCGGACGTATGCCGAAGTCGCCGAATCCATCCGCAACATGACGATTCGCGGCGCGCCGGCGATTGGCGTGGCGGCGGCGATGGGCGTTGCCCTGGGAGTGCTCCACGCGGATGAAGCGCAGCTTGACCGGTGTTTCGACTCGATCTGCCAGACCCTGGCCGGCACGCGCCCTACAGCGGTCAATCTGTTCTGGGCCATCGAGCGCATGAAGCGCGTTTACGCCGGCGTTCGCGGGCAGCCGGCCGAGGCGATTCGCCGGCGCCTGGTGGAGGAGGCGAAGCTGGTGCGCGAGGAGGATATCGCCATCAATCGTGCCATCGGCCGCCACGGCGCGGCGCTGGTGCCCGACGGCCGCACCGTGCTGACGCACTGCAACGCCGGCGCGCTGGCCACAGCCGGCTACGGCACGGCTCTCGGCGTGATCCGCGCGGCGGTCGAAGCCGGGAAGCGCATCGACGTCTTCGCCGACGAGACGCGTCCCTTCCTGCAGGGCGCGCGCCTCACGGTGTGGGAATTGCAGCACGACGGCATTGCGACCACGCTCATTACCGATAACATGGCCGGCCATTTCCTCAAATCCGGCCGCATCGGCTGCGTGGTGGTGGGGGCGGACCGCATCGCCGCCAACGGCGACGTGGCCAATAAGGTCGGCACGTATTCGGTGGCGGTTCTGGCGCGGGAAAACGGCGTGCCGTTTTTCGTGGCCGCGCCGGTTTCCACGCTGGACCTCTCGCTTGCCTCCGGCGAACAGATCCCCATTGAGCAGCGTGCCGCCGCCGAGGTCACGCATGTCTTCGGCCATCCTGTCGCGCCTGCCGGAACGCCGGTGGAGAACCCGGCATTCGACGTAACGCCGGCGCGCTACGTCACGGCGATCATTACCGAAAAGGGCGTAGCTCGCGCGCCCTACGAGGAATCGCTGCGGAGCCTGGGGGAGTAGGCGTCCGGGCGCGACCGGTCCAGGCCCTCGTGCTAATTTGAAAGGACAATGCGTTTCATTCCAGCCGTA
>Ga0335073_10013194_pt1 | contig 11584 bp, 9 predicted proteins | sample Lox_Sample_22_FD_207093 | JGI IMG/M metagenome (GOLD analysis project Ga0335073, IMG submission 207093) | Soil microbial communities from Loxahatchee National Wildlife Refuge, Florida, United States - Lox_Sample_2.2 | ecosystem: Environmental > Terrestrial > Soil > Wetlands | place: USA: Florida... | reverse complement strand
CATGGGAGCCGGCAATGAATTCATATGCCGCTTAGACGGATGAAGCGGGGAATCGGGTATGGGCTGCCGGTTACTCGCGATGAAAGAAAAACGGCGGTCCCTGCTGCTCGGCGAGCTTTTTGAGCGTGCCGAAAAATGCCTTGGCCGCGTAGGATGGCGTGCCTTGCCGCCGGCAGGCTAGGCGCAATACGCGCCGCACTTCCAGGTCATCGATCGGAATGCGTACCAAGTCGCCGGTTTCAAGTTCGCGCGCCACGCTCAGGTGCGGCACCAGCGCCACGCCGTTGCCCATGGCCACAAAGCGCTTGATGGCCTCGATGGTGGGCAGTTCGATGTTCATGTTGAGCGGCGTGCGATGGCGCTGGAAGGCCTCGATGACCTTGCGCCGCAAGGGCGAGGCCACGTTGTGGGCGATGAAGGTTTCTCGGCCCAGATCGCGAATGGAGACGCGGCTGGCACGGGCCAGCGAATGCGCGGGGCTGATGATGAAGTCCAGGCTGTCGCCGTAAACCGCGATGGTCCGAACCTGCTCGGGATCGGGGCGGAAGGAGATGACGCCCAACTCGAAGTTGCGCCGGGCCAGTTCCTCGGGAATGCGCGAGGCCAGCATGCGCTGTACTGTTACGTCGATCTGCGGATACTCGCGGCGGAATGCATCAATGGCCGGCAGCAGGTACATGCATGTGTACTCGTTGGCCGCCAATTGCAAGTGCCCGCGCTCCAGGCTCTTCAATTCGCCGAGCGCGCTGGCCGCTTCGCGGCGCAGGGCCAGCAGACGCAACGCGTAGTCGCGCAACAGCGCGCCCGCGGCCGTCAGCGAGCCATCGCGCGCCGCGCGATCGAAGAGTGTCTCGCCTACTGCTTCTTCAAGCTTGCGGACGACCTGGCTCACGGCCGGCTGCGTGCGATGCAGCCGCACCGCCGCGCGCGAGAAACTCCGTTCCTCGGCGACGGCCAGAAACGTTTCGAGCTGGCTGAGTTCCATGGCGCTCCTGCAAAGTGAAAGAGTGAAGAAAGTGAAGGCGTGAAGGAGAGAAAGAACGGTAGATTCTGTTTGTTGCGTTCGTGTTGGAAAGCCCCCGCGCTTTTCCTTTTCACTGCCTCACTTCTTCACTTCTTGCCTTCCCGTTATATAACGATTTGTTATTGCACACCAAACAATTATAACTTTGCCTTATATGGGACGGATAGGTGACAATAGAAACACTGAGTGAATCGGCTCTACTCGGTAGGCAAACACATGATTTCCAATTACCTGGCTTACTTCGATACCACTCTGCGCGATGGCGAGCAGTCGCCCGGCTGCTCCATGACCACGCAGGAGAAGCTGACGATGGCGCATGCGCTGGAAGATCTGGGCGTGGACATCATCGAGGCCGGTTTCGCCATGGCCTCGGAGGGTGATTTTGCGGCCATCGCCACCATCACGCAGGCCATCCGCAGGCCGCGCATCGCCTCACTGGCGCGGGCCAAGAAAGAAGACATCGAGATGGCAGCGCGGGCACTGCAGTTTGCCGATCGCTCGCGCATTCATGTCTTCCTCGCATCGAGCGACCTGCATCTGGAATACAAGTTGAAGATGGGCCGCGCTGAGGCTCTCGACCTCTGCGGCGAGTCGGTGCGCCTGGCCTGCTCGCTTTCCGATGACGTGGAGTTTTCGCCTGAAGACGCCACGCGCTCGGACCGCGACTTTCTGGTGGAGATGGTGTGCATTGCGGTCGAAGCTGGCGCCATGACCATCAATATGCCCGACACCGTGGGCTACATGACGCCCGAAGAGTACGGCGCCATGTTCCGCGAGGTGCGCGAGCGCATTCCCGCGATCGACGCAAAGGGAGTGGTCCTCTCCTCGCACTGCCACGACGATCTCGGTCTGGCCGTGGCCAACTCGCTGGCGGCTGTGCAGAACGGCGCGCGCCAGGTTGAGTGCACCATCAACGGTATCGGTGAGCGGGCCGGCAACGCGGCCCTGGAAGAGATTGCCGCGGCGTGTTACGTGCGCGCCGACCGCTTCGGTGTCACCAGCAACATCAAGCTCGATCAGCTCTATCCCACCAGCGAGGTCCTCGGCAATCTGATTACGTTCAGGCCCTCCCCCAACAAAGCCGTAGTCGGCGCCAACGCCTTTGCCCACGAGTCGGGCATTCACCAGCATGGCGTGCTGGCCAACCCGCTTTGCTACGAGATCATGACGCCGCAACTGGTCGGAGTCTCCAAGACGCATCTCGTGCTCGGCAAGCACTCCGGCCGCGCGGCGTTGCGGCACCGGTTGGAGCAGCTCGGATTTACGGTTTCGCGCGACGAATTGCAGCACGTATACTACCGTTTTGTGGCTCTTGCGGACCGCAAGAAGCACATCTACGACCAGGACCTCATCGGTTTGCTGCCCGATAACATTCGCGAGCGGCGCACGGAGCCGGTTAGCGAACTGGATTGATCCGGTTGCTCACTTACTCATTCACTTTTTCACTGATTCACTTGGAAGATCACCAATGAAATTGCGAATTCTTGTCACCGCCGGCGACGGCATCGGCCCGGAAGTAACCAGCGAAGCGGTTGCCGTGCTCAAGGAAATCGCCGCGCTGGGCGGCCATGATTTTACATTCTCTGAAAAGCGCATCGGCGGCGTGGCCATTGTGGCCGACGGCACGCCTTTGCCCAAGGACACGCTCGACGCCGCGCTCGCATCGGACGCGGTTTTGTTGGGTGCTGTCGGCGGCAACGAGTTCAACTCGCTGGCGCCCGACAAGCGGCCCGAAGGGGGGTTGCTCGCAATTCGTGCGGCCCTGGGCGGATTTGCGAATCTGCGCCCGTGCTTTTCGTTCAAGGAGCTGACGGTCAACAGCCCGCTGCGGCAGGAAGTGATCGAAGGGACCGATATTCTCTTCGTCCGCGAACTGCTGGGCGGAGCTTATTTTGGAAGACCTCGCGAATGGAACAAGGAAAAGAACGTCGGCCACAACACGATGGTCTATTCGAAAGACGAAGTCACGCGGGTGGCACGCGTTGCTTTTGAGCTTGCGCAAAAGCGCCGCAAAAAAGTGACCAGCGTGGACAAGGCCAACGTGCTCGAAGTTTCGCAGCTTTGGCGCGCGGCGGTGACCGAAGTGGCGAAGGAGTTTCCCGATGTCGCTCTCGAACACCAATATATTGACGCCATGGCCATGCACATTATGAATCGCCCGCGCGACTTCGATGTGGTGGTTACCGAGAATCTTTTCGGCGACATTCTCACTGACGAGTCGGGCGTGATTACCGGCTCTCTGGGCATGTTGCCTTCAGCCACCATCGGCGGCAAGGTCAATTTGTATGAGCCGGTGCACGGATCGGCGCCCGATATCGCCGGCAAGGGATTGGCGAATCCGCTCGGCGCAATTCTTACCGGAGCGCTGATTCTGCGCCACTCGGGCGGACTCGAAGCCGAGGCTGCGGCGGTTGAGGCATCGGTGCGCAAGGTGCTGGAGCTGGGCTTTCGCACTACCGATCTCGCGCGCGGCCAGAAGCAGGGCGTGACCGTACTTTCGACGACAGAGATGGGCACGAAGGTCCGCGACACGGTGAAGGAACAGCTATTAGCTGTTAGCCGTTAGCTTCTGGCTTGTTGTGCGAGACTTGGCAGCATGGGTGAATGCGACCGGATATTTGCTCCATGCGGAGTGAAGAGACAATTGGATTGGCAAGAAAAAGCTAGTGGCTAGAAGCTAGCAGCTAGGAGCTGCATTGATGAGCGTAGCGAAGACACTCTTCGAAAAGGTCTGGGAGCAGCATGTGGTGGTTGAGCCCGCGGGCGAACCTACGGTGCTCTACATCGACCTGCAACTGGTTCACGAGGTCACATCCCCTCAGGCATTCGAGGGATTGCGGCTGGCCGGGCGCAAAGTGCGCCGCCCGGAGCGCACGGTGGCGACCGTGGATCACAACGTGCCGACGACCAAAGAGGGCCGGCTGAATATCGTGGACCCGATCTCGGCCACGCAGATTGCCACGCTGCGCGAAAATTGCGCAGAGTTCGGCGTTGAGCTCTACGACGTGGACTCGCCCAATCAGGGCGTCGTGCACGTGGTCGGTCCCGAACTTGGACTGACCAAGCCGGGCATGACGATTGTCTGCGGCGACTCGCACACTTCGACGCACGGCGCGTTTGGCGCGCTCGCCTTCGGCATCGGCACCAGCGAAGTGGAGCACGTGCTGGCCACGCAGACCTTGCCGCAGTCCAAGCCCCAGACCTTCCGCATCGCGGTTGAAGGTAAGCTGCCGCTTGGCGTCACGGCCAAGGACATCATCCTCGCCATCATCGGCAAGATCGGCACCGATGGCGCGACCGGCTGCGTGATCGAGTACGCAGGCTCGGCGATTCGGTCATTGTCGATGGAAGGCCGGATGACCATCTGCAACATGAGCATCGAAGCTGGCGCGCGCGCCGGCATGATCGCGCCGGATGAGACGACCTTCGCGTACCTGAAGGGCCGCCGCTTCGCACCCCAAGGCGCGGAATGGGAGAAGGCGGTCGCGGAGTGGTCCAAACTGCCCTCCGATCCCGAAGCCAAGTTCGATCGCGAGTTGGTGATCGACGCGGCCACGCTGGTTCCGTATGTAAGCTGGGGCACCAGCCCCGGTATGGTGGCGCCGGTCAGCGCCAACGTGCCCGATCCGGCAAGCGCCGCGAGCGAAATCGACCGCAAATCCTTTGAGCGCGCGCTGGAGTATATGGATCTGAAAGCCGGAACCCCGCTCGACGCAATTCAAATCGACCGCGTCTTCATCGGTTCCTGCACGAATGGCCGCATCGAGGACCTGCGCGCGGCTGCGAAGATCGCCGCGGGGCGCAAGGTTTCCAGCCACGTCAACGCCACGGTCGTCCCCGGTTCGCAACTGGTCAAGGCGCAAGCCGAGCAGGAAGGCCTCGACCGTATCTTCATCGCGGCCGGCTTCGACTGGCGCGAGCCCGGCTGCTCCATGTGCCTCGGCATGAATCCCGACATTCTTTCGCCGGGCGAGCGCTGCGCGTCGACATCGAACCGCAACTTCGAAGGCCGCCAGGGCCGCGGCGGACGCACGCACCTGGTTTCGCCCGAAATGGCCGCGGCGGCTGCAATTGCCGGGCATCTGGTGGACATTCGCAGTTGGGAAGTTCTCGAGGAGGTAACTGCCTGATGCAGCCGTTTAAGACACTCACCTCGCTGGCCGCGCCACTCGATCGCACCAACGTAGACACCGACCAGATTATTCCCAAGCAATTCCTCAAGCGCATCGAGCGCACGGGCTACGGCGATTTTCTGTTCTTCGACTGGCGGCAGACCCCGGAAGGCACGCCGGTCGCGGATTTTGTCATCAACGATGCGCGCTATAAAGGCGCGCAGATTCTTGTGGCCGGCAAAAACTTCGGCTGCGGATCGAGCCGCGAGCACGCCGCATGGGCGCTGAACGATTTTGGTTTTCGCGTCGTGATTGCGCCGACATTCGCCGACATCTTCTTCTCGAATGCGGGCAAAAACGGCATCGTGCTGGTGCGTTTGAGCGAGGCGGAGGTCGATGCGCTACTTAAAAACGCGCGGACTATGCCCAATTACCAGTTGACCGTTTCGCTTGAAGAGCAGACGGTAACCGACAGCCGCGGCTTCAGTGCGAAATTCGAGATCGATCCCTTCCGCAAGTTTTGTTTGCTCGAAGGGCTCGACGACATCGGTTTGACTCTGCGCCACGCCGCCGAACTGGACAGATTTGAGAAGCAGCATGACGCGGCAGTGTGGTTGAAGGCGAAGTAGAGCAGCTATCGAGGAGTTATTATGGCGAACAAGGAAACCGCGAAGACGAAAGCGCACGCATCGAATGGCAGCGCGGCAACAGCCGCGCAGACCGAGGATTCACGCGCTCACCTCACCACGCCCACGCGGCTCACGGGCGCAGAGATCATCTGGGCCACGCTGGTGGGCGAGGGTGTAACGGACGTCTTTGGCTATCCTGGCGGGACGATTCTGCCTGCGTACGATGCGCTGCGCAAGTTTCCCATCAAGCACGTGCTCGTGCGCCATGAGCAGGGCGCGGCGCACATGGCCGACGGTTACGCGCGCGCGACTGGCCGTGTGGGCGTGGCCATTGCCACCAGCGGCCCCGGCTCGACGAACCTTGTGACCGGCATTGCCACGGCGATGCTGGATTCGATTCCCATCGTCTGCATCACGGCCAACGTGTCGTCGAAGCTGCTGGGCACCGACGCCTTCCAGGAAGTGGACATCACCGGTATCACGCTGCCAGTGACCAAGCACAATTTTTTGGTGAATCGCGTGGAAGACATCGCGCCCACGTTGCGCCATGCTTTCCAGATCGCGCGCTCGGGACGGCCCGGGCCGGTGCTGGTAGACATTACCAAGGACGCGGAGCAGGCCTCGACGGAGTTCGATTTTGAAGCCGCTAAGCCGCGCGCCTACCGTCCGCATCCCATGCTGAAAGTCGAAGAGTCGGGCTTGGCGCAGGCCGCCGAGCTGATTCGCAACGCCAAGCGGCCGGTGATTCTGGCCGGGCACGGCGTAATGGAGTCCGGCGCCATGGAGCAGGTGCGTACGCTGGCCGAGCGCGCGCAGGTTCCCGTGTGTCTCACGCTGCTCGGTATCGGCGGTTTTCCGGCATCGCATCCGCTGTGCCTGGGCATGATGGGCATGCACGGCGAGTCGTGGGTGAACAACGCCATTCAGGAAGCCGATTTGCTGATCGCCTGTGGTATGCGCTTCGACGATCGCGTGACCGGCACGCTCGCAACCTATGCCACTAACGCCAAGAAGATTCACATCGAGGTGGACCCTTCGGAGGTCAACAAGAACGTGAGAGTGGACGTGGCGCTGATCGGCGATCTCGCCGAGGTGCTGGAGCAGTTGCTGCCGCGGATCGCGGGCCGCGACGGCACGGCTTGGCTCAAGGCCATCGAGTCCAGCAAGGGCGCGGTCGCGGTGCGCGACATCAAGAATCTGCCCGATTCGGGACACCTCTACGCGGCGCATGTGATCCACGATCTGTGGCGCCTTACCGGCGGCGACGCCATTATCGTGACCGACGTGGGTCAGCACCAGATGTGGGAGGCGCAGTACTACCATCACGACAAACCGCGCACGCTCATTACTTCGGGCGGTTTGGGCACCATGGGCTTCGCGCTGCCCGCGGCCATCGGAGCCAAAATTGCCTGCCCAGAAAAAGAGGTTTGGGTGGTGGTGGGCGACGGCGGCTTCCAGATGACCGCCGCCGAGCTGGCCACCATTGCGCAGGAGAAGATCAAGGTCAACGTCGCGATCATCAACAACGGCTACCTGGGTATGGTGCGGCAGTGGCAGGAGTTTTTCTACGAGCGCAACTACGAGGCCACGCCGCTGGTGAGCCCCGACTTTGTGAAGCTCGCCGACGCGCATGGCATTCCCGGACGCGCGGTGCACCAGCGCTCCGAGGTAGAGGCCGCCGTCGAGCAGGCGCGCACCACAGAGAGCGCATTCCTGCTCAACTTCCTGGTGGAGAAGGAGGATTCTGTGTATCCGATGATTCCCGTGGGCAAGGGTCTGCATGAGATGATCCGCCGTCCCGGTCACGATCCCCTGGAAGAGCGGGCGGACGACAAATAAGGCAGTGAAAGGAGTGAAGGAAGTGAAGGCTGTATGGGCAGTTCTATTCACTCATTTCACTTTCTTCGCTTCTTTCACTTGCTGAGAAAGGCTCATCATGCTGCATACTTTCGTTTTATACGTTGAAGACAAGCCCGGCGTGCTCACGCGCGTTGCCTCGCTGTTTCGCCGGTTGAATATCAACATCATTTCGCTTACGGTAGGGCGCAGCGAGCGTGTGGGACTTTCGCGCATGACCGTCGTAGCCGAGGCCTCGGCCGAAGCCGGTCACCGCATCCGCGCCAGCTTGTTTAAGCTCGAAAATGTTGTCGATGTGGACGACATTGCGCAGGCCCCCGCGGTCACCCGCGAACTGGCGCTCATCAAGGTGGCCGCCAATCCGCAGAAGCGCGCGCAGATCTTCGACCTGGTTGAGGTCTTCCGCGCCCGCATCGTCGATCTCACGTCGGAATCGCTGATGATCGAGATGACCGGTGTCGAGAGCAAGATCGAAGGGCTCATCGAAGTGCTGCGCGAGGGCGATGGGCAGATTCTCGAAATCTGCCGCAGCGGCAAAATGACCATGCGCCGTGGCCACCACGTGAGCAGCGTGATGAAAGCCATGGGCGCCCACGCAGCAGAAGCCGCCGAAGAAACCGAAGAGGACGTGGCGAACGAACCGGCTTAACACCATCTGCAGCTCGATATCGGCCCGTTAGAATTTGAAATCAAGCAAAGGACAAGAAGAAAAATCATGGCAAAGACGTACTACGATCACGATGCCGACCTCAGCCTGATTCAGGCAAAGAAAGTAGCTATCATCGGCTACGGCTCGCAGGGGCACGCGCACGCTCTCAACCTCAAGGACTCCGGCGTCGAGGTGAAGGTTGGCCTGGCGGCAAACTCGAAATCCATCGCCAAGGCGCAGAGGGCAGGCCTTGAAGTAGCCACCGTACCCGAAGCCGTGAAGTGGGCCGATGTGGTGATGGTTCTGGTTCCCGACCAGACCGCGGCTAAACTGTATGCGGACGAGATTGGTCCTAATATCAAGCCGGGCACGCTGCTGATGTTTGCCCACGGCTTCAACATTCACTTCAAGACCATCGTTCCCGCCGCGGGCATCGACGTGGGCATGGCCGCACCCAAGGCGCCCGGCCATCGCGTGCGCGAAGTCTTTACTGAGGGCGGCGGCGTGCCGGGCTTGATCGCCGTGCATCAGGACGCGACCGGAAAGGCACACGATCTGAGCCTGAGCTATCTCAAGGGCATCGGCTGCACGCGCGCCGGAGTGCTCGAAACCACCTTCAAAGAAGAAACCGAAACCGATCTCTTCGGCGAACAGGCCGTGTTGTGCGGCGGCGTGAGCGCCCTGATCAAGGCCGGTTTTGAGACGCTCGTCGAGGCCGGCTACCAGCCCGAGAGCGCCTACTTCGAGTGCCTGCACGAGCTCAAGCTTATCGTCGACCTCATCTATCGTGGCGGCCTGGCCTACATGCGCTACTCCATCTCCGACACGGCCGAGTACGGCGACTATGTTTCGGGCCCGCGTGTAGTGGGCGCGGAAAGCAAGAAGGCCATGAAGCAGATTCTCGCGGAAATTCAGGACGGCACGTTTGCGAAAAAGTTCCTCGCCGACCAGAACTCGGGCAAGAAGCAGTTCACGGCCTTCCGCGAAGCCGAAGCCAAGCACCCGGTCGAGATCGTCGGCAAGCAGTTGCGGGCACAGATGCCGTTCCTCGATCCCGTGACGGTGGAGGAAGTGGCGAAGACGCGGTAATTTCGCAAGCTAATACAAAAGCCTTCGGCGAGAGATCGCTGGAGGCTTTGTTTTACCTGCCGTTTGCTGGCCATTGTGCGGTTTCCATCCTGGCCCACCCACTGCCCGCCGCCCCCCACCCTGTAAAATCAAGCTGAATCCCAGCCTCAAATCGGCAGTGGAGGCAACTTGCTTTACTGGCTTCTCTACGAAAAGCTATTTCCGTTTTTTCACGCGTTCCGGATCTTCCGTTACCTCACGTTTCGCACGGCGTTTGCCACGCTCACGGCGCTGTTGATCGCGCTTTTTATCGGGCCTTATGTCATTCAGAAGCTGCGCGACTTCCAGATCGGCCAGTACGTGCGCGACGACGGGCCGCAGTCGCACCTGAAAAAAACCGGCACGCCCACCATGGGCGGCGTTCTCATCGCCATCGCTATTCTGCTGCCTACCGTGCTCTGGGCCGATCCGGGCAATCCGTTCGTCTGGATCACGGTCTTTTCCACGCTCGCCTTCGGCGCCATCGGCTTTGCCGACGACTACACCAAAGTGGTGCAGCGGCGCAGCCTGGGGCTGACGGCGCGCGCCAAACTGCTGTGGCAGGGCCTCGCCGGCGCCGTGGTGGCCGTGGCGCTCGTGGTTCTCGACCAGTTCAAAATGTTTTCGACGCGCCTCTCCGTGCCCTTCATCAAGAGCCTGCGTCCCGACTTGCTGTGGCATGCATGGCCTGCTACGCTTCCGCATCTTGGCTTGCTTGCTTTTCTGCCGTTTGTCGTAGTGGTAATGCTGGTGCTGGTCGGTTCATCGAACGCGGTCAATCTGACCGACGGCCTTGACGGTCTCGCCATCGGTTGCACCATCGTTGCCGCCGGCGCGCTCACCGTGCTCACCTACGTCAGCGGCCATGTGGTTTTTGCCGATTATCTCGAGCTCGAGCGCATGCCCATGGTGGGCGAGCTGGCGGTCTTCTGCGGCTCCATGGTCGGCGCCTCCATCGGCTTTCTCTGGTACAACGCGCACCCGGCCGAGATATTCATGGGCGACGTTGGCTCGCTCGCGCTGGGCGGCGCCATCGGCACCGTCGCCGTCATCATCCGGCAGGAATTGCTGCTGCCCTTCATCGGCGGCATCTTTATCCTTGAAGCGGTTTCAGTAATTCTGCAGGTGGGCAGCTACAAGCTGCGCAACGGAAAACGCATCTTCAAGATGGCGCCGCTGCATCACCACTTCGAGCAGTTGGGCTGGAGCGAGTCGAAGGTCATCACACGCTTCTGGATCGGCGCCCTGGTGTTTGCACTGTTTGCACTCACCACGCTGAAATTGCGCTGAACCCGGCCCGCGGCAAGCCTCCCGCGGTGCACAATGAAGTTGTCGCATGAACCCAGCCTAGCCGCAAAAGCAAAGGCGCGGCGAGGCTGGGCACCCGCCAGCTTTAAGGACAAGTTGAAATGATGGAACTCAAAGGCAAAAAAGTTTTGGTGGTGGGCCTGGGCAAGTCTGGGCTCGCGGCGGCGTTGTTTTTGCGCAGGCAGGGCGCCCAGGTGACCGTCTCCGACATCCGCTCGGCTGAGGCTTTAGCCAAAGAGATTCCCGCGCTGCTTGATGAAGGTGTGATGGTTGAGGCCGGGGGCCACGGCTTGTTGACCTTTCGCCGCCAGGACCTGATCGTTGTCTCCCCAGGCGTCCCGCTCGACACGCCCGGGCTGGTGCAGGCACGCACCTTTGGTCGGCCGGTGATCGGTGAGTTGGAACTGGCTGCGCGATTCCTCAAAGGCAAAATTCTCGCCATCACTGGATCGAACGGCAAAACCACCACCACGGCGCTGACCGGTGAAATTCTCAAAGCCTCCGGCTTGCCGACCGTTGTTGCCGGCAACATCGGCGTGCCGGTGGTGGGCATCATCGACGAAAGCACTGCCGATACGTGGGCCGTTCTTGAGGTTTCAAGCTTCCAGTTGGAGAGCACGGAGCAGTTCCATCCCAAGATTGCGGTGATCCTGAACATCACGCCGGACCATCTTGACCGGCACGGCAGCTTTGAAAACTATGCGCTGGCCAAGGAGCGCATCTTTGCTGCGCAGGACTCGAGCGACTTCCTGGTGTTGAACGCCGACGACGTGCGCACCGAAGCCGCATGCATACGTTCGAAAGCGCCGGTGTACTGGTTCTCGGCCAAGCATGCCGTGTCGCCGGGCGCGTTTGTCGATGATAGATGGGTGGCCTATCGCGCGGTTCACGAGGGAGA
>Ga0335073_10013193_pt1 | contig 11584 bp, 8 predicted proteins | sample Lox_Sample_22_FD_207093 | JGI IMG/M metagenome (GOLD analysis project Ga0335073, IMG submission 207093) | Soil microbial communities from Loxahatchee National Wildlife Refuge, Florida, United States - Lox_Sample_2.2 | ecosystem: Environmental > Terrestrial > Soil > Wetlands | place: USA: Florida... | reverse complement strand
CTCATCGCCCGCCTCGACCAGCACCGGCACGAGGCCGCGGCCGCGGATCGCCGGATCGCACAGCGGCGCGAGGCGGCCGAAGGTCGATTTGATGGCGAAGCGCACGATGTCCGAGTCGCGCACGCCCAGGCGCTTGGCGAAGCGCTTGATGTTGCGGATATCGGCGTTGCCGAGACGAATGGATACCGCCCGTCGACGCAGATCGGCCACTCTTGAGCTCCCCTGATTGACTGCAGCTGTCGAGCGCAGCCTTGATGCACCGAGCGTAGGGCAGCAGTGTGTCTGTGGGATGGCGAACAGATGACAGCCTCACCCACTCCATCACTACGAACGTCAGGCGCCGCGCACGCCGGCGCGTATGAATTCTTGATGACAGCTGTCGGGAGAGTCGCGGGCAGTCGCTAAAATCCCCCGCATGAGCACATCCCCATCGGATGCCGCCCTCACCGTGCGGCGGGCGTACCACCAGGCGCGTAGCGGCGATCTTCAGGGTGCCGCCAGGCTGTGCACGGACGTGCTGCTGACGGATGCCTGGAATCCGGAGGCCTGGCTGCTGCGGGCGGTGATCGCCTTGCGCTCGGGCACGCCGGAGGAGGCGCTGACCGCGGCGCGGCGGGCGCTTCCCCTGCATTCGACGCCGGCGCCGATACACGCGCTCATCGGCGATGCCCTGTACGAGCTGCAGCGCCCGGCCGAGGCGGCCGAGAGCTATGCGGCGGCTCTCGCGATCGACCCCGGCAGCGCGAGCGCACTCTTCGGCAGGGCCCGGGCACTGCTCGCCCTGCGCCGTCATCGCGAGGCGGTGGCCGGCTTCGACGAGCTGCTGCGGCGCCAGCCGGACGACTTCGAGGCGCTGATGATGCGCGGCCGCGCGCAATTTGAGCTCAGGGAGCCCGCCGCGGCGCTCGCGAGCTATGAGCGCGCGGCAGCGTTGCAGCCGGCTAACGCCGACGCGGCCTGCAATCGCGGCGCGGTGCTGCTGCTGCTGCAACGCCCGGATGAGGCGCTGCGCAACCTCGACATCGCGCTCTCCCTGGCGCCGGACTTGAGCGAAGCACATCGCTACCGCGCCGAGGCCCTGCGCCGGCTCGGTGAGCCCGAGGAGGCACTGCGCTCCCTGGATCGGGCCCTCGAGGTCCGCAAGGACGATGTCGCCGCGCTCATCAGTCGGGGCGTCGTGCTGTGCGAGCTGCGGCGCCCGCAGGAGGCACTCGAGAGTTTCGGCAAAGCCCGTGCACTCGATGGCGCATCGGCCGCCGCTCAACGTGGCATCGGCGATGCGCTGCTCGACATGGGCCGGCCCGAGGCGGCGTTCGAGGCTCACGAGGCCGCCTTGCGCCTCGGCAGCGAGCGGCCGCAGACCCTCGTGAGTCTCGCCAACAGCCTGCGAGCTCTGGGGCGCCACGGCGAAGCCGCCGTCGCCTACGACGAGAGCCTGCTCGCCAATCCGGGCATGCCCCTGGTGCCCGGCGCGCTCCTCTACACGCAGCTGTGCCGCGGCGACTGGGAGACGCGCGTGGCCGCGGCGACTCCGGCGCAGATCGTGCATGCCGTGCGCTGCGGCTCACCCGCCTGCGCGCCGTTCGCATTCCTCTCGGTCAGCGACGACGCGGCGCTGCAGCTCGAGTGCGCGCGCGCCTTCAGTCGCCACGAGCTCGGCTGGCGGCGACCCGAGCGGCCGCGGCCGCGCTACCGGCATGCGCGCGTGCGGCTCGCCTATGTGTCCGCGGACCTGCGCGCCCACGCCGTGAGCTATCTGCTCGCGGGCGTGCTCGAGCGCCACGACCGCGGGCGCTTCGAGCTGACCGCGATTGCGCTGCAGCCGCCGGAGGACTCCGCGACCGGCGCGCGCGTGCGCGCGGCCTTCGAACGCTTCGTCGACGCGAGCGCCATGGGCGACCGCGAGATCGTCAACCTGATGCGTGGACTCGAGATCGACATCGCCGTCGACCTGACGGGCTATACGCAGGGCCACCGCCCGCACCTGCTGGCCGCCGGGGTTGCGCCGATACAGGTGAGCTATCTCGGCTACCCGGGTACCCTGGGGAGCTCCTGCGTCGACTACCTCATCGCCGACGAATTCGTCATACCGGCCGAACGCCGCGCCCAGTACGCCGAGTCGATCGCCTACCTGCCGGACTGCTTCCAGGCCAACGACGACCGCCGCGCGCAATCCGCGCGCCGCTTCACGCGCCCCGAGCTGGGTCTGCCGCAGGATGCGCTGCTGCTTTGCTGCCTGAACAGCACCCACAAGATCAACGCGGCCATGTTCGATGTCTGGATGCGCGTGCTCGCGCGCGCGCCGCGGGCCGTGCTGTGGCTGCAGAGTCAGGCGCCCGACGTGCCGGGGAATCTGCGCCGCGAGGCGGCGAGCCGCGGCATCGATCCGGCCCGGATCGTCTTTACCGAACGGCTTGCCTATCCGGACTACCTCGCGAGCCTCGAGCTCGCGGATCTGTTCCTCGATACGCTCCCGTTCAACGGCGGCGCGACCGCGAGCGATGCGCTCTGGGCCGGGGTGCCGCTGCTCACCTGTGCGGGGGATGCCTATGCCGCACGCATGGCGGGGAGCCTGCTGCACGCGGCGGGCCTGCCGGAGGGAGTGACTGCAAGTCTCGCGGACTACGAGTCGCGCGCCGTCGAGCTCGCGACCACGCCGGCGCTCCTTGCCGCGTGGCGTGCGCGGCTCGCCGCCGGCCGTCACGCCGCGCCGCTGTTCGACACGGCGCGTTTTACCACCCACCTCGAGGCTGCGTACCTCGAGATGTGGAACCGGCACGAGCGCGGCGAGGCCCCCTCGACCTTCGCCGTCGGCCCGGGTGCCGCGCCGTCGACGCCGGGGGTTTAGCCAGCGCTGCGCACGCCGCCGCCGTCGCGCAAGGCCGCGGCAACCTCGGCGCTGATTCCGCCGGGGCGCGCTCGTTCACGGCCGGGTCGCGCGCGCCAGCTGCGCGCGCAGGCGGAAGAATGCGTCGAGGTACTGCGTGCGGCCCTCGGCGAGATAGGCGATCTTCAGGGCGTCGAGCGCCGCGAGCTCCGCGCCGAACGCACTGATCGGCATCTGCGAGAACGGTAGCAGCAGCGGGTTGTACGCGCGCACGCGCCAGCGCGCCTCGGTGGCGAGCATGGCGGCGGCGACGCGCTCGATGACGAACACCTTGGCGGGCGCGCCCTCGGACTTGTAGTCGAGCGGCGCCGCGAGCGCACGCCCGAGCGGCGTCGTGCCCGCTTCGGCACTCGCGAAGACGCGCTCGCAGCGCGCCAGCCATTCGCGCCAGAACGCCCCGCGCGCCAGAAAATAATTGCAGTACACCGTGTTGCGCGAGCAGCCGACCGTCTCCTCCAGGCGGAACTCAGGCGCCACGAGCGCGAGGCTGTCCACGAACACCGCCCGCGAGCCCGCGTGCGCCGCGGCGCCCTGCTCCCAGCAGTTGAGGAAAAAGGCGATCTGGTCGAAGAACGGCGAGAACAGCAGCACGTCGGCGCCATCGCGCTGGCCGTCGATGAAATCCAGCACGGTGTGCGGCTCGAGGCGCGTCTTGGCGCGGAAGGCGGGCGAGAAGAACCCGTAGTAGTCGTCGTCCCGCGGCGGGTGGTCGTGGAAGTAGCGGCGTATCGGCCAGTACTCGCGCCAGTCGGGACGCTCGTTGCTCGAATTATCGAGGGGCGTGTACCCTGCCTCGAGCGCCTGCCGCGTGGCAGCCGAGTAATAAATCTGAAACAGATGAAGGTCGCCGCGCCTCGCGTGCATACCGCTGCGAGTGTAGCCAATGACGATGGATCCTGAGTTACGGCCGCCGGGCCCCGAGGCCTGGTTCAGCCGCGGTGTCGAGCTGCAGCAGCAGGGCGCCGTCGCCGCGGCGGTCGGCGCCTACCGTGAGGCACTGCGCGGCCGCCCCGACTTCCCCGAGGCCCTGAACAACCTCGGCGCGGCGCTGCGCTCGCTGCGGCGACTCGCCGAAGCGCACGACTGCATCGATCGGGCGCTCGCGCTGCGCCCCGGCTACGCGCGCGCTCTCAACAACCGCGGCCTGATTGCGCTCGATCAGCGCCAGGGCGCGGCGGCCGTCGAGGACTTGCGCCGCGCACTGCTCCTCGAGCCGTGCTTCCCCGAGGCACTGCACAATCTCGCGACGGCACTGCTGCAGCTGAAGCGTTATGCCGAGGCGCACGCGGCTTACGCGCAGCTCGAGCAGCTCGCTCCCGGCTTTCCGCATGCGCGCGGCAACGCCCTCTATGCGCAGCTGTGGGACTGCGACTGGCGCGACCTCGGCAGCCGCGCGGCTGCGGTGACGAGTGCCATCGGGCGCGGCGAGCACGCCGCCACCCCCATGTCGCTGCTGTGCGTGAGCGACTCGGCGGCGCTGCAGCTGCGCTGCGCGCAGCTCTACACCCGCGGCTTCTTCCCCTGCGCGGCCGCTGCCATCGCGACACCGCCCCGCGCGCGGCCGCCGCAGGCGCGTCTGCGCATCGGCTATCTCTCCGGCGATCTCGGCGAGCACGCGGTCAGCTACCTGCTGGCCGGCGTCATCGAGCGGCACGACCCCGCACGCTTCGAGACCTGCGCCTTCGCCTGGGGCCGCAGTGCCGGCGATGCGATGCGCCGGCGGCTCGCGGGCGCGTTCACGCGTTTCATCGAGGTGGACGCGCTCGCCGATGAGGCCGTCGTGCGCCTCATGCGCGAGCTCGGGATCGACATCGCGGTCGATCTCTGCGGTCACACCGAGGGTCAGCGCACCGGCATCCTGGCGCGCCGCTCCGCGCCCATCCAGGTGAACTTCCTCGGTCTGCCCGCGACCATGGGAGCGCCCTACATCGACTACCTGATCGCCGATCCCTACCTCGTCCCGCCGCAGGCGGAGCCGTACTACGCCGAGCGCATCGTGCGTCTCGAGGGCGGCTTTCAGCCGAACGACGACCGGCGCGTGGCCGCTGCGCCAACCCCGTCGCGGCAGGCCCTCGGCTTGCCCGACGGCGCGCGCGTGCTCGCCAGCTTCAACCGCACCTGCAAGATCACCCCGGCGGTATTCGCGGTATGGATGCGGCTCCTCGCCGCGCTCCCCGAGGCCGTCCTCTGGCTGCCCGCCGCGCACCCCGCGGCAGCCGCCAACCTGCGGCGCGAAGCGGCGGCGCGCGCCATCGCGCCGCAGCGGCTGGTGTTCGCCGAGCCGGTCGGCTATGCGGAGTATCTCGCCCGCTACCGGCACGCGGAGCTGTTCCTCGATACCGCGCCCTTCAACGGCGGAGCCACGGTGAGCGATGCGCTCTCGATGGCGGTGCCGGTCGTCACGCTCGCCGGCGAGAGCTTCGCGGCACGCATGGCCGGCAGCGCCCTCGAGGCGCTCGGCATCCCGGAGCTCATCGCCCACTCGCTCGAGGAGTACGAGACGGCGGCGCTGGCACTGGCACGCGACCCGGGCCGGCTCGGCGCCTTGCGCGAGCGCCTCGCGCACGCGCACCGGGTGCACCCCTTCTTCGAGACCGATCGCTACCGGCTGCGGCTCGAAGCCGCCTACCAGGCCATGGCTTCGCGTCAGGCGGCGGGTCTGGCGCCGGCTTCCTTCACGATCGGTGCGCCGGGAGGCGGGCCGTCCGCGGCGGCGGGGTCGAGTCGCAGCAACGGCCCGATGTAAGCGGCGTAGCGCCGCCAGCGTTCGACCGAGCGCGTGCTGATCTTCTGCCGCACCTGCCAGCGGCTGAAGGTGCGCACGCTGCGCTCGGTGGAGTGAAACTCGAGGCAGGCCTGATCCCAGGGCAGACCCGCGAACTCCACCAGGCGGCGGCTCCAGAGCTCCGGCTCCGCGACCAGCCCCTCGTAGGGCACCTCGAGTATCGCATCCGGCGGCAGTACCCGCCGCCAATGGCTCATGAGGCCGGCGTACTGGTCGTAGTAGTGCGCGAGATCGTCCAGATCGTTGGCGTAGCTGTGTGCCACGTGGAAGTTCTGGAAGTAGAGCGACAGGCAGGTGTCGATGGGATTGCGCTGCATGTGGATGATGCGCGCCTGCGGGAGCGCGGCATGGATCATCCCGAGGTGGGCGAAGTTGCCGGGCATCTTGTCGACGACCCAGGCGCGATCCCCGGCGAGCGTCGCGAGCAGCCGCTCGTACTCCGCGGCCAGCGACTCCGAAAGCTCCGGGGTGACGCCGGACTCGACGCTCGTCACGCCGACGCGCGCCGAGGCGCTCTTCCAGAACGAGAGCTCGCCGGCGCCGAACACCGCCGGGTGCGAGGCGAGGATCTGCTCGGTGAGCGAGGTGCCCGAGCGCGGCATCCCCACCACGAACACCGGGCGGCGCGCGATCCGTGTCCGGGCACGGGCGGCTTCGATCCACTCTTCGTCGTAAAGCTGCCGCACGAAATCGAAGGTGTCTTCGAGCAGCCGCCGATCGTGCGCCGGCCGGTAGGTCTTCACCAGCTCGTTGGCCTTGAAGTACTGGGCGAATGCCGCGTCGTACTCGCCGATGTCGTCGAGGTACTTGCCCATCGCGAAGCGCAAACTCACCTCGGCGCGCGGCGGCCGCGGCCGCGCGGCGAGGGCTTCGGCCTGCATGAGCCAGGATGCGTCCTCGCGGGTCATGCGCCGCGTGGCCGGGATGCCGGCCCAGGCGACCGCGAAATCGGCATCCTGCGCGAAGGCCTGCCGATAGAGGGCCTCCGCCGCGCTGAACTCGCCCCGATCCACCGCGAGCTCCGCCCGCGCAACGATGGCCGTCGCCGCAGCGGGGTCGAGCTCGATGGCGCGCCGCACCTTCTCGACCGCCTGCTCGCCCCGGCCGAGCAGCCGCTGTACGGCGGCGAGATTGGTGAGGAGCTCGACCGCCGGATCGAGCGCGACGGCGCGCTCGAGGCTGGCCTCGGCCTCTTCCAGTCTGCCGAGCTCGCGCAGCGCGCTGCCGAGGTTGCTGTGCGCCCGGGCGGAGCCGGGCTCGAGCTCGATGGCGCGCCGGTAGCTCGCCACGGCCTCCTCGAAGCGGCCGAGATCGTAGAGCGCATTGCCGAGGTTGCTGTGCATGCCGGCGGCGTCCGGCCGCAGCCCGACGGCGCGCTCGAATGCCTCGCAGGCGGCCTGCATCTGGCCGAGATCGCGCAGACAGCTGCCGAGATTGCTGTGCACCTCGCCATCGTCGGGCCTGAGCGCAAGCAGCCGCCGGTAGTGCTCGGCGGCCGGCTCGGGACGCTGCAGCAGGAGCAGCGTGTCGGCGATGTGCCGCAGCGCCTCGACGTGCCGCGGCTCCATGAGGAGCGCGCGCCGGAAACACCCGACGGCCTCCTCGAGGCGGCCGAGATCGCGCAGCGCACTGCCGAGCTGGGCATGGGCGTCGGCAAAGTCGGGCACCAGGGAAAGCGCGCGGCGATGGGCCTTCGCGGCCTCCTCAGGCCGCCCGAGCTCGCGCAGCACGATGCCGAGATTGTGCTGCGCCAGGGCGAACTCGGGCTTGAGTGCGACTGCCCGGCCGTAGCTCGCCGCCGCGGCCTCGAGCTGCGCGAGGTCGCGCTGCACGCTGCCGAGGTTGTTGTGCGCCTCGGCGTAGTCGCCGTTGAGGGCGATGGCCCGGCGATGCGCCTCCGCCGCCTCCGCGAGCCGCCCGCGCGCACGCAGCCCGTTGCCGAGATTCGTGTGCGCTTCGGCGTCCCGCGGCGAGCAGCGCGCCGCGTTCTCGAGCGCCGCGAGCGCATCCTTGCCCTGCGCGTGCCGCGCCGCGCTCAGCAGTTTCCACAGGATGCCGGACTCGCGCTGCGTGGCGAGCAGCGCCGCTGCGCGGCTCTCGAGCTCGGCGTGCCGGCCGGTGCGCAGCAGCTCGAGCAGCGCCGGCACGTCGGCCGGCTGCGCCGCACGCGCTGCGGCCGCCGCCACAGCCTCCGGTCCCCCGCAGCACTTCTTGTATTTGCGCCCGCTGCCGCAGGCGCAGGCCTCGTTGCGGCCGATCCTGGCGTTCACGGGTGCTCCTTGCTCTGCTCGCGCAGCTCGAGCGCACGTGCGCGCGTCTCGTCCACCAGGTTCTCCATGCGGGCGCGCGTGATGCGCGTGAACGGCTCGCCGGCGCTGACGCGCGTGAAGAGGCCCACGTGCTCGTAGCGGTTGAGGATGTCGCCGTTGAGCTCGTAGAGCGACTGGTTCGCCATGGCGCAGCGATCGTAGTCGGCGGTGCGCTCGCGCAGCTGCACCTTGAGCTGGTCGCGATCGGTCTCGGCCTGCTTGAGGCTGGCGATCGTCTCGCGGAAGTGCGTCACCAGCTCGTTCATGCGTCCCTTGGTCTCCGCGGCGCTCTTTTCGGCCGCCTCCCGCGCGGCGGTGAGCCCGGCGATGCTGGCCCCCGTGGCCGCCGAACGGGCCTTGAGGCCGTCACGTTCCTTCTTCACCGCGTCGAGCTCGGACTGCGCTGCCGCCAGGTCCTGCTTGAGCCTGGCCACCTGCCCCTCGAGGGAAGTCTTCTCGGCGGCGAGCTGCTGGTACTGCTGGATGATGCGCTGCGCCTCTCCGCCACCCCCCGAGCGCGCCTCCTGCGCGGCCAGCGGCGCGGCGCCGCCGCACACGCACAGCGCCAGCACCACCGTCCGCATGGGTCGTATCTCGTGCACGTCGCCTCCTAGAACGTTGCCCGCAGGTCGAGCTGTGCGGTATCGACTCCGAAGGCCGGCCCGTCGATCTCGTTCGCGCTCAGGTATTTCAGGCGCAGGAACAGCCGGTTGCCGAGGCCGTAGTCGACGAGGAAGTAGTAGCCGCGGGCGTTGGTGCCGCCGAAGTAGTGGAAATCGGAATCGGTGTACTCGTCCATGACCGCATCGCCCTGCAGGTAGCGGTAGCCCACCACGGCGCGCCATTGGCCGCGATGCTGCGTCTCGGGGTAGCCGAAGGCGATCTCGCTCTGCGCGCCGAGGTCGCGCACGCGGCTCGCGGGCGCCGTGCCGGTGAGTGCGAGGATCTGCCGGTAGTCGTAGCCGAAGTTCTTCACGCCGTCCACGGTCCAGCTGAGCTGGTAGGAGCCGACCCCCATCGCGTAGGTGGCATTGACGTTGCCGAGGCGGAACTTCGAGGCGTACGCAAACAGGTTCGCGGCCGGATTGGCCGCGTTGGCGATGTCGAACACGGTATTGCCCCAGCGCATGAACTGCGGCGCCGTGTAGTTGTACAGGCCCGGCGCGCCGATCGGATTGACCCGGCCGGTGACGTTGAAGTAGTCGAAGAATGCCGCGGTGAGCCGCAGCGTTTCGTCCTCATCCCAGCGCAGATCCGTGCCGAGCTGGGCGCCGACCATCCACTTGTCCTGTGGGGAGAACTCGATCTCCTGCAGCGGATGCGCGCCGACGGTGAAGAACAGGTCCGACTGGTCCGGTTCGCCGTCGCCGAGCCCGAGGCGCAGCGTCGAGGCGACGCCGATAAACGTGAGGTCCTGGTGAAAGGTCAGGTTGGTCGGCGTCCCGTAGGGATTGAGGAAGCGGCCGGCTTCCGCCGTCAGCCACGGGAAGCGCTGGTCGTTGCGCTCATCGAGGCGGATGTAGAGCTCGTCCAGCCCGAACTGGTAGGGCGCGGTGCCGTCGAGAGTCTGCGTCTCCGACACCAGATCGGTCGTGTTGCCGGTGACGACGCGCATTCCGGTGGTGATCGAGTCGCTGAGATCCGCCTCCATGCCGAGCCGCGCCCGGCCGCGCAGGCGCGCGCGCGTCTCGTAGGAGTCGAGAAAGGCATTCTGGCCGGCCGCGGCGATGGAGCCGGCCTGGTTGATGGCGTAGTAGTTGTAGAACTGGTTCTGGGCGTTGTCGCCGTTGTAGAGGAGCCCCTCCTCGCGCACCACCAGATCGCCATAAAAGTGAATGCGGCCGAGCCAGTCGGGCAGCGCGCCCGGCACTCCCCACTTCTCGGTCTTGGCTTGCTGGACCACTTCCTGGGTCACCGCGGGCTTCACCTCCGCGGCGACCTGCTTGGCGATCTCGTCCTTGACGATCTGCGGCACATACGGCACGCGCACCGCGCCTTCCTCGGCCTTGGCCTGCGCGGCCTGGGCTGCCGCATCGGCCGCGGCCTTGTCCTGGGCGGCCTTGACCATCTGCGCCGCCTTCTCGCGGCTGATCACCCCCTGATCCACCAGCGCCTGCAGCAGGTTGATGACGGTGTTACGCAGCTCCTCGACCGACTGACGCTCCTCGTCGGCGGCGCAGGCCGGCGCGAGCGGCAGCAGACCGAGGCCCAGCAGCGCCGTGAGCCCGAGCGCTTTGCGGATACGCATAAAGCTTCTTTCTCCCCTCAAAACACCAGCTTCAGATTGACGATCGCGGGCATGCCCGGCGGCGGATCCGCGCCCACCTGCGTGATCGAGGCGAGCGCCTTGTCGAGGCACTCATCGACGCGCTCGCTGCCCGTCGAGGTGGTGAGCTCGATGTGCTTCACCTGTCCGCCGGCGCCCAGCAGCACGCGCGTCGTCACCGATCCCCGGGCCGATTTCACGCAGCTCGACTTCGCGAGCGTGTTCTTGATCTCATCGCGCATGCGGTTCGTATACCAGGCATACGGCGCCGTTCCCGTGCCACCGATGAAGCCGCCCGCTCCCTGATGCATGCCGAAGGCATCGGAGCCGGCGGCGCCCGGACCTGCGTTGGCGAGCAGGTCGGGCGCCTGCTGCTGCGGCTCGTCGGGCGTCGGCTGCGGCTTGTCCTGCGGCAGCGGTTGCTCGACCTTCTCGGGCGGCGGCGGCGGCTGATCCGGCGGCGGCGGCGGCGGCGGCGGACGGATGAGCTGTATCGTCTCGATCTGCCGCGAGGGCTTGCTCGCCTTCAGCGACATCATCTTGTGCACGAACTCGGCGAAGCCGCCGATCATGAGCAGCGCGGCGAGCCCTCCGGCGATCCTGGTCGCGGCTTCGCGGCGCCGCCGCCGTGCGTCGCGCATGGCGTGCCGGCTACTTCGCCGGCTGCGTTACCAGGCCGAGCTGCGTGATGTCCAGCCGGCCCAGCACGTCCAGCACCTGCACCACGCGCTCGTAGGAGATCGCGGAGTCGCCTTTCACGATCACCGGCAGGCTTGGGTTGACCGCTTTGGCGTTGCGCAGCTGGCTTTCCAGCTCCGGCAGGCTCAGGGGATAGGTGTCCAGATACAGCGTGCCGTCGGCCGTGATGGTGATGACCTTGGTCTGCGGCTTGGCGAGCGAGGGCGTGTCGCTCGCCTTCGGCAGGTTCACCTTGATGCCCTGGACCGTGGCGGTCGTCATGATGATGAAGATCACCATCAGCACGTAGGCGAGATCCAGCATCGGCGTGATGTTGATGTCGTCGTAGACGTCCTTGTCGCCGCTGTCGACCGGGCCTGACATCTCGGTGTCCTCAGCTGTGCTCTTCGGCGATGCGGGTGACGAACTCGTCGAGGAACACGCGGTTGTCGGCCGAGATGCGCTTGATGCGCGTGTTCAGCCAGTTGTAGCCGAACAGCGAGGGAATCGCGACGGCGAGTCCGGCCACCGTCGCGGCGAGCGCCGCCGCCGTGCCGGGAGCGATCGCGTTCACGTTGACGTCGCCCGAGGCGGCGATCGCGGCGAACGTGATCATCACGCCGATCACCGTGCCGAGCAGACCCAGGAACGGGCCGCCG
>Ga0335073_10013192_pt1 | contig 11584 bp, 12 predicted proteins | sample Lox_Sample_22_FD_207093 | JGI IMG/M metagenome (GOLD analysis project Ga0335073, IMG submission 207093) | Soil microbial communities from Loxahatchee National Wildlife Refuge, Florida, United States - Lox_Sample_2.2 | ecosystem: Environmental > Terrestrial > Soil > Wetlands | place: USA... | reverse complement strand
CGATGACGAAGAAGCGCAGGTAGGTCCAGCCGGTCGCGCCGAGTCGGCGCAGCATCGCGAACCCGCACGGCTGCCGCCCGCGAACCAGGGCCAGCGCGGCCTCGCCATCCTCGCGCCGGTCCGTGAGACTGGTGAAATCAGCCCGCAGGCGCGCCGGGAAACCGTCCTCGTAGATGCGCCGGACGTCGTCGACGGCCGCGGTATCCAGAGCCTCGACCGGTTCCAGCGCATACGCGGCGGCCATCACCGGACGAGGGTACCGCGCACCTGGCGGGCGGTCCCGATCACATTGCGAAGCGCTGGCAGCCCGGTTGTCAGCGGCGCGTGAATACTGACCCCGGCGTGGAACCCAAGTGCCGCCAGGGGTCAAAATTCGCGTGCCGTTGACACCGGTTGCCGACGTACGCGGGATCACGACGCCACCACTGGTTCGCGATTCAGCACCGGGTCGTCGCCCGGTGGCTGACGCGCTGCTGTCAAACCCGCCCCCGATCGCTCCCTACGCTCCCGGATCATGGGGACCGGCCCAGGCGCGCAAGCTCATCGAGCCCGGGTGCTGGCTGCTGGGCCAATAGCAGCCAGACAGCGACGGGCCCGGGTCTCGCCAGCGTCCGCTATACAGCCACGCCCACGCGCTGGCGGCCGTCCAGACCGGTAACCCAGGCAGCCGGTGCCACCCTGCCGGCGGCGAGTTGGCACTGGCGATCATCCGTCCAGCGGCGGTGTCTGGTCGGCTCAGCATCGCTGACGGCGACCCGGGGTCTGCCGGCGCCCGGTCCTTGCGGGCTGCCAGCGGCTGGTCATTCCGGACGGGTAACGAGTCAGCAAGCCGACAGCGGATGTATCAGCCAGCTGACTGACGGCATCTTCACTGCTAGGGACGATGACGGTAGCTGGTCACTTCCGGGGACCAGGAACCGCGGGGGAGGCACACCATGACCAGGCAGCTGGCGGACTTGCTGTCGTTCCGGCGGATCGTGGACATCCCGTTCGACGCCTGCATGGCCGCGCTGCAGAGCTGGCAGCTGACCGGGCACGACGGCGAACTGCACCTCGGCAACAGCCTGTTGCGCGGGCCGGTCGAGCACGATCCCCACCTCGGCACGTCCCGGATCGAGGTCCGCCTGGCCCGCGGTCGGCTGCGCCCGGCGGTGCGCATGCGGCTCGACACCGAGCCCTGGTCGGCCACCGCTACCGCCCTCGAACTCATCCCGTGCCAGCGGGTGCGGCCCAGCGCGGGTTACTTCGAGGCCGGCCACGGCCTGCTGGACTGCCTGACCCGCGAGCTACCGGCGCGCGTGCCGGCGCGGCAGCGCCGCAGCATCGGCGCGACATCAATTACGATCATGGAATCTCAGGAGGGTGGGGCGGCCAGCCCGCGCAGGAGGGTGTCCACCGCGGCCCGGTAGGTCGTCTCGGGGTCGGGCGTGAGCACCAGGTCGTTCAGAAGCAGCCGGGGCGGCGATCACGTGACACCCACTCAACCTTCTGCACTATCAACCGCTCCGAGGGGCGATGGGTCATCCCGCCTGCCGGCGGCCGTCGGCTGGGTTGGGCGCCCGTGGTGGCCGCAGCAGCACCCATTGCCTAGACCGACGCCCGCGTGCTGTGCCTGGGCGCGCTGCCCGGCGCCCGCCGGGTTTGCCGTGGGAGCAGGGCACCGACCTTGGTTACCTGCGGGAGCTGCTGGGGTACTGGGCGGTCGGCTTCGATTGGCGTGCGCGGGAACGCTGGCTGAACAGCTTCCGCCATTTCCGCGCCGAGGTCGACGGTGTCCGGGTGCATTTCGTGTACGAGCAGGCTCGCAGCGGCCATGGGATTCCGCTGATCTTGACTCACGGCTGGCCTAGTTGCTTCGCCGAGTTCCTGCCGCTGGTGCCGTGGCTGACCGACCCGGCCGCGCATGGCATCGGCGGGCCCGGTTTTGACGTGGTGATTCCCTCGCTGCCCGGCTATGGCTTCTCCGAGCGGCCGGGCCGGGGTCGCGGCCGCTGTCCGAGGCCGAACGCGCCTAACTCGCGCAGTACCAGCGGTGGCGGGAGGATGACCGTGGCTGCGGCGCGATCCAGTCGACGCGGCCCCTTTGCGTGCCGCGCGGGGCTGAGGGCCTGACGGAGGCTGAGATGGCGGGCTGGTCACCGCCCTCGAGGAACTGCTGCAGACCCTGCCCGGCGAGCCAGGCCGCGACGTGCCCCCCGCACCCGACCCCTCGGCGTCAAGCCAGGTCGTTTCCAACCGGGCGATGACGTCGCCGCAGGTCAGCCGCAGCGGGATGGCTACGCGTCGAAGTAGAGCTCGAACTCGTGGGGGTGCGGGCGCAGCCGGATCGGGTCGATCTCACCCGAGCGCTTGTAGTCCAGCCAGGTCTCGATCAGGTCCTGGGTGAAGACGCCGCCCTCGAGCAGGAAGTCGTGGTCGGCCTCCAGGTTGTCGAGCACGACCTCCAGGGAACCCGGCACCTGCGGTATCGCCGCCGCCTCGTCCGGCGGTAGCTCGTACAGGTCCTTGTCCACCGGCTCGGGCGGCTCGATCTTGTTCTTGATCCCGTCCAGGCCGGCCAGCAACATGGCCGAGAACGCCAGGTAGGGGTTGCAGGACGGGTCCGGGACCCGGAACTCCAGCCGCTTGGCCTTCGGGCTCGGTCCGGTGATCGGGATCCGCACGCACGCCGACCGGTTGCGCTGCGAGTAGACCAGGTTGACCGGCGCCTCGAAGCCCGGGACCAGCCGGTGGTAGGAGTTCACCGTCGGGTTCGTGAACGCCAGCAACGACGGCGCGTGCTTCAGCAGCCCGCCGACGTAGTAGCGGCCCACGTCGGACAGGCCCGCGTAGCCGACCTCGTCGTAGAACAGCGGCGCCCCGTCCTTCCACAGGCTCTGGTGGCAGTGCATCCCGGAGCCGTTGTCGCCGAACAGCGGCTTGGGCATGAACGTCACGGTCTTCCCGGCCGCCCGCGCCACGCTCTTCACCACGTACTTGTAGAGCATCACCTTGTCGGCCATGTGCAGCAGGCTGTCGAACTTGATGTCGATCTCCGCCTGGCCCGCGGTGCCGACCTCGTGGTGCTGCATCTCCACCGGGATGCCGCACTCGATCAGGGCCGCCACCATGTCCGACCGCAGGTCGGTGTAGTGGTCGGTCGGCGGGACCGGGAAGTAGCCGCCCTTGTAGCGCGGCTTGTAGCCGAGGTTGCCGCCCGGCTCGTCGCGGCCGGTGTTCCAGGCGCCCTCGACCGAGTCGATGTAGTAGTAGCCGGCGTTCGGGCTGGTCTCGAACCGGGCGGAGTCGAAGATGTAGAACTCCGCCTCCGGGCCGAAGTAGGCGGTGTCGCCGATGCCGCTGCCGCGTAGGTAGTCCTCGGCCTTTCGGGCGATGTTGCGCGGGTCGCGGGTGTACGGCTCGCTGGTCAGCGGGTCGTGCACGAAGAACGTGAGGTTCAAGGTCTTGCGGGTGCGGAACGGGTCGACGACTGCGGTGGTCGCGTCCGGCAGCAGCAGCATGTCCGACTCGTGGATCTGCTGGAAGCCGCGGATCGACGAGCCGTCGAACATCAGGCCGTCGCTGAAGACCTTCTCGTCGAAAGACTCCGCGGGCACCGTGAAGTGCTGCACGGTCCCCGGTAGGTCGCAGAACCTGACGTCGACGAACTGCACCCCCTCGGTCTCGATGAACCGCAGTACCTCATCGCCGCTGGTGAACATCCACTCTCCCTTGCGCCACTTGCGCCACTTGCGCGCTGGCGCCCAGTCCGGGCGCTGCTGGAACGCTAGGCGGTCGCGATTTCCGACCCGTATCCCCGATGTTTCGCCCATGTTACGGGGCACAGCGCCGGCCGGGGCCAAGACAGCAAGGACGATCAGGCCAAGCCGCGCGGTATCCGGAAGGATGATCTCCATGAACCGCGCCGACCGGCTCCGCTGGATCCTCGACCTGGTCGAGGAAAGCCTGGACCAGCCGCAGCTGACCGGCGACGACCTGGCCGCGCAGGCCTTCCTGTCGCGGTTCCACTTCGACCGTCTGGCCGCCGCGGCCCTGGGCGAGCCGCCCGGGGCCTTCCGGCGGCGGCTGCTGCTCGAACGCGCCGCGCACCGGCTTGCCTCCACCCAGGACCGGGTTATCGAGATCGCGCTGGACGCCGGCTACGGCTCGCCCGAGGCGTTCGCCCGGGCGTTCGGGCGCGCCTACGGCACCGCGCCGTCCGAGTACCGCCGCCGGCCCGCCGCGCAGCGTGCCCGGCACGACCTGGCCGCCGCCAGCGGCGTCCACTTCCACCCGCCGGGCGGCCTGCGGCTGCCCGCCACATCACGGAGCGCCACCATGGATGTCCTGGAAGGAATGCTCGACCATCACCTGTCGCTGGTGGCCGAGATCGTTGCCCGCAGTGCCCGCGTCGGCGACCAGGTACTCGACCAGCCCATCGAGCTGTCGGTGCCCGGCATCGACAGCGACCCGACCCTGCGCAGCGTCACCGACCGGCTCATCAGCCAGCTGGAGATGTGGATCACGTCGCTTGAGGGCGGCACGACCATGCCCCATAACGCGAACGCCGCGCCAGCCGGGTGGCAGGCCCGGCTCGAGGCCGCGGGCCCGCGCTTCCGCGAGCTGGTGCTGACACCGGTCCGGGAGGGCCGGGCGGGGGAGACGTTCGTCGACGCCATGTGCGACCCACCGCAGACTTTCACCTACGGCGGCGTGCTGGCGCACGTGCTGACGTTCTCGGCGGTGCGCCGGACCATGGCCATCGGCGCGCTGGAGCGCGCGGGCGTTGGCGACCTGGGCTCCGGTGACCCGATGGGCTTCATCGGGTCGGGCGCGGACGCCTCGACGATCCGCCGCCACCACTAGGCGGATGAGCTGCCTGCCCGGCCGGGCGGTACCGTGGATTCTGTGGCGGAGAGACGGCGGGCCGGATCGTGGCTGTCCGGCCCCATCTCGGCCGGGACCCAGAGCGAGTACCCCGGGCAACGGCTCGGGCTGCCCGAGTCCGGTCCCGGGTCGGTGGCCGGGGTGGGCAGGCGGCTGGGCGCGCTGATCATCGACTGGCTGCTGTGCGAGGCCATCGCCTGGGGCGTGTTCCACGACCAGTTCCTGACCCTCGCCGTGTTCGCCGCGGAGGTCTATCTGCTGACCGCGCTGACCGGGTTTACCGTGGGCAAGCGGCTGCTCGGCCTGCGGGTGGTGCGGCTCGACGGCAAGCCGGTCGGCTTCGTTTGGTCACTGGTCCGGACGCTGCTGTTCCTGGCCGTGATCCCCGCGCTGATCATGGACGGCGACCAGCGGGGACTGCACGACAAGGCGGCCAACACGGTCGTGATTCGCACCTAGCGGAACTTCGGGCGCGGCGCCTTCGGCATCCGTCCGGTCCGGGGCGGCGGGCCCTTGGGCATCTGCAGGGTCTGCGGCAGCGCCTGCAACCGGAAGTTCAGGTCGGCGACGGCCGGGCCCTTGAGGTTGCGGGGAAGCTTCATGATGTGGCGCTGCAGCCGCCGGATCGGCACCTGCCCCTCCTCGTCGCCCACCTGGATGTCGTAGATCGGCACGTCCAGGGCGACTCGGGAAGCCCGCCTCTTCTCGGCCGCGAGCAGGCTCGGCAGCCGGTTCGGCGAGCCTTCGCCGACCAGGATGATGCCGGGCCGGCCGACCACCCGGTGCACCACGTCCATGTTCTTGTTGGCGGCAACCGCGGGCGTCACGGTCCAGTTGCCGCGCATGCTCTGCAGGATCGCCGCGGCCGCGCCGGGCTGCCCGGCGATGGCCGAGTACTGCGACGACTGAGCGAACCGCCCGAACAGGAACATCGCCGTGGTCAGCCCGAGCAGCACGCCCAGCGGGATCAGGAACGCCGCCGTCCCGGTGAAGATGCCGATGATCACGAGGACCGCGATGACCCCGATGCCGCTGAGCGCAATGATCGGCAGCGCCTTCGGGTTGTTCTCGCGGATGAGCCGCGCGACCATGCCGATCTGCTTGAGGCGGCCGGGCGCGTCCGCCGCGGCCTTCTTCGTGGCCGCGCCCGGCGGCTTGTTCACCATGCTGGCGAGGATAGCGCCTGCCGGTACAGCCGGCCCGCGCGGTAGGACGAGCGCACCAGCGGCCCGGACATCACCCCGGCGAAGCCTAGCTCCAGAGCCTCCTCGCCGAGCTCGTCGAACTCCTCCGGCGGGACCCAGCGCTCGACCGGGTGGTGCCGCGCGGACGGCCGCAGGTACTGGGTGATCGTGAGCAGCTTGCACCCGGCGGCACGCAGGTCGGTCATGGCCGCGCTGACTTCGCCCCGCTCTTCCCCCAGGCCGAGGATCAGGTTGGACTTCGTGATCAATCCCGCCTCGCGGGCCTGCCGGAGCACGTCCAGAGACCGGTCGTAGCGGAAGCCGGGCCTGATCCGCCGGAAGACCCGCGGCACGGTCTCGATGTTGTGCGCGAGCACCTCGGGCCGCGCGGCGAACACCACCGCGAGCTGCGCGGGATCGGAGTTGAAGTCGGGGATCAGCAGTTCCACGCCGCAGCCGGGCACCGCGGCGTGGATCTCGCGGCAGGTCTGGCCGTACAGCCAGGCGCCGCCGTCGGGCAGGTCGTCCCGGGCCACGCCGGTCACGGTCGCGTAGCGCAGCCCCATCGCGGCTACCGACTCGGCGACCCGGCGCGGCTCGCCGGTGTCGAGCGGCTCGGGCTTGCCGGTGGCTATCTGGCAGAAGTCACAGCGCCTGGTGCACTGATCGCCGCCGATCAGGAATGTCGCCTCGCGGTCCTCCCAGCACTCGAAGATGTTAGGGCAGCCGGCCTCCTCGCACACGGTGTGCAGGCCCTCGCGCCGCACCAGGTTCTTCAGCGCGGTGTACTCGGGCCCGGTGCGCAGCCTGGTCTTGATCCACGGCGGCTTGCGCTCGATCGGCGTCTGGCTGTTGCGCGCCTCGAGCCGCAGCATCTTGCGTCCTTCGGGTGCCAATACCACGCGTCCAGCCTATGTCCGGCCGGTCGATGTGACGCGGACCGCCCGCATCCGGAAGCATGGAGGCATGGCAACACAGTTTGACCCCCCGTCGGGGACGCGCGACTTGCTGGCTCCCGAGGTCGAGCGGCGCGAGCGCGCGTTCGGCGTGATCCGCTCGGTCTTCACCCGCTACGGGTTCGAGCCGCTGCAGACCCCGGCGTTCGAGCGGCTGGACGTGCTGCTCGGCAAGTACGGCGAGGATGCCGACAAGCTCGTGTTCAAGATCCTGCGCCGCGGCGAGCACGAGGCGTCCGGCGAGGCGGACCTGGCCCTGCGCTACGACCACACGGTGCCGCTGGCCCGGGTGGCCGCGGCGTACGGCAGCCGCCTGCCGTCGCCGTACAAGCGCTACGCGCTGGGACCGGTGTGGCGCGCGGAGCGACCCGGCAAGGACCGCTACCGCGAGTTCGTGCAGTGCGATCTGGACACGCTGGGCTCGGATTCGCCGCTGGCCGACGCGGAGGTGCTGTGCGCTCACCACGACGCGGTGGCCGAGCTGGGCATCGGCGAGTTCCGCGTCCTGCTGAACTCGCGCCGGGTGCTGGCCGGGCTGCTGGACGTGTTCGGCGTGCCGGACGAGCTCGGCGCCGGGGTGCTGATCACGCTGGACAAGCTGGACAAGCTCTCGCCCGCGGCGGTCGCGGCGGAGCTCGGGCAGCGCGGGCTGGACCCGGGCAAGGGGGCCGAGCTCGTGGACGTGATGACCGCGCCCGACGCGGTCGGCCGGATCCGGGACGCGCTCAGCCACAGCAAGGAGGGCAGCGTCGGCCTCGACGAGGTGGACGAGGTGCTGTCGCTGGTGACCTCGCAGTTTCCGCCCGGGCGGATCGCGTTCACCCCGCGCCTGGTGCGCGGGCTGAGCTACTACACCGGGCCGATCTGGGAGGTGGTCGCCGACGGAGTCGCGGGCTCGCTGGGCGGGGGAGGGCGTTACGACCACCTGATCGAGCAACTCGGCGGCCCGGACCTGCCCGCGACCGGAACCTCCCTGGGCATCGAACGGATCTTGTCGCTGCTGCCGGACGGAGGGGCCGAGCTGCCGGGCCGCCTGGACGTCGTGGTCACCGTTATGGGCGAGGAGTTCGCCGCCCAGTCCTTCGGCTTCGCCGCCGCGGCCCGCGCCGCAGGCCTGCGGGCGAGCGTGTACCTCGGCGCGTCCGGCAAGCTCGGCCGCCAGCTGCGGTGGGCCAGCGATCAGGGGGCGCGCTGGTCCCTGATCTACGGCAGCGCCGAGGACGAGGCGGGCACGGTCACCGTCCGCGACATGCGCAGCCGCGAGCAGGCCACGGTCCCGGCCGGCGATATCGCCGCGTACCTCGCGCAGGCCGCCGGGTCGGGGCAGGCTGATGGCCGCCGGTAACTTCATCGACCACGACACCTGGTTCGCGCAGCTGCCCGGCGTCGTGGTGGCGGCCGGGGCGCTGATCACCGACCCGGCCGGGCAGATCCTGCTGGTCAAGCCCAACTACCGGGACCACTGGACGATGCCCGGCGGCATCTGCGAGCACGGCGAGCCGCCGCACCTGGGCTGCGCCCGCGAGGTCGCCGAAGAGCTGGGCCTCGACCTGGCGGTCGCCGTGTTGCTGGCCGTCGACTGGTCACAGCCGTACGGCAGCCAGGCCCGGCCGATCATGCACTTCGTGTTCGACGGCGGGACGATCGGCAGCGGCGCCGGCATCGTGCTGCAGCCCGAGGAGCTGGACGAGTTCCGGTTCGTCGATCCGGGCCAGGCGGCCGGATACCTGGCGCCGTACGGGGTACGGCGGCTGACCGCCGCGCTGGCCGGCCGCGACTCCGGCGCGCCGGTCTATCAGCCGACGTGGGCCGTCTGAGCGGTCAGCTCTCCGGTCCCTGCGATGGTCCGCCACCGTCGGGCGCCGAGCACGCCGGCCAGGTGACCCTGCACCACCTCGGCCGCGGCCTCGACGGTGACAGGGCGCCCCGACTCCGCGGACAGGGTGGTGACCGTGGCGTCGCGGATGCCGCACGGCACGATCCGGTCGTACCAGGACAGGTCGCAGTCGCAGTTCAGGGCGAAGCCGTGCATGGTCACGCCGCGGGACACCCGGATCCCGATCGCGCCGACCTTCCGGTCCGGCTGACCCGGTGAGCCGCGCAGCCACACCCCGCTCCGCCCGTCGACGCGCGTGGTCGCCACCCCGAACTCGGCGCACGTGCGGATGAGCGCCTCCTCGACCGACCGCACGTAGGCGATCACGTCGATCGGGTCGCCGAGCCGGACGATCGGGTACCCGACGAGCTGGCCCGGCCCGTGCCAGGTGATCTTGCCGCCCCGGTCGACGTCGATGACCGGCGCGCCCGGGTCACCCACCGGGCGGTCGAGCACGCCGGTCCGCTTGCCCGCGGTGTACACGGGGGGATGCTCCAGCAGCAGGCAGCAGTCGGGGATCTGGCCGGCCGACCGCCGTTCGTGCAGCACCCGCTGGAGGTCCCAGGCCTCCGGGTACGGCACGGCGTCGGCGCCAAACCCGGCCCGGGCGAATATCAGCTCACGGTCCACGCCACCAGATTAAGCGACCGATCCCCGCCGCCTGGCAGGCATCGGAGGCCACCGGCGTGGGCATGCCAGGGGAAGAACTCCATTCCGACGCGGGTTCCCAGGAGAAGGGCGCAGGAGGGAGGAGGGCAGCCGGGTGTTCGACGAGGCCGAGCTGAGGCGGATGAGCCCGAAGGAGCGGGACAAGCTGATGCGGACGCTGGCCGTCATCGACATGCCGCGGCTGTCCAGCCCCGGTAGCACCCGGAGGCGGAGACTGTTCCTGGTGGGCACCATCGTGTGCTGCGTGGTCCTCGCCGTGTGGATTGGCGTGCTCGCGGTGACGCTGCCGCGGTATTACCGCGCCGGCGGCTGGCGCGGCGCCTGGGTCGGGTTTGACGCGGCCGAGCTCGCCGCCTTCGCCGCCACCGCCTGGGCCGCCTGGCGCGGCCGGCAGGTACTGATCATGTGCCTGACCGTCCTGGCCACGCTGCTGCTGTGCGACGCGTGGTTCGACGTCACGCTGAACGTGCGCACCAGCGGCTTCCTGGTCAGCCTGCTCTCGGCGCTGGTGATCGAGATCCCGCTCGCCGTCATCGCGATCCTCGGGGCCCGGCGCCTGCTCCGGCTGACCATCGCGCGGATCAGGAACCGCGAGGGCCTGGTCGGCCCGGTGCCGTCGCTGTGGAAGATCCCGCTGTTCGGGCCGGACGAGGGTGGCCTGCGCTCCGACCCGGCCCCGCCGGTCCCCGCATCGCCGCCCCCCGTGCCGTCGGTCCCGCCTCCGTCGCCACCGGTCGGCCTGGCCGACGAGGCGCGCGGCGAGCGGGGGTCAACGGCCCGGCGCTAGTTCAGCCATCAGCGCACCGGCGACCTCGGGGTACCGGAACGCGAAGCCCGCCGACAGCAGCCGGCGCGGCAGCACCCGCTGGCCGCCGAGCAGCTCGCCGGACAGCTCGCCGAGCCCGGCCCGCAGCACCGGCGCGGGCACCCGCAGCACCGCCGGGCGCTGCAGCACCCGGCCCAGGTCGGCGGTGAATTCGGCGTTGGTCACCGGAACCGGGGCGGTGAGGTTGACCGGGCCGTCGATGCCGGGACGGTCGAGCAGGTACCTGACCGCGGCCACGTGGTCGGTCACCGAGATCCAGCTGATGTACTGGGCACCAGACCCGAGCCGGGCCCCGAGCCCCAGCCGGAACAGCGGCACCAGCGGGCCCAGCATCCCGCCCCGGCGGGACAGCACCACCCCCGAGCGCAGGTTCGCCACGCGCAGGCCGGCCTGGCGGGCCGGCAGCGCGGCGGCTTCCCAGTCGCTGACCAGGTCGGCGAGGAACCCGGTCCCGGCGGGCGCGTACTCGTCCACCTCGCGCGTCCCGGTGTTCCCGTACCAGCCGACGGCCGACCCGGACAGCAGGACGGCTGGCGGGCTCGGCGATTTCGCCAGCGCCGCGACCAGGGCCCTGGTGCTCTGCACCCGGCTGGCGCGCAGTTCCCGCTTCCTGGCCTGCGTCCACCAGCCGCCCGCGATCGGCGCCCCGGAAAGGTGGACGACGGCATCGACCCCGTCGAACGCGGCCGGGTCAAGTCCGCCGTCGGCCGCCTGCGGGTCCCAGCGCACCTCGCCCGGCTGCCGCGGCGGGTGCCGGACCAGCCGGACCACCTGCTGACCGTCCCGCAGCAGCGCCTTGGCGAGCGCGGTGCCGATCAGCCCGGATGACCCGGTGATCGCGACCCGCATGAGCCCCCCCGTTACAACCCGAGTTCGGTCTCGAAGGCCCCCTCTTCGAGCCGGGACTTCATCGTGGCCAGGAACCGCGCTGCGTCCGCCCCGTCGACGAGCCGGTGGTCGTAGGTGAGGGCCAGGTAGACCATGGACCGAACGGCGATGACCTCGCCGAGCGCCGGGTCCTCCACGACCACGGCCCGCTTGACCACGCTACCGGTGCCCAGGATGCCCGCCTGCGGCTGGTTGATGATCGGCGTGTCGAACAGCGCGCCGCGGCTGCCGGTGTTGGTCAGCGTGAACGTGCCGCCCGACACCTCATCCGGGTTCACCTGCCCGGCGCGGGTGCGCTCCGCGAGGTCGGCGATCTTCC
>Ga0335073_10013191_pt1 | contig 11585 bp, 15 predicted proteins | sample Lox_Sample_22_FD_207093 | JGI IMG/M metagenome (GOLD analysis project Ga0335073, IMG submission 207093) | Soil microbial communities from Loxahatchee National Wildlife Refuge, Florida, United States - Lox_Sample_2.2 | ecosystem: Environmental > Terrestrial > Soil > Wetlands | place: USA... | reverse complement strand
CAGTAAGTTGAGAACCTGCCATAACGAAACAACCAGTCAAAAGTCGTCGTCGTTGTCTACCAGACGTTCCGAAGGCATCTATTAACCTTGAGTTTCCAAGAGAGAGTTCGTATTCGTGATTGGCGACGATTTCTGCCAGTTCTGTCTTGATAGCTTGAGAGTCCGGAGGAAGACGGCGAAGCTTGCCTAGAGATACAGCCGCGTTATCCACCTGACCACTCTTGATAAAATATCGTGGAGTTTCAGGAAGAAAAATCAGTCCAATTGCAAGAATTAATCCCCAAAGAGCTTGAATAATGATTGGGATACGGTAGCTTCCCGAGTCATTGCGACCATGCGTGGAGTTGTTAACAACAGCAGCAAGTAGGAGACCCGTAGTCAAAAAGAACTGATACCTGACGCTATTGTCAGCTAGATACTTAGTAAAAAACGTATTTTTGATCATACATAGATGTTATGGTTCCACGAATCCATTTCGGACTGCATTCAGCTTGATACAGTGGAATGAGAACAGATAGCAATCCAACACCTAGTCCAGCAACTGCACGACCTGCTGTAAACAACGGAATTGCTGTTGAGATGGTTTGTAAAACAACTCCTAGAATGAAGACGGCGCATGCAACTATCATAGGTTAGTATTCATCGTTCAGTTGTATAGACTTAACCTACGAAGCAAACCAAGCTTTCGACCAATACGATCACCAATACTAGCACCACTTAAGGCACCGACGAATGTTCCAACAGAAAGCATAGATACTATAAGACCTTGTTGACTCGTACCAACAATTTTTTGTCCTTGAACATTCGTTTCAGTGGCGAATAGGTTAACCCAGAAGTCTACCAACATTGTCAACCAAGTCGTCATCATGGATATCGTACACAACAACTTACCCATTGCTAAGATTCCACTGATGGTTCCAGTATCATAACCAAATAAAATTCCACCAAAGGCAACGAAAGCTCCCATCAAAATAGCTGGACGAGCTGAACCTTCTTGGTCCTTTGGAATGTTGAAAAGCTGCATGACGTTGGTCAATTAGATACTACCGGTATAGTAACTAAGTTGAGTATATCTCTCCGGATTATAAATTTGAGAGCAATCAAGTTGATATCCTGTCCATTTCTCGAAGATACCAGTGCCATTTATGAACCATTTCACGGATACTTCAAATCGCATCAATCGGGCGGAGTCTTACCGAATTCAGTAAGTCCGCATTACGAACTTTCAAACCTCCGAAGGCGGAGTGTGGAGATTGCGGAGGTGGGTCTAGATTCTCAGTTCTCCGATCTTGCAGATTTCATCTCCAGAAGAAGTAATATCTCACTCCGAACCACAACGATTGGATGTGGACATCAAGTCCTCAGGAGTCCATCTGTTGAGACGCTATAGTCATTTACACCGTGACTAACTAAGAAACTTGTTGAAATCGATCGAAAATGCAGGATTGGTGTCATCTGCTAACGCTGCGTCGATAACGTTGAGATCGAAATTCGGATCAAAATACTCGAAAATGTCGACATCCGGTAAACTATCCAGAACAGACCAGTCAATTGTCGAATTATCTGCATCTTCCATTGAATACGATCCTGATTCCATTTCATTTGATACCATGACATTCACTCTACCAGCTTCTTCTTGTTGAACATTGTCATTCCTCTCCCGATCATCTTGCATACAATTCCTCATGATCGATGAATAGGCCTTATCTAACTCATTCAGTGTCTGTTGTGCAAGATCGGCCATTACTGTTGCAACATGGAAAATATCACCAAGTTCCCGTGAAATTCCACACGCTGTCATCATCTGTCGGCGAGCTCTGGCACGAAATAGTGGCACTTTGGTGAATCGTAGTTCGCGATAGAATACGCGTAGTGCCAGAGACACGGCGTATGGAACAATCGGTAGCAATGATAGTTTTCCATGAAAGTCTTCGCCAATTATTGATGTTACTCTCACAGCTGCAAGACTCTGTCGAACATAAGACGGAGATGAGTGTGGAACTTCTTGTATCGACTGTGAACGATGTGATAAAATTGCAACCGCATGGTAAAGGGTTTCGATGGTAGCTGGATGAAGTTAATTAATGAATTTTAAGAGATTTTGAAAACATACCAAGTAGATTGGTTCTTACACGTAATGCTCCAGCTTGATTCACAATATCTTCGAAATGTGGAAAGTTCTCTTCCCATCCAAGGACTAGATCATCTGCTTTGGGTCGATACAAGTCCACTACCTTGTCGAGAAGGTATACAATGCGTAGAAAGAGCTGGAAACAGTGATCTTGACCTTCAATAGATGATTCCAGGTTACGTCCAAAGTCTCTTTCATGCATCAAAATTGGTCTTCCATGAAATGCGGCATTCAATCTATCCAAAGCCCAAACGCAACAGAACATCTTCAGTGAATGGTCTCTTTCTCTGTCATTCACCACAGTACGTATGTGGTGCAATCCGAGTGTTTGTAGATGAGTAACTGCTTGCGCATTAAGCTCTGCTGAAATATGTCTATCACCAGAAAATTGAGTAAACAGAGATAGAAGCGCATATACTTGGATGAGTGACATCTTGTCCTTCACGATTCCCAAGTTTAAAGAAGTGCGAATTGCAAGTGACATGTGCTGTGAAAACTCTTTACGACTTAAGGTTGTCATCGATTGACCCGATATTGACAGTTGTAAAAAGCGCGTGGAAGACCAACTTGAGCTTGCTGCGAAACAAATAACTTGTTTCAACAGTATATTTGTTGGAGATTGTGATGAATATCCATCAATCGAATCAAAATCAATGATTGGAAAAATAAGATGAATCTCCTCCAAGTAAATTTTGCGTAGAGCTTCCATATTTGCTGATTCCGGCAATAGAGAAAGACATTGGTCTTCCAGATGAGATAGAAACAATCTGGAGGTTATAGGATCCGGAATATAGATTGAACTCGACTGTACATTCCTCGTAGGTAAGTTAGAATAGAATTTCGGCTTACCACTACCAGGTTTATCAGACAACCATACTCCGATTCGATCTGGTAATGCTGAACCTCCAGTTGTAGATGGACTTGTTGCTGCAAGGAAAATACCCTCCGGATTCAAGTCTCCAACTAAACGAGAGTTTTCGCCTTCCGAATTACGCCTCGGAGTCTCAACATGTGGTACAGAACGTGGAGTTTCATGTTGTGAAGTGTTCGTTGGTGAGTTAAGAATGCCGATATGAGGTGAAGTCGGCGACAATGATGATTCGAGATAAACTCTAGATGCCAAAGTTTCTGTTGGACTTCTTGTGGTCGCTCTTGCTCTCGTTTCAATTGAAGCAGCAACTCTTCGTTCCTGAGATGATGGAAGTGGTCCTAAGTCTTGCATCCTTGATTTCTTGTGGAAGAGCGAAGTGCTTGCAGACAACATCTCCAAATCATCAACATGTTCACAGCGTTTCTGCTCTTCTATTAGATTAGATACAAAACATCTATGTTGACATTACCTTTCGTTTACGACAAGAGTCGCAAGCCCGATGAGATGATGCTCGTTTCTGAGGAAGACCGTTCGCATTCGTCGGGACAAATCTGAGCATGGCTGTGAGTTGATTCCTCAAAGTTTCCAATCTTCTCGAGAAGAAGTTGCTATCAGTGTATGCTCTTTGCTACCGTAGTCGACATCGTGGGGAAATTCGTCCTCTCCCCAGATTCCGCTTTCATTCGGTTCGCCTCCACACCTTTCTTCGATGCTATGACGGAAGCAAAACCTCTTAAGGCAAGTCCGATTGTCGGACATCACCTAGCGGCAAAATTGAAAGGAGTCGGATATACCGTTCCAAGGTTAGCGGATCATACCTTGATTCTACATCCTCGCCAACCAGCCGCCCCAGTCATTAAATCTCCAGTATATTGGCTTTAAAGGACAAAATGCAAAGGCTTCTCGTGGAGAATTCAAATTTCACTTCTACTCCAAACTCTGTTACGCGCAAAAGCTCTTGTGAAGACTTTTACCCCTTGGATTTAACCCGTTTTAGCTTCGCGGTATCCCAAGCAAAGAATGGCCATTCTCGGATTCTGGGACTTGCTTCTCATCAAACTGAGCTTAATCGGTCTTTCAATTGCCTACTTAAGAACTATCATCCAGAAATTCTCCCACAAAGCTGACAATACTACACCGCTTACTTATTCAGTCGAGAAAGCCAAGCATAAAACACGACTACCTCTCACTCGAAGCATTAAAAAAAAGCTCGAACAACTAAGAGGAGATGTATTATTTTCTACGGAAGTCAAACAGGAACTGCAGAGAGATTGGCAGTGAGATTCGTCAAAAAGTGCAAAGCAAAATTTGATCTGGACAGCATGATCGCTGACCTAGATAACTTCGACTATGACGACCTCAAGACTCTCCAGACCGATCAAATTGCGGTCTTTGTGCTTGCTACCTGTGGAGAAGGCACTGCAACTGATAATGCTATTGGCTTCGAGCACTTTCTCAGCCAGTCCAAACCTTTCCAGCTGAAATATGCTGTGTTTGGTCTTGGGAGCAGCTCTTATCGCTTCTATAATGCGATGATTCAAGGAACTGACACTTCTTTACAAGCTCTGGGTGCAACTTGGATTGGTCAACTAGGTCTCGGTGATGATGGTAAAGGAACACTGGAAGAAGACTTCTCAGAGTGGAAAGATGATACTCTTACGGCTATCGCAGATCATTTTCATCTACCCAAGATCGAGTACCAGTTCGTGACCGACTTTGAAATCAAAGAATCTGGATCCACTGTCAATTCCGGACTCTTCTTGGGAGAGCCTAACAGAGCACAGCTTCGAAATAAAGTCAGAGGACCATTCTCATCTGTTAATCCTCTTCCAGCACACATTTTGGAAGCCAAGGAAGTTTTCAACTCAGCTCAACGAAATTACGTTCATCTCGAATTTGATATAAGTGGTACTTCCATTGTATACGAAACTGGAGATCATCTAGCTGTTTGGCCAGTAAACTCAGACCTAGAAGTGAACCGATTCCTTCGAGCATTTGGACTCTACGACAAAAGACATACTATAATTGAGATATCTAGTAAGGATACAGCAGTAAAAGCTCCTATTCCTTCACTAACCACTTACGAATCTGCTATACGCTACTATCTGGACATCGCCGCTCCAGTATCGCGCCAGTTTCTTGAAATTCTAGCCGGCCTCATCACTGACGAACATGTGCGGCAACAGATAGCAAATTTGGCTTCAGATACGGTACAGCTGTTCACACAAAATAAGTCGTTCATCGCAAGCAAAATCTTGCACAAATCTTCTTCATGGTTGCTGAAGATAGGAAATTGGATGAGATACCATTCTCGTTTCTCCTGGAATCGATATCACCAATGAAGCCACGATACTATTCAATTTCATCTTCAGCTCTGATGGACAAGAAAAGAATATCTATCACAGCTGTAGTGGAATCTACAAGCTTTTCCGACTCGCCACACTATTTCAAAGGCGTTGCAACAAATTATCTTCTAGCTCTGAAGTTCAAGAAGCAAGAGCTATTCGCATTTGCTGATCAGTTACTCTCAAACGACATTCTTCAGTCTTGTACTCATAAGTTGAATGGTCCACGAGGTAGATTTGAGCAAGCTGCAGCCTTGATTCATGTTCGACGCTCGAAATTCCGTCTTCCGTATTCTCCCTCTACACCTATCATTATGGTAGGACCAGGTACTGGAGTTGCTCCATTTCGAGGATTTATTCGAGAACGTGTAACACAGGCCCAACTGGGAAGGTCGGTTGCAAAAACTATTCTATTTTACGGTTGCAGAAAAGCCGACGGTGACTTTCCATACAAAGATAAGTGGGATGTAAGTTATTCCTAACTTCCATGCAAGTGATATTCCGCTTACTCAGTGGCTTTAGAATTACGCCAGTTCTTTGCCATCACAGACTTTCAGGCTCCACGTAACCTTCTCGAGGGAACATAGTAAAAAAGTCTACGTCTAACATTTACTCCATGAGCATGCTGTAGAACTGATAGAGCGTATATTGCATCAAGGTGCACATATTTACGTATGCGGAGATGCTACAAGGATGGCGAGAGATGTATTCAAAGCATTCTCTGATATCATCGCGGATGGTTCGGAATTGGAAGTTGGAGATGCATACTTGGAAGAAATGAAGCATACAGGACGATGGTCTGAAGATGTTTGGTGAAATATATGGGAAATTATTTGTAAATTACTAGAGACTACGTTTCAGCATGGCATAGACAGGTTTTTCGGACAGTGTACTTAAATTCGGAGTATGTAGTTTGCGCGGAATGGACCGAATTCTCAACATCCACATCTGAGGTAGGTATTGGTAGTAAAAACTCCAATTACAGCGCATTATTAACCTCCTATGCTTTTCTCGTCAAATGAGTGTTACTGTGAGCATGTCTGGTCCGATATTCATACCTCAACCATGGAAGATTCAATGTCAGCTGCTTCCATATCATTCTAGACTTCATCTGTACTTCTTTTCGGATGTCTTACCAATATCAGTAACTTTGATGTCCTTCTTCCCTTCCATGCAGTATTGCACTGAGTTGGATACAATATGCACGCAAGGAAGCCGAAGAAATGGCGGACTTTCCTTATTAGGAAGGCCCGACAAGTATCAATGGTGACCATATCAAGAAATCAAGAATAAAAGTGCGAACCATCTCGAAGTCTACATACATTTATTAATCGCAGTACAACAATCGATATCTAATTTCAGCGTGAAAGATATTCATTTCTTGAATCAATCTACGTCGAACATCGACGAGTTTTGACGAGTAGTCTTCGCTAGGTCTTCCATTTCAACAATGCTAATACCTGGTAAGTTTAGTTTACCTTCTTTTGCAATTATATGAAAGTCTCGTACTTACGGTTCCTAAAGCTTTTACTTCTGCGGCTTGCGTGGCTCTGTTTATATGGCCAATCATCTACTATTTTGCTGACCCGAAGCATTTACGCAAATATCCTGCGCCAGCTTTTGCAGGAATTTCTTCATTATGGAGAATCTATAAGAACCTTCAGTTTAAACACTATCTCGCCATACACGAAGCACATACTCAACTCGGGACACATATCCGTATTGCTCCAAATCACATCTCCATTTCAGATCCTAACGCCATGAACGACATTTATGGTCATGGTGCAAATTTCCTCAAAGATGCTTGGTATGACGGTGGAGCAGGAGAGTTCCGCAATATGGCAGATTCCAGAATCAAAGCAGAGCATCAAGCAAAGAGAAAAAAATTGGCTCATGTGTTCGCACAAAAGACTATTGCGATTTTGGAACCGGTGATTACAGATACTGTTGCTTCACTCCTCACACAAATTGATCAACATGTCGAAAAAGGCCAATCAATCAATATACGACGATATTTGAACTACTTCACTATTGATGTATTCTCACGTTTGCTCTACGGCGAAACACAAGGCTGCTTAGAGCGTGGAAATGACATCGTCGAAGCGGAAACACGAGATGGAAACATCTACAAAGTCCCGTTTATCAAATCACTCCACAATGCTACAGTAATCAATACTGCTCTGGGAATGGAAGCTCCTCTCCTTCCTCTTACTCGCCAACTCTTTTCGTGGCATCCATACAAGAAGGCAGGATCGGACTACGACAATATCATCTACCACAACACTACCAAACGATTGCGTGATGCAGATGCAGAAGACGACATTTTTTCCAAGCTCTTAATTAACAATAAGGGCGAATCAACTGATATTCCATTCGGAGAACTCTTAGTAGAATGTTCAGTCATGATGAATGCCGGTACAGACACAACAACAGCTGCTTTGACAAACACCATCTTCCTACTGAACAAGAATCCGGCCGTATTGAAACGTCTAAGAGAAGAGCTAGATGAGCATACAGGAACAAGAGATATTCCAGACTACGACATCCTGTCAAAATTACCATATCTCCGTGCCTGTATCGAAGAATCTCTGCGTGTACGACCTGCTAGCTCGATGGGTCTTCCACGCGTCGTACCTAAAGGAGGTCGAACAATAGCTGGCCAATTCATCAATGAGGATGTCACCGTTTCTGTACCAACGTACACTATCCTTCGAGATCCAGAAACTTTTGAAAATCCAGATAGTTTCATTCCAGAACGTTGGTTGACTTGTAACGAAGAGACTAAAGCCAAAATGATGAAAGTTCATCTACCATTCAGTACCGGGCCGCGAGCGTGTATTGGTAGGAATATTGCGTACTTTGAACAACTTCTAGTTGTCTCCGCACTTGTCAAGGGATTTGATTTTGAATTTCATTCGTCCGAATTTGAATTACAAACTTTGGAGAGGTTTAACTCCAACCCTGGAGAACTCATTCTGAAGTGTCGGCGAAGGAATGGGTTCTCAAATTAATGATATGTTCATGGAAGAGATATAGAATGTAAAGTTATCGACTGTAGACGTAGAAATGGTTCATTGCTCGTGGTCTGACTTTGAGAGTAGAACGTTTGGGTCTTTTAGCATCAACTTTCAAACGAAGTACGATACGGTACTCTAATCGTTTAACGGTCAGAAATAATGCTTGTATCTTTGGTCGTAACCCGTTTGAAATGACTATTCCTGTAGGTTGTTCCACAGCAGATCTCATACTTGTGACGTTGAACAACCAAATCGCGAATTGACCACCCTTTTTGGCACTCCGTAAGGTTGTTCGTGTCCATCATGAAGGGTGATGAATCCTCTAAGTTGTTGGAAATAGCTGCCAATACTTCGCTGGACGCTCACAGTATAGCTAAGGTAGTTTCCACCAAGGTAGGATATCATCTGCATTGGTCTGGGACAAGAAGCAATATATCTCGATATACGAAGTACGTACTCCAAACCAAATCCGTACACCGAGACTGTGTCTTAGCGGCGTATCGCTACGCCACAAGCTGTTCTACCTACAATTGGATGATGGATACGCCACTATTGGCACCGCAGCAGTCAACAACCATTTCATTCGTTTTGCCGAGTACGAAGGCTTTCAGCTCTGATTTCTGCAACTGGAACCTCTGATGATCGAATCCACTATTCAAGTGTGTCCTCTGATATCGTACCTCTGCTCTCTGTGTGGTCGACTTGAAACCCTTTCAAACGCATACAACCGATGAACGGAAACAACTTTGTATGGCGAAGTCGGTCATAACTGAGGCCACGCAGTTGAACACAACGCTCAAGATTGTGGAGACTTCACAAGGAGATAAATGGAACCTACAACGACGATCAGGAAGTAATCTACTTCCAGGACAGCCTCTAATCAGACTTGACGATGACCAACTCCTACCATACTTGCGTCAAGCACTGTTGGTACCAAGTCTAGACAAACTAAGCCCTCATTTATGGCTGGTAAGTTGTCAAATCTTTGATTTAATTGATTCGTAACTCTCACTAACGACTTATGTCCAGATTGCGGCCCCAGACTTTGCACATATATCTCCTCTTCATCATCAAGCTGCCAAAAGTCGAACCGTAATTGTTGCGGAAGATCCTCATCTACACCTCGTATGGTACTCTGATCGTATCTTCATTAAACCTCTCCCTCCCTACATCCTCTCCGATGCATTCTGGACGTACATTGAGAACGTAGACGAAGAAATTTGGCGAGCAGCCGCTGGCTTGGTACGCAGCTACTCTCGTCTAATTAAGTATGAGGTGGACTTTCGCAGAGCACAAAGCAAAGAACTAGGTCTGATTCCAACCGATGATGGAACAGATCCCATTACATTTGAGCGGTTTGCCAGATTTATAGTACCGTTCTCAGAACTTAAAGATGAAGATGTAGCAATCCGATTCCAATTCGGTGAACTACGCTTAAATCGCTTGAATATGATGGCACGTTTCTTTCTAGGCAAAGCAACATTCCATCATGTCAATGCGCAATGGGCCAATTATCTAGGTCGATTCCTTGCACCATTCATCACCATCTTCTTGATCCTTACCACTATCTTGAATTCAATGCAAGTCGAACTTGCAGTAATGAGCCTCCCAACCGACTCAGGAAGTTGGCTTACGTTTGCGCGTGCTTCGCGGTGGCTATCGGTCATTGTCCTACTCATTGTCGCCATTGTCATCATCGGTCTTCTCATTCTGTTATTGATAATGTTTTTCAACGACCAATACTTTTCACAGTTCTCTTTACGGGCTAAGCAGAAAGGTAGAAATCAGACATTTGGTGAAATTACGAAGCTTGGTGTTGTATAATAGCAGGGTGTTCGATATCTTAGAATGTGAAAAGGTTCAAAGACTATGATCAAATGGTAGAGAACATTCTTTATGCAGTCATAAACGAATTCCGGGTTGCTATTCCAGTTGGCGAGGACACTGGCTCTTCGTTTCTCTGATTCTGAATTCAAAAGAGAACAGACCTTCACCTTCGGACATTATTAAGGACTTAATGTGTATGAGAAGTATCGTCTACACTTAATGATCAAGCCATGGTTCTCTTTGTAGTGTATGAACGTAGAAAGTTAACCGGAGATGCACGTAAGCAACTTTCTCCGGATCCTCTACTTGCCGAACGACCCATGTAAAGTGACCTATTGAGATCATGGAATTGATGATGGCAAGAATCACCCCAAAGCTAGCAAAAGGTCTCAAGTTGCACTGGCTTACGAATTATTAACCAGGGATATGTCTGTTTCTTGCAGTAGGTCAACCTGACGGGCAAGGTTTCTACAATCCGAGACGCGAAACGTCGAACTTCAACACCAATCACCGATAGCACCCAACCGCCCTTACCAGCAGTCTTCAGTTTATGTTCGTTCCATACCAACTGTCAACGTGTCAGAGAGAAGCGCCAATACCCTGTCAGTTCGTCATTGAGAACCAAAAGACCTCTCTCACAGCTAATTGTAAGCTAACACCCCCTGCTGCCTTAATTAGCCTGCCCTCATCGTAGCACTGTGAATGAAAGACTATCCCTATGTCGCAAAGAAAAACTGTAGAGCAGACGCTTGTTTCCTATAGCCGACGTCTTCTGTTTACTTCACGTTTCCTTTAATTTCTATGTCAAGTTTCATGGTTACTATGATTCTACAGCTCTCCTTTTCTATTGTTGCACTCTCTCTTTCATCTTCGTGTCTGCAATGTGGTCAGGTACCACCGCAGAATGCATTGGTATAAAGTATTGGCACTGACATGCCTTACTACATTAATTTCTGCCGATTTGAGCGATATCCTTCAGTCTCTTGAGCATGGTCTCGAAAATCCAGGACTTGGCACGTCAAATCCGGAGAAGGGAGCAGGTGAGAATGATGGTGGCTCTACGCAGTCCATAGGAAACCCACATAACGGAACGAACTCGACATTGGCGCACACAACGCAAAAATGGAATGCCACGCACGCGACGGGAAATTTTACCTCGGATCACGGAATGACGCATGACAATTCTTCTCATGGTCATAACGATACACATGGTGGAAATTCGCCGACAGACCATGGGACTGGGAGATTGGGACACAAAACCAGACATTCGACAAGAGACCACACAGCAGTACATTCAACAAGCGATCATACAACAGTATATTCGGCAAGCGATCACACAACCGTACATGGTAATGAGACTATTACGAGCCCAAGCAACTCAGCTGGAACTGAAA
>Ga0335073_10013190_pt1 | contig 11585 bp, 7 predicted proteins | sample Lox_Sample_22_FD_207093 | JGI IMG/M metagenome (GOLD analysis project Ga0335073, IMG submission 207093) | Soil microbial communities from Loxahatchee National Wildlife Refuge, Florida, United States - Lox_Sample_2.2 | ecosystem: Environmental > Terrestrial > Soil > Wetlands | place: USA: Florida... | reverse complement strand
ACGTAACTCCTCTGAAAGCACATAGGCTCCGCGCCTTACCCTTCGGCTCTTAATTGAAGGGTTGTAACTATTTCAAATCCGATTGGTAGGTGCATCGTGCGGCTCGCCGAAGCTGCGAGCGTACAATTTCTAGGTTTGGAAAAGGGGGAACTGCCTTGGAATGTTTTCATTTATCTGCGCGGCATAGCCGCATACGGGAGTGTGTAAGGAACCCTATATCGTTTGCGTGCTGGGCGGCGCTGCTGGCGCTGCTGACCCTTACAGCGAGCGTTTCATCGGCGCAAAGTTCAGCCGCGGGGGGGCCAGCCGCCAATGTGAATCCGTTGATCGGTACGGGAGCCGGTCCGGGCGGCGGCGTCAATCTCTTTCCAGGAGCCACAACGCCTTTCGGCATGGTGCAGCTCAGTCCAGATACTGAGGACCGCGGGTACGGGTATCACTATGCAGATAGCGATATTGAGGGCTTCAGCATGACCCATATGAGCGGGCCAGGCTGCCCGAATGAAGGCGAGGTGTTTTTCACGGCGACCACTGGGCCGGTGCTGACGCAGATCCAGGACATTCAATCGCCGTATTCGCACAAGATGGAATCCGCCTCACCGGGCTATTACGAAGTGCGCCTTTTGCAATGGGCGGTTAATGCGGAACTCAGCGCCACCGACCATACCGGCATTGCGCGATTCACATTTCCAGCCGGCAAGGCTGCCAACATCGTTATTCCTCTCAGTCATACGTTGAACGAAACCGCTGCAGCCTCGATACGCCTGGTGGGCGATCGCCGCATTGAAGGCTACGTGGAAAACCACGCATTCTGCGGCAGCAAGCAGACCTACAAGGTGTATTTTGTGATGACCTTCGACCGGCCCTTTGCTTCCTACGGCACCTGGACCGGTTCAAGTTATGGCGGTCCGGCAAAGATCGCCGCTGATAGCCGTACGGCCGAACAGACAGGCCATGAAGAGTGGGTTGGCGGCTACGCAAGCTGGGCCGCTGAGCCGCAGCCGCAAACCATCACGGCGAAGATCGGGATATCCTACGTGGACACGGCCGGCGCCGAAAACAATCTGAAATCAGAAGCAGAAGGGAAAGATTTCTCCGCCATTCGCGGCGAGGCCGAGGCGGCGTGGAACAAGGCATTGAGCGTGATTGATGTTTCGGGAGGAACAGCCGTCGAGCGCAAGGTGTTCTATACCGCGCTCTATCACAGCCTTCTGATGCCGAGCATCTTTAGCGACGCCGATGGCCGCTACCTGGGATTTGACGGCCAGATCCACACCATCGCCAAGGGGCACCAGGTTTACGCGAACTATTCGGGTTGGGATATCTACCGCAGCGAAATGCCGCTGCTGGCAATGATTGAACCGCGACGCACGGAAGACATGGCGCAATCGATTGTCCTGATGTACCAGCAGGGAGGATGGATTGACCGCTGGCCCCAGATCAATGTGTATACCAACGTGATGGCGGGCAGTCCGCTGACCGTCACGATGGCGACGGCGTGGCTCGACGGGCTGCATGGGTTTGACATGAATGCCGGGTGGGAAGGAATGCGGAAAGATGCCACCGAGGCTCCGCCACCGGGTCGCCCGTATGTGGGCGAAGAGGGAATCGACTGGATCAATAAGATCCACTACGTGCCGAACGACAAGATCGAATACGGTTCGGTCTCGCAGATCCAGGAAGACGTGATTGCGTACGCATCGCTCTACCACCTGGCGGTCGCACTGGGCAAAACGAGCGACGCCAAAATGTTCTACGACCGTGCGCTCGATTATCGAAATGTGTTCAATCACGAGGACCGATTCTTCCGTCCGCGCAATGCCGACGGGACCTGGGTGCCGAACTTTGATCCCGCCCAGGACAGCCACGGATTTATCGAGGGCACAGGCTGGCATTATCAGTGGTTCGCCCCGACCGATATGGCGTGGGTGGTGAACGCGATGGGCCGTGATCTCTTCAACAAGCGCTTCACCGAATTCTTCAACTACCCGGCGCCCGGCTGGTACGCGCAGTACTACAACCCGTACAACGAGACGGATCTTGAGGCGCCATTCGAGTTCAACTTCTCAGGAGAGCCATGGGAGACGCAGCGTGTGGTTCGCCGCGTGCTCCACGAAAACTACACCGACGCACCTGACGGCATTCCCGGCAACGACGATTGCGGCGCAATGTCGTCATGGGCGGTGCTGAGCATGATGGGCATCTACAGCGTCGATCCTGCGAGCCTCGCTTACGAAATGGTCGGTCCCACCTTTTCAAAGGTCGTGGTCCATCTGCACGAACCGTACGCGGGCAAGAGCTTCTCAATCGACACCGAGGGAGCGGCGCCGAATGCGCCTTACATTCAGAGTGCGCAACTCAATGGGAAAACGCAGAGCAAGAACTGGATCTCATTCCGAGACATCTCCGCTGGCGGCACGCTGCATGTCACGGTGGGAGCAAAGCCCAATGAACAGTGGGGCGCGGCGCAGGATGATGCTCCGCCTTCGCTGAGCGATGAACAGCCGTAATTTTGGGTAAGGGCCGACTTTCGGTTGAAGGCCCCAGGTTACGGTTTCTTTGCGGTGACTGACAGGGCGGACTTCCGGATGACGCAAATCTCCGGAAGTTCGCTTGTCTTCTCTGAAATTCTGGATCTGGCCTTAATTTGGACTTTTTGCTTCCGCCATTGCCTTGTGAATGGCTTCGGTGACCAAGTCGCGTAACGCTGTCTCTTGTTCGGCTGGAACCTCACCCTGCGCAAGATCCGCGGACCCGCCGCCCCGCAATCCCAATTTGGCCAATGCTTCGCGCAGAATTCGTCCGCAGTCGAAAGGCAGGTTCGCGCTGCGCGCTACGAACACTCGCACCGGATTTGTCTCCTGGGCGGAGAAGATTACGGCTGTTGAAGGGGCGGCTGCCGCAGTTCGCGAGGCAAGCAGTTTGACGTAATCGCGATTCCGGTCTTTCCACGCGCGCACCACGAGTCGAAGCCCGTTGTCGGTTGGCGATTCCAATGCGAGCGTCGCGGCCTGGAATCCCGCAAGTTCTTCGCGCAGATTTTGACGCTCCTTCGCGCTGGCCTTCGCCTCCGTCAGCAGCCTGCCCACCATGGCTGGAAGATCAGGTGTTCCACTCGAGAGCAACGTCCCGATTTCGCCCAGGATTGCAGCGTCGGAGCGAGCAATTCGGACGGCCCGCAAACCGCATACAAACTCCACGCGCGTTCCCTGGCGTACTTTCTCCACGCGCCGCACCTGTAGCCCGCCAATCTGTCCGGTGGAACGGACGTGTGTCCCTCCGCAGGCATTCAGGTCACATTCTGCGATCTCGATCAGGCGAATCGAGCCGTCTCGTTCGGGCAACTTGCGCAGATGGCCGGATGCGAGCAAGCCTTCGGCCTCCGCGCGTGAAACGAAGCGTGCGGTCACCTGGCGGTCTTCTCCGATGATCTCGTTGGCAATCCGTTCTACGCGTTCCAGGTCCGGGTTCGCCAAGGGTCCGCAGGCCAAATCGATGGTCGAAGTGTTTTCGCCCAGATGGAACGACACCGTCGCGGCTTGAAGTTCCCGCAAGAATACGGCAGAGAGGAGATGCTGCCCGGTGTGTTGCTGCATATGATCGAAGCGCCGTTCCCAGCTGACCTGGCCATCGACATGAGTTCCCGCCGCAAGCGGTCTACGCACGAAGTGCCACAGGGACCCGTCGTCGCCCTCCTCGACTTGTTCCACGGGGATCTCAAAAACCACTCCATCGGGCGAACTCGCTCTCAGCATGCCTGTATCGAAAGGCTGACCGCCGGAGGTTGGATAAAAGACAGTGCGGTCCAGCGACACCTGCCACACGGATTCACCGTCGTCGCGCGTGAATTCGCGGACGCTGGAGACCTCTCCCTGGAACTCCTTGAGAAATGAATCGGAATAATAGAGACGTTCAGATGGAAGCAACCTAAAATCTCCCATTGGCGTCTGGGAGAGGGCCGCGGGCTCCGTCTGTCCTCGGGAGACGCCACAATTCAGTTTTAGTGTAGTTCGAGCGGGACAGATTCTGCTTCGGGAAGTCCCGGAATTCGCCGAGCCGTCCGCGGGGCATCTGCCATTGCAGCTTGATTGAGCGCGCTTACTGGCTGGTCCTGGATGTGTCACAAAAAAAGAGCCGGAGATTTCTCTCCGGCCCGTCTGTTACCCACCTATCTCCGGTTCAGTTTATTTCATTTAATGCCGTTGGGAAGGAGACGAGCTTTACCAAACGTCGCTGCAAGGTTGCTGAAGATATCGTCCAAAGCAAGAGTCGCTGAAGGATCGCACGCTCCCGGAGCCGAAGATGCAGTGGCATCTGTGTAAAAGTCGCCCGGACTGCTCGCCATGTCCTGCATCGTCGTGCAGGGAGAGATTCCCGCCTTCGGACCAGATCTATCTGTCGAGCAGCCGGAGTTTGATGCACCGTAGGCGATCGTGACCACCTCGGTGCCCTGGTTCGTCGCATAATTCGCAGCTGTGATGGCCTGCTGGCATTGATCGTCGAGAGATCCGTAGACGTTGCCTGCGTGGGTACCACCCGAAATGTGCGTGCTATTGGCGTCCCCATCGCTGAGGATGATCATCACATTTTTCGTGCCGGGATTTGCTGCCTGCGCGGCCATGAGCGAGGACTGGGCAGCATAAATTGCGCCGGCATAATAGGTCTCGTCGCCGCCCGGCGTTTGCATTCCCTGGCAACCGCCTGCGCCAGTGGCGATGGCCAGGCCCGAAGAAGTGTTCAACGCGCCACCCTGCTGGTTCGTGGAACTGTAATTATCATCGTAGCCTGTAATCTGATAGGTGCCTGCGCCGCCTGTCGGGGCAGTCCACGTTGCTCCAGGAGTCGGGACTGTATATGGAACGATGCCTGGGTTGCCTTTTCCGCACGTAGTGTCGTATGAAGCCGTATTGGCGGTCACGTTCGGAAAGGTGAACAGGCTGACGGTGTCGTATGCGGAGAGGCAGTTGCCGGCTTTACTCCCGCTTGAGCAGGGGGAAAGCCCCTTCAACAGCAGCTGCGCGCCGGCCAGCGCGCAGTGGATCCTTGTGTTGGCGCATGACGGATCGGTATCCCGGCTGCCCATCGAAGCCGTTGTATCCATCACCAGGGCAACATTCACTTGCGTCGGGGGGCCAGCCTGGAAGGTTGCGTCCGCTTCCGTTCCAAGGTTCAGTGATGTGGCGGACTTGACGCCGAATGCTGACAACGCCTGGATGAAGATGGTGGGGATTGACACAGTCTGTACGACCCGGATCACGTTCGATCCACTTGGAGCAGTCGCAGTTATTGGACCGGAGCATGCCGCGGGCACAAATGAACTGGAATCTGTGACGCAGGCCAAGGTGATCGTCGGCGTGGGAACATTGGGGAGATTGGGCGAGGCATTCGCCCCGCCGGTTGTGGAACTGAACGCATTCACCTCCGCCTGCACACTTGCTTGCGTGGCGCCCCCGAGCGTCATTGCATAGGCCCCAGCGAGGGCTGCGGCGTCTGTCGACGCCTGCAGCTGGCGATAGCAGACGTATGCGTGCCCAAGGTCCAGGGTCAACCCCGCCATGCCAAGGAACAGGACGACCATCAATGCCATCCATGGCAGAACCTGACCGTTCTCATCCTTGTATCCCCGCAACAAAAAAGACCCGCTCGTGTGGTTCATTGGACCACCTCCGTGATTTGGGTTTGAAGACTGCAGCCCGAAGAGAAATTCATGCCGTATACCGAAAGACTGCATGGGTACGTCGCCTGGATTTCAGCCGTACCACCAGAAGTCATATTCGACGCGCCGGTGCTTCCCGAACAGGTCGGTCCCGTGGACGCACCTCCATTTATCGTGAATGTGAGCGACAACGAGTTCTGGTTCAAGCCGGGAGCCGCGGCATAGATGGCATTCGCTACGGTGAGGCACGGATCGGTATCACCGCGGTCCACGGCAAGGTAATGCCCTCCGTTGCTGACCGCTTCGGCAAGTTGCAACTTCTGGTAAATGGCAATCGAAAACGAGAAGATGCCCGTCATGATCAACATGATCAAAGGCAGAGTCACGGCCATTTCAACCAGCGCTCCACCCTCTTCGCTCTTCGAATTTTGGAGGGAGAGAACCCGTCCAGAGATCGAGCGGGGGGCAGCTTGAAACAGGAATGAACCAAGGCGTGCAATCATTCTGCTTTTCCTCCTCGAGGTTCTTGCGCTGTTCCCTTGATTCGAGCCGATGCCTGATGACGCTCAGCCAACAATGCGCGTGTTATGCGTGAGCAATGCAGCCAGCACATCAGGGGGAACAAGCAATTATTGGGTAACCCGAGGACTAAATCTTACTGCATCCAGTGAAGATAACAATGGCGATTTTGTGTCGTTAAGCATTCATTCTAGTAATCCTAACGGAGTTACTGCAGGGCAATTGGAACAGGGCCCAGGTGATATTCGGAAGCTTGGGACCAATCTGGACCAGCCCTTTCATCCAACTGCATCGGCTAAGGCCCTTAAACCCCAAGCGGCAGGTCCTCAAATCAGGAAGAGGCCGCGGATTGCCGGATCGCAACGCGCAGGAGGTCCCCGCCGCCTTCCTCTTTTGAATGAAGCACTTAAAGGGATACGCAAATTGTTCACAGTGGGGGCCTGCCCAGGGAGGCATTTACCCGTGTATGATTCGTGCGCCGCGTTCCCACTGCCTGCATCTGCGCGGTACTTTTCCCGGAGGAAATTCAATGGCGACACTGGCAGAGCCTTCACTTCGTCCGGGCAAGCTCAGCGAGTCCGTGAGCTTTCGCCCGCGTTATGGCAACTACATTGGCGGCAAGTGGGTCGAGCCTGCTTCCGACCAGTATTTTGAGAACGTCACCCCCATCACCGGCAAGACTTTCTGCGAGGTGCCGCGCTCAAATGCGCAGGACATCGAACGGGCACTCGACGCTGCCCACGCTGCGCGCGTCGGTTGGGGACACACCAGCCCGACCCATCGCGCCGTGATCATGAACCGGATTGCGCAGCGCATGGAGGACAACCTCGACCTGCTTGCGCTGGCCGAGACATGGGACAATGGCAAGCCCATCCGCGAGACAACTGCGGCCGATCTGCCGCTGGCCATCGACCATTGGCGCTACTTTGCCGGCTGCATTCGCGCTCAAGAGGGAACCATCTCCGAGATTGACAATGACACTGTTGCCTATCACTTCCACGAGCCTCTCGGGGTTGTGGGTCAAATCATTCCCTGGAACTTCCCGCTGCTGATGGCGACGTGGAAACTCGCGCCTGCAATTGCAGCCGGGAATTGTGTGGTGATCAAACCTGCTGAGCAGACGCCGGCGAGCATCCTTGTCTGGGCTGAACTGGTAGGCGACCTGTTGCCGCCGGGCGTATTGAATATTGTGAACGGATTTGGGTTGGAGGCTGGGAAACCGCTGGCCTCAAGCTCGCGCGTTGCCAAGATCGCGTTCACCGGCGAAACCACAACCGGCCGGCTCATCATGCAATACGCCAGCCAAAACCTGATTCCGGTGACGCTGGAACTGGGCGGCAAATCGCCGAACATTTTCTTCGAGGACGTTTGCCGCGAAGACGATGATTATTTCGACAAAGCGATCGAAGGGTTTGTGATGTTTGCGCTCAACCAGGGCGAGGTGTGCACCTGCCCGAGCCGCGCACTCATCCAGGAAAGCATCTACGACAAGTTCATGGAGCGCGCACTGAAGCGGGTGGCGGCGATTAAGCAGTCAAATCCGCTGGAAAGCGACACCATGATTGGAGCCCAGGTTTCAAGCGAGCAGATGGAGAAGATCCTGAGCTACATCGATATTGGTCACAAGGAAGGCGCCGAACTGCTGGCGGGCGGCCATCGCGCGCAACTCGGCGGAGAGCTTGATGGCGGCTATTTTGTGCAGCCTACGGTCTTCCGCGGCCATAACCGCATGCGCATTTTCCAGGAGGAGATTTTCGGGCCTGTTGTTTCCGTCACCACGTTCAAGACGGAATCGGACGCTCTGGAAATCGCCAACGATACGCTTTACGGACTTGGCGCCGGGTTGTGGAGCCGCGACGCAAATCGCTGCTACCATCTGGGGCGCGGAATCCAGGCCGGGCGTGTCTGGGTGAACTGCTACCATGCCTATCCTGCTCATGCCGCATTTGGTGGATACAAGCAATCGGGCATTGGTCGCGAGACTCACAGCATGATGCTCGATCACTATCAACAGACCAAGAACCTGCTTGTCAGCTACAGCCCGAAGAAGCTGGGCTTCTTCTAAACTGGGGGGGCGGAGTTATGCCGGAGTTACCCAAACAGGTCCTGGCGACCGACCTGGCAATCCATCTCACCAGGGTCCTGCGCGAGAAGCATGGGCCATTGATGTTTCACCAATCGGGGGGCTGCTGCGACGGCAGCTCCCCGATGTGCTATCCGCGCGGAGAAATGATGATCGGAGACTCGGACGTGCAACTGGGCGAAGTGGACGGCGAGCCCTTTTATATGAGTCGAAGCCAGTTCGAATATTGGAAGCACACACAACTCATTCTCGATGTAGTGCCGGGGCGCGGCGGCATGTTTTCGCTGGATGGGCCCGAGGGTCTCCGTTTTCTGATTCGTTCGCGCGTGTTCGATGATGTGGAGATCGACGAGTTGCGAGCCGCAGGGCGTATCTAGAAACAGATAAGTTTGCTGCCGATGATTTCCGCCACTACTCTGGCACACCGTCGTTAATTTGGGCGCAGTCCATACGCAGGGTTCCGTGGTCGTTAAATACCAGGCCATTGAAGCGAAAGACGGTGCCCACGCTTACAGGCGATGAATTCAGCTCCTGCGTATTACTGTCGACATAGATTACGACAGTGTCGGGGCTCGCGAGGGTCGCGGCCTGAGCCGGCTGCAAGGCGAGGTTCGGAAACAAATCGTACGGCGCGAGAGCCACCGTATAGGTCGTGAAGTCTCCATCGCTCGAGACTGAGCTGACCGTTCCGTTGATTGTTTGAGGCATCAGCGTGACGGTGGAAACGGGGAGCGATCCGCCCGGAAAGCTGGACACATGAGACGTGACGGCGAGATTCTGTCCGGCAACCATGTCAGCCGAATCGAAGACGGGGGTGAAAGGAAGATTTTGGAGGTTGGTCAATGCACCCGAAAGCGCAAACTTGGCGTTCGCAGAATTGATGGAGTAAGCGCCGAGATAGTAGGAGGACTTATCCAGGTATCCCTGCTGTTCCTGCCCGATGAGGAAGAACGCGGGCGGAGAAGCGACGACGGAGTTGACCGGGCCGCTGAAGATGTTCAAGTTGGAGGTGTTCGTGTCGTAGACGGCAACTCGCGTGGCCAGCAAAGAGCCATCGGGCTGAATGGCCACATCCAGATTCACCGGCATGCCCGCCGTAAGTTTCGAAAAACCGCTAATGCCCTGGAAGACGGTGTTGGTGCTGGTGTTGATTTGCCAGGTCGGCCCAAAAAGGTTGGTTCCATCGGCACCGGCCACGCTGAGCGTATTTCCATTCTGATCGACCGAACTGATCAAACCGTGCAAGCCTGTCGCCATGCCGTTTGTGCTATTCGTCGGATGGGCAGCAATTGAGACGGGGGTGATTGCAAAAGAAGGAGTAATGGAAAACGTGGTGGACGAGTTGTTTTGGCATCCTGAGTAACTCATCGATTGCGACACCATCAGGTTGAGCGAAAGCGCCATGGCTGTTCCCGTGACCGTGATCGGCTGGGGCAACTGCACACTGATGCTCGAAGACGGCACCTGGCCATCCTCGAAAGTATTGTTCTGCAGTCCAACGCCCGACTCGAAACCGGTACAGGTAAACCAGGCGCTGCCCAGGGTGATGGTGGCTGAGGTGTAATCGTCCTGCGGAATTGGAATCGTCGCAAGCGGTTCCGCAATCCCGTTGAGGTGCATGAACTCGACGGTGATTGGCGAGGAGAGTAGGGGAACCGTCTTGCCTGACTTGCTCACCAATTGAATTCCTGTGAATTCGACATCAAATTGGGCAAGCTGGTCGTTGGCAGTGCTGGTTCCAAGAACCACTACGGCGGTTTCTCCGCTCATGGTCGAACTCGGTGACGGGCTTGACCCTGTGACGGTGCTTCCGCCGCCGCAACCGGTGAGAACCAGTGCGCCGGCAAGCGAAAGCAGGCACGCCGGAAACCAACGACACGAAGGAACCGGGGCAAACAACGCAGAAGAGTTCATTCACTCTCAATTCAGCCCGCTGGGACGAGCTTTAAGGCCTGGGAAAAGGAAAAATCGAGTTCAACTAATGAAGCGTATTATGCATCCAGTTTCCGCAAATCTGGAATCACACTTTTGTTTGCTGGCTGTTGATTCCGTCACACTATAGGATGCGAAAGTCGAAACTCGGGTAACCTCGGTTTGGTGCGTTTGGTAACTTTTGCCGATCTGGCGCCGTCGGAGTTGAAGAAATGAAAGAAGCTGTCATCGTTTCAGCGGTGCGCACGCCAATTGGGAAGTTTCAGGGCTCCCTGCAGCCGTTTTCTGCTCCGCAACTCGGGGCAGTGGTGGTGGGCGAAGCCATTCGCCGCGCCGGGATCGAGCCATCCCAGGTGGACGAATGCATCATGGGCTGCGTGATTCAGGCTGGACTTGGCCAAAATCCGGCACGCCAGGCGTCGCTTTATGGTGGAATGCTGCCGGAATCGGCGGCCCTGACCGTAAACCAGGTTTGCGGGTCGGGACTGCGGGCCGTGGCCCTGGCGGCGCAGGCGATCCAGACCGGCGATGCGGGATTTATGGTTGCCGGTGGAATGGAGTCGATGAGCAATGCACCCTATCTGTTGCAACATGCCCGGTCAGGGTATCGGATGGGAAATGGATCGCTCGTTGATTCCATGATTCAGGACGGATTGTGGGAAGCGTACCGTGGCTATCACATGGGTTTCGCGGCCGAGATGATCGCGGAGAAGTACGGCATTCGCCGCGAGGAACAGGACGCTTTTGCAGCCGAGTCGCACCGGCGGGCAGCGGTGGCCACGGCCAACGGCTGGTTCCGGGATGGGATTGTGCCGGTGGAGATTCCGCCGGCGAAGAAAGGGGAGGCGCCCAGAATATTCGATAAAGATGAAGCGATCCGCCCTGGGACGACGGTCGAAGCTCTGGCGCGGCTCAAACCGGCGTTCAAGGAAGGCGGTACTGTGACGGCGGGAAACGCCCCCGGAGTGAGCGATGGAGCGGCAGCCGTCGTCGTGACAAGCGCGGAGGCGGCCAGGGAACGCGGACTCACGCCGATGGCGGTGATCCGGGCACAGGCAACGGCTGGCCGGGAACCTGAGTGGTTTGGACTGGCACCAATCGATGCCGTCCGCAAGGTGGCGCGAAAAGCCGGATGGAGCCTTGACCGCGTGGATCTCTTTGAATTGAATGAAGCATTCAGCGTGCAGGCGATGGCCGTGAACCGGGAACTCGGCCTGGAGATGGACCGGGTCAATGTCTATGGAGGCGCAGTTGCGCTGGGGCATCCTATCGGGGCAAGCGGAGCGGCAGTGCTGGTGAAGCTGCTCTATGCGATGGTGCAGTTGGGAAAATCGCGCGGAATTGCGGCACTGTGCCTGGGCGGCGGAAATGCGGTGGGGCTGGCGGTCGAGCGGC
>Ga0335073_10013189_pt1 | contig 11585 bp, 7 predicted proteins | sample Lox_Sample_22_FD_207093 | JGI IMG/M metagenome (GOLD analysis project Ga0335073, IMG submission 207093) | Soil microbial communities from Loxahatchee National Wildlife Refuge, Florida, United States - Lox_Sample_2.2 | ecosystem: Environmental > Terrestrial > Soil > Wetlands | place: USA: Florida... | reverse complement strand
ATGCTCAGGGAAAGGATCTCGCCGCTGCGTCGCAGGTCGATGCCGGTCAGGCTGCACTGGAGGCGGCGCAAAGCCAGTTGGCTGCCGCAAAAGCGAAGTTAGTCCGTGACCAGAGTCTCTTTGACTATTCCAGGATCACGGCTCCATTTTCGGGAATCGTGACCGAGCGCTACGCGAACCTCGGAACCCTGATGCAGGCGGGCACTGGATCGAGCACACAGGCCATGCCTCTGGTGAGGCTCTCAGAAGACGATTTGTTCCGGCTCGTGATTCCAGTTCCCGAAGCTTACGTTCGGTTCATCAAGATCGGCGATCCCGTCAATGTTCGCGTCCCATCGTTGAGTCGCACATTCGTCGGCAAGGTGGCGCGGTTTTCGGTGGACGTGCGGGCCGATACCCGCACTATGCACACCGAAGTTGATGTAAGGAATCCCGAAAGAGTTTTGCTGCCGGGCCTCTACGCCGAGGCCAAACTCGAATTCGATCAGCGGGAAAACATTCCTGCCGTGCCGGTGCAGGCCATCAGTCACCGGGAGGGGAAGACCAGCGTATTTGTGGTTGATCCGGAGGGAAGGCTCGAAATTCGGCCGGTCGAAATTGGGGTGCAAACGGCCAGTGATGCCGAAATCGCTTCCGGTCTGAGCGAAGGAGAGCAGGTTGTGGTCAGCGATCGCAGCGGGTTGAAAGCCGGTGAGAAGGTTCATGCCCAAATCGTAGCGGTGCCCGAATACAAAGAGGATTCTCAACAATAGGGTTCTGATGCCGAGCAGAGTGCCGGCGAAGAATTTGAGAGAGCTATGCCTGGATTTTCGATTCGTAATCCGTATTTCATAGTGGTTGTCTGCCTGGTGCTGCTCGTCATCGGCGTGACCAGCGTGCTGCGCATGCCGGTCGACTTGTTTCCACCGATCAACCTGCCGGAGGTGGTTGTTGCCACCTTCTATTCCGGCATGCCACCTGAAGATATTGAGACCGATATCACGGACCCGCTGGAGCGTTTCTTCACGCTAGCTGCTGGCGTCGATCACATGGAATCGAGATCGATGCTGGGCGTGAGCATGATCAAAGTCTATTTTCAGCCGGGCACGAGTGCCGATGCCGACGTAACTGAATTGTCGAATCTTGCTCTTGCCGATCTGAAGCGGTTGCCGCCTGGAACCTTGCCACCAGTTGTGCTGAAGTTCGATGCCTCCAGCTTGCCGGTCGCGCTGGTTACCGTGAAAGGCGAGGGTCTGAATGAGACGCAACTTCACGATTACGCGCAGTTTCAAATCCGCAACCAGATCGCGGTGGTCCCCGGCGCTGAAATCCCCGGCGTCTTTGGGGGAATCTATCGCCAGATCATGGTCTACGTGGATCCCTACAAATTGGCTTCGCGCCAACTGAGTCCGATGGATGTCGTCCGGGCAGTAAACCAGTCCAACCTGATTCTGCCTGCCGGCGACGTAAAGATGGGCCCGTACGACTATTTCGTCTACTCCAACAGTCTGGTCGACAACATGAACCAACTCGACGATGTCCCACTCAAAGTCGATGGGCATTCGTGGGTCACGGTAAATGATGTCGGCAAAGCCGAAGACGCACATGGCATTCAAACCAACATCGTTCGCATTGACGGCCAGCGCTCGGTTTACATCCCGATCATGAAGCAAGGCGGCGATACGAATACGATCGCCGTGGTTAACGGTGTGCGCGACCTCATCAAGCATCTCTATGACATCCCGAAACAAATGAAGACCAGCATCGTTTTCGATCAGTCCGTATATGTGAAGGAAGCCATCCATACGGTGCTGCACGAAGGCATTTTGGGGTTGATCCTGACCAGCTTGATGATTCTCCTTTTCCTGGGGAGCTTTCGTGCCACTTCAGCCGTCTTGCTTTCGATTCCAATCTCAGCACTGGCCGCCTTCGTAGTTCTCGCCTTAATGGGTGGAACTGTCAACACGATGATTCTGGGCGGCATGGCGCTGGCGTTTTCGCGCGTCATCGATAATTCGGTGATTTCTCTGGAGAACATCTATCGTCATCTGGAAATGGGCGCTGCTCCGATGATTGCCGCAGAGGTCGGGGGCTCGGAAGTGAATCTCGCCGTCCTTGCCGCGACGCTGGTCGATGTTGTGGATTTCTTCCCGGTCATCTTTCTTTACGGAGTGGCGAAATTCCTCTTTTCCGCGCTGGCTCTCGCTTTTTGCCTTTCGCTGCTGGCCTCGTATGTCGTGGCCATGACCGTCATTCCGCTTTTTACTTCTCGATTTCTCAAGGCGGTTCCGCATGCGGCAGAACATCAGCATGAAGAGTACGAAGTTGAACCAACGAAGGCGACTCGCAAGAGCTGGCTCGATCGTTTTAACGCCGCATTTAACCGGAGGTTCAACCATGTCCTTGACTATTACGAACACTGGGTGCGCCGCGCTGTGCAACGGCCCGCTCTCACGGTCCTCATCCTGATGGGAGTGTTCGTTGCGAGTCTCAGTATTTACCTGGTCACAGGCCTCGCTTTCTTTCCGAAAACCGATGCGGGACAGTTTACGATCAACTTGAAAGTTCCTACCGGAACTCGCATTGAGGTCAGTGATGACTACGTCGCCAAAGTCGAAGATCTGATCCGGCACGAAGTTGCGCCCAACGATTTGAAGAGAATCGTCTCCAATATTGGAGTGGTTCCCGATTTCTCCGCGCTCTACACCGCGAACGCCGGCCCGTATACGGCAACTGTGCAAGTGCAGTTAACCGACGACCATAGCCTGAGCAGCTTTGAATATATGGATCGTGTGCAGAAGGCGATCGAGCAGCAGTATCCCGACATCCGCACATTCTTCTCCAGTGGATCAATGGTTGACGCCATTCTTAATACCGGTAAAGCAGCTCCCATTGATGTGCAGGTGAGCAGTCCCAACCTGCAGGAAATCTATGGCATCGCTCAAAATCTGGCGGCACAGATTCGGCAGTTGCATGGGGTGGGACAGGTTTACATTCCGCAGGATATGGACTATCCCGCGCTACGTCTGGACGTGGATCGCGTGCATGCAGGTGAGTTGGGCCTTTCTCAGAAAGATGTCGTCGATAACGTCATCACCGCCCTCAACTCGAACTACATGATCGCGCCGAACTATTGGGTCGATCGCAAGAGCGGCAACGACTATTACCTCACTGTGCAGTATTTTGAGCACGGTCAGCCTGCCATCCACAATATGTCTGATCTCGGGCAGATTCCGCTGCGCGATGCCGCGAATCGAGTAGGAATGAATTGCGGACCTTCAGGCGCACTGCCGCCGATCGGGGGCGGTTCTCCTGTGTGGACGTGCGGACAAGGCGCTCCGACGACGGTTCTCAGCAATGTCGTTAACGTCAAGAGCGTTCAGACTCCCACCGAAGTGGATCACTACCAGATTCAGCGCGTGGTCGATGTCTTCGTTACGCCGTCGGGAGAAGACTTGGGAAAAGTGACCGGCAGAATTCGCGCCATTCTTGCAAGACTAAATGTACCCAGCAACGTTCGCGTGAATCTGCGGGGCATGGTCGAAGGCATGGAGGCCTCGTTTAAGAGCTTTGCGCTAGGATTTCTGATTTCTTTCCTCTTGTTATTCCTGATCTTGACGGCGCAATTCAAATCATTCGTCGATCCACTGCTGATCATGCTTGCGATTCCGATGGGATTCGTGGGCGTGCTGATCATTCTTCCACTCACGCACAGCACATTGAATGTCATGTCTCTGATGGGCGTGCTAATGCTGATCGGAATCGCCGACTCGAACAGCATCCTGATTGTGGACTTCGCGCACAATCTGGAAAAAGAGGGACTGTCGCCGATGGATGCGGTTATTACGGCGTGCCGTGTGCGTCTGCGTCCCATTCTGATGACTTCGCTGGCCACCATCATCGGAATGATTCCTATGGCGATGAAACTCGGAACCGGCGCCGAACAATATGCGCCGATGGCACGGGCCATCATTGGCGGATTGACATCTTCGGTGTTGCTTACGATCTTCATCGTGCCGGCCGCATACCTGCTGGTTTATGGAAAAGGCAAAAAAGGGCCCGCACCAGCGCCTGCTGTGCAAGCGGAGATAGCTTAGTGAAAGTCACAGCCATGTCTCATTTCTTTCCAGTGCTTCTGATCTGTGGGCTCGCGAGCCTGAGCGCGGGACAGAGCTCGGCAGCGGCATCCGGCAAAGATTTACCGGCCGCGCCGCAACCACAAGCAAGCCAAATGCGAAATAGCGTTGCTCCCACGACTCCGGTTTCTTTGTCGGCGGCATTGCAGATCTCGGGCAATCAAACCACATCGGCCGTGGGGACGCAGACTGCGTCCACTAATGCAGCTCCGGGCACACCGATGCGCCTGACTCGCGTTCAGGCCGAACAGCTGGCCATCAAGAACAATCCGCGCATCAGCGTTGGACGACTGCTCGCTCTGGCGCAGCATCAGGTCTACCGCGAAACCAGGTCTGGCGAACTGCCCAACTTCAATGGGCAGATTACTGCGGCCGATGCCAACGAGGGCAGCCGCATTGGCGCCGGAGCTCTTACTGCATCTCGATTGTTTGAGCATGCGGGCGGAGGTGTGACGCTGAGCCAGTTGCTCACAGATTTCGGCCGGACGATCAATCTTGTCTCCTCGTCGAAGCTGCAGGAGAAAGCGCAGAACGCCAGCGCGCTAGCCACCGAGGAAGATATTGTCCTTGCTACTGATCAAGCTTTTTACAATGCGCTGCAGGCTCAGGCCCTGCTCAAAGTCGCTCAGCAGACCGTGAACACACGCGGGTCGGTGGAACGTCAGGTAGACGAACTCGAGAAAAGCAAGTTGAAGTCAGAACTCGATCTGACTTTCGCGCAGGTGAATCTGTCGCAGGCGCAACTGCTCCAACTGGATGCGGAAAACAACGTCAATTCGACAATCGCGGTTCTGACCGCTGTTCTGGGTTTCGATAAAACGATTACCTTCGACCTGATCGAAGACAACAGCCAGGCGCTGCCTCCGCCGCCGCAGGATGTTGACGTGCTCATCAACACAGCAGTGCAACAGCGTCCGGATCTGCAAGCATTGACCTTCGGACAACAGGCTGCGGAGAAATTCCGCCGCGCCCAGCGGGATCAGCTTTTCCCAACGATCAGCGCTCTTGGTATGGTGGGCGGAGTTCCGGTTCGGCCCGACTGCTTTGGCGGTTGTTATCCGACCTATTTCATTTCCAGCTGGTATGGCGCGGTTGGAGTAAATATGAACATCCCGATCTTCAACGGATTTCTGTTTGCAGCGGAGGCTTCAGAGGCAAAATACCGCGCTCAAGCTGCGGCCCAGAACACCCGCGATTTGCGGGATCGAGTCGTAAGCGATGTCCGCACGGCCTGGCTCACAACCAATACCGCATTTCAGCGTGTAGGAGTCGCCGAGCAAATGGAAAAACAGGCGAACCTCAGCCTCACGCTGGCGCAGCAACGATATCAGTTAGGACTGGGTTCGATCGTGGAACTCAGTCAGGCGCAACTGCAGCAGACCGATGCCGCCATCGGATACGTGAACGCGCAATATCAGTACCGTCTCTCGCTCTCTACGCTCAACTTCGAAATTGGGCAACAGCCGTGATGAATGGAGAGTAATCTGGCTCTGAGTTCTCAGCATTGCCGCCAAGACTCCTCAATGGGCTGCTTCAGACGGGACGTGCACGGAATGTATGTTCAGAAAATAGACTTTGTTCGTAGGATCGTAAAGAAGCTGCCAATACAGCGTGTGGTGGGTTGCGTCGATAGTCTGCGCCAGGATTTCACGAGCCGGAACCTTGTCACCGCCAATCTTCGCATCGGTCTTGCCTAATAAGCTTCTCGGCGAAACGGCAAGATCGACTTCTACATGGCTCTGCTTGGTGACCTCCTGGCAAAGTGAGTCCAGCATCTGGTTTAGGCTCCGATCATCAGCCTTAATCGTTACCGGCGTATCAAGAGGTGGAGACTGCTTGCTCATCGCCCCTTTCTCATCATGTGCCGCCACTCCAACCACGTCGAAACGGTTCTCTGGTCCGCGCCGCAATTCAAACTGCCCCGGATTCTTGCTGTGATTGTAGCCGTCGACGATCAGTTGCAGCGTCTTTCCTTCATCGGGCTTGACAGCCGGGAAGTCCACAGTAAAAGTGCCACCGCTGGGATAGCGAAGATTAGAACTACCCGGTGCGTTGACCACGTCCTGCGGTGCCGTATATTGCGGATCCTCGTAGTTCACAACCCATCCGTATTTATGCTGCAGTGCCTCGAGTACTTGCTCCAAAGGACGCGGACTGTTGGCGACGACGTGGACCGTGTCCTTTGTCTCCGAAATAGTTGCGTCTTTCTGGTACGGTCCCGAATCCTTTGAACTTTGCGCCAGTGAAGGCACAGCCAGTAAAAGCATCAAGCCAATCGTCTGTCGTAAAAGATTCATGAGGTTTGCACTCGCACCGACACTAGTCTGAAGCGCAGCCATGGCGCTTCTCGGCTCATTCTAGCATTCGAGTTTGTATCGCCCGTCTGTGCCAAAACCAGCATAATTGCTGTCAGGAGTTCCGTAGTAGCCAACTCGACTAATTCGTTTGGGCTTTTGCAAATCCCCTGCCCGACGGAGTAAAGTCAGTCGAACTTGCGCAGTGTTTCGGCAGAAAGCAACCCCCAAATGGATGATCTCGAGCGCGCGCGACTTACGACGGCCGAAGAACAGTGGATCGCTAAGTATCGAGATGCGATCTCTCAGATCAATACGCCGCCGCCACGCGGAGGAAAAATTCGGACTGCCTTCGATGAGCTGTGGCGAATGTTGCGATCGGTCCTGTGGCAAACGGAAAATCCACATACGTCAACTGGGGAAAGAGGTTCACTTTCCAGCGGTGCTGATAACGATCACGGCAAAATTCAGCCGTTCTCTGTGCCTCTTCACTCGTCCACCCGCGCTCCCAAGGCGGTTGACCGCCACGCCAAGACGGGCTAACCGAATAGGACTAGCACAAATGGACTAATTCTTGCATACGAATTAGCCGATTTGGTGCATTTTCCGGTTGACAGGCTAGTCTTCTGTGGCAGAATAGGTGCGGTCAAAATTACTTCCTCCCCCGGGAAGATTTTGAGTTTTTTCACCCCCCAGGAAAGAACTTCTGCTGCGATAAGTACGACTCATTCTTATTTGCTCCATGGCGGAAACGCTGCTGACATATAAGTGTGGCCGTCTGCCGCTCTGGCGCAAGGGACCCCCAAAAATGGCCTTGCAAGGCCAGCCAATTTCGTCTGAGGCGAACCCAGTCTATGGGAAAAGCTTGAAAAGGGGAACCAAGTGCAAACTGCTGCGACTCGACCAGGTCTGATTGTGGTAGATACATCAATGGGGGTGGTCGCCTACAACGGCGAAGCGGTTCAGATCCTCTCCTATCCGGACCAACCCGAAAGGATTCGCCACCTTGATAGCTGGCTGAACACGAAGATCCGTGCCGATCTGCTCGGACGGCAATCCCCGCCGCGCTTTGTAGACGCTTTTCGATCGGCTCGACGGATGTACGTCTGCCGCTCGTTTCCTCTCGAGGTGAAAACTCATGCCGGCAACGGAAGCGCTCTGCCGACGGGTCTGCACGTCGTCATGCTCGAAAGGCGAAGCAACGAAGCTGTGAAAATCAGCGAAATCTCCGAGCGGTTCGGCTTAACCGCCCGTGAACAGGAGACGGTTCAATACCTTCTTGAGGGGCTCACCAGCAAGGAAATCGCGCAGCGCATGAAGATTAGTCCAAACACGGTAAAGGCCTTCCTGCGGCTGGTCATGGTCAAAATGAATGTATCCACGCGTTCCGGCATCATCGGACGAATTGTCGGGCCGCGGTCATGAACCAGGCATCAGTCAAGCCGTTTCAAGGGTTTAGTTTTATCGGGTTAGTACATCTGGAGTCTTGCTGATTTGTGGTTTAAGGATAGAGTTATCGTCGCGCCATTGAAGCCAGGCACCTCCCTCCCCTGCTTGGCGGCGTAACTCTGCAAGGAGGACACTAAATGCGTCGAACCACAATGCTAGTAGTGTGTACATTGGCGTTGGCCCTCTGTGCCGGTTCTGCGTGGGCGGCAACCACTGCCCCACCGGCTGATACCCTGAAGGTCGACTATTTTGCCAATGCAAACACTGCGGGAGCGCCGGATGGAACGGTGCGCATCGACAACCCGGGCACCGCTGCCGGAAACGTTTGCGCCTCGGTTTTCGTGTTTGATCCTTATCAGGAACTGTCCGAATGCTGCAGCTGCCTGGTCACCCCAGACGGTCTGCGTACGCTTTCGGTCAACACGGACCTCACCAGCAACCCGCTGACCGGCGTAGCTCTCAATACCGGAGTCATCAAGATCGTATCGACTATTCCGGTCGCTGGGGCTTGCCCACTACCCACCGTAGTTAACTCTGAGCCTGCTATCCGCGCTTGGGTAACTCACATTCAGAACTCGACCTACGCTGTCACTGAGACCAACGCATCTGATGCGACCCTCAGCACCGGCGAAGTGACGCGTCTGCAACGTGAATGCACCTCGGTTTCCATCGTTGGCAGCGGCAAGGGCGTTTGCACCTGCGGGTCGGGAGACTAAGGGAGGATGATAATGAAAAAACTGATGATGGTTGTAATTTGCATTCTCGCTTTGGCCCTCTGCACCGCGAGCGCTTTTGCTCAGGCGGATACGCTGAAGGTCGATTATTTCGCTAACGCTAACACCGCGGGCGCTCCGGATGGAACGTTCCGCATTGACAACCCGGGCACGTATGCGAACGGCAACATCTGCGCCAGCGTGTTCGTGTTCGATCCGTATCAGGAACTCAGCGAGTGCTGCAGCTGCCTGGTTACCCCAGATGGTCTCCGGACCCTCTCGGTTGACACAGACCTGACCAGCAATCCGCTGACCGGCGTTGCCCTGACCACCGGCGTGATCAAGGTCGTTTCGACCATTCCGGTTGCGGGGGCTTGCCCACTGCCCACAGCGGTTCATCCTGCAGCGGCTATCCGCTCTTGGGGAACCCACATTCAGAACAGCAACTTCGCCGAGACTGAGACTCCGTCGCAGGACGCGACCCTCAGCAGCGGTGAGATTACGCGCCTCGCGCGCGATTGCACGGCTGTTTCGATTGTTGGCAGCGGCAAGGGTGTCTGCACCTGCGGTTCTGGCGACTAGTTTTTCGCTGGTTCCGAAGTGGCAGTGAATCGGTATTGCCAGGCTCGCCAGACAACCTGAAACAACTCGTTGTCTGGCGGCGCCTGAGCAGTAAAGCTCAGTGGATTTCAGATGTAACATCACCGCTGTTTTTTCAATCTTGAGATGGGGGATCTCATGTCTGTTTCACAGAAACTTGTAAGGCTCGGACTCGGCGCCGCGCTCATGTTGACTGGCGTCGGGACCGTGTTAGCCCAGGGCGACTCAACTGTCGTCGCCGAAGTCGGCGGCCAGAAGATCACAATGGGAGAATTGGAACAGGAAGAATCGGCCAAGCTTCTGACTGCGCACTATCAGTATTATCAAGCCCAGAGCAAAGCGCTTGACGATCTCATTGCTAAAACTCTCTTAGAGCAGAAGGCCAAGAGCGAAGGTCTCACCCTGGATCAACTCATGGATCGCGACATTAAATCGAAGGTCCAGGATCCCACGGAAGATCAGATGAAGGTCTACTATGAGGGTCTGGAGACCGATCAACCTTACGACCAGGTGCGGCAGAAAATTCTGGATAAGATCCGCGAGTTACGCACCAAGAAAATTACCGCCGAATACGTCAAGGCTCTCCGTGACAAGACCACCATCAACGTTGAGCTTGCCCCCCCGCAAGCCAAGGTCGAAGTTGCGAATTCTTTGACGTACGGCCCAAAGACCGCGAAGGTCACGCTGGTGGAATTTGCCGATTATGAGTGCCCGTATTGCCAGAAAGTCGCGCCGGATATGAAGAAGCTGATGGCCGACCTTGGCGATAAGGTGACATTCGAATACCGCGATTTCCCGCTGCCCATGCACGCGAGAGCGGAGAAGGCCGCAGAAGCCGCCCGCTGTGCCAATAAGCAGAATAAGTTCTGGGACTTCCATGACGAGATCTTCCACAGTAAGGAATTGGACGTCGATCAATTGAAAGCCCAAGCACGAGCTCTGAAACTGGATACTGCCGAATTCGACAAGTGTCTGGACACGGGCGAAGAAGCAGCAGCCGTTGAGAAAGATAAGAAGGAAGGTATCCGCCTCGGTATTTCTGGAACACCGAGCTTCTTCATCAACGGGCATTATTTAAGTGGCGCGCTGGACTACGCCGCGCTGCGTCAAGTTGTCGAGCAGCAGCTAAGTGCTCCCACGCAGCAGGTAGCCAGCAGCGGAGGAAAATAGGCCCACACCCTCCCCCCTTTTTTGTAAGCGGGCCTCTCCCGGAGCTCAGAGAATTCTGTGATTTGCAACTCTGGGTTTCCGGGATCTTCCTCACCTGACAGTGCGAATGGGACAAAAAGTTAGTCCTCTTTGTCTAACCCGGACTAATCCAAATGGGTGATTGTAGGGTTAGGTACTCTGGGTTAATTTTACGCTCGCACTGGTATTGCAACCTTCCTCCCCCGTTCCCGGTGTGAACTCCCCCTTTTAGTCTTCTCCCCTACTGCTCCACAGATCAGTGTTCTTGCGGGATGACTGCGTCCCAGGCGCTCTCCCGCATCCGGCGTACGTGTCGAGAATAAATGCGACATGAGGAAGAGTAACCTCGCACGACCCATGCGCGGTTAGACGCCGGAAGACCATGAAAGAGGAGGATTCATGTCGAGGCGTACGCTGTTCGTCGCACTTTCCCTTTGTTTATTCACCTGCGTGGCTTTTGCCCAGGTTGGACAATTTCTCGAGGCACCCCAATTTACTGCCGGGACCAATCCCCAAGGCGTGGCCGTCGGCGACTTTAACAATGATGGCAACCCCGACTTTGTCGTGGCCAACGAGGGCAGCAACAATGTGAGTGTACTGCTCGGTAATGGTGATGGAACGTTTCAGGCCGCGAAGAACTACGCCACTGGAAGTACTCCTCAGAGCATTGTCGTAGGCGACTTCAACGGCGACGGTAAGCTCGATATCGCGGTTACAAATTCGGGAAGCAATACTATCAGCGTCCTGCTCGGTAACGGGAACGGGACGTTTGCGGCAGCAGTGAATTACGCAACTGGGGTTCAGCCTCAGGGTATTGCGGCCGGGGCTTTTACTAGCAGCGGCAATCTCGACCTGATTGTGACCAACGCTCACGACGGCACCATGGGTGTATTCATCAACAACGGCAACGGCACCTTCAAGAGCCAGGTCACCTATAACACCGGATTCAATCCATACTCAGTGGCAGTCGGGGACCTCAACGGTGACGGCATTCTCGATATTGCAGTGGCCAATGCGAACAACAATGACGTCATCAGCGTCTTTCTCGGCAATGGCAGCGGCGGCGTCGGCAATGGAACCTTCGGGAACCAGCTGCAGTACCCGACAGGGAACACGCCCGTTTCCATCGCGGTGGGCGACGTCAACAATGACGGAAAGCCGGATATCGTGGTTGCGGATGAGGGTGGCAACACGGTCAGCGTAATGCTGAACAGCGGTTCAGGATC
>Ga0335073_10013187_pt1 | contig 11587 bp, 16 predicted proteins | sample Lox_Sample_22_FD_207093 | JGI IMG/M metagenome (GOLD analysis project Ga0335073, IMG submission 207093) | Soil microbial communities from Loxahatchee National Wildlife Refuge, Florida, United States - Lox_Sample_2.2 | ecosystem: Environmental > Terrestrial > Soil > Wetlands | place: USA... | reverse complement strand
AGGAAATAATAGGGATAACCGCGAACGGAAGCGCCATTCAACCGACTTGATTGCAGTGCCCACCCAAATCGAATTTTGGGTGGGCATTTGCGTCTGCCAAGTTTCGGCAGCAGCGCCGGGCTGCCACAGTTCCAATCGTTTTTAGCTAAGCGGGCAGACTCCCATTGGCGAGTACGAGATCCACGACCTCGTTGACGCGGCGAGCCGCCCAGTCGGCGAACGACTCCTGGGGCGGGCGCACAAGCGCGGGCTTTGGCCGGGCCACCCTGTTCTGGACTTTGGGATTAACGATAGCGTTATCAATGTTGGCGTAATTCGCGCAGCTCATAACAATCCTCCCGATCGAGTTCTTGCTTGCGGCCGCGGTCTGCTCGGCCGCCCCCTCGATCACTTCCGATAGTAGGGCTGACCCATGCATGAATCAAATGACTTGTTTTTATACAATCGATGAATATGAGTTATGGATCGCAGGCCACTACCAGGCTGGAGAGGAGCGCGGGGACGAAGCCGACGCGGGAGACGGACACACCGTCCGGGCGAGCCGCAATTCACGTGGCGCCCGCCTGCGGTGCCAGGTTCATTTTTTGTGCGGCTGCTTTTCGGGCTGCGTGACAGTTCGGCTGTGCCCCGCGTTTTTCTCCGTCATTTTGGGTGTGCTGGGAATCGCCGGGCTGGTGGTTTCACGCTGGTTCATATTTCCATTGCTGCCCGAACCAGCCATGTTCGAGGTGACGGGGATCAATCCATTGGGCATGTTTTCGCTGCCCGGTTCGGCTGGGCTGGGCTGCCCGGTTTCGGTTCCCGTGGTGTTGGTCATCTCCTGATTCTGCCGAGGATTGACACTCAGGTAATTGACCGTGCCGTTTTGCGCCATACCCACGCCAGTGAATAGAAGCAGGATCGCAATTGCAGTCCCCAGGGCTTTCATCCTTCCACGCTCCACGAATGAGGCTTCAACTCTGTTTGCTTAGAGCCGATCTCGCGGCCGAAAGTTTTCCCGATTCCCGGACTCCCTTTCTTAGCGCAGGCGGCATCCAACCGCCAGCCCGGGCTAGACCTATGGGAAGCACTTCCGAACAAAGTCTGCGACGCACAGCCCACGAGATTTTCGAGCACGTGGAGCACAGTGCTCATGCTGAGCTGCGACGTTCCACGCGAGCGCTGGCGTTTTCGGGTTTAGCAGGCGGCTTCTCGATGGGACTGAGCGGGCTGGCAGTGGCTGCGGCTACCGTCGCACTGGGGAATGTGCCGGCGCGCGACTTCATCGCCAACATGTTTTACCCGCTAGGATTCATCGCGGTCATCATCGGCCGAGCCCAGCTGTTCACCGAGAACACTCTTTATCCGGTCGCACTGATTCTGGACGAACGCCGTCACTTCGCCGACACCGCGCGGCTCTGGTCGGTGGTCTTCCTGTGCAACGTGACCGGCGCCTCGGGATTTTCGCTCCTTGCCAGCCACACACAGGCTCTCCGCGAACCGGTCCGCGACGTTTTGCTCGAACTGGGAATGGCGGCTGCGCAGGGAACGGTCCTCCACATTTTTTGGAGCGGTGTGATCGGCGGCTGGCTGATCGCCTTAGTCGCGTGGATGGTGACGGCAAGCCACTGGACGATCGGACAAATTGCCGTGATCTGGCTGCTGACCTTCATCGTCGGGGTCGGGCACTTCGCCCACTGCATCGCCGGCACGGGAGAGATCCTGTCGGCAGTTTTTGGCGGAGTTGTGTCTTTCGGCCGCTACGGGCAGTGGTTGGCGCTGGCGACTGCGGGCAATATTCTCGGCGGAGTCATGATCGTCACGGTATTGAACTTCGGGCAAGTAAAGGCGGAAACATAGCTCGAATTCCCAGGTTCCGCAGGAGAGAGATTCCATGCGTATGAAGAGTCGAGCGACGGCGGATCTTCTCGGCGTGGCAAATCGGTGGCTGCCCGGCACCGGAAGCCGCGACCCACAGCGCTTCACCGGCAAGGAGAGCGAAACGGCGATGACGCGCTCTTTCCTTACCAAGCTGGGCCGATTGGCGGGTTATGAGTTGAACCAGCATCCCGAGCGCGGCCCCATCGGCGGCGACCGCGATGTCAGCTCGCGACCGTTGCATCCAAAAGTTGTCAGCGGCCGAGGTGGAGCAGTATTGGCCGATTAAAGAGGCGCTCCAAAGCGGCCAAGCTCGGCGGTAGTTCATCGCATCCTACGCGGCAAGGCTTCGGCGCTGCGGAGCCTTTCGTATCGAGGGAGAAGCTATGTCACCAAGCACGACATCGAGGGTCACGACCGATCATGACGAGATCCGGCACTGGGCAGAAGAGCGTGGCGCGAGACCTGCAGCCGTCGCTCGCGCCGGAAGCCGGAAGGATTCCGTCATTCTTCGCCTGGAATTCCCTGGCGCTCCTGACCCCAAAGAGCAAGCGCCGGAGGAGATCAGCTGGGAGGAATGGTTCGATAGGTTCGACAAGCGCGGCTTGGCTTTGCTGTATCAAGAGGAGACAGCCGGCGGCGACAAAAGCAACTTTAACGAGATCATCAGCAGCGACACTGCCGAACAGGTGAGCAGCTCTGTCGGTGGCAAGGGCCGAAGCGCCACGCCCAAGCCGAGCAGCAAAAGCGTGCAATCAGAATCACGCATTCGTGCGGGGGAGACGCCAGCCTCGCGACCGCGAGGGAGACGATCCGTCATCGCGGAAACCCGTGAGCCGACATTGCGCAAATCGACATCTGCACGAGGACGCTCGTCCACAAGCGGTCGCGCCAGTACCGAGAGCCGTACCAGGGCGAAGCGCTCCGCCAATTCGCGTGCCTCCAGCGCGACCCGCAGCGGCAGCACGCGAGAGTCGCGGACGACTTTCCGCAGCACCAGTGGCACTCGTCAAAGCGCAAGAAGCAGCGGATCGAACTCCCGATCGCGTAAGAGTGTGAGCAATTCGACGGGCAAAACCACCCGACGTAAGTGAAGGGCGCGACACGGCTGTTGCATACCGTCAGCTGAAAGGTTTGATAATTTGGATTGCATGAGGAAATTACGCCAAGAAGAAGAGCCGCCCATTCCGGTTCCGCCGGGCGAAGACCCTCCTCCGCCCGTACAGGAGCCTCCGGATAAGCCGGTGCTGGAGCCCAATTCACCGGTGCGGGAGCCGGGACCTCGGCAACCATGGCGGCTATGAGGCTAGCGTGTAGTCTGCGATGCCACGCACCAGGCCTGCGCCGCGTTTAAGTGCCTCTGGCGCGCCAACAACCGAGCCTGGCAGCTGGCTGCGGAATCCTGCAATGCCGCCAGTGCGCGCCGCAGCTTGATCAGATTCGCGCGATAGATGGCGAGTTCGCTCTGCACTTCTCCATCCTGCGAGTGCTGGACGTCGTGGCGCAGCAGGGCGCCCACCGATTTCAGTGTGCGCTGCAGTTGCAGGATCGCCTCCACCTCTTCCTTTGTCCCCGAAACTGCGGCCGGAGCAAAGCGCATCAGAAAGCGATCCAATTGCTGGTTCGCCCCACGCAAAAGCTCACACTCGTTCCTGCTGTTCATGCGTTCCATTCGTTCTTTCCAGCCTGCACATTGAGGTCTTCGTTTGCCGCGCCGGGTGATTTCGGCTTGAGTAACGCTCGATTGGCTTCCAGCCAGCAGTCACGCACCTCCGAAAAATAGCGCATCTGCTCCTGCATCAGCTCTGGCGAGCAGCGAATCTGAACTTCGAGCAGCTTCGCGCGCACCAGGCTGTAGAACTGTTCGAATTGGCGGGCGGCAGCCCCGCCGCGCTCGAAGTCGAGCGTGCCCTGCAGTTGCTGCAGCACGATTAGGGCGTGGCTGATGTGGTGGGTGCGGCCCTCGATATCTCCCCGCTGCATGGCCGCCAACGCGGATCGCATGTCTTCCAGGGCCGTGTCGTAGAGAATGACGACCAGCTCAACGGGGGTAGCGCCGCGAACGCTGGTTTCGCGATACAGCCGCCGGGCATCCATGGTGTTTCTCATCTTCACCCTTGCGTGCTGCTACTGGTAGTGGGGGCATCCGGCAAACTGGCCAGTTGTGACGCAGCCTCCTGCATTTGCATCGGATATTCGATCAGCAGCGTGTTCAGGTTGTCATACTCATTCGTTAACTGCTGCTGTACCTGGGTCATATTGGCTTGAAAGTCCTGGATTTGGCTGGTGAGGTCGTCGCTGGTCTGGTTCAGTCCGCTGATGTCGGCGGCAATGGGACCATTCACCGGGTCGGTGAGCTGGTTCATCTCCGTGTTGGCAATCTGTCCCCACCCGGATGTGGACTGGAAGAAATTCTGCACATCGGAGTAGTCGTTGCTGAGCGCATTGCTCAAGGTGGAAGTGTCGACCTGCAAGGTCCCGTCGTCCTGCATCTCGATGCCGAGCGACTGCAGGCTGGTGAATTGTCCGGCGCCGCTGGCTGCCGTAGAAATCATATTGAGCAAGCTGCTCTGCAGGGTCTGCAACATGCCGTCGCCCGCCAGCACCCCCTCGTTGCCGCTGGAATTTAACGTGTACTGGCTGTTAATGTCGCCGACCACGGTGTTATAGGCGGTGACAAAATCCTGAACGGCGGTGGCTGCCTGCGTAGCGTCGGGTTCAACCGAGATCAACACCGAAGTATTGGGATCCGCCGCTCCCAGGCTGAGCGTTACTCCCGGAATGGCGCCGGTCACGGTGTTGCTGCCGCTGTCGACGGGAACACCGTCAACCGTAAGCTGCGCGTCAACCCCGGCAGCGGTGGTGAAGTTGGTAGCCGAGCTGCTCACCGTCAGGTTCCCGGCCGCGCCGGAGGTGTTGCTGGTCAGCACCAGGCGCGAGCCTACGGAGTCGGTAACGACACTGGCGGTAACGCCGTAGCTGCCCTGATTGATGGAATCGGCCGCCTCCTGCAAAGTAGTGGCGGTAGAGGGTATGTCGATCGTTGCCTGGCCGGTCGGGTCGTTGGCAGGGCCGAACGCGACATCGATTTCGGCTCCGGCCAGTGACGAGCCGGACGGAATGTAGTTCGAATAGCTGCTCGAAGTGGACGCCAGATGGCTGACGACTACGGTGTGGGTGCCGGCACTGGCGGTATTGTCCGCGGCGGCTGAGACGATGTTCGAGTCGCTGGATCCGGTGGTCAACTGACTCAGCGCGCCGTCGAAGTCCTGCAGGGAGCTGATACTGTTGGCGAGGCTGGTGAGATCACTGCTGAGACTGGTCAGCGCGGTGATCTGCGAGCTGATGCTGGACTGCTCCTGTTGCATCTGCGTCTCCGGCGCGTCTTCCACTTGCATCAGCTCGTCGACTACGCTGCTGACGTCAATGCCCGTCGACTTTCCACTGAACGCGTCATTGACTTGACTAAGGATGTCTCCCAGGGCGCTGCTGTATCCTGCGCTGAATGTTGTGCCCATGAGCTAAGCACGGCTCCTTTCTGAAAGCTCGCGCCCTGCCGTCACCATAAGAGGAGAGAAGGGGGACCCGAAGGCCCCACCTTCTCCCCCGTGCAACCCGTTTCCGGCCGCCTGCCGCGGGGGCATCAACGGCCGGGGGTGGTTACTGGAGCAGCTTGAGCACGTTCTGCTGCATTTGGTTCGCCTGGGCCAAGGCGGAAATGCCCGTCTGGCTCAGGATCTGATACTTCGTCAAGTTCGCTACCGTCTGCGTAATATCGGCAGCCTGAATGCCGTCCTCGGCGGAGGACAGGTTTTGGGTCTGATTACTCATGACATTGCTGGCCGCCTGCAGCCGGTTTACGCCGGCACCGATGTTGCCCCGGAGGGCCGCGACCTGGGCAATCGCATTGTTGATGTCGGTCAAGGCCGTCTGCGATGCCGCCGCCGTCTGCAGGTCGTCATTGGCGAGACTGATGCCGTTCATGTTGCTGGACGAGAACTGTCCCAGCGTGACACCAATGCTGCTGCTGCCGGCGCTGGTGGAGTCACTGAGGAACACGTTCAGGGTGCTGGAATCACTGGTGTTGGTAAACGTCTCGCTGCTATCAGTGCCGATCTTGAAAGTGCCGGTGGCGGCATCGGCTTCCAGTTCGTTGGCAGCGTCTGTGCCGCGATTCTCACTGTCGGTGACCATCAGGTGGCCATTGCTGTCGAGGGCTGCCACCAGTCCGGTGCCGGATGAGTTGATGTCATTGATTACGTCGCCCACCGTAGCGTCGCTGGAGCTGGTGGTGTAAATAGGATCCGCGCCGCCGGTCGATTTAATAATCAAGGTGCCGCTGACCGCAGTGGCTAAACCGGCCGCCGTGCCGGCGGAGGAGATCTGGTTATAGTTGGTTGATCCTCCGGAAAAGATTGGCGAGCCGTTATAGGTGGTGTTGGTGCCGATGCTGTCGATCTCGGCCTTGATCGACTGGAACTCGGCGTCCAGGGCTTGCCGTTGCGAGCCGTCGCTGACCGTGCCATTGGCCGACTCGGTGGCCAGGGTTACGGCGCGGTTGAGCAGAGTGGTGACCTGCGATAGCGCGCCGTCGGCCACCTGCAGCTCGCCCACACCTTCGTTAGCATTGAGCGTTGATTGCGTCAGGGCGGTAACATTAGCCTGCAACCCGTCCGCGATTGCCAGGCCGGCGGGATCGTCGGCGCCACTGTTAATGCGCGAACCGGAAGACAACTGCTCCAGAGTGTTATTCAGGCTGGCTTGCGTGATGGTCAGCTGGTTCTCGGCGGCAAGGGCTGGAATGTTGTTCAATATGCTGATTGCCATGTAGTAGCTCCTCTCACATGGGTTCCACCTTGCCCGAGTTCGACTCGGCTCGTTCCCGCAGGTAAGCTGCCGGGGTGTTCTGACCGGCGGAACCTAGTTGCGTTTCAACCAGCTTATCGGCGGTGTGCGAAGCTGGCTTTAGCTGCAAGCGAAGTACCACGTTGTATGCTGCCCAACCTCCTCTGCCGGGCTGCTTCCGTTAGAGAGTCCTCATCATTGCCGCGCGCCTCCAGCCGCGAGCCACGCAAATTAAAAGTCGCTCCGGAAACAAGGTTCAAGCACTGGGCAACGGTTGCCGATCATTTCTCTGATCCCACCCCCGGCGGAGGAGTCTGAATGATCCAGCTCACCCGCTTGAACAACACTGTTTTTGCGGTTAACTGCGACCTCATTAAGTATGTCGAGGAATCCCCGGACACCGTCATTACCCTGGTCAATGGTGAGAAGCTGGTGGTGCGCGAAACCGCCTGGCAGGTGGTAGAGCGGGTGCGCGAGTTCCGGCGTTCGATCTTTCCCGCGGCGAGCGAGATGATCTCCGCTTCCAGCGAGCAAGAGAACACCTCATTAAAATCCAATTCATCCGCCGCAGCACGAACTGACGAGAAGCCCCGTGGATAAAAGCAGTGTTCTGGGGATCGTGGTTGGACTGGGCGGGATTGTTGCCGGTCTATTGCTGGAAGGCGGCAGGCTGTCGCAGGTCCTGCAACCAACTGCGGCGATCATCGTGTTCGGCGGCACCTTAGGCGCGGTCCTGCTTCAGTTCCCCACGGCAGTGGTGAAAACAGCTTTCCGGCGCCTGATTCAGGTATTTCTCGAGCGCAGGCGTGATCCGCAGGAAATCATCACGCAACTGGTTGGCTTTGCCAACAAGGCCCGGCGGAATGGCATGATTTCGCTCGATGCAGACTTGCCCGGCGTCGGTGACGTATTTCTCAGAAAGTCTCTGATGCTGGCGGTCGACGGAACTGAGCCGCAGGAGTTGCGCAAGATGATGCAACTGGAGATCGAGAACCAGGCCGAACACGAAGAGAATATTCCAAAAGTGTTCGAATCTGCCGGAGGATTTGCTCCCACCATCGGCATCATCGGCGCGGTGCTTGGCCTTATACAGGTGATGCAACACCTGGACAACATCAACGAAGTAGGCAAAGGAATCGCAGTCGCGTTCGTGGCCACGGTGTACGGGGTCGGCTCTGCCAATCTGTTCTTCCTTCCCAGCTCCGGCAAGTTGCGCCTGCGAATACGCGAGGAGCAAATCCTTCGCGAGATGACGCTGGAGGGCGTGATCTCGATTCTGGAGGGCATGAACCCGCGAATGCTGGAAGCCAAGCTGATGGGTTTTCTGCGAGATGAGCTGAGCGAAACCAAGCCAGCCGGCGGCGGGCGGCGATGAAGTTCCGCGGGCGACACGTTGCGCAAGTCAGCCATGATCGCTGGCTCGTCTCCTATGCGGATTTTGTTACCCTGCTGTTCGCGTTCTTCGTCGTGCTGTATGCATCGGCGCAAGTCGACAAGCAGCGAGCCCTGCAACTTTCCGATGCCATACGTTCGGGCTTCCAGAGCATGGGAATTCTCGATAGTCAATCCCGCAGCTCTCTGGGAGCTCCCGGTCAAAGTTCAGCACCGCTGCGGGACGCCGACTCCGGTCAGACCGCCGGAACTCGCGAACCGAATCTGGATCAGATCCAGGCTGAATTGGAGCGTGCCTTGGCAACGGAAATTGTGCGCCGCGAGGTCGGATTACACCGGAATGCCGAGGGTCTGGTTCTCAGCCTGCGTGAAGTTGGATTCTTTGACAGCGGCTCCGCGGTCATCAAGCCCGCCTCGGAGGCCGCCGTCGCCCGCATTGCCGCGATTCTGCGCAACCACGCCTGTTCGACGCGGATCGAAGGCCATACCGACAATGTCCCCATTCACACCGCCCAATTTGCCTCCAACTGGGAGTTGTCTACCGCGCGAGCAACGGGGTTGGTGCGTCTGCTGATTGAGAAATATGAAGTCGCACCCTCGCTGCTATCAGCCGCCGGTTACGCCGAGTTTCGCCCCGCTTCCAGCGACGCCACCGAAGAAGGGCGCCAACGCAACCGGCGCGTAGACCTGATCATTCTCCGATCCGACCGTAAAGCCTTCGACAATCAATCTGCCGGCACATCGGCGAAGCCGGACGCTGACATCGCTATCGCGTCCCCGGAGGCCGAAACACGACGCCCGATCCCAGCAGCCGGCAGGCGTCAGTCGGCAAGGTGACAGTTTGCACCGGTACTCCGAAGGGACACGGTGCCCTGCAACGCTTCCGCCACTCGCGCCAACAGCGTGTCGATCGTAAAAGGCTTTTGGATGTGCATAGCAGAGCCCGACCTGATTTTCTGCAGGACATCGCACTCGGCGTAGCCGGACATCAGAACCGTAATCAGATCAGGCTGAAGGTTTTGCAGGCGGTCGGCGAGCTCAACCCCATTCATCTCCGGCATGACAACGTCGGTCAGCAGCAAATCGATCTTGCCGGGATGTTGATGGGCGACGAGCAACGCCTCACGCGGGCCATTCGACTCCAATACGTCGTAGCCGGCGTGTGTGAGCACCTGGCCCGTAATCTCGCGTACCACAGGCTCGTCTTCGACCAGCAGCACGACGGGCGCATTGTGGGGACCGAGATTGCGTGAATTGGTACACTTCGTGACCTCGTTACTCATGGCCGCCCCTTGCATTTCCCTGCTGTTGAATGCAACGAGGATGCCACTGGAAGACCTAATCTCTAATCATGGGTAAATTCCCGGCCGCCACCAACATACGAAACAAGAAGGAAAAGAGGGACGCCGCATACGCGTGCCTCATCAGGAAAATGTCCCACTTTGGATTTCCACTTTGGGTCGCGGCAATGGCGGAGTCTTTGTTACATCGGCCTCAGCTTTGGCTTCGGGTCTCCACTGAACAGTTCCCCGATCTGCTCCATCAGGGCATCCGGGCCATCGTCCTTCACCACGAAGCGATCAATCGAGCCGATCGAGCCATTGCGGTACACGCGGTAATAGGGGGAGAGCACAACCGTGATTACGTCGGGACAGATATTCTTTACCTCTTGCGCCAGTCGCTCATAGTCCACGGCAGGATCGGAATTATCCATCAACAGCATGTCAGGACATTTGTTCTCCGCCACATGCTTCGCGTCTTCCGCGGAGTTGGCGGGAAACACGCGATAGCCGAAGTGCTCCAGCAACATGCGCCGGATCTCCAGCATATGAATGTCGTGACACAGGCACAGAATGGCTTTGGAATCTGAGTGCATGAATATTTTCGAGACGGATGCGGCCATCATCATGGTGCGGCCCGCTTTCTGCTGCTACAGCGCACCTCACTTTTGTGCAAGGTCGATGCCAACCTTGCAAGCGAGCAAAATGAGGAAGTTACGGGGATGTCGACTGGTTGCTGCGGGAAAGTTTTACTCACCAGCGGAAATGCTGCCACGGCTCATCCGGCAACGTGCACGCCGTCCTGCGCACACATCGTTGACTGGTGAGTCAATGCCTGGAGCAGCTTTCCGAATGGGGCCGTATCGCAGAACCCGCCAGAAAATGAAGAAGATCTTCTTCATCGGTATCCGCGAGATCGGGTTTTGCGATGTGATGGGTAATCCGGTCGGAAATATGCAATTCGTGTTCGCTCAAAACGAAATGGGACCATCCACTTTCCTTACCAGTACGACAAACTGAAGTTGTCCAGCCAGACGGAATAAGGGTCCTGGCGATAGTCGCCGTCCATCTGGAAAGCAACGTTGAGATCGTTGCCTCCATAATGCTGCTGCGGGTTGTAATACGTATTCACCGTGCTGACATTGCCGTCAAGTGTGACGCTGATGTAATGAACCTGCCCATTCACGCGTTCTACTTTCCAGGTGAGATGATGCCAGGTATCAGCCGAAACGACTGGACACGCGACGGTAGTTGTTTCCCATCTTTCAGTCTCCGGGTTCCAAATGTCCCAATATCCGGTATGGCGATAACTACACTCGGTTCCCCAGGTGTAGCGGGTACCGTTAATGCTCTGGTTCGTATCAAATTCCAAAGCTTCGGGCAAGTTGGGATGGTCCATATAGAAATACACGTCATAAACGAAATGCGTGGGGGTACTATTTTGTCCAAACGACTTCCACCACAGTGCATTCGAATACTGGGTTTTGCCGCCCAACGTATACTCGGAAGACGCGCCGCTCAGTGAAGGGGTCTGCTGGCCTTGTGTCAGGGTGGACGTGGCATTACCGAGACCGCTCGCGCAAGGTTTGCCGTCTAATTTTGCTGTGCACCACTCCCATCCGGAGAGTGTCTGAATTGCCTGCTGGACGGTTGCATTTCCTGGAACACCGTTATTACTAACGTCCGCATTGGAACCACCGGAGGAGGATCCTGAACTCCCGGAAGATGAGCCGCCCGGGCCGGGGTCCGAAGCGCCGGATCCGGAGGGGTCCGACGGCTGCGTCGTTGGCGTTTGCGGCTGCGAGAGAGACGAAGACATGGATGCAGCGCCTCCGCAGTTCGCCAGCAAGAAGAGCGGCGGTGTAACCAAGCCCACCAGTAATGCCTTCCTGATGGAAGAGGTTCGACAAACGACTACGATGCGACGGCAAACTTTGTTCATGCTTACTCCAAACGAATAAGATTGTTCGGTGACAGGTGGTCAAGAAAAATCTGTAAGAGGATCAGTAGAAGAATTATAGGAGTTCGACTGGTGGTGAGAGTTGAAGGTGCGCAAATTAAAGCCTACAAAATCACTCTACTACTTCAATATTGATGGGTTGATCCCGGAGAATTAAGGACCATTCGACACTGCAACCTATGACAGGACGCAAGGAGAGCTGGGGTACAGCAAAGCAGAAACCGAGAGAGAGCTACTGCTGTCGCCAACCATC
>Ga0335073_10013186_pt1 | contig 11587 bp, 9 predicted proteins | sample Lox_Sample_22_FD_207093 | JGI IMG/M metagenome (GOLD analysis project Ga0335073, IMG submission 207093) | Soil microbial communities from Loxahatchee National Wildlife Refuge, Florida, United States - Lox_Sample_2.2 | ecosystem: Environmental > Terrestrial > Soil > Wetlands | place: USA: Florida... | reverse complement strand
GGGACCAACATGTCGAACTCTGACCAAAAATACAATGCGCTTCAGGCCGTACTGCAAAAGCGCATGGGTAACGGTTTAGAGGGCCAGGTTGCATACACGTGGTCGAAGTGCATGAGCAACTCTCCCGGTTACTTCGGAACCGGCTGGGGCAGCACGGGGGCTACGAGTTCGGGCGGGCAACCTGGATGGGAGAATATTTACAACCCGCGCCTTGACTGGGGGCCGTGCTACTACGATCAGACGAATATCGTGACGAGCTATGTTACGTATCAACTGCCGTTTGGGCATGGCAAGCAGTTCGGCCACGACATGAGTCCTGTCCTGAACGCGGTGGTTGGAAACTGGGAGATCGGGGCAATCATAACTCTGCACACCGGAAACGCCCTGACCCTGAATAATTTCGGCGGATGGGGAGGGGACGGAGGCAATGCTGACAACACAAACGGCATCGATCCGCAGACGCTGGCCGGCCTGCCCGATTGCAATGGCTCGCCAAGAGTCCTGAACCAACGGGTCAATGCCAATACCACTCCCGGTTCCGCGGGATATATTCAGTGGATTGATCCCAGCAACGTCAGTGCAACCACGCCGGGAACATTCGGGACTTGCACTGTAGGCAATGTTCGTGGTCCCGCTTATGCCAACTTTGACCTCAGCTTGCACAAGGACTTCCTGATAACTGAAAGCAAGAGGCTGGAGTTGCGGTTTGAGGCTCTGAATGCGTTCAATCATCCGGTCTGGACGTTCTCGGGCGGGCCGGCGGATGGCTCGTTCGATCCGTCAGGGAGTTGCCCGACCTGCGCGAACGCAACCTTCGGCCGGATCACTGGATCGCAAGGCGCTCGAGAACTGCAGGTTGCGTTTAAGTTCTACTTCTAGCCCGGAACGGCTTTGGCGCAAAGGGCGCTGGAATCGATGGCAGGCGCTTGACCGGCGCCTGCCATTTCTTTTGCAGAGGTATTGCGGTCTCAGATTTGCGAAGATCGGGGACGTATGAGTTGGGAATATAATCAGCTGATGGCTGCAGGATTTCGACGATCCCGATTGTGTTTCACCGGCTGGCTCGTTTTCCTGGGCATCACAGGAATTCTATGGGGGCAGGCGGCAAAGAAGAACCCTGCGCCTGCGACCGGGGACGCGGAACGGGCAACGACTCTGGCGGAGAGTGGGCATTGTCCGGAGGCGCTGCCTCTGCTGAAGCGTGCGATCCGGCAGACTGCGGATCACGATCTGAAGAAGAGGATCGGGCTCGACGGGTTACGCTGTGCCATGACACGGGAGACGCCATACGAGTCTCTGGACTTCCTAGCCGTGCTCACGCGCGAGTTTCCGCATGATCCGGACGTGCTGTATGCGGCGACGCACGCGTTCTCTGATCTGTCGATGAAATCGTCGCAGGATCTCGCGCGGGATGCGCCGTTTTCCTTTCAGGTGCATGAACTGAACGCCGAGGCGCTGGAAATACAGGGCAAGTGGGAGCAAGCGGCGGCGGAATACCACAAGATACTGGATATTAATCCGTTGCTGCCGGGCGTTCACGCGCGGCTGGGGCGGACGTTGTTGTCGAAGCCGCAACCTTCCCCGACGGATGTGGCGGAGGCGAAGAAAGCATTCGAAGAGGAATTGGAGATCGATCCCCGGAACGCGGCGGCCGAGTATGTGCTGGGACAACTGGCTGCGGACGACAAGGATTCGGCGACTGCGATCCGCCACTTTGGAAAGGCCGCGAAGCTGGATGAAAACTTCTCGGAAGCGTACCTGGGGCTTGGAACATCGTTGAATTCTGCAAAGCGGTACGCAGAAGCGGTAGCACCGCTGGAAACCTATGAGAAGATGGCGCCGGATAGTCCTACAGGGCACTATCAGCTAGCGCTGGCTTACGCCGGGTCTGGGCGCAAGGAAGACGCCAACCGGGAAGCGGCCCTACAGCGGCAGGCTTCGGAGGCGCTGGAAGCGGTGAAGCGCAAAGCGGCGGTTGCTTTGGAGAAGCAGACGTCTCCCGACGCACAGGCGCCGGAGCAAAAGTAATGACGTCGGGCCGTCCCCGTTTTGCGGAAATGAGGAGAAGAGAGTTTCTCCGCTCGCTGGCAGGGAGTCTGGCCCTTCCATCCGTCGTTCATCTATTCTCCCAAGTGGTACGCGCCGCCGATCCTTCCTCAGAGCCTTTCACCGAAGTGCCACCGGCTGCGAGCGGCATTACGTGGGTACACACATCGGGGCTGTCACCGGAAAAATATCTGCCGCAATCCACAGGCTCGGGATGTGCCTTTCTGGACTACGACAACGACGGGTGGATGGATATTTACCTCGTTAACAGCGGGAAATGTGACATCTTCACTCCCACGCAGCCGCTGCGAAACGCGTTGTATCACAACAACCGCGATGGGACATTCACCGACGTGACGGAAAAAGCCGGGGTAGCGGGAGGTGGATATGGAATGGGAGCCGCGGTGGGTGACTACAACGCGGATGGATTCCCAGATCTCTACCTGACACAATACGGGCGAAGCATCCTTTATAGGAACAACGGCGACGGGACGTTTACGGATGTGACCGAGAAGGCGGGTGTAGCGGCTCCGGGATGGGCGTCGAGCGCAGTGTGGTTCGATTACGACAATGATGGGAAGTTGGATCTTTTTGTCTGCCGCTTTGTTGATTTTGACAAGACCAAGCATCACAACTGCGGTGCGCCCGGGATTCCGGCTCTGAAGGGACTGAACGAATATTGCTATCCGCGAATCTATTCGGCGATGCCCAGTTGGCTGTTTCACAACAACGGGGACGGCACTTTTACCGATGTTAGCCAGAAGATGGGATTCACGGACAACCCGGGAAAGGCGTGGGGGGTGGTCGCCACCGATATCAATAACGATGGGTGGATGGATCTTTTTGTCGCGAACGACACCGAGGCGAACTTCCTGTTCGTAAACCGGGGAGGGAAAAAGTTCGAGGAAATCGGGTTCACCTCCGGGGTAGGTTTTGGCGAAGGGGGGAAGGCGCGTTCGGGGATGGGAGTCGATTCGGCCGATGTAAACCAGGACGGCTGGATGGATCTTTTCGTTACCGATCTTAATCACGAGATTTTCGGCTTTTATCAGAACCGGCACGACGAGACATTTGAGGACATTGCCGCGCCCTCTGGGATTGCGAGCGCGAGCAAGTTGATGAGCGGCTGGGGCGTGAAATTCTTCGACTATGACAACGACGGCGATCTGGACCTGTTGATCGCCGACGGGCACCCGGACGACCTCATCGAAAAGATCTATGACAATGTCACATACCGGGAGAAGTTGATGCTATTTCACAACTCCGGCGGCGGCAATCTGAAGAATGTGGGCCAGCAAAGTGGGGCGGCGTTCTCGCATCCGATCTCAGCGCGCGGACTCGCAACCGGAGACTTTAACAACGATGGCGCGGTCGACGTTTTAATTTCCTGCAATGATGAGGCTCCGGTACTGTTGCAGAATAATGCCGGGCGCGAAAACCACTGGCTGGGAATCCGTCTGATCGGTAAGAAAGCCAACATTGACGCGGTCGGGGCCATTCTGCAATATCAGGCCGGCGACCTGAAGCGCAGCCGGATGAAGGTGGGCGGAGGGAGTTTTCTTTCGTCGCATGACCCGCGAATGGTGCTGGGATTAGGAAAGCGAACCAAGATCGACTGGCTCGAGATCAAATGGCCGCAGCCGAGCGGATTGCTCCAGCGGCTTACTGATTTGCCGATCGACCGCTATGTAACTATCACCGAAGGCCAGAATAAGTGGGAGTAGGGCGCCGGGACCGATCTGCCTGATTGCCTCCAACATCCGCGAAGCTTATCTTGGAAGTGAATTAAGAAAACCAGCCATGAACGTCCTCGTATTGAACTCCGGAAGCTCCAGCCTGAAATTTCAAATCATCGCAACGGATCTCGAACAGATCCAGCAGGATCGTGACGATCGAATTTGCCGCGGGGAAGTAGAAGGAGTGGGCGGCGAAGCCATCATTCGGATCAATCACCGCGACGAACCGCTTCAAACGTTGACGGCGCCTCTGCGGGACTTGAGTGCGACGCTGGAATATCTGGTCCGCTATATTGCGTCGGAGCGGTCGAAGATTAGCGAAATCAAGAGCACCGCCGACGTGCATGCGGTTGGCCATCGCGTTGTGCATGGAGGGGAATTTTTCAAAGAGTCGACGCTGATTGATGACCGTGTGCTGAAGGGAATTGAAGACTGCATCGATCTTGCTCCGTTGCACAATCCGAACAATGTAAAAGGAATCATGGCATCACGGGAACTGTTCGGTAAAGACATCCCACAGGTCGCGGTTTTCGATACGGCATTTCATCATTCCTTGCCAGAACAAGCATACCTCTACGCGATTCCTTACCACCTTTACCGGCGGCACCGGATTCGGAGATACGGTTTTCATGGAACGTCGCATCGCTATGTGGCGTTCCGCTATCGCGCGCTGCGCGGTCTTACACGCGAGCAGACAAACATCATCACTTTGCATTTGGGCAATGGATGCTCCGCGGCAGCAATCAAGAACGGATTGTCAGCCGACACTTCCATGGGCATGACACCCCTTGAAGGTTTGGTGATGGGCACGCGCTCTGGCGATCTCGATCCCGCGATCGTAGGCGTCATCACGCGTAAAGAAGGAATGTCGCCCTCGGAAGTCGATACTTTGCTTAACACGCAGTCAGGTCTTTTAGGAATTTCGGGACTGACGAACGATATGAGGGAGCTCCAGGCTGAATTGAAGGAGCACGACGACCGGCGCGTGCGCCTGGCGGTAGAAATTTTCTGCTACCGCGCTCGGAAGTTTGTTGGTGCCTACCTGGCAGCGATGGGCGGGGCAGATGCGATTGTCTTTACCGGTGGGATTGGCGAGAACTCCCCCGACGTGCGGGCAAGAATCTGCGAAGGAATGGAGTGGGCAGGCCTGACGCTGGATGCGAACAAGAACAGCGAAACGGTCGGTCGCGAAGCGCTGATTTCCGCCGAGAATTCGCGCCTGCTCGTTTACGCGATTCCTACGGACGAAGAGTTGCTGATCGCACGGGACACGGTTCGAGTCATCCGCGGCGTGGCGCATCCCTCGTAACTACTGCCCGAGAATATTTCGCTACCTGCCCCGCTAGTAAGGCCACACCCAGTCGGTAGCCTCCGGTTTGTCAACGCCGAACTGATGTGCATAGTTTCGGCAGTCGATCTGCATGTTGAGGAATCTCTCCTTGGCGTGGCCGCCGATCTTCTGCAATCTTGGAACGCGATCGACCACGTCCATGGCAAGGCTGAAGCGGTCGACGTTGTTATTGATGGCTAGCTCGAGCGGCGTGTTGATGTTTCCCTGTTCTTTATAGCCGCGAACGTGAATGTTGTGATGATTGGTGCGCCGGTAGGCAAGGCGGTGGATGAGTTGTGGATAGCCGTGGAAGTTGAACATGACTGGCTTGTCGACCGTGAACAGTGAATCGAAATCGCGATCGGGAAGTCCGTGAGGATGTTCGCTGGTCGGCTGCAGCTTGAAAAGATCGACTACGTTGATGAAGCGGATCTTGAGATCGGGAAATTCCTTGCGCAGCAGGGCAACGGCGGCCAGAGCTTCCTGCGTGGGAATGTCGCCGGCAGAAGCGACGACTACATCGGGCTCGCCCGATTCATCGTTGCTGGCCCAATCCCAGATGCCGATGCCCTTGGTGCAGTGAGTGATGGCGGCATGCATGTCCAGGTACTGGAGATGCTTCTGCTTGTCGGAGACGATGACGTTGACGTAATTCTGGCTGCGAAGGCAATGGTCAGCGACTGAGAGCAGGCAGTTCACGTCGGGCGGAAGATAGATGCGCGTCACGTTGGCGCTCTTGTTCACGACGACATCGAGAAATCCGGGATCCTGGTGAGTGAAGCCGTTGTGATCCTGCCGCCAGACGGTGGAGGTGATCAACAGGTTCAGGGAAGCGATTGCATCACGCCACGAGAGGTGGTTGCAGATCTCCAGCCACTTGGCGTACTGGTTGAACATGGAATCGATGATGTGGACGAAGGCTTCGTAAGTGGAGAAAAAGCCATGACGCCCTGTCAGAAGGTAGCCCTCGAGCATCCCTTCGAGAGTGTGCTCGCTGAGCATCTCCATGACGCGGCCATCAGGAGCGAGGTTGCCCCCGTCGTTATCTTCGGGGAACCGTTCTTCGATCCAGAACTTTTTTGAGACGGAATAGATTGCGTCGAGCTTGTTGGAAGTGGTTTCGTCCGGTCCGAAGACGCGGAAGTTCGTGGGATTCATTCGCATCACGTCCGCGAGCATGCGGCCAAGCGGGCGAGTGTTCTCGGCTAAAGATCGGCCCGGCTTCTCAGTCGGGTTCGCGTAGTCGCGAAAATCGGGCAGACGCAGCCCCTTTTTCAGGCGTCCGCCATTGGCGTGGGGATTAGCGCTCATGCGCCGCGTACCAGAGGGCGACATTTCCGCGAAGAACGACGCGAGCTTGCCGTTGCTGTCGAAAAACGGCTGGGGCCGTTGCGCGCGCATCCAGGTTTCGAGTGTGCGCAATTGGGTCGGATCGCTCTTGACAGCCGGCAGAGGCACCTGATGGGCTCGCCAGAACCCCTCGAGAAAATGTCCTTCGATTTCCCGCGGAGCCGTCCATCCCTTGGGAGAGCGCAACACGATCATCGGCCATCGAGGGCGAGTGGCGATTCCATTCGAGCGAGCTACCTTGCGGTGTTCACGAATTTCGCGAATGCACTGCTCGGTTGTCGCCGCCATGGCCTGATGCATGCTCTCGGGTTCCGAGCCTTCGACGAAGTAAGGATTCCAGCCATATCCGCGGAACAGGTGATCCAGTTCTTCTCGCGAGATGCGGGCTGGCAAGGTTGGATTGTCGATTTTGTAACCATTGAGATGAAGGATGGGGAGAACAGCGCCGTCCCGCGCGGGATTGAGGAACTTGTTGACGTGCCAGGAGGTGGCGAGCGGTCCTGTTTCGGACTCTCCATCGCCCACGACAGCTGCCACGATCAGCTCCGGATTGTCGAAAGCTGCGCCGCACGCGTGCGAGAGAACGTAGCCTAGCTCTCCACCTTCGTGAATCGACCCGGGAGTTTCAGGGGTGCAATGGCTGCCAATGCCGCCGGGAAAAGAAAACTGCTTAAAGAATTCGCGCAAACCATCCACATCCTGACTCTTCTCCGGATAAACCTCGGAATATGTGCCTTCCAGGTAGGCGGGACCGAGAACCCCGGGAGCGCCATGGCCAGGCCCGGCCAGAAAAACCATATCGAGGTCGTACTTCTTGATCAACCGGTTGAGATGGATATAGATGAACGACAGGCCGGGGCTCGATCCCCAGTGGCCGAGGAGTCGATTCTTGATGTGTTCGGGGCGCAATGGTTCTTCGAGGAGAGGGTTCTCCAGAAGATAGATCATGCCAAGACTCAAGTAATTGCAGGCACGCCAATAGGTCTCGGTCTTGCGCAGATCTTCGGGGCTGAGCGGTTTTTCTGAAACCGTTGAGCGTGTAGGGGAATAAGGACTCAGATCGGAAACTTCGACTGGGAGACTGAGATCAAGCGTACTCATAGAATCACTCCTTCTGGATAGCCTATCCTCGAAGCAAGCCGGTGACAAATGATCCTATGTTAATTTTCCGATGCGGTGCAGAAGTGGGAGCGATTTTGTGTCAGCGGCGGCAACTGGAGCAGTAGCCTCCGACCTCAAGCCGGGCGACGAGGATGCGAAAGCCGCACTCCTGTTCGAGCTGGCCCTTGAGCGCGTCGAATCTCTCGCTTACAAACTCGGCAATCTTGCCGCAGCGCAAACAGGCCATATGAATGTGGTCGCGTCCCAGCTTCCTTTCATAGTAGTGGCCCTCGCCGTTGAGATGCATCAGGTCTAGCTCGTCGACGAGTCCATGGCGCTTCAAGAGTCCGAGCGTGCGATAGACGGTGCTGCGATCGACGGTGGAGTCGAGCTTCTGCGCCTTCCGCAAAATCTGGCTGGCATCGAGATGCTTGTTGGCGGTCTCAATGACGCTGAGGATGGCGCGGCGTTGTGCGGTCATACGAATTCCGCGGCCGGCCAACTGGGATTGCAGGCGTCCAGGAATTTCAGTCTGCGGAAGAGGCATGCGCGCTCCTTGCGGTGTGAGTGTCGCAACTGGTTGCAAGCGGCTTGCGACGGAATCTTCGGCCCGCCATTGACGTTGAGTCGAGCGGAACCGTAGTCTCGTAACTGTAAGTCAAATGCGACTGTGTTGCAACTAGTAAATGCGACTGCGTCGCATTTAAAAGGGGAATAAACGTGAATGGCAGAAACCAGTGGGGACTTCTCATGCGACGTTTTCTCTTCGAGCAGACGTGGTCCGCGGTGTGCCTCGCGCTGTGCGTACTCTTCATCGGATCCCGCGCCACGGCACAGGAAAGCCCGTACATCGTTACTTACGACCATTACATGGAAGAGCCCGGCAATCTTGACGTTGAATACTTCTCGAATGTTGGAACGCAGAGGGGAGGCAACGACTTCCACGCGTTCTGGACGGAGTTTGAGTATGGTGCGAAGGCGTGGTGGACGACGGAGTTCTATCTCGACGCCCAGAGCACGTTCGATCAAAGCACGATTTTCACCGGCTTCCGCTGGGAGAACAGGTTCCGGCTGCTGAAACTTGAGCACATTGTCAATCCGGTGCTCTACGTCGAGTATGAGCAGATTAGCGAGGCGGACAAGACCATCAAGGAAGTGGAGGGCCATGATGTCGAGGCGGACGGGGCCGTACCAAACTCCGTTGCTCGCCATGAGCAGGACCATGAGATGGAGTTCAAGCTTCTGCTTTCCAGCACGTTCAAGGGGTGGAATGTGGCTCTGAATCCGCTTGCGACCAAGAATCTTTCACCGAGCGATCCGTGGGAGTTTGGATATGCGCTGGGAGTGAGCCGGCCGCTGGCGCTGAAGGCATCCCCGCGCGCCTGCAACTTTTGCCCGGAGAACTTCATCGCCGGAGCAGAAATCTATGGCGGCCTGGGCGACGCTCAAAGTTTTGGGTTGCATGACACGTCGCACTACATTGCTCCTGCAATCGCGTGGAATCTTCCCTCCGGCTGGACGGTGCGGGTTTCGCCGGGATTTGGACTGAACGACAACAGCCACCGGTTGCTGGTTCGCTGGGGATTGTCGCGTGAGTTTTCACAGGTGGGAGATCTGGTACGTGGCCTTTTGGGGAAAAGTCGATGAAAAATAAAATATTGTGCGCATTGACGCTGGTCACTTTTGGCTTGAGCTTTTTTGCGCGGAACACGTATGGAGCGAAAACGATCGACGGCCAGCGAACTGCTGATGGAGATCGGCTTCAGCCGCGACAATTTTCAGAGTTCCAGAAGATTCCAGAGAAGGCGCGTGTGCGTCCGAACCCTCTGCAAACTGATCCGGATGCGTGGGCCGCCGGAAAGAAGCTGTTCGCGATGCATTGCGCCGAATGTCACGGGGAATCCGCCGAGGGAAGCAGGAAGGCCCCGAATCTGCACGCGCGCGAAGTGCAGAACGCCACGCCTGGAGAACTTTTCTGGATTCTGACGAATGGTGTAGTCCGGCATGGGATGCCGGTATGGTCGAAGCTACCCGAACCCGAGCGATGGCAGATCGTTACATTCCTGAAATCGATGCCAACACCTGTCGTGGAAGTGGCGCCCGGCGAGGAGTTCCGAAGACATTCGCGACAGGCAAAGTCCATCCGGCCAGAGGCTCACAAGAACAAGACGAACGATGGGGTCAGCTAGTCTTTGCGCGGGCCCAACTGGAGCGAATGTTTTTCTGCTGGGAAGAGGCAGGGTGCTCTTGTCCCCTCAGGTTTCTTACTCGCTGGGAGCGGCGAGTTTGCGGGCGTAGGCAACATCGAATTTCATGTCGGCGTTGACATTGCCTTCTTTCTCATACTCGATCGCGACCAGATGAGCGTAGTTCTGACGATAAAGTTCTTGCATGACCTCGGGTACTTTGCAAATACCCTGTCCCAAGAGCACGTTCACGTCGTCGCCTTTCGCCTGTATGTCTTTGAGATGAACCAGATGCAGGCGGGCTCCGAGCGTGCGGATGGCGTCGACCGGGTCATAACCGCAGGATGCGAAATGGCCGATATCGGCGGTTACGCCGACAGTGTGCGAGAGCGTGCCGAGCGCGAGAAGAATGTCTTCAGTGCTCTCGTACGCGAATTTCTGTCCTTTGAAAAAATGGTTATGAATGCCGAAGGTTAGACCTGCCTGCGAAAAGCGCTCATCGATGCGTGCGAGAATCTCGGCCGAGGCATCGCCGGTCACATTCTTGGCGCCGAGAATCTTGGCAAAGTGGAGTGCGCTCTCCAGATCGTGCTCATCCTTAATCGTTGCGCTGTAATAAGAAACGCAGCGAATCGAAGCCTGCTCAAATTTCCTACCAGCAGAGCGAAACATATCGTCGGTAGGATGGTTCATGAGCATGAACTCGCCGCGGGACATCTCGATTTCGGAGATGTCGAGAGCAGTGAGTTGAGAGATCATGTCGTCGAGGCTGAGGTTGTGGTAGCTGTATGTGCCTATGCCGATTTTGAGCTTGCGGGACGGGCGGTGCGGCAGAGCCACCGAAAGAATTCCGGCCGCGGCACCAAATCCGAAATCTCTTCGAGTCATGTGCACGGGCGCGGTCAGGGGCATCTTCATGGGCGGAATCCTCAGTTTGAAAGTTTATTCATGCGGCAGTGGACGCGGCGACACATCGGCATTGGTGAGGCCGGTTGCCCACTTGATTGCTTGGACAAGCATCTGCTGGAATTCCGGCTTGTCCCAGTTTTCTGCGACGTGTCCGAGCGTTGTGTAATACACGCGTCCCTTGCCATACATTTTGGCCCAAGTCACGGCGAAATCGCGGTCCGTGCGATGCACGTTCCTGTTTCCAAGATCGATCTTGCTTGCATCGAGGCGCATGAGTACTCGCACTTTCTCCCGCGAATAGTTTCTCATCTGATAGATTTCATCGCGAATGATGAAGTGTTCAGGCCATTGCTGCATTCCGGGGAAAGAGGGAGCCTCGACGATGATGGGCGCATCGAATGTTCCCCAGGGATGTTCGTCGTAGTAACCGCCAAGCATTTCCCCGTATTCCGGCCAGTCGACGAAGGTGATGGCTGCGCTGTGGATGCCGATAAATCCCTTACCGTCATCGTGCACGAAAGCCAGCAGATCGGATTTCTGCTGATCGGTCATCTCAAGGTCTCCGCCGCTAAAGAAAATCACGGCATCGAAGTTCGTCAGATTCCGGGCGTTGTATTCCAACTTGCTCTTAGTGAGTGGCTCGGTATCGGTGCGGATCGTCGTGTCCCAGAGTCCGGATTGAGTGCCGAGCCGCTCCACAGTCGCCATGGCATGCGAAACGGCCTCGTGCCGGTAACCCTTTTCTTCTCCGATGAAAAGGATGTGCTTTTTTGGCGGCTGGGCGGATTGCGCCGCGCAAAATGCGACGCACGCGAGCGCGATGATGACCATCAGGGAAATCGAGTTTTTCATAGGAACGAAGGCGTTTCTTGAACCGATGGCCATTGTAAGGGATTCGGCGCGTTGTGGCTTCTGCGGTCATTCGCGCC
>Ga0335073_10013185_pt1 | contig 11588 bp, 8 predicted proteins | sample Lox_Sample_22_FD_207093 | JGI IMG/M metagenome (GOLD analysis project Ga0335073, IMG submission 207093) | Soil microbial communities from Loxahatchee National Wildlife Refuge, Florida, United States - Lox_Sample_2.2 | ecosystem: Environmental > Terrestrial > Soil > Wetlands | place: USA: Florida... | reverse complement strand
CGTACCGGTGGCTGGTCAAGACCGAGGGCGCGCAGCCGACGGTCGCCGTCGAGAACCGCCAGCCCGGCACGACGGCTTGGCGCCTGTCGGGCCCGCTGAGACAGGTCGGCGGGCTCGCGCGCGGCGAGGTCATCGGATACGTGGCCAAGGAGGCGGTGCGGGTCGGGCAGACCGAGCGGATCTACGTGAGCGCGCCGGGATCGAACACGGTCCGGATCCGGATCTTCCGGATGGGCTGGTACGGCGGCAAGGGCGGCCGCGAGGTCCTGGTCTCCCGGCCGCGGAAACTCGTCACCCAGCCTGCGTGCGCACACAGCTTCACGACGGGGCTCACGCAGTGCGCCTGGCATCCGACCCTGACGTTCGTCATCCCGTCGGCCCTCCCGACAGGCATCTACATCGCGAAGCTGTCGGCTCCGACAGGCGAGAGCGACTGCCTGTTCGTCGTGCTCGCGGCGCGGCCGCAGCCGCTGCTGGCACAGCTCCCGACCTCGACCTACGAGGCATACAACGCGTGGGGCGGCGACAGCCTGTACCCGGGTGGCGCGGACCGGGTGCGGATCACCGGCACCAACCAGGGCGTCGAGGTGTCCTACCAGCGCCCCTACGACAGCGACACGGGGGCCGGTCAGTTCTTCGCCCGCGACGTCGCGATGATCCGCTTCCTCGAGCGCTACGGGTACCCGGTGTCGTACACCACCGGCGAGTCGGTCGACCAAGACCCTGGCCAGCTCGCCGGCCATAAGGCCGTCATCGACTTCGGCCACTCCGAGTACTGGTCGCAGAAGCAAGCCGCCGCGTTTGCGCGCACACGGGACGAAGGGACGAGCCTCCTGTTTCTCGGCTCGGACACCCTTGCGTGGCGCGTCCGCTACGCCCGGTCATCGCGCGGCGCTAGCGATCGCGGCGCGCCCGACCAGACGATCATCGCCTACAAGCAGTTCGCCGCGCGCGATCCGGACCGCAAGACTCAACCGACGGGCGCGTTCCCCGACGGTGGCGCGTCGCTCACCGGATCCGCCTACCTCGGGTGCATCACGCCCCGGCTGCGGGAGCTCGGACCCCCCACCTACGACTACTACCCGTGGCTCCCGGGGCCCGGCCTGCGTCCGTCCTGGCTGTACGCCCACACCCACATGACGTCCGCGACGGAGGTGTTCGGGATCGTCGGCTACGAGCTCGACACGACGACTCCCGCGACCCCGCCCGACACGCAGGTGGTCGGAACCGGCTACGCCCCGTGCATGGGCGTCGAGGCGGGCGAGCCGCGGCCGGGACGGGGCGACGACCGCGCACAGACGACGATCTACACCGAGCCGTCGGGGGCGATCGTGTTCAACACCGGCACACTCGGCTGGGAGCTCGGACTCGAGCCGGTGCCCAGTGCATCGCCCAACGCGCCGCGCAAGCCGAATCCATTCGTGGTCGCGATGACCCGCAACCTGCTCGCCCACGTGCTCGCGATACCGGGGCACCGGGCCTAGCGCGTCGGCATCCCAAGACCCGCTCTGCGCCTCACGGCACCGCGACCGACTGCCCGCTCGCCGGAAGCAGGTTGTCCGCGGCGCTACCCGCCGCCTGAACCACCTGGGTCGCGACCGGGCCGGCCGGGGCGGGGACCTGCTGCGTCACGTTGGTCACCACGGTAACAACCGTGTCGACTGGGGTCCTGGGGGGTGGCGGGTTCGGCTGCGGCGCGGGAGCGGGAGGTGCCGCGGGTGCCGGCGCCGCCGGCGTTGGGTTGTGGACCGGCGCGGACCCCGAACCGCCGGCTGATCCGCCAGATCCCTGCGTGACCGGACGTGTCGTCCCTCCGACAGGAGCGATCGCGCCACCGCCGGCGCCCACCCCGCGATGGGTTGCCGTCACGACGGTCCGACTCGGTCCACGCGCGCCCACCCGCCGGACAACCACAGGCACCGCCGGGACGACCGGAAGCGACGCCGTCGTGACCACGCGCCCCGCGCCACGCGCGCCCGCCGAACCAGCGCTCCCAGACCCCACGCCCGGCAGCGACGGACCCGCGAACAACTGGCCGAGCACACCGACCCCGCTGAACGCGCCGCCGAGCGCGAGCACGACGAGCGCGGCGAGCATCGTGGACGGGACGATCAAGGCAGCCGTCGAGGCACCGTAGAGCTGGCGCCTCCACACCCTGACAAGGCTCATGGCCCGCATGGTACCCGCGCAACTGCATACACAAGCGCGCCTGGAAGGCCGGTGCCGCGGGTACGATCACGCCGGGCCACCGGAGTCCAACGTCCCCGATATGCAGCGCCTTTCCATCGCCCGCTCATTGCGCCTGGCGCTCATCGCGCTGACGCTGGCGCTTGCCGTGATCGCGGCGCTGGGCGTGGCGAGCCTCTACAACTCGCGCCAAAGCTACGAGAACAAGCTCGAGCAGACGTCCGCCCTGGCCACCGCCGCCGCCAACCTCGCCGGCGCCGGGATCGCCGAAGAGGAAGTCCTCCGCGACGCCCGCGGACCCAACGCGGCCGCAGCCCGCGCCCAGGTCGCCGCCGCCTACGACTCGGCGGCCCACACCGCGACCGTGCTGGCGGCGAGCGACCCGAAGAGCGCGAGTCTCGTCCAAGCCCAGATCGCCGCCCAGAACCAGGCTCGTCGGCTGGCGCTCGCCAACCGCCTGCCGGCCGCCACGGCCGTGAGCGGCCCGCTCGCGCACGCCAGAGCACTCGCCACCCAGCTCCAGCAACGCCAGCTGACCCGCCAGGCACAGGCTCGCAGCCAGGCGCGCTCCGACTCGCGCCGCGCTCTGCTCCTGATCATCATCGCGGGCGCGCTCGCGCTCGTCGGTGCGCTCGCGCTGATCACGGTGCTCGTCCGCTCTATGCGCGCGCCGCTGGATGAGCTCGTCCACGCGACCCAGAGCCTGGCCGAGGGCAAGCTCGAGCAGCGCGTGACCCCGTCAGGACCGCGCGAGCTCCAGGATCTCGGCGGCGCGTTCAACGCGATGGGCGAGGATCTCGCCACCGCGCAGCACCGGATCGAGGAGGAACGCCGGCGCCTGGCCGTCACGATCGAGAGCCTCGGCGACGCCCTGATCGTCACGGAGCCGGGCTCGAACACGATCGCCGCGGTCAACCCCCGCGCCAGCGAGCTCGTCCCCGAGCTCACCGTCGGTAGCCAAACCGACGCAGAGGACAGCCCGCTCCCACCCGAGCAGTCCGCGCTCCAGCGCGAAATGCTGATCGAGCACGACGGACGGTCGCTCGCCGTGACCGCAGCGAGGCTCGGCAGCCACAGCGACGGCGTGGTGTGGACCGTCCGGGACATGAGCGAGCGTGCCCGGCTCGAGCGCGCCAAGAGCGAGTTCGTGGCCACGGCGTCGCACGAGCTGCGCAGCCCGCTGACCTCGATCAAGGGCTTCGTCGAGCTGCTCCAGCGCTCGCCCGAGCGCATGTCCGATCGCCAGCGCGAGTTCGTCGAGATCATCCTCAAGTCGACCGACCGGCTCGTCGAGCTCGTGAACGACCTGCTCGACGTGGCTCGGATCGAGGCCGACCACGTCGAGATCAACCGGCGCCCGATCGACGTCGGCGAGGTCGTCGCCGAGGTGGTCGAGCTGATGGAGCCGCGCATGCGCGAGAAGGACCAGCGCCTCACGTCGTATCTCGCCCCCACCCTGCCTCCGGCGCTGGCCGACCCGGGCCGCGTCCGTCAGATCGTCGCCAACCTGCTGACGAACGCGCATCTGTACACGCCCGAGGGCGGCACCATCCACGTCGGCGTCGAGCCCGACCGGGCGTGGGTGCAGATCGTCGTGGCGGACTCCGGGGTCGGCATGAGCGAAGAGGAGGTTTCGCGAGTGTTCGATCGGTTCTATCGCGCCGGCAACCGCAGCGGCTCGAATCCCGGGACCGGCCTCGGGCTGTCGATCGTCAAGTCGCTCGTCGACCTCCACTTCGGGCAGATCAGCGTCGAGAGCGAGGTCGGGCGGGGCTCGGCCTTCCGGGTCCGGCTGCCGGCCGCCGTACCCGGCTTCGACTCGGCGGCCTCGCTCGAATCGATCCGGGGGCGGAACGTCCTCGTGGTCGACGACGAGCGCGAGATCGCAGAGCTGATCGCCAGCCAGCTCGCCGTGCTCGACATCCAGAGCACGATCGTGCTCGACGGCGAGGAGGCGCTCGAGCGGCTCCGCTCGGGCCACTTCGACGCGATGACGCTGGACATCCTGATGCCGGGGATGGACGGCTTCGAGGTGCTCCGCCAGATCCGCGCCGACCGCGAGCTCGCGACGACGCCGATCGTGTGCGTGTCGGTGTTCTCGGGCCGCCAGGAGCTGGCCGGGGAGTGGGTCGTGGCCAAGCCGATCGATGCCGACGAGCTCCGCGCGGTGCTCGGCGCCGCCGTCAGCGCCGGCCGGTCGCGGGTGCTCGTGGTAGGGCGCGAGGAGCTCCAGAACGCGCTCGAGCCCGCCCTCGACGACCTCGGCATCGAGTTCCAGTGGGAGGTGACGGGCGCCGCGGCCGCCCGCGTCTGCCGCGAGCGCCGGTTCGAGGTCGCGCTCGTCGACGTCGGCATCCGCAACCCGCAGATGGTGATCCAGGCGCTCGACCTCCGCGGACGTCGCGTCCGCAGGGCCGTGATCCTCATGTCCGACGGGGAGACGCCGACCCCGGCGGGCGTCGGCAAGCTCGGGATGGAGGTCGTCCCGGCCGAGTACGCCGCATCGGCGGTGCTTGCCGCGCTCCGCGGCGAGCGATAGCTTTACCCCAAGCCGGGGTAGGCTATGGCTCAGGACGGGACAGGGCCGGTTGATGCTGCACGACTTGACACCGCTACGCTGATTCGATGGCTGTCCAGAGCGAGATCGGACTGATCGACGAGCTCGTCCGGTTGCGGTCCGAGCTACAGCGCCGTGAGCGCGAGGCCGCCGACAAGGAGCTACAGCTCCAGCGCTACGCCGCCGATCTGCGGGAGACCTTCAAGCAGGAGCGGGCGCGCGCGCAGGAGCTCCGCCGCTCGTACATGGCCACCGTGCGGGCGCTCTCTAACGCGGTCGAAGCGCGCGACGCCTACACCGGCAAGCACGCCGAGCGCGTCGCCGCCTACGGGCTCGTGATCGCCCGCAAGTTCACGCCGGAGCTCGAGATCACGCCCGAGCTCGAGTTCGGCTACCTCCTCCACGACGTCGGCAAGGTCGCGATCCCGGACGCAATCCTGTACAAGCCGGGCGCCCTCGACGACCACGAGCGGGCGCTGATGTCGCGCCATCCGGTGATCGGCGCCGAGATCGTCAGCGGCATCGAGTTCCTGACCGACGCGGCCGAGGTCGTGCGCTCGCACCACGAGCGCTGGGACGGCACCGGCTATCCGGACAGGCTCGCCGGGGAGGACATCCCGCTGGCCGCGCGCGCGTTCTCGGTCGCGGACGTGCTCGATGCGCTCACCACCGACCGCCCCTACCGGCCGGCCTGGTCGATGAGCGACGCGCGCTCGACGATCGCCGCCGAGAGCGGAACGCACTTCGACCCGCGGGTCATCGACGCGTTCAATTCGATCGACGACGACGTCTTCGAACGGATCGCCTCCGAGATTCGATGACGCACGGGGTACTGATCGTCGACGACGACCAGTTCATCCGCAAGCTGATTGCGACGACCCTCGAGGACGTCGCGGAGTTCGACCTCCACGAGGCAGCCGACGGCGTCGAGGCGATCGAGGTGGCCCGCGATACGCACCCCACGCTGGTGTTTCTCGACGTCGACATGCCGCGCCTCAACGGAATCGAGGCGTGCCGGCGGCTGCGAGCCGAAGACGCCTCGGGACAGCTCACGATCGTGATGTTGACCGCGGCCTCGGGCGACAACGTCGAGTCCGATGCCGAGCAGGCCGGCGCCGACCTGTTCCTCACCAAGCCTTTCAGCCCGCTGGACCTGCTCCGCCTCGTCGATCAGCTCGGCGAGCGCGGCGCTCGCTGACTGTCACACTCCAGGACATGACTCGCCGGGCCTGGGTGGCGTTCGCGGCGGCCGCGCTCATCTGGGGCGTGCCGTACCTGTTCATCAAGATCGCGGTCGACCACGGCGTGACCCCGCCGCTGCTCGCGTGGGGCCGGGTCACGCTCGGCGCGCTCGTGCTGCTCGCGCTCGCCTGGCGCGCCGGAACGCTCCAGAGCGTGCGCGGCCGGTGGCGCTGGCTGCTCGCGTTCGCAGTCGCCGAGATCGCGATTCCGTTCCCGATGCTCGCGATCGGCGAGCAGCGCGTCCCGTCGTCGCTGGCGGCGATCATGGTCGCCACCGTGCCGCTGATCGGCGCAGTCCTGGCGATGCGCTTCGACCACTCCGAGCGCCCCACGCCGGTCCGCGCGCTCGGGCTCGCGATCGGGTTCGGCGGCGTGATCGCACTCGTCGGGATCGACGTCGCCGGCCACAGCGGTGAGCTGCTCGGGATCGGCGCGATCATGATCACCGCCACCGGCTACGCGATCGGGCCGATGCTGATCAAGCACCGCCTCGCCGGCCTCGACCCCCGCGCCGCGATGGGGGCGAGCCTCGCGATCGCGTCGCTGGTGCTGCTGCCGTGGGCCGCGCTCGACCTCCCCGCCCACGTGCCGTCGGCCGGCGGGACCGGCTCGGTGGTCGTGCTCGGGCTCCTGTGTACCGCCGCCGGGTTCGTCGTCTACGCGATCCTGATCGGCGAGGCGGGCACGAGCCGCGCCACCGTGATCACCTACGTCAACCCCGTCGTGGCGGTCGCGCTGGGAGTCCTGCTCCTCGGCGAGCAGCCCGGCGCCGGCGCGATCGCCGGCCTGCTGCTGATCCTCGCCGGCGGTTGGCTCGCGACCGACGGCCGCCTCCCGCCCGGCCTGAGGAGGCTCGGAGCCCGCGTCCGGCGCCGTCCGGGGCGCACCTCGCCTGTGAATAGGTCGATAACGCCGTCCACCGGCGGGAAGGGTTCAGCGCACTCGGCGGTCTTTCCCTCTTAAAGGCCGGCACCCCGCCGGCCCAAACAGGAGGAGAGAACTGTGCGTGGGCCAGCTTCTCGCAGACGGGCGATCTGGGTGGCGTTGACGGCCTTGATCGCGGCCGGCGCCGTCGCGGTGCCGATCGCCACCAGCCTGGGTGCCTCGCCGAACGAGTACACCCAGACCAACTTGATTTCGGACATTCCGGGGGTGGCGCGGATCACCGATCCGAATCTCGTCAACCCCTGGGGCCAAGCGACGATCGGCGCGAGTCCCCTGTGGGTGGCCGACAACGGCTCGAACGTCTCGACGCTGTACACCGGCGGCGTGAACGGGAGCATCCCCGCGATCCGGTCACTCGTCGTCACGATCGACGGCGGCGCGCCGACCGGGACGGTCGGAAATACCACCGGCTCGACCACCGACTTCCTCGTTCATACCTCGACGGGCACGGCGCCGGCGAACTTCATCTTCGCCTCCGAGAACGGGGACATCACCGCCTGGAGCAACACCGTCTCCGGCACGGAGGCCCAGATCGAGAACGGCGTCCCGCGCGCCGTCTACAAGGGCCTCGCGCTCGCCACCGTGGGAACCTCCAACTACCTGTACGCGACGGATTTCCGCCATGGGCGGATCGCCGTGTTCGACGGGGACTTCAACCTGGTTCGGTTCCCCTCGGGAGCGTTCGCGCGCAAGGCGTTCGTGGATCCGAACCTCCCGGACGGATTCGCGCCCTTCGGCATCCAGTTGATCAACGGTCAGCTGTACGTCAGCTACGCCAAGCAGGACGCTCACAAGCACGACGACGTCGCCGGACCGGGCAACGGGTTCGTCGACGTCTTCAGCACTTCCGGCGTCCTCGAGAACCGGTTGATCAGCGGCGGCGACCTGAACTCCCCCTGGGGGCTGGTGCTCGCGCCGTCGAGCTTCGGCGGGTTCGCCGGCGATCTCCTCGTCGGCAACTTCGGCGACGGCAAGATCCACGCGTACGACCCGGTTCACGGGACGGAGATCGGGACGCTGACCAACACCGACGGCAACCCGATCGCGATCGACGGCCTGTGGGGCCTGCGCTTCGGCAACGGGACCTTCGGCGACCCGGGGACGCTGGTGTTCACGGCGGGAATCGCCGCCGAGAGCCACGGCCTGCTGGGCGAGATCACGCCGGCGAACTGACAGCCGGACCCGACACGGATCGCGACCGCCGGGCACGGACGCCCGGCGGAGCGGTCCGCCGGCGCGCCAGCCCCCGCCGAAACGCACACTCGACGCCGCCGCCGGCTCGAGTGTGCGGAAATGGCCCCCGTGGGGCGAGTTTCTGCCCACTCGACCAGCCCAGCACGCCGAGTGTGCGGTTTTGAACCCATCCGCCAGACGCCCGCTCGGCACGTGCGACCACAGACAGGATGGGCTCCCCGGTCCCACGGACGCCGGCGGAGCCGGCCCGGTAAACCCGTCAGCCGATCTTGATCAGGATGATCGTGTTCACCACGAACGCGATCGCGAACCCGACCGTCCAGCGGTTCAGGTTGCGCTCGACGAGCGAGCCGCCGCCGAACGGTCCGGCGCCGGTCCCCACCCCGAACGCGCCCGACAGCCCCGAGTCCTTGCCCGAGTGCATCAGGATCAGGAACACCAGAACCACGCAGATGATGACCTGGACGAAGCCGAGAACCGTGCTCATTGCGGCTCGATGGTAGCGCGGTCGATGCCGTGCAGGATCTCGATCGCCTCGGCTCTGAGCGTCCGGTCGAGCTCCTCGTAGTCGGCGTCGGACAGCTTGCCCGTGCGGTGATCGAGCTCGGCGTCGCGCAGCTCGCGGTACTTGGCCTCGCGCGCGGCCTCGAGGTCGGCGAGAGCGGTCGCGCCGCCCGAGGTGGCGACGTGGGCGCGGCGCAGCGGCGCGGTCACGAACGCCACGATGGCGAACAGGATCGCGAAGATCACCAGGTACTCCACGCTCAGACCGGCTCCCGGATCGGGATTTTGGGCCCACCCGCCGGGGCCGGCGGCCGCGCGGGCGACTCGGAGGACTTGACCCTGACGCGCCGGCGCGAGAGCGACGGCACCGGCCACAGCGCGATCAGCCCGCCGCCGCCGATGATCAGGGCGCCCAGCCAGATCCACGTCACGAGCGGATCGACGATCAGGAGGAACTCGGTCGGCCACGGATGGGTCACGAACCGCCGGGCGATCTCCGTAACCGCGAGGTCACGCTCGGCCCACAGCGAGTTCATCAGCTGCTGTCCCTGCGCCGGCGGGAGCTTCGCCGCCTTGGTCATCACCTGCGGGGCGTACGCCGCGAACACGTTGTTGCCCTGGTTGATGAGCGGCGCCAGGTGCGAGGGGTCGACGTTGACGACCGTCCAGATGTCGCGGCGCAGGCCGGCATCGAGGCCAACGGCGCTGTCGGAGTTCGCGGTGTCGAAGAACTTCCCGACGAGCCCGTCCGACGGGTTCTGCGAGGGATAGAAGTTGCGCGTGGTCGTGACGGTCGTCACATGATTGCCGCCCTTGGTCACGTTCAGCACCGCCCCGAACGCGATCTTCTGGTTGGTCACCGAATACGTGGGCCGCACGTACCGGATCGTGTAGCCATCGACGTGCGCCTTCTGGCCCGGGGACAGGATCACGTCCTGGGAGTGCTGGAACGACGACGACGCCGCGACGCCGACGAGCAGCACGGCCAGGCCGGCGTGCACGATGTAGCCGCCGTACCGCCGGCGGTTGCGGCGGATCAGCCCGACGAACGCGAGCGGCACCGGGTCGTGAGTCATCGCCCGGCGTGCCGCGACGCCGCGCCACAGCTCCTGGGCGACCGACGTCAGCACGAACCCGGCGAGCGCGAACATGATCAGCGCGAACGGCCGCGAGCTCGGGCCTCCCGGCCAGAACAGCAACACGAAGAACGTAATCAGACCGGCGGCGACGGGAAGCGCGAAGTTACGGCGCAGATTCGCCGCCGTCACCCGCCGCCAGGCGATGATCGGGCCGATCCCCGACAGCAGCACGAGGATCAGCGCGAGCGGCACGATGAACGGCCGGAAGGCGGGCGGACCGACCGACACCTTCGTCCCGGTCAGAGCCTCCGAGATCAGCGGGAAGAACGTGATCCAGAAGACCACGAACACCATCCCGACGAGCACCAGGTTCTGGAACAGGAAGATGGCCTCGCGCGAGAGCAGCGACTCGAGCCGGGCGTCCGAGCGCAGGAGCTCTCGCCGCCACACGATCAGCCCGATCGAGCCGATCACCATGACCCCGAGCAGGATCACAAACGGAACGCCCAGCGTCGACGCGCCGAAGGCATGGATCGAGTCGAGAATCCCCGAGCGCACCAGGAATGTCCCGAGGATCGACAACGTGCCCGCAGCGAGGACGAGCGACACGTTCCAGATCTTCAGCATCCCCCGCTTCTCTTGGATCATGATCGAGTGGATGAACGCGGTGATGCACAGCCACGGCATCAGCGCGGCGTTCTCGACCGGATCCCAGGCCCAGTAGCCGCCCCAGCCGAGCTCGGTGTACGACCACCGCGCCCCGAGGAGGATCCCGATCCCCAGGAACAGCCAGGCCGCGAGCGCGAAGCGGCGGGTGAGCGAGATCCACTCGGCGCCCAGCCGGCCCGTGATCAGCGCCCCGATCGCGAACGCGAACGGAATCGTCAGGAGCGTGTACCCCGAGTACAGCATCGGCGGGTGGATCATCATGCTCGGGTGGAGCAGGAGCGGATCGAGGCCGGCGCCCTCGGCCGGCGGGTTCGCGGTGGTCGTGAACGGGTTGGCGTAGAACACCGCCAGCGACGTGAAGAAGGTCCCGAAGCCGAGCAGGACGGCGGTCGCGTAGGGAGCGATCTCGCGGGCCCGGCGGCGCGTCAGGAACAGGATCAGGCTCGACCACAGCGACAGCAGGAACACCCACAGGAGCAGCGATCCCTCCTGTGAGGACCAAGCGGCGGCCAGCTTGTAGAACGTCGGCGTGGTCGTCGACGAGTGCGCGGCGACGACGTTGAACGAGAAGTCAGAGCGATAGAACGCGTCCTCGAGAATCGCGAACGCGAGCGTCGCGAGTGCCGCCAGCGCGTACACGGACCGCCGGCCGGCGACCACCCACTCGCGCAGCCCCGTCCGTGCCCCGTAGATCGAGGCGGCGATGCCGAACACCGCGACGCCAAGCGCCATGATCAGCAGCGCGCGGCCGATCACCGCCATGCCAGAGCCTCACTTCGCCGCCGCGGGAGCACGAGCATCGCTACGACGCGGCCGCAGCCTGATACTTCGACGGGCACTTGGTCGTGAGCGAGTTCCCCTGGCCGATGTAGCCGGTCCCATCCTTCTCGACGGCGACCATCACCGCCCGGCCGGCGGCGAACGGGTCGGGAACGATCCCGCTGTAGCGGACCGGGACCGAAACGGGCAGCTTGGGATCGCGGATCCGGAACAGCAACATCGTGCCGTCGTGCTGGACCGAGCCGTTCAGCACCGTGCCGGCGAGTTCGTAGGTCTGCCCCGGCTTGCCCTTGGCGAGCAGCTGAGAGGCCGTGAACTCCTTATTGCCGGCGGTGAAGCTCACGTACACCAGGGCCGACGCCAGGACCACGGCGGCGGCGAGGGCGACGGTTAGTCGTATGGCACGCTTGCGGCTGGGATCCATGCTAGTG
>Ga0335073_10013184_pt1 | contig 11589 bp, 13 predicted proteins | sample Lox_Sample_22_FD_207093 | JGI IMG/M metagenome (GOLD analysis project Ga0335073, IMG submission 207093) | Soil microbial communities from Loxahatchee National Wildlife Refuge, Florida, United States - Lox_Sample_2.2 | ecosystem: Environmental > Terrestrial > Soil > Wetlands | place: USA... | reverse complement strand
ATTCTCCGATGCGACACGCGCCGTTTTGGCCTGGGGCGCACGGCTTCCTGGCATTATCCGATTGTTCTCAAGTGATTGCCGCCCGGCGGGCGGCCTGGCCCGATGCGATCGTCGCCGAGTCGCCATGGCGATATGCGGGCAACATCACTGTCGGCGCTTTACCGCAGGCTGTCAATCGGCGGCGGACGCGATGCGGCGCGGAAAACCTGGCGCATGAGTAGTTTCCGAACCCCCTCACGAGATCTCAAGTCGACTATGATCGCGACCGGCGAGGCCCACGTATCGAGGTCGCGGTCGACCTTCGCCAGAACGGGAGATCCAACCATGCCGCCGATGCACACCACATCGTATCCTGGATCGGCCGCCACCGCTGCCTCGGTCCGCGCGGCGTCGAAACGGCCCGATCCAATCGGCATCCCGACAAGCGAAGTCGTCGTTCCGCAACCCATCAAACCGATGAGGCGGCTGCGTCTCCTGTTGGCGGAGGACGATATCCTGCTCGGCATGCTGCTGGGCGAGATGCTCGAAGAGATGGGTCACGAAATTTGCGCGATCGAGGCCACCGAAGCCGACCTGGTCGACGCGGCCATCAAATACGGACCGGACTTGATGATCGTGAATGCGGAGTTGGGCGACGGCAGCGGCGTTTCCGCGGTCACGACGATTCTTCGTACCCGACCGGTTCCTCACCTTTTCACGAGCGGCGATATCGCGCGGGTTCGGATGCTCCGGCCGGATGCGGTGCTGCTCCAGAAGCCCTTCCGCGAGCCCGACCTCATTCGGGCCATGCAACGTGCGCTCGACCGAAGCGCCGCGGCAATTTGAAGGAGTATTCTTGCCGTCCGCGTCGATGCGCTTGCACCCGCCGAAATCCCTGGCTGATGCGCGAAAAGTTCGCGGGCATGGACCGTTTTGTATGTCTAAGGAATCATTATAAACCGTCGATTCTTGGCGTGCACCCTCGCCGCCATTCTCCGTCGCGCGCCGCGCGCTAGAAGCGCGGCAGCATCGGCATGGCGGTCGCCGACGGCACTTTGACCAGCGCCTCGCCGTCGAGCACGAGCTTGCCCGCGACCTTGCAGGTGCAGACGAGGCGCGCGCGCTGCTTCTCGGGGACGAGCTCGGCGACCCTGACCGCGACCAGGACCGTGTCGCCGATGCGCACGGGCGCGCGGAAGTGGAGCGTCTGGGAAATATAGATCGCACCCGGCCCCGGAAGCCGCGTCCCCAGCACGGCCGAGATCAGGCTCGCGGTGTAGAGCCCGTGGGCGATGCGGGTGCGGAACGGCGTCTTCGCGGCGAAATGCTCGGAGAGATGGATCGGATTGCGGTCGCCCGTGACCTCGGCGAAGCCGACCACGTCGGCGGCGGCGACGGTGCGGCGCAAGCGCGCGCTCATGCCGACGCGCAAATCCTCGAAGAAGAGCGTACGCAGCTTGAGCATGCCCGCGGGCTCGCGTTATTTGAGCTTGAGGATGCGCTTCGCGTTCCCGCTCAGGAGCTTCTCGCGCTCCGCGTCGCTCAGTTTCAGCTCATGAAGCGCCCAGTCGGTGCCGGGCTTGTTGTCGACATAGGGATAGTCGACCGAGAACATGATGCGCTCCAGGCCCATCTCCTTGATGCAGCACTCGAGCGCGATCGACGAGAAGAATCCGCTGGTCGTGATGTAGAAGTGCTTGAGGAACTTTTCGCGGAAGCCCTTGGCGTGCTCGCCGTCGCGCGCGAGCGCCGAATCGATGCGCCAAAGATAGAACGGCAGCCCCTCGCCCAAATGGCCGAGGATGATCTTGAGATTGGGATAGGCGTCGAACACGCCGCTGAGCACGAGCCGGATGCCGAGGGTCGCGGTCTCGATGGTGAAACCCCAGGCGGCGCGCTGCAGCATCGGATGGCGCGGCAAGTAGTCCTTGAGATAGGCATCGAGCACGGCGGGATGGGGGACCGCCGGGTGCATGTAGATCGGCACGTCGAGCTTTTCAGCGCGCTCGTAGACCGGCCAGAAGCGCTTGTCGTCGAGGAAGATTCCGGCCGAGAGCCCGTGCAGCATGCCGCCCACGAAGCCGAGCTTGGTGACCGTGCGCTCGAGCTCGTCGGCCGCGAGCTTCGCCTCGGTCGTCGTCGGCAGCGCCGCGAAGGCGCCGAACCGGTCCGGCTTCGCGCGCACCGCCTCGTGGAGCCGGTCGTTGACCGCGCGCGTGAGCTGCAGCGCCGAGCCGGGATCGAGGCGCTGGGTCGCGGGTGCGCCCAGCGAGAGCACCTGGAAGTCGATGCCGGCCTCGTCCATCTCCTTGAGGCGCAATTCGCCGAGATCGTCGAGGCGGCGCCGGATCTCCGGGTTCGCGCGCCCCTCCATGACCGAGACCGCGACGATGTCGGGGTCGTGATAATGCTCCTCGAGGGCGACGATGTAGGGTTTCTTGGCCATGGCTTCCTCCCGGGTGGGAGGGCTTTTTAACAGGCGCCGCGCGGCCTGTCACCACGGAGCCGGCGCGCGCCGCTCGATGCCGCTTGCGCCGCGTAGCCGGGCAGTCGATATTGCCGGCGCCGCGCCGAACGCGCGGGACCGGTCCTCCTCGCCGGTCATCGTCGCCGGTCCTCGTCGACGATTCATCGGTCGCAGCGATGTCGGCTCGCAGAGCGCCAGGATGGCTCGATGTCGCATTATCTCAGCGAAATGGCGGCTCAGGGCTACAACGCGGAAACGATCGGGCCGTTTCACCGGTTCATGATGCCGTGGCTGATGGAGACCCACGGTGTGCGCAAGGACGCGTCGATTCTCGATATCGGCGCGGGCCAGGGCCACGCGTCGATCCCGCTCGACGAGGCGGGCTGGCGCTCGATCACGGTCGTCGACATCGACGATCTGAATTTCCCGATGTTCCGCGAGCGCTTCGGCTTTCGAGCCCTGCGCTGCGACATCGTGCGCGACCCGCTTCCGCTCGCCGACGACAGCGTCGACGCGGCGATCTGCCTGCATGTGATCGAGCATCTGGAGCGGACGGACCATTTCCTCGCCGAGGCGCGGCGCGTGCTCAAGGTCGGAGCGCCGTTCTTCGTCGTGACGCCCGATTGGCGCAAAACCTACATCCGGTTCTGGGACGACCCGACCCACGTCAGGCCCTACGACAAGATCTCGATCGTGCGCCTCCTGCGCATGGCGGGCTTCGACGTGACCGTCCATTCGTGGAACTCGCGTTACGGCACCGGGCGGTTCCAGGCCTATCGGCTCTGGCCCCGGCTCGGCATGATCGGCACCGACATGATGGCGATCGCGCGCAAGCCCGCGGCCGCGGCGGGGCTCAGCGCGACTGTGGTCCCGCTTGCCACGGCGCGGGCGACGTCATGATTCGCGCGCAGGTGAGGAGAATGCGCGTCCCCGCGCGCAACGTGCCGGCGAGCGAGCCCGCGACCTTCGATTTTCCCGCCGCCCGCCGCCGGTAGGCGAGCGGCACCTCGAGAATGCGGAGGTGCCGGCGCGCCGCCAGCATCTGCATCTCGATGTTCCAGCCATAGCCCATCTCGCGCATGCCGAGGCCCGCGAGCGAGGCGCGCCGGATCGCGCGGAAGGCGCACATGTCGCTGTAACGCACGCCGTAGAGCGCCCCCATGAGAAGCCCCGCGAGGCGGCCGGCCGCGACCTGATGGGCGCTCATCGATCCGGGCTCGCGCTCGCCCTGCGTGCGCGACGCGATGACGAAATCGTGGGTCCCGGCCGCGATGGGCTCGACCAGGCGGGCGACGAGATCGGCGCGGTCGGCGCCGTCGCCGTCGAGGAACACGAGAATGTCGCGCACCTCGCTTGCGGCGGCCGCACCCGTGGCGCAGGCGCGGCCATAGCCCGGCTCGGTGAGGGTCACGACGCGCGCACCGGCCGCGCGCGCGATCTCGGCCGTGCCGTCGCGGCTGGCGCCATCGGCCACGATCGTCTCGGCGATCCCGGCCGCAAGGAGGTCTTTGACCACGGCACCGATCGAGCCGGCTTCGTCGAGCGTCGGAATAATCGCGGCGGCGCGCTCGAGGAATGCAGGATTTCGCGCGGCGGCATTCATGCGGGCCTCGGCCTCAGAGACTCCAACGCAGGCCGCAGCTCTGGCACGGCTTGGGCGGGACGGGGCCTAGGAGCGAGGCGCGGAATTCGCGATAGGCGGGGCCGTTCCAGATTTCGCGCAAGCTCTCTTGGGTCGCATCGCCGAGCGTGTAGCTCTCGTAGCCGGGCGCGGAGAAGGGCGCTATGCAGCAGGGCAGCGCGCGCCCATGGGCGGTGAAATACATGAGCGACCAGGGCCGCCGGCAGAGCGACCAGGGCCGGTCGTCTTGCTCCTTCTTGAGGCTCAGGCCGGGCTCGGTCGCACCCGACGCGTCGAGCCGTACGCCGAGCGCTCGGCCGAGCTCGACCGCCGCCTCGATGGCTTCCGTCTCGCGCGCGGCGCCGCTTTCGAAGAGCGAGGATTCCGGGCGCGCGAGGCCGCGGCCTTCGTCCATGAATACCATGCGCTGAAGATAGACCTCGGCGATGCCCATCTCGGCCGCGAGGCGCACGAAGGCGGGGAGCTGGTCGACCGTCTCCTTGAGCCCGGTGAGCCAAAGCGAAACGCGCGGCGTCGTGGCGCCGATCTCCTTCTGATAGGCGACGAAGGCGCGCACGTTGCGCACGATGCGGTCGAACATGTCGCGCCCGCGCACCTTCTTGAAGGTCTCGGCCTCGGCCGCGTCGAGCGAGACGCGCAGCTCGTCGAGCCCGGTCTCGATCAGCTCGCGCCGCTTCCGCGCGGTGAGCAGGGTGCCGTTGGTGTTGAACAGCACGTAAATGCCGCGCGCCTTCAAATGGCGGATCATGCGCGGGAGATCCTCCACCATCATCGGCTCGCCCACGCCGTGAAGCACCACGCGCGCGATCGAGGGAAACTGCCCGACGATGGACGTGAACAGCTCCCAGCTCATGTCCGCGGGCGGCTCGAGCGTCTCGAAGGTGCGCGGGCAGGTCTCGCACAGGAGATTGCAGCGGTTCGTGGTCTCGAGATAGAGGCACACGGGCGGAGAGTCGGCCACCGGCCCGCGCTCCGCGTCGACCGCCTCGAAATAGCGCCGCGGGTCCTTGAGCGTCGTGGGCATGCTCAGATCCTCCGAAGGATGCCGGCGAGCGGCAGCGCAGCGCCACGCCGGCGCCAGATGTATTCCATCGCCGCGAACGGGACGAACGGGCCGAACATCAGGCCGCGCCAAAGAAGGTCCCGGTGCTCGGGGTCGAAATTGAGCAGGAACGCGGCCCCCGTCAGATAGAGCACGCTGTAGCTGGGCCACAGGCAGGCCGGGAACGCGAGCCAGGCGTAGTACCAGGCGAAATGCGGCGTGAGGGCGAGCATGAGTGCCGTCGAGAGCAAGAGCACGTCGCGCCCGAGGATCGCGATCTCCTCGGCCCCCGCGAGACGCGGGTCGCGCGCGAAGGCGATCCACCAGCCGAGCCAAAGCAGCAGCAGCGTTGCCGCCGCCTCGATGGCGTAGATCGCGGCGGGTGCCAGCGGAAGCAGGCGCTCGAGGACGAAGATGGGGTAGAAGCCGGCGCCGGTGGTGAGACCCTCCTCGCTCGCGTAGTTGGGAAGGAAGCCGAACACGCCGGTGCCGACGCCGAGATAATAGGGAAGATAGAGGAGCAAAATCGCGGCCACGCACGCGGCCGGCATGCGCCAATCCCAGCGGCGCCAAAAGGCGGGGAAGAGGGCCAGCGGCAGGAACTTGACCAGGATCGCGGCCCCCAGAAGGGCGCCGGTCGCGAGGCGCGCGCGCGCGAGATAGGCGAGCATCATGAGGGCGATGAGGGCGAGGGCGAGCGCGTCGACATGGCCGTTGCCCGCGAATTCCCAAACCGGCAGCGGATTCCACGCATAGATCAAGATGCGCTCGCGCGGCAGCCGCGCGCGGCCGAGAAGGCGCAGCATGACCGCGATCGCGCCTATCTCGAGCGCCACCATGAGCGCCTTCATGCCGACATAGGTCGGGCTCAGGAACGCGCCGAGGAAATAGACCAGCTCGGCGGTCGGCGGGTAGATCGTGTGCGCGTAGTCCGCGCGGTTGATGCGCGGGAACATGAAATCGTCGCGCAGCGCCTTGAGCTCGGGCGCGTCGGGGATGTAGCGATAGGGGTTGATGCCCGCGACCTGGACCTTGCCGTCCCAGACGTAGCGATAGACGTCGGTCGACAGAAGCGGGACGGTCGGGAGGGCGGCGAGACGCATCAGGGCCGCGCACAGGAGAATGCCCCAAAGGGCGCGGCGCGGAAGCCGCAAGTTCAACGTCACCGCGACCGCGGCGAGGTAGACGAGGCTCGCGACGCAGGCAAGCGCCACGAACACGCTCCGATGGTGCGCGGACTCGGCGTCGGTCGCCCCCGGCGCATGCCAATAGGCGGCGGCCGCGGTGAGCGCCAAGAGGGCCAATCCCAGCGCCGGAAGCGCCCAAGCGCGACGCCGCGGGCTTTCGCTCATCGTGCCGCTTCGCGCGCAAGACGATAGGCGCCTTGCGCGTCGGGCGCCGGCTCGTGCACGCTCGCGAGGATACGCGCGTCGAGGCCGAAGCCGCGCAGACATTGGGCCGTGACCGGTGCCGCGTAGGGCGTCATGCCGTTCGCCGTCGCGATCGCGTTCGCGGCCGAGAGCTCGGCCATGAGGCGCGCGAGGGACGCGCGGTCGTCGACGTCGTACCAGGGGGCGAGCTCGACCGTCTCGAGCCCGAGCTCGGCCGCGCGCGCCCGCGTCTGGTCCGCGACCCGCTCGGTGCTCCAATCCACGTCCTCGAAGAGGTGCCCGTGGGCCGCCTTGACGCCGAGAAGGTAGTAGCCGCCGTCGGCCGCCGGGCCGAGCACGGCGCGGTCGCCCGGCATGAGCAGCATTTGCGCCGCGCGTGCGAGCAGCGACGTGGGGAGCGTCGGGCTGTCGGAATTCAGCACGCAAGCGGCCCCGTAGCCGCGCGCGAGGAGGGTGTCCGCCGCATGCAGCAGGCAGCGCCCGAAGCCTTTGACGCGCGGCGGCGTCGGAACGTCGCCGTCGGCGAGCAGGAGCGACGTCGAGGGCTCGAGCGCTCCCTCGAACGCCGCCTCGGCGCCCGCGGGCGCGTAGGCGACGAAGCCCTCGATCGGCGCGTGGCGCGAAGCGGAGGATATGTTCTCGGTGGTGTCGCGCAGGAAGGCGGCACTCAGCGCGCGCGCCTCATCGAAGCTGAGGGGTGGGACCAGGCGCGTCTTCACGCTCCCGCTGCGCGGCGCCTTCGCCATCACGGCGATCGCGCAGGTGCCCGCCTTGCTCATATGCCGCCGAACCAGTTGTAGCCGCGATCCTCCCAGAAGCCGCCCGGGAACCGGTTGGTGACGTAAAGCGCGGTGATGAATTTCGGGTTCTTGAAGCCGAGCTTGGTCGGGATGCGGATCTTGAACGGATAGCCGAAACGCGGCGCGAGCGTCGCGTCGTTGCATTTGAAGGCGAGGATGGTTTGGGGATGGAGCGCACTCGCCATGTCCATGCTGCTGTAGTAGCCGTCGGCGCAGATGAAGCCGACATATTTCGCCGTGAGGTCGGCCTCGACGCGCTCGAGGAGCGTGCGCAAGGGTGCGCCGGTCCATTTCCCGATCGCACTCCACCCCTCGACGCAGACATGGCGCGTGATCTGGGATGTCTGCGGCAGCGCGTAAAGCTGGGTGAGGCTCCAGGGCCGCTTGTCGCCGATGAGTCCGGCGAATTCGAGCTTGTAGGAGGCGCCGTCGATCTTCGGCGCCTGGTCCGGTCCGTAATAGGCGTTGTAGCGGAACGGATTCGTCACGGCGCTTTCCGAATAGGTCGGCGCCAGGCGCTTCGGGTCGAACAGCCAGGCCTGGGCGCGGTCGTTGAGCCGGCTCATGGCGCGGAGTACCCGCTGGACCGCGTCATCGTCGGTGATGTCGCAGCCCGCGAGCAATGCCAGCGCTCCGAGGCTCAGCCCCTGGCGGAAGAAGAGCCGCCGCTCGAGGCTCTTCACCAACGAGCTGCGCTCGAGCCGGGCCTTCGCGGGCAAGTTGGGTTTCGCGGGCAGGTTGGGCTTCGCGGGAACCGCGTGGGGCGCGTCGAGAAGCGGCGTCATGGTGCGCGCTCCCGGTGCGCCGGGCTCGACGCCTTGCCGAGGATCATCGAGACCAGGGTCTTCGGCACCAGGAAGGTGAGTGCGAGATGCACCACGACGAACCCCACGATCGCCGCCATGCCGCAGAAATGGACGATGCGCGCATTGTCGAATCCGCCGAAGATCCAGGCGAGCCATTGCAGCTGCACCGGCTTCCAGATCGAGAGGCCGGAGAGGATGGTCAAGAGGATCGCGGCCAACACGCCGACATAGGCCGCCTTCTGCACCGCGTTGTACTGGCCGAGCCGATGCGCCAGGCGAAAGCGCAGCGCCGCCACGAAGTCCTTGAGGATCGCGCGCGGCCGGAGCGGGAAGAAGTCACGCCGGAAATGGCCCGAGACGAAGCCGTAGGCGAGATAGACGATGAAGTTGAGCACCAGGATCCACATGCCGAGGAGGTGCCATTGGATGGCGCCCGCGAGCCCGTCCTCGTCATGCACGGCGCGCGAGGTCCACACATCGCCGCCGAAGGTGAACATGACCGGGAAATGGAACGGGAAGATCGGATGCCAGTTGTAGATGCGCCAGCCGCTCCCGACCATGATCAGCATCGCGAGCGCGTTGATCCAATGGGTCGCGCGCACGATTCGGGGATGGGTCTGGGTGTCGACCGCCCCCTCGTCCTCGCGCTCCAGGCTCGCTGTCATCCCCCATCCCCCATGTCGCACGGCGCTCGGCGCCTAGGCGGGCGCCAATCCGTTGGCGGCCAAACGCTGGGCCGCCTCGGCCGAGCGCAGATAATCCGAAAGAAGTGCGGCACCCGGCACCACCACGCCCTGCATGAGGGCGATCGCGTAGACGGTCGGCTCATAAAGCTCGTCCGGCACGGTCGCGACCACGGCGAGGCTCGGGTCCGCGGCCACGTCGCTCGCATAGAAAAGCCCGAGCGATGCCGCCCCGGTCGAAACCAGGAACGCCGCACCCGGGCTGCTTTCGGCCCCTTGGATGCGGCCCCGGAGCTTCGAGCTGAAGCCGAGCTTCTCGAGCACGGCCTCGGCCGCGACACCCGCGGGCGCGACCGCGGCGTCGGCGATCGCGAGGCGGCCGGCGCCGAGCATGGCTAGAAGATCGGTCGTGGGCCCAAGTGTAATGGGCGCCTTCCCCGGCGCGCGGCCGGCGAGCACGAGCCGGTTGCGCCAGAGATCGAAGCGCGACCCAGGCGCGACCAGCTTCGCCGGCACCGCGTCCCGGTCCATGGTCTCGCGCGTCGCGATCAGCACGTCGCAGCGGGCACCGCGCACGCGCTGCTGGATCATCACGTCGCTGCGCGTGCCGAACAGGTCGATGGGCGTCTCGGTGCGCGCGCGCCAAGGGGCGGTGATGTCCTTGACGGCGTGCTGGATGGTCGGCTCGGCGAACACCACGACATTGGGCGGGATCGCGTCCTCGGCCCGGGCGGGTGCCGGGGCCGCCGCGAGCGTGCCGGTCGCCATCAACCCGCCGGTCGCGATCGCCCCGAACCTGCGCCTCGAAATCGATTCCATGACCACACCCTAATGCCCGGGGCGTCGAGCCGCGCGTCACATGATTTCACAAGTCTGTGACGCCGGATAGCGTGCCGCGATCCAAGCCGAGCGCCATTGCCGCGGCGGCAAATCTTTGGCATAACGGCCGCCACAGCCGACCCCGGAGCGATCGGCGACGTCCATCGCCCTGTCGAACGATGACAGGTCGAAGGACGCCGGGTCGCAGGATGCCGTTCCGGCATTGGGCGCCCGGCTTTGCGCGAAGGCGGTACGCGGACGTGGCCGAGCTGATTTCAAGACGCCTCGATTGCCTCAAATGCCCGAGTCTCTGCTGCAAGATGGCGGGCTGGGTCGAAGTGAGCCGCGCCGACATCCGCCGGCTCGCCAAGTTCCTCGAGCTCACCGTGCGCGAGTTCGAGGCGAAGCACATCGTCGAGCACCCGCGCGGCGGCCGGAAGCGCATCAAGGCGGTCGACAAGACCTGCCAGTTCCTGAGCCCGACCCGGCGCTGCACGGTCTACCGCGCGCGGCCCAACGATTGCCGCGGCTACAATTGCTGGGACCACGCGGACGAGCTCTACGATTATGCGCGCTTCATCCAGATGCCGTCCGCCGACCTCGCGAAGCTCGAGGCGCGCGAGACCAAGGCCGAGCGCGTAGAGCACGAGAAGGCGTTGGCCAAGCGCCGCAGGAAGCGCCTCCGCGACGCGGCACGCACCTGACGCGCGCTCGACTTAGCCGCCGCGATAGGCCGGCGGCGTGCGGCTGAAGAACCCGTAAAGGATATCGTACACGGAGAGATAATTCTTCTCCTGGAACGAGGCGTGCGCGATTCCCGGCATGACGGCGAATTCCTTGTCCGCGTTGGGGAGCTTCGCGAAGAAGGCGATGAGATCGTCGAAGCCCGCGATGCCGTCGAACTCGCCGCGCATGACGAGGGTCGGGCAGAGGATGCGCGTGGGCTCGACCAGCGGCAGCTTCGTGCACATGTCGACGTAGGTGCCGGTCGGGACCTCGCTGTCGAGGGCGAGGATCGCGTCCGCGAAGGCGTCGACCACGCGGCTATCGGCGGTGCCGGGATGGTCGCGCGTGAAGATGCTGTGGACGAAGGCGCGGTCGAGCGGGCGCCGGTTGCGCGCGAGGAAGGCGGGGAGCTTCTTGCGCCGCTCGGCGAGCGTGGGGCTGCCGTCCCCGGTCCAGACGAAGGCGTCGAGCGCGAGGCGCTTGACGCGCTCGGGACAACGCTCGGCGAAGAGGGCCGCGCGCAAGGCGCCCGACGAGATGCCGTAGATCAAAAGCGGCCCCGCGCCGCGCGTCTTCTCGATGCAGTCGGCCGCCGCCGCGAGGTCGTCGGCGCCGTTCGCGATGTCGCAATTGATGTCGCGTTGCTTGTCCGAGCGGCCATAGCCCTCCATGTCGACCGACCAGGTGTCGAAGCCGCGCTCGGCGAACCAGTCCATCGCCGAGGAATGGGGCCGGCCCGGGACCTGCAGGTCGAAAGTCGGCCGGCCCGCCATGGAGGAGCCGTGCACGAACAGGATCGTGCCGCGCGCTTCCTTGGGATCGCCCACGAATTTCTCGTAAAGGTAGAGACGGACCTCGCCCTTCCTGGTCCAATGCTCCCGGGCGGTCACGGTCTTGCGCTCCGACATGCGAGGCTCCTAATCCGTTCGAAATCCGGCGTGCGCGCTTCCGTTGCGCGGAGGCGTGGGCGCGGCCGGGCGAGGCATGCTAAACTGATCGGCGTTTGGCGCAATGGCGTCGTCCGGCGGCAAGGGGACGGGGACGAGGCCACGCGCCGAGCGGGTAACGAACGCCGGTCGGCGGGGCCTACGCGGGCTCTCGAGCGGGAAAGGATGGGAACGGCCTCGGAACCGACGCGGCACAGACGGAGGTGGATATGAAAATCTCAAAGAAGATTCGACATTACTGGGGTGTCGGCGCGGCGATGGCATTCCTGGGGGCGATGGCGTTTGCG
>Ga0335073_10013183_pt1 | contig 11589 bp, 10 predicted proteins | sample Lox_Sample_22_FD_207093 | JGI IMG/M metagenome (GOLD analysis project Ga0335073, IMG submission 207093) | Soil microbial communities from Loxahatchee National Wildlife Refuge, Florida, United States - Lox_Sample_2.2 | ecosystem: Environmental > Terrestrial > Soil > Wetlands | place: USA... | reverse complement strand
GTCGTTGCCGAGCGTGACCGCGTCCACGAAGCGCCGGCCGCTGATCCCGCCGGACTGTTCGGCCACGGCCAGAGCGACGGGCACAGTGGTCGCGGTGGCGTGGACGAGGGCCTTCTCGTGTACGTCGTCGAGTTCCATCGCCCGGGTCAGCGCGGAGTTGACCAGGGCCGCGTGGTGCGCCGGCACCCGCGCCGGAGTACCGATCACGGTGGCGTCCGGCCGGCCGCCCCAGGACGTGATCACGTCGCGGATGCCCGGCAGGCCGGGTGCCTGGTGCGCCGCGACGGCCGCCCCGATCGCGTCGAGTACGAGCTCAGCGGTCCGCTTCCGGCTGGCCTCGGGCAGGGAGCCGGCCTGCGCGGCGAGCACGTGGTCGGCCAGGATCACGCCCGCGTCGGGATTCATGAGGCCCGGATTCCGGCGGGCCGCGGCGCCGGGTAGGACCGGTACAGCAGGTCGCTGACGTGGCGCACGCCGCGGCTCACCGCCTGGCGCGCGCCCTCCGCGTCGATACGGGGGCCGAGCAGTTCGACGTCGAAGTAGCCCCGGTATCCGGCCGCCGCGACCTGGTCCACCAGCCAGCCGAGCGGTACCACCCCGTCGCCGGGGACGACCCGGTCGGGCATGCTCACGGTGGTCGGGACGGCGTCGGCCAGCTGGACCAGCCCGGTGTGCGGGCCGCAGGCCCGGAGCGACGCGCTCAGCGCGCGCTCGCGCCACGACCAGAACATGTCCAGGCATAGCGAGACGCCCGAGGCCTCGGCCAGGACCACCAGATCGGGCAGCGTGGACACGAAACTGATGTCCTGGCGCAGCACGTTGGTCTGCTCCACGCACACCCGGACCCCGAGCGCCTCGGCCCGGTCCGCCAGCGGCTGGTACGCCGCGGTGAACGCGGCCAGCGCCTGCTCCCAGGTCGTCAGCGACCCGGCCGGACCGGTGACGGCCAGGATGGAGGGGGCACGGATCTGGTGGGCCAGCTCCAGCGTCCGGGTGAGCGCGGCCCGTTCGGCCGGCCACGCCGACTCGTCGTCGAGGGTGAACAGCCGGGAGTGATGCACGTAGGCGATCCGGTCGGCCAGGCTGGCCAGGTGACCGTCCCATCTGGCCAGCTTCTTCAGGCTGAGGCCGTACTTGGCCCCGCCGAGCTCGGCGCACAGCTCGAGTTCGGCCTCCAGCGGGGCACCCATGTCGGCCAGCGAGTTCACCACCACGGCCGGATGCACGGCGGCCGTTCCGCCGCTCATCGCGGTCCGCCCGCCAGCTCGCGCAGCGCCGCCATCTGGTCCACGTAGTGGGTCACGGACCGGCTCGGCATCCGCGGCAGCAGCGTCGTCACGCCGGCCCGGCCGATCTCGTCCAGGAAGGACCGAACGGCCTCCGGGTCGCCCAGCGGATCGACCTTGTGCTCGCTGCGGGGCAAGAACACGACCTCGAAGTCTCCGGCTCGCCGCCGGCCGGGATCGAGCTCGGCGAGCAGCGCGCCGAGGTCGGCTGGATGCAACCCGGTCGGCGCCCAGCCGTGGGCCGAGCGCAGCGCGCGGCGCAGGGCGTGGCGGCTGCCCCCGCCGATCCACAGCGGCGTGGCCGGGGGCAGCGTCGGCTCGACGATCACGCCGGAGAAGGAGAAGAAACGGCCCTGGTAGCACGGCGTGGTCGTGCCGAGGGACGCGCGGATGGCCGAGAGGTTGTCGTCGGCGCGGGCACCGCGATCGGCGAAGGACGCCCCGAGCAGCTCGAACTCGCCCTCGGTACCGCCGACACCGAGGCCGAGGACGACACGGCCGCCGCTGAGGCGGTCCAGCGTGCCGTAACGCTTCACGATCTCCAGGGGATGGTGGTAGCCGAGCACGAGGACGAGCGGGGCCAGCCGGACGCGCTGGGTGTGCGCCGCGATGTACCCGAGCGTGGACAGGGGATCCCAGTAGAGCGTCCCCTCCCGGCGTCCGGCCGGCACGGCCACGTGCTCCGGGGCGCAGATGCAGTCGTAGCCGAGCTGGTCGGCGGCCTTCGCGACGGTCGCCAGTTCGGCCGGACCGGCGTCACGCTCCCAGGACGGCGCCTGGTAGCGGGGATGAGATGAGACGACGGGCAGCCAGACGCCGAGCTTCACCGGGGCTCCCTTCGCGCTGTCGATCGCGCTGTGGATCACGCGACGGCCGCCGGCACGGACAGCGCGGCGGACCGGCCGGCCACCCGGCCGAAGACCAGCGCATTGGCCAGGGCGTTGCCGCTGCCGACGTAGACGTCGCCGAGCACGCCGCCGACGCACTCCCCGGCCGCGAACAACCCCGGGACGGGCAGGTTGGCCGTGTCGATCACGCGGCCGTCTCGGTCGACGCGCGGCCCCACCGCGGTGACGCTCAGCTGGCAGAGCCGGACTTCGGTGGCGTAGAAGGGCGGGGTGCTGACGGGACGAAGGACGGCCGGCTTCTTCAGGTGCACGCTGTCCTCCCCCGCCGCGACGTCGGCGTTGTACTTCTCGATCGTGCCGGCCAGGCCCGGTTCGGACACGCCGATCGCGCCGGCCAGGTCGGCGATCGATCCGGCCGTTATCACCTTCCCGGCCTCGACCATCTCGTCGATCACGGGCTCGACCCAGTCTTCCCAGGTCATCCCGGGGATCAGTACCTTCTTGAACTGAGCGGTGGACTTGGGCTGCGACGCGCGCTTGACCGCGTCGTCGAAGACGGCCCACACCGGACCGTCCTGGGCCAGCACGATGGGCTGGGTGACGCTGTAGGGGGACATCTCGTCGAAGAACCGCCGACCCTCGCGGTTGACGCAGACCAGCCAGCCGGGGAAGTACGGGTCCGATTCGTGCGCGAAGTCCGGGCGCAGGTTGCACAGCCAGCGGTTGTGCCCGGTGATCTGGGCGCTGACGGCCGAGACGAGAGCGAAGGCGTCTCCCTTGGAGTACCTGGCCACCGGCTCGAGCCCGTTCGGCCATAGCCAGTCCCCGCCCGCCGCCACGGCGTCAGGGAGATACCTGGCGATCAGCTCGGGATTGCCCTCGATCCCCCCGGTGGCCATGACCACCGCGCCGGCGGTCAGCTGCTCGCCGCCGGCTTCCACGCCGATGACTCGCCCGTCGCTGGTCAGCAGCCGGTCAACTCGCTGCTTGAGAGCGAGGTCGATGCCCGGTTGCCGCCGGGCCCGGGCGAGGACCACGTCCATGATGGCCGCGCCGCCGTGCGTCACGTGGCCGCGCGGCACGATCTCATCTCCCGAGTAGTACACGTCGAGGAACTCCACGCCCAGCTCGGCCAGCCACTCGATGGAAGGTCCCGCCTCCTCCGCCAGGCGGCGCACGATCGAGGCGTCGACCTTCCACTGGTTGAGCGTCATGTAGTGCCGGAAGAGGTTCTCGGGCGCGTCCTCGATACCCTTGTCACGCTGAAAGCGCGTCCCGGCACCCATGATCATCCCGGTGGAGAACTGGCTCCGCCCGCCAGGCTTCTCCTCGGCCTCGGCGATCAGGACCCTGGCGCCCAGGCCAGCTGCCTCCAGCGCGGCGCAGGTACCCGCCAGGCCGCTGCCCAGGACTACGACGTCGTAATCCGTCACGATGCCTCCCCTACCACCGGCCGTCCATCAGCTAAATAATTAGATCTTCTACCTAAATAGGTTGCGGATCAAGATGATCCGCCTGGTCGTTGAGCACCTGGCTAGACGCGGTTGAAATAGATCAACAATTTGACTATAAGGTGGGAGGATGCCACGTACCGCAGCGCGTCCCGAGGAGGATAGGTGACGTCGGTCCAGGTCGAATGGCCCGACGCCGCCACGGCTGTGCTGCGGTTGTCCCGGCCCGGCAGGCTCAACGCGCTGACCCACGAGATGCTCGACGAGCTGATGGCCGGCCTGCGCGAGGCGGCATCGAGCGAGCAGGCCAGAGCGGTCATCCTGACGGGAGCGGGCCGCGCGTTCTGCGCCGGGGTCGACATCGCGGGCGCGGCCGAACGCGGCAGGTCCGAACGCAGTCCCGCCCGCCGTTACGTCAGGCAGGAGCACTTCGCGGACACGATCAGGTCGGTGCGTAACTGCCGCCTGCCCGTGATCGCCGCGGTGAACGGGCCCGCCGCGGGGGCCGGGATGGCCCTGGCGCTCGCCAGCGACATCCGGATCGCCGCGCACGGCGCCCGCTTCCTGATCGGGGCGCCGCGGCTGGCCTTGTCGGCCGGGGAGTGCGGCATCAGCTGGCTTCTGCCGCGCATCATCGGCCCCGGGCGCGCATTTGAGATCATGCTTACCAACCGGGAGATCCCGGCGGCCGAAGCCGCTGGGATCGGGCTGGTCACGCAGATGACCGAGCCCGAAGACCTGATCGCCGCCGCGCTGGCGCTGGCCGCGGAGATCGCCCGCAACAGCCCGTTCGGGGTAACGATGACGAAAAAGGCGGCGTGGGCCGCGCTCGACCTCAGCTTCGACGCCGCACTCGAGCTGGAGAACCGCACCCAGATGCTCGCCCTGGCCACCGATGACTCGGCCGAGGCGCATCAGGCGTTCCTGGACAAACGGGCACCGCGGTGGCAAGGACAATAAGCTCGGGCGGAGATGCCTGCGCTCTGGCGGTGCCGGGCGCGACGTGGGCCGAGATGGTAGCCAGGCATGCCCCGTCCGATCGGGCCGCGGTCGTTTCGGCCGCCGGGGCCTGGTCCTACCGCGAGCTGGTGGACCGGGCGCGATCATGGGCGGGATGGTTCGACGCGCTCGGCCTGCCGCCAGGAGTGGCGGTGCCGATCCTGATCGGCTCGACCCCGACCGCGTATGCGCTCCTGCTCGCCGGAGCCCTGACCGGACGGCCGCTGGCGCCGCTGGGCAACCGGCTGACGGTCACCGAGATCGCGGCGTGCGCGCGCCCGTTCGGCTCTCCGCTGCTAGTGGCCGACTCCGAGTTCGCCGCCCTGGGTACGAGCGTCGCCGAGGCCGCAGGATGCCGGGCGGTCGAGCTGCCAGACCAGCACGGAGCCAGCCCGCCGCCGGACGGAACGCTGAGCTTCCAGGTGCCTCGCGATGCCTTCCCCGGAGCCCGCTGGGCAGGGTACTGCGCCGACGGCTGCGCCCGGGTTCCCAGCCGGAGTCCCGGGCGTAACCCGGGGTATACAGAAATTTAGATATATTAGCTAAATGAAACTGGGCGCTGGCGGCGCTGGCGGCGCTGGCCCGAGCCGGGCCGCCGGTGCCAGCCCCGCGATCGCGCGGCGGAGTGCGTGAGCGCTCCGATAACCGGCCTGTTCGCGATCCGCGACGGTGTGGCGCCGACGGTCATCCGCCCATCCAGCGGGCAGGCGACTCGCGGGTTCGGCGGTCACGTCGCGGCCCTGGCCCTGGCGGCGGCGTACGAATCGGTGCCGCCGGCCCTGACCGTCCATCACGTGCACATCGAGTTCCTCCGGCCCGCGGCGGTGGGCCTTCCTCTCCGCCTGGACGTCCGGCCGTACCGCGACGGCCGCAGCATCGCCCGGCGGACCGTCGAGGCCGGCCACCCGGGTGAGCCGCCGTGCGCGGTCCTGATGGCGACGTTCAACCGCCGCGATGATCATGGCCTGGACTTCTGCTGCCCGATGCCGGCCGCCCCAGATGTCGACCAGAGCCCGCTCGTGCGGACCGACCCGGTCGAGGTGCGGCACGTGATCGACCCGGACGATCCCGCGCATCAGCAGATCTGGATCCGGCCACACGTGCGCCCCCTCGCGGCCGAGCCGGCCCTGCAGCACTGCGCGCTGCTCTTCCTGTCCGACTTCACGATCTTGTGGCCGACGATGACCGTACACGGCCTGGACCCCGGCCGGGACCGGCACTCCGTCATGGGCAGCGTGGCGCACACGATGTGGTTTCACCGCGACGGCCGGGCCGACGACTGGCTGCTCTACGACCAGCGGACACCGACGACCTCGGGCGGCCTCGGGCATGCCGAGGGGCGCATCTTCAGCCGCTCGGGGGTGCTGCTCGCGACCGTGGCGCAGGTCGGACTGCTGCGCCCGGCCCGGGCGGGCGTCCCAGCCGTCACATCGCCCGGGCCGCGGGTGCGGGGCGGCGGACCAGCCCGGCCAGACGGCCGGTGATGATCGTTTCGGCTTCGGCCATGATCCTGGTCACGAGCTCGGCCACCGTCGGCACGTCGTTAATCAGTCCCTGCGACATGCCTGCATACCAGATCCCGGCGTCCAGGTCACCGAGCTCGTAGACGGTGCGGCCGCGGGCGCCGGCCACCAGGTCGCGGATGTCGGCGAACTGGCCGCCCGCGTTGAGGATCTCGACCACCTCCCGGCTTACCGAGTTGTCCGCGACGCGGGCCGTGTTCCGCAGGGTACGGAAGATGAGCTGGGTGCTGGTCGAGCTGGCCGCCACGATGGCCTGCTTGATGGCATCGTGCACCGGCGCCTCGGCCGTCGCCATGAAGCGGGTACCCATGTTGATGCCGTCGGCGCCCAGCGCGAGAGCGGCCGCGAGCCCGCGGCCGTCGGCAAAGCCGCCGGAGGCGATCATCGGGATGCTGACCTGGTCGGCCGCCGCGGGGATCAGGATCAGGCCCGGGACGTCGTCCTCGCCCGGATGCCCGGCACACTCGAAGCCGTCGATGCTGATCGCGTCGACGCCGATGGCCTGGGCCTTGAGGGCGTGCCGGACGCTCGTGCACTTGTGTATCACCCGGACCCCGCGGGCGTGCAGCAGCGCCAGCCGCGGCTCGGGGTTGGACCCGGCGGTCTCCACGATGTCGATCCCCGAGTCGATGGCCGCCTCGAGGTACTCGTCGTAGGGTGGCGGGCTGATTGTCGGCAAGATGGTCAGGTTCACGCCGAACGGCTTGTCGGTCATCTCCTGGCACCGGGCGATCTCCCGGGCCAGGGCTTCCGGGCTCGGCTGAGTGAGCGCGGTGATGAAGCCCAGGGCGCCGGCGTTGGCCACCGCCGCGACGAGCTCCGCTCGCCCGACCCACTGCATGCCGCCCTGCGTGATGGGATGCTCGACCCCGAACATCTCGGTGAATGGCGTCGAAATCATGGCCTGCCTTCGCGCGCTCTAGGGAACCGCTGATCCGCCGTCGACCGGGAGGGCGACGCCGGTGATGTGACGGGCGTCCGTCCGCTGAACCGCGGCATCACACCGCCCCACTCAGTCCTGGTCCGGCGGCCTGAGCAGCTCACGAGCCGCCGGATCGCCGTCGAGCAGCCGGTTGGTCCGCCGCCTGACCCGCCAGGCACCGTCGGCCCGCTCCAGCTCCCAGCGGTTGGCGCTGACCCGCTCCAGCCGCCAGGACGTGCCGTCCCGGAGATAGACGCGCGAGTGATTCACCGCCACGGCGGTATCCTCGTCGACGGCGACCTGCGGCAGGCTCAGCACGTGAGCGCAGCCGGCCTGCAGGTAACTCAGGTGCGGCTCACGGTAGACGAGCCCCTCGACCGCCGCCCGGCCCGCGTAGGTGTTCACGCCGCTGGGGTCGTAGACGCCATCCTCCGACCACAGCTCGCCCACCGCCCGCGCCGACTGGCTATCGACCGCGGGGCCGTAGGTCGCGATCAGCTGGTAGATGGCGAGCTGATCCTCCAGTGCCTGAACGCGTCGCGCCAGGCCGGCAATCTGATCCTCAGGCATCCCGGGCTCCATACCTACATCTAGGTTTAGTAAGTTAACTATATAACGCGCGCGCCGACGGCCACGGCCGGAGGGATTACGGCAAGCCGGTCCCCGCCGTCCCCGGCTCTCGCCTATCGTAGTATATAGATAACTAATCTAGCTATTTGCTATGCTGGGGTGGGATCAGCCAGATCGGAGAGCCGATGGACTTCGTCTTCACCGCCGAGCACGACGCGCTCCGCGCCGCCACCAGGGACCTGCTCCAGCGGCATGCCCCCGAGGCCGAGGTCCGGGCCACGATGCAGACCGAGGACGGCTACGATCCGGCCCTGTGGCACCGGATGGCCGGGGAGATAGGCCTGCAGGGGCTGATCGTCCCCGAGACCCTCGGTGGATCGGGAGCCGACTTCATCGATCTCGGCGTGGTGATGGAAGAACTCGGCCGCGCGCTGTACTGCGGGCCGTTCCTGTCCTCCGTGGTGCTGGCCGCCACCGCGCTGACCGCCGCCGGCGACGAAACCGCCGCCCGCACCCACCTGCCGGCGCTGTGCGCGGGCTCGCTGCTGGCCACGGTGGCCGATGACAGGTTGCTCGGCGGCCGGGACCTCCCCCTGCCCGCGGCCACGCCGGACGCTGGGGCCGCGCGGATCACCGGCCGGGCGGCCTTCGTCCTGGACGGGCACATCGCCGACCTTATTGTGGTCAGCGCCCGCCACGGCGACGAGACCGGGCTGTACCTGGTCGACGCCCGCGTGCCCGGCACCACCGCCACACCGCGGCCGACCATGGACCTCACCCGCAAAATCGCCACCGTCGAGTTCCGCGGCGCTCCGGCCCGGCGCCTCGGCCAGCCCGGCAACGCGCGCCGGGTGCTGACCCGGGTCGGCGACCTGGCCGCCATCGCCCTGGCCGCCGAGCAGGCCGGCAGCGCGCACCAGGTCCTGGACATCACCGTGGAGTACGCCAGGACCCGGACCCAGTTCGGGCGCACCATCGGGTCATTCCAGGCCGTCAAGCACCGCTGCGCCGACATGTCCGTCGACGTCGAGTCCGCCCGTTCGGCCGCCTACAACGGGATCTGGACCGCGGCCAGCGAGCCAGACGACACGCAGCTCGGCATCGCCGCGTCGATCGCTCACTGCTACTGCTCCGAAGCCTTCACCCGCGCCGCGGCCAGCTGCATTCAGGTCCACGGCGGCATCGGATTCACCTGGGAGCACTCCGCCCACCTGTACTACCGGCGCGCCAAGTCAGCCGAGCTTCTGTTCGGGCACCCTGCCCAGCACCGCCGCCGCCTGGCCACCCTGCTCGGGCTCACCGCCGCCTAGGGCAAGGCCAAGGCTCGATACCGAAATGATCGACCGGCCGACTTACTTCGACAGGAGGACCGATGCCAGGCGATTCCACTCAACAGATCCGAGTACGGGCCACGTACCTGCGCCGAGAACAGGTACTGATCGAGACCGGCGGAGGCACCCTGGTCGCTGATCACTCGGTCCGGCTCGGCGGTGACGGGAGGGGGCCATCAGCCGGCGACCTGCTCGCTATGGCCCTCGACTCTTCGACGGTCCTCAACGTGGCTCGAGTCGGCATCCCGTCCCGCTCGATCGTCTCGCGCTCGGCCTACCGCAACGGACTGCTCGACGACGGCGGGCCAATGTCTTCGCTGATGTACATGGCTGAGATCGGTCAACGGATCGACATAGTGGCCGATTGCGACGAGGCGGCGCTAGCCGCGCTTGCCGCGGCTGCCGACGACGCTCCGGTCGCCCGCGCATTGACCAAGGGACTCAAGCTGAACGAGAGTGTGGTCCTCGAACGAACGTCGGGTCCTCGACGGTTGAACGCACACGTCAACGACAGCCTCCGCTCCTACATCCACGAGGCCGAGCAGAAGATCGATGGCGCGCTGCACCTGACGCCGAACGAGCCCCGTTGGCGCGACAGTGCGTCTTATCTCGGCGATGGCGTAGCCATGATCAAGCATGCCCACCAGCCGTACATCGCATCCGCCGGTGGTGCGGGAATGGGGATTTCCCCTCAAGAGCTGCTCATCGCGTCCTTGGCAGCTTGCACGGTGTACTTCGTCGTGCACAACACCGGCTTCGACGAGATCCCTTTTGACGACGTGGTCGTCGACGCGGTCGCGACGATCGACCCGGACGGGATGATCCTGGAGATCGACCGCGTGGCCACGGTGACGGGTCCCGTATCGGAGGAAGAGGCAGCCAAGATCGAGTATTTCGCCAATCACTGTTACATCGGTGAGACGATGCGTCGCGGACCCCGGCTCACACGGGATCTTGTCGTTGCACCACGCGACGAAGGGCACGAGGTGCTCAGCGCGATCGCCGAGCTCTATACCGAGCCGACATCGGTTCCCGGCCAAGGCATCGGTTGCGATGATGGCTCGTGTTGTGTGCCCCAGCTTCAATCCGCGGGCGCGCCGAGCGGCAACGCGCCAGCGAACCTGACGGTGTAGCTCGGGCTCAGTCGGAAGACACCACTGGCAACTTGCGCGACGGAGCTCGCTGGCACGTCTCCTGTTTGGGGTGCGTGTGCCCCCGGCCCCGTCTACCGGGGCCAGGGTTCCCCCGGCCCCAAACGTCCCGCGTTTCACCGGGGGGCGCCTGCCGCCGGCCTCAGCGACTGGGGCTGACGTGACTGCTGATGCGGCCCGCTCGGGAGCTCCGGTCATCGGTCCACGGTATCCAGAGGCCGGCCCGGGCGCCCGGATTGCGGCTTTTACCGGGTTGCGGCATGTGCTCGGCTCGGTTAACGGCATGCCCAGCCCGGTTTCACCGTATGGCCCTGGCCGAGCTCGGAAGGCTCAGCGTGGCTTCAATGGTTAGCAGCGATTACAGGTTCACCGCGGCCTCGATGACCAGCCGGCAGGCGGGCCGGATGCGGGCGGAGTTGGCGTGGCCCGTCTTCTGGGTCGATGTGCTACAGGCCCGAGACCGCAGGCGTCCGGTCATGCGACAGGGCGCGTTTCCGTCCCTTCTGCCTCACCCGTCACAACAGCACGGATGATCCGGCCTCGACGCAGGTAGTGGCGACCCCAGCCGCCCGGATACTCCGCAACGGCCGGATCCACCCGATAACCGGAAAGCCGCCGCGCCTGGCGTGACGCCGGTGGCGTTACGTGACCGCTGCGGCGTCCAGACGACGCCCCCGGGTCCCCGGCCAGTCAGTGAAGGTCCCCTCTACCGCATAGAGTCATCTTGGATAAATCCCCCAACCACCCGCCTAGTCCGGCACGCCGTCTCATGATCGAGGCTACCTACACGCTCTGACTGACATCCCGGCTGACGATATTGGCCGCTCCTCGGCGCCTTGCGGGGAGCGGCCACAACGATGGCAATCCGACTTCGTCGTGGTCTGGCGAACCTCTGACGGCGGATGCCACGGATCCCCGCGGCCGAGTACGGTGTGTTACAGGCTCAGAGAGAGCGGAATGGGGAACCAGGGCTCGACCGGAGGCCGGGCTCCTGGCATTCGCAGCATCTGCGTCCTCGCCTTCGCGCTCACGGTAGATCGCCCTGGCGGCCCAGGGCGGGAGAGGGCGGCCAGAGCTTGCTTCTGACGCTTAGTGATCGAGGTCCGCGTCACGCCCGGCTTCAGCTTCTGCGCGTCGCCTCAGGCCATCCTGCACAAGAGCGATGATCTGAAGGGAGCGCTCCAGGTCAGGGCGGTACAGGTCGGGGTCATCGGCGGCCAGCTCCCGGCATAGGTCCACCGCCTGCTGGGCCGGCCGCAAGGCCTCGGCCGCGCGGCCCAGCTCGGAGAGCCGGAGGCCGAGGTTGGACAGTGCGGTAGTCAGGTTGCGGCGGTACTGGCCGGGGTTGGCGGCGGCCAGCTCCTGGTAGAGGCCTACCGCCTGCTGGGTCGCCGACAGGGCCTCAGCACGGCGGTCCAGTTGCGAGAAAATGATGCCGAGGTTGGACAGCGCGTGGGCTAGGTCGGATTGGTAACGGCCGGGGTAGGCGGCGGCCAGCTCCCGGCATA
>Ga0335073_10013182_pt1 | contig 11589 bp, 8 predicted proteins | sample Lox_Sample_22_FD_207093 | JGI IMG/M metagenome (GOLD analysis project Ga0335073, IMG submission 207093) | Soil microbial communities from Loxahatchee National Wildlife Refuge, Florida, United States - Lox_Sample_2.2 | ecosystem: Environmental > Terrestrial > Soil > Wetlands | place: USA: Florida... | reverse complement strand
CAGGCGCCGGTAGTGGCCGAAGTAGTCCGGCCATAGTTCCGGGTACGCGTCGAGGCCCAGCTCGGCGAGCACCGAGCGGCGGAAGCCGCGCACCAGGAAGTCGGTGAGCAGGTAGGTTCCCGGTTCGCGCTCGAACATCTCACGCAGCCGGTCCGGCCCGGCCAGCACGTCGTAGCAGTGCAGGCCGGGGAGCCGGCGCAGGTTCAGCCGCTCGCACAGCCCGTCCAGCGCGCCGTAGCTGCCGCAGTCCGCGTAGCCGAGCGCGACCCGCAGGCCGCGCGCCTGAAGCTCGCGGGCCAGGCGCTCGGCGGCCGGGGCGATCCGCTCCGGATGGTTATGCAGCAGCGAGGGAAGGTTGTGCAGTTCGATCTGCCAGCCGCGCCGGGCGACGATCTCGCGGATGTGGGCACCGAGGGCGCCGCACGCGATGACCGCGACGGTGGGGGTGGGGGTTAGGGTGGGGGCGGGCGCGCCGGCGGGGGTGGGGGCTGGGGCGTGAGCGCCCGCCTCACTCCGGGAACTGGAGCTGGTCGACGAACGCGTCGTTGAAGTCGCTGCGGTCGGATAGCTCGACATACCTCACCTCCTCCTGCAGCGCTAGCGCCCCGGCCCGCTCCCGGACTGAGAGCAGCGCCATCTTGGCTCCCTCGCCGGCTACGTTCCCGGCGCTGACCACGCGAAGCACCGGGAGCCGGGGAACCAGGCCGAGCTTGATCGCGTTGCCGGGCGACAGGTAGCTGCCGAACGAGCCGGCCAGCAGCACTTGCTGGATGTCGCCGGGTCCCAGCCCCGCCTCGGCGAGCAGGATGTTCCAGCCGGTCGCGATCGCGGCCTTGGCGAACTGCAGCTCGCGCACGTCGCGCTGGGACAGGTAGATCGACCTCGCCACGTCGCCGGGCTCGCCGAGCCAGTGCAGCACGAAGACCCGCTCGGCGCCGAGCGTGGTCAGCCGGCCCGCCAGCCCGGGTGCGATGCCCGCCGCCTGATCCTCAGGCACGAACCGGCCGGACCGGTCGAGCAGGCCCACGCCGACCAGGCTGGCCACGGCGTCCACCAGGCCGGAGCCGCACAGGCCCGCGGGCTCGGCGTCCCCGATGACCCGTAGCTCCACCCCAGCCGGCGTCATCGACACGACCTCGATCGCCCCGTCGGCGGCGCGCATACCGCACCGGATCGCCGCGCCCTCGAACGCGGGGCCGGCCGGGGCCGCGGTGGCCAGCAGCCAGTCGCGGTTGCCGAGCACGATCTCGCAGTTCGTGCCGATGTCCACGAAGAGCCGGGTGCGCGAGTCGCGGTCCATGCCCGATGCGAGCAGACCCGCGGTGATGTCCCCGCCGACATACGCGCCGAAGGCGGGGAACAGGAACGCGCGCGCCCGTGGATGGACCGGCAGGCCCAGGTCGGCCGCGGCGAGCACCTCGGGGTACTCGCGGGCGGCCATGATGAACGGCGCCACGCCGAGCGGCTCGGGGTCGATGCCGAGCGCGATGTGCGTCATGGTCGCGTTGCCGGCCAGCGCGACCTCGCAGACGTCGGCGGCGTCGACCCCGGCCTGGCTGCAGACGTCCGCGGTCAGCTCGGCCAGCGTCTCACTGGCCAGGCCGGCCAGGGTCGTGAGCGTTCCGGGCTCCATCATGATGGCGCTGATCCGGGTGATCACGTCCGCGCCGAACGGCTGCTGCTTGTTCAGCATCGACGCGACCGCCAGCGGCGTACCGGTCGCCAGGTCGAGCAGCGTCGCGACCACCGTGGTGGTGCCGAGGTCGAACGCGACCGCGTACAGCCGCGCGGTGGTGTCGCCCGGCTGGACGTCGATCAGAACGTCGTCGACGATGACCGCGGTCACCGTGAAGTCGCCGGCGCGGAGCACCTGCCCGATCGACCGGACCACGCCGAGGTCGACCCTTAGCTCCAGGTCATCCAGTGCATCGAGTACCCGCTCAATGTCCGTCCGCTGGTCGGACAGGGACGGCTCGGCCAGTTCCAGGTACCGCTTCTGGGCTGCCGGGCGAAGGATGACCTGCCTGCCGACCCCGACCGTTGCCGCCTTGGGCCTGGTGACCAGCGGCGGAACCTCGATCTGCAGGTCGGTCGCTGCCTGCGCGCGGCAGGCCAGCCGCCAGCCATCCCGCAGCTCGTCCGGCGAGAACGCCCGGGCGTCGAGCGCCGAGACTTCCGCGCCGCCGCCGAGGATCCTGATCTTGCATTTCTTGCACGTGCCGTGGCCGCCGCAGGTGGAGTCGATCGCGATGCCGTTCCAGCTCGCGGCGTCGAACACGGTCACGCCGGGCGGGACCCGCACCCGCGTCCCGCTGGGCTGGAACTCCAGGTCGACGCGGGCGGGACTGGCGGCGTGTGGGGCTGGCGAGGTGGATGGGGCCAGTGGGCCGTCTGAGGTCAGCGCAGCAGCGGATGAATGTACCGATGGGCCCGCAAGAACGTGCTCATCGGTACATCCATGAACTCCGCTCACGTGGGCGCCTGCGCTTGGGCGGCCCGGTGCGCCGCGATCCAGCTCGCGCCCCACGGGTCCTTGTTCGTGAGCAGGTCGGCGGCCTTGACGGCGCGGACCAGCTGCGGTGAGCGCGCGTCCATGATCGCGCTGGTCAGCCCGCTCACGACAGCCATCGGCAGGAACGCGGACCCGATCGAGGCGCGGTCCGGCATCCCGAACGAGACGTTCGACGCGCCGAGCGTCATGTTCAGCCCGAACTCCTGGCGGACCAGCCGGATGGTCTCCAGCGTGGACAGGACCAGCGAGGTGTCCGCGCCGACCGGCATGGCCAGCGGGTCGATGACGATGTCCTCGATCGGGATGCCGTACTTGCCGGTGGCCACGTCCACGATCTTGCGAACGAGCTCGAGCCGGCGCCGTGGGTCTTCCGGGATCTCCTCTTCATCGTTCGGCAGCGCGATCACGGCCGCGCCGTGCTCGCGCACCAGCGGCAGGATCGCGTCGAGCCGCTCGTCCTCGGCGGTCACGGAGTTGACCAGGGCCTTGCCCTGGTAGGTGGCGAGCCCGGCCTCGAGCACCTCGACGATCGAGGAGTCCAGGCACAGCGGCAGGTCGCACAGGCTCTGGATGAGCTTCACCGCCGCGACCATCAGCGCGGTCTCGTCGGCCAGCGGCGTGCCCATGTTGACGTCGAGCATCATCGCTCCGCCCGCGACCTGGTCGGCGACGTCGATCTCGATCCTGGACAGGTCGTTGTTGCGCAGCTGCTCCTGGAAGATCTTGCGCCCGGTGGGGTTGATCCGCTCGCCCACGATGCAGAACGGCTGCTCCGGGCCGATCGTCAGTTCCCTGCTGGCCGAGCGCAGCACCGTTTCCATCCGAGCTCCCCTTACGCGACAGCCATCGCGCGGCGGCGCTGCAGCAGTTCCTTGGCCTTGACCACGGCTGCCGACGCGTCGGAGGCATAGCCGTCGGCGCCCACGACGTCGGCGTACTCCTGGGTCACCGGCGCGCCGCCGACCATCACGATCACCTGGTCGCGCATGCCCGCCTTCTGCAGCGCGTTGATGTTGGCCTTGAACATCGGCATGGTCGTGGTCAGGAACGCGGAGAAGCCGACGATGTCGGGCTGGTGCTCCTTGATCGCGTCGATGAACTTCTCCGGCGCGACCTGCACGCCCAGGTCGATCACCTCGAAGCCCGCGCCCTCGAACATGATGTTGACGAGGTTCTTGCCGATGTCGTGCACGTCGCCCTTGACCGTGCCCATGACGATCTTGCCGATGGTCTCGGCGCCGGTCTCGGCCAGCAGCGGCCGCAGGATCTCCAGCGCTCCCGCCATCGCCTTGCCCGCGATCAGCATCTCCGGCACAAAGAAATCGCCGCGCTCGAACCGCGCGCCGACCTCCTCGAGCGAGGGGATCAGCGCCTCGTACAGCAGTTCCTCGGGGCCGAGACCCATGTCGAGACCCTGGTGGGTCAGGCTGAGCACCTCGGGTCGGTTGCCGACCAGGGTGAAGTCGTAGAGCTGCTTCAGGAGCTCGTCTCGGGTCACGCTGCACCTTCCTTCTGCTGCTGACGTCGGGCCGGCTGGTAGCCGAGCACGGCGGACAGGGCGCTGGCCACGGTCATGCACCGTGTGGCGATCTCGGGGATCCTGGCCCTGGTGAGCCGGCTCGCCGGGCCGGACACCGAGAGCGCGGCGACCACGGTGCCGTCCCGGGGGGACACTGTGCTCCCCAGGGACACCCCAGACCCCGATGGCCCAGACCCCCGCGCAGACGGGCCGTCGCGGTAGACCGGTGCGGCCACGGCGACCAGGCCGGGTTCCAGTTCCTCGCTGGTCACCGCGTAGCCGCGGCGGCGCACCTCGGCGAGGTCGGCCGCCAGCGCCTCGCGGCTGGTGGTCGTGTGGCCGGTGCGGCGGGTCAGCCGGCCGGGCGGGAGCGTCGCGGCGTCCCAGGCGAGCAGCACCTTGCCCAGCGCCGAGCAGTGCAGCGGCACTGACAGGCCGACCCAGTTCGTCCCGCCGATCATGTAGGTGCTGTCCACCTGCGCGATCTGCTCTACCATCCCGCGGCTTTCCACGCCGAGGTTGATCGTCTCGCCGGTGGCGTCGCCGAGCCGGTCGAGGAACGGCTGGGCCACGGGGATCAGCCCGGACTCGGCGCCGCTGCGCCAGGCGTAGGAGACGAACACCTCGCCGGGCCGGAACCCGCCCTTGCTGTCGCGCTGCACCAGGCCGTTGCGCTCGAGCGCCATCAGCAGCCGCGACGTCGTGCTCTTGGCGAGCCCGGAGGCCGAGGTCAGCTCGGAGAACGTGACCGGGCCCTGGCAGTGCACGACCTCGATCAGCAGTTGCGCTGCCCGATCAACCGCCTGTGTACCGTTCGGGCTCGTCAAAGGAGTTCCTTCCGGGTTCCTTTCGGGCCAGTTCCATGTTACGGAACTCTGTTCTACGATGTGATCCTAAATTCGGCTTTGTGCCGGGTCAAGCGCACGGAACGAGAGGTGGTCATGTTCCGCAACCGCATGCCGCGCTACGAGATCCTCTCCCCGGATGCCGTGGGCGTCCTCGACGCCGGATGGCGCCGCATCGTCACCGAGATCGGCGTGCAGTTCGCCAAGCCGGAGGCCGTGGAGCTGTTCCGCAAGGCCGGCCAGAAGGTAGACGGCGAGGTGGTCTTCCTCGACCCGGAGTTCGTGCTCGAGCAGGTGGCCAAAGCGCCGCGGGAGTTCGACGTCCAGGCCCGCAACCCGGCGAACAGCGTGCACATCGGCGGGGACGACATGGTGTTCGGCGCGGTCTACGGGTCGCCGTTCGTCCGTGAAGGCGACGTCCGGCGAGACGCCACGCTGGAGGACTTCCGCCGGCTGTGCATGCTGTCGCAGTCGTTCCCGCAGCTGGACTCCGCCGGGGGCGTGATCTGCGAGCCGAACGACGCGCCGCTCGACTCGCGGCACCTGGACATGATCTACGCGCTGCAGACCCTGACCGACAAGATCTACATGGGCAACGTGGTGTCCGGCCCGAACGCCGCCGACACGATCAGGATGACCGAGATCCTCTTTGGCGGGCGTGAGGCAATCGAGGCCACACCGGCCACGATCTCGCTGATCAACTGCAACTCCCCGCTGCGCTGGGACGACCGGATGCTGGACGCCCAGTTCGAGTACTGCGCCGCGGCCCAGCCCGTGGTGCTCACCCCGTTCCTGCTGATGGGCGCCATGTCACCGGTGACGATCCCGGCCGCGCTGGTGCAGCAGCTCGCCGAGGCGCTGGCCGGCATCGCGCTGGCCCAGCTGATCAGGCCGGGCTGCCCGGTGATCTTCGGCTCGTTCCTCTCCAACATCGACATGCAGTCCGGGTCGCCCTCGTTCGGGACCCCGGAGTCCGGGATCGGCCTGCTGTGCACCGGGCAGCTCGCCCGCCACTTCGGGCTGCCGTTCCGCACCGGCGGCGGGCTGAACGCCAGCCAGACCTGCGACGCCCAGGCCGCGTACGAGTCGCTGATGACGCTGCTGCCCACGTTCCTTGCGGGGACCAACTGGGTGATGCACGCGGCGGGCTGGCTCGAGGGCGGGCTGGTCTCCTGCTACGAGAAGTTCATCGTCGACATCGAGCTGCTGCGGATGCTGCGGGTCGAGTTCACCCCGCTGGAGATCGACGAGGCGTCGCTGGCGTTCGGCGCGCACGAAGAGGTCGGGCACGGCGGGCACTTCCTCGGCGCCGCGCACACGATGGAACGGTTCCGTGAATGCTTCTACCGGCCGCTGCTCTCGTCGACGGCGAACTACGAGCGCTGGCTGAAGCAGGGTGGCAAGGACGCCACCGCGCGCGCATCGGAGATCTGCGCGAAGACGCTGGAGGAGTACCAGCAGCCGCCGCTCGACGACGCGATCAGGGAGGAACTCGAGGAGTTCGTGACCCGCCGCCGGGCCGAGCTCGGCGACTGACCTGCGCCGGCTAACAGCCGCGGGTACCGCCGCGCACCAGGTGCGCGACCTCGTCGCCGGCGGCGTAGTGATCGATCACGACCTGCTCGCCACTGGCGGTGAATGCCGGGGGCATCAGCGCCGCCGAGCTCTCCGGCACCACCCAGGTGATCAGCGCGTCCCTGGCCAGCCGGCCGTATTCCTCGGCCGTGATCGCGTCCGCGAGCGGCGGGGTCACCGCGTAGCACACGACAGCGGGCCGGGTCACGATCGCGCCGCCCTGCCGGAGCACGGCCAGGTCCCGCCGCATTGCGGTCCGGGAACTGGCCAGCATCCGGGGGAAATCCATGCCGTCAGCCGGGCGCCGCAGCGCCCACCGCGCCCACCGGCCAGCCTGCCGGGGCTTGCGCAGTGCCCCGGCATCCCTGCCGGGCAGGGCCCGCACCCGGTAGGCGATGCCCGGTGTCGCGGCGAGCCGGGCCTCCACGTCGCGCAGCACCTTGCGGCCCCGGCGCCAGCCAGAGCTGCCGTCTGAGCGCTGGTCGTCGGCGAGGAACAGGAACACCAGACCAGACAGGCCAGGGCCTGCGGGCCCGTCGTCGTGCCCGGGCCCGCCCAGCGGATATGGCGCGCCGTCCGGCCCGCCCTCCTGGCCGAGCCAGAACGCGATCCTGCGTGTCATCCGGGGAACCGCGGCGGTCACGGAGTGCCGCCCGTCAGCCCGAAGCCCTGGCCGATCTGCGGGTCCGGGTGCCCGGCGCCGTTGGTGCCGTTGGCCGCAGGCAGCCCCTCGCGGGCCTGCCTGCCCCACTCGAGCACGGTCGTGTCGAGGATCTTGGTCATCTCGGTGGCTATGCGGGTGTTCGCGCGCTTGCCGAGGTCCTCTTCTTTCTGCTGCATGTCGGCCTGGACGCCGATCCTGGTGCGCGACTCGCTCTCCGCGATCCGCCTGGTCTCGATCCGGCGCATGGTGGCGGCCTCAACGAGCTCGTCCTCCTTGAGCTTGGCCACGACCTCGTAGGCGGACGGCGGGCCGATGTTGAGCAGGAACTTCACGGTCACTGGAAGGATCTCGATCAGGAAGAACAGCGCAAGGACCGCGAGCCGCGCCGCCTGCAGGCTCGGGTTGGCGGCGCTGGCCTGCGACAGCGCCTGAAGCTGCGCGAGGATGCCGGTGTTCTTGGCGTCGACGTTCCATCCGCTCGCCGCCGTCGACTGCAGGTCAGACTCGAGCTTCTGGTGCTCGCGCTGCAGCCCCGGGAGCGCGGCGCGGGCCGAGGCCTTGAGCTGCTGGACACGGCTGCTCAGGTCGCTGCCGAAGCTGCTCTGCGCGCTCTTCTCGGCGGCCTGAGCGGCGGTGAGCTGGCTCTCGACCGAGTTGTACGTCTTCACGTCCTGCTCGTACTCCTGGTATTTCGCCTGAGCGCGGGGGCCGTCACCAGTGGTGCCGGACGACCCCTGGCAGGTCTGGCCGTCAAGCTCGCACTGCCAGGCTTCGCGCGCGCTGACCTCCGCCTGATAGTCGCTGGCCGCCTCCTTCTGCAGCGTGGCGAGGAGTTTCTGCGCGGATTGCAGCTGCGGGCTGGTGATCGACTGCGGCAGGTGGCCGTTCAGAATTCCCTGGTCGGTGGTGATCTGGGACTCGATCTTGTTGGCTTCCTGCTGCTGCCCGCTACGGGCCTCCAGCGATGCTTCCTGGCGCGATTCGTTCTGCTGCATGATGAACAGCTGCTGGTTGATGTCGCTGGCGAAGATGCGCAGGACCAGCGGCGTGGAGATGACCAGCGCGAGCACCACGGCCAGCGCGAGCCGGGGCAGCGTGATGAACACCAGGCGCTTGCGGTCCCGGGTGGAGCCCATGCTCAGTACCAGGAACCGGTCGAGGTTGAGGATGACCACGCCCCACGCCGCGCCGAGGATCACGGATGGCACCAGCGGCGCCTTGACACCGTCGTGCAGCGCGAATGTCATCGAGACGACCGCGATTGCGGCCGTTGTCAGCAGCACACCCGCCATCTGGACAAACCGCGCCCGTTCCTGTGGCACCTGCTGAAGGATTTCCGCGTCGCCGCCGCCAAGCCAGGCCATGAAGTCGCCTGCGCGCGTGATCACTTGTCTCCCCCAATTTCCGCGCCGCCAGGCGCGCCTTTCATCCCCCGGAATCGAGCCCATTCAAAAAGATCAGGCGCCTATGGCGCCGGCCGTCTCGCCAACGGCGAGAAGGAAACAACACGGCCGGTAGGGCATGTACCCGGGTCCCGCACCGGATACTCGCATGCGCCCATGCCGGTGACCACTCATGCGCTATTTATCGCGGCATTAGGGCAATTGGCAATGCCGCCAGATCGGGCCTATGTCTGGCGCCCATGCCGCATAGGTCAAGGCCATGCAATCGCTGCGCAATAGCGGGGCGATGGGGCGCGGGATGCGGGTCGTGGCGCAGCCGAATGTTTCATCAGGCATGGCTGGGTAAGCGGGGATCGTTGAGGTCGAATAGCTAGGAGGGGCCACCTTGCCCGGGACCACCGACGACGCGCTGGCCAGGCGGATGGGCGCGCCGGACGCCGTGCGGGATGCCTTTGAGCAGATGTCGACCGTGGTGCTCTCGATGGCGGGCCCTGAGCACCGGATCGTCGCGATGAACGCGGCTTGCCGGGCCTTGCTCGGCCGCTCGGATCTCATCGGCCTCCCGCTGCGCGAGGCCGTACCCGACGTCGCCGGGCAGCAGATCTTCGAGTTGCTTGACCGGGTGTACCGGAACGGCGAGCCGCAGTCGGGCCGGGCATGGCGGGCACAGGTCGACCTCGGCTCCGAAGGGATCCAGGAGGTCTACGGCGACTTCACCGCCGCGCCGCTGCGGGCAGCCAACGGAGGCATCGCGGGCGTGCTCGTGACCGGGCTGGACGTGACCCTCCAGGTGCTCGAGCGCCGGGTGGCGCAGGAGCAGGCGGCCGGCGCCGGGCATCGGTACGCAGCCGCTCGCGGGTCCGTCGCCGAGCTGCAGGAAGCGCTGCTGCCGACCGCGCTGCCGGTGCTGCCGAGGGTCAGCATCGCCGCGCGCTACCTGGTGGCCGGCCAGGACCACGCGGCGGGCGGGGACTGGTTCGACGCGGTTACGCTGGCCAACGGCTCGGTCGTGCTCGCCGTGGGCGACCTGGTCGGGCACGGGGTGGCCGCCTCGGCGGCCATGGGCCAGTTCCGCGCCGTGCTGAACGAGCTGCTGATCGCCGAGCCGGATCTCGCCGAGGTACTCCGGCGCGCCGACGCATTTGCCGCGCGGACGCCGGCGCTGCGAGCGGCCACCCTGGCCCTTGCCGTCCTCGATCCCGCCGGCGGCACGCTGTGCTACACGACGTGCGGGCACCCGCCGCCGCTGATCGTCGCCGCCGACGGGAGCCGGTCGGTGTTCCTCGAGGGCACCGGCACCGGGCCGCTCGGCACCGGCTCGGCACCGGTCCTGGCCACCGCCACGCTGCGCGAGGGCGAGCTCGTGCTCCTGTACAGCGACGGGCTGATCGAGCGGCCGAACCGGACCGTCTCCGAGGGCATGGCCGAGCTCGCCGTCGTCGCCGCGGACGCGGTGGCCAACCGGGTGCTGCCCGCCGGCGCCGCTGCCGCGCCGGCCGAGCGCGTGTGCCAGCTGACGGTCGAGCTGCTGACCCGCACCGGCTACGCCGACGACGTCACCACGCTGGCCGCGCACCGGCTCGCCGAGCCGGTCCCTGCGCTGCGCCTGGACCTGCTCGCAGAGCTGGACAGCGTGACCGCGGCGCGGCGCGGTATCGGTGAGTGGCTCGACCAGCTCGATGCGGCGCCGGACGACAGGGACGCGCTGCAGCTCGCCGTCACGGAGGCCGTCACCAACGCGGTCGAGCACGCCTATCCGCCGCGGCTGCCCGGGCCGGTGCGGGTCGACGCCGCGCTCTGTGACGACGGGCACCTGGAATGCCGGATCACCGATCACGGCGAATGGAAGCCGCCGGATCCCGCCCTGGCTCACCGGGGCCACGGGCTCATGGTTGCCGGGCACGTGGTCGGCCACATGACCGTCAGCCACCCGCCGCGGGAAGCCGGGGATCGCTCAGAATCCGGCGGCACGGTCGTGACGCTCCGCCACCGCCTCCGCAGGCCCGCGATCCTGGCCACGGACGCCAGCGCGCGTTCCGCCCGGTTCTCGCCCGAGCCGCCGTTTGCCGTCGACATCGGCGGTGACGGCAGCGGCCCACACGCGGGTGTGCGCGGGCCGGTCGACATCACCAGCGCGGACCGGCTCGAGCGGCAGCTGCTGTCTGCCAGCCGGGGCGGGACGCTGCCGCTGACCGTCGACCTCACCCGCGTCACGCGCCTCGCGAGTGCGGGCGTTCGCGCGCTCTACCAGGTGCGGGAGCGGCTGGCTGCGCACCAGCAGAAGCTGACGCTGATCGCGGCGCCGGGCAGTTCGGCCGGGCTCGTGCTCAAGCTGGTGCGGCTGCCCCACGTCGCCGGCTAGCCAGCTGCGGCGCACCGGTCGAGCCATGCCTCGACCAGCGAACCAAACTCCGCTGGCCGCTCCAGCGGCAGGTAGTGGCCCGCGTCGGCCAGCACAGCGAAGCTGGCCGACGGGTAGCCGCCCAGGGAGCGGAACTGATCCGCGAAGCCGACGACACGGTCCCGCCTGCCAGTGATCACGCAGGCGGGTCCCGGGTAAGCGGAGCTCTCTTCGGCCTCATCGGCGAGGCGGAACCCGTCGCCCCGCAGGCGCTGCCGGTACTCCTCGTCGCCGGGCACCGACCCGGCAAGCACCCCGGCCACGCGGGCCGCCGTCTGTGCCGTGCGGTACCCGACCGCGGTGGCCAGATGCGTCCGCAGGTCCGCGGGGACCTCGTCCAGCCAGCCCTCCGGCGCCGGCTCGGCGGGCGGCCCCGGCAGGTCACGCTCCCCGGGCCGGACCCCGGGGCAGATCAGCAGCAGGCCGGCGACGGCGGCCGGCTGGCGCCTGGCCAGCGCGGCGGCGATGTAACCCCCGTAGGACCAGCCCGCGAGCAACGCCGCCGCGCCGCCGAGGCGCCCCCGAACGAACGCGGACACCGCGGCGACGGTGTGCTCCGACGTCGCCGGGCCGGCCGGCGATTCCCCGTGCCCGGGCAGGTCGACGTAGATCCGGCGCAGGCCGGGCCGGCGGCCGAGGACTGGTTCCAGCGCGGCGGCCATGACCGAGC
>Ga0335073_10013181_pt1 | contig 11589 bp, 11 predicted proteins | sample Lox_Sample_22_FD_207093 | JGI IMG/M metagenome (GOLD analysis project Ga0335073, IMG submission 207093) | Soil microbial communities from Loxahatchee National Wildlife Refuge, Florida, United States - Lox_Sample_2.2 | ecosystem: Environmental > Terrestrial > Soil > Wetlands | place: USA... | reverse complement strand
GTCCGCACGCCGATTGGAAAATTTATGGGAGGGCTTTCGCCGCTCTCCGCCACCGAACTGGGCGCAAAAGTGGTCGCTGAATCCGTCCGCCGCGCCGGCATCGAGCCCGCGCAAGTCGACGAAGCCATCCTCGGGAACGTGGTGCAGGCCGGCCTCGGCCAAAATCCCGCACGTCAGGCGGCGCTGCGCGGCGGCTTGAATCCCCGTGTCGCGGCGATGACCATCAACAAAGTGTGCGGCTCGGGGCTGAAAGCGGTCGCGCTCGCGGCGCAGGCGGTCGCGCTCGGCGAATCGCAAATGGTCGTCGCCGGCGGCATGGAGTCGATGTCCAACTGCCCCTATCTGCTCGAACACGCGCGCACCGGCTTCCGCCTCGGCAATCAGGAACTGGTCGACTCGATGATTCACGATGGCCTGTGGGACGCCTTCGAGGACTTCCACATGGGCGTCACCGGCGAACTCGTCGCCGAAAAATACAAAATCACGCGCGAGATGCAGGATCAATTCGCGCTCGCGAGCCATCAGAAGGCCGTGCGCGCCATCAAGTCGTGCTTCTTCGGCGCGCAAATCGTGCCCGTCGAAATTCCGCAGAAGAAGGGCGAGCCGCTAATCATCAAGACCGACGAATCGCCGCGCGAAGACACATCTCTTGAAGCGCTCGCCAGGCTGAAGCCCGCATTCAAAAAAGACGGCACGGTGACGGCCGGCAACGCCCCCGGCACGAACGACGGCGCGGCGGCGGTGATCGTGACGAGCGAAGCGAACGCCTCACGCCTTGGCAAGCAGCCGATGGCGCGCATCGTCGCGCAAGCCGTGAGCGGCGTCGAGCCCAAGTGGGTGATGATGGCGCCGGTCGACGCTGTCGAAAAACTGCTGGCGAAGACCGGCTGGGACCGCGATAAGGACGTGGATCTCTACGAATTGAACGAAGCGTTTGCCGTGGCTGCGATTGCCGTGACGCGCGAGCTGCGGCTCAATCCGGAGAAAGTCAACGTAAACGGCGGCGCCGTCGCGCTCGGCCATCCGATTGGCGCGTCGGGCGCGCGCGTGTTAGTGACGCTTCTCTATGAACTGCAGCGGCGCAATCTGAAGCGCGGCGTCGCCGCGCTGTGCCTCGGCGGCGGCAACGCCGTCGCGCTCGCCGTCGAGCGCTTCTAACTTTTCCTCGCCTCCGCGAAGAAGGAACCCATGACAAACGCTGCGGTAGGCTTCCGCGTGCATTCGGGGTGGGCGTCCGTCGTGGCGCTTTCGCTGAAAAACGGCTTGCCGGAAATTCTGGCGCGCGAGCGGGTTCACCTCGTCGAGAAGTTCACCTACGAATTTCGCCAGCCGTACCACACTGCCGAAAAACTGCAGCCGGAGAAAGCCGCCGCTTTCGTTTCGAGGATGCAGTCCGAGGCGCGCGAGCTTTCCGGCCGGGCCATCCGCAAATTGCAAGCCCAGCTCGAAGCACAGGGGCGCCGCCTGGTTCGCAGTAACGTCCTGCTCGCCTCCGGCCGGCCGCTGCCCGCGCTGCCGCAGATTCTGGCTTCGCATTCGCTCATCCACACTGCCGACGGCGAGCTTTTCCGCGAAGCGCTGTTGCACGCGAGCGCGCGGTGCGAATTGGACGTCACGTCGATGCGCGAGCGCCAGTTGCTCGATTCCGCCGCGCGAATGCTGCGACTCACGTCCGCCGAAATTCTACGCCGCGCCGCCGAACTCGGCCGCGCCGTCGGGCCGCCGTGGTCCCAGGACGAAAAATTCGCCGCCATCGCCGCCTGGCTGGCACTCACATCCTCTTCGTAGGGGCACGGCATGCCGTGCCCGCGGGCTGGCGCTTTATCCGCCTTTTCCGTTACCATTTTCACCCGCCATGACACACGAACAGATCCAGACCATCGCCGTGCTCGGCTCGGGCACGATGGGCAACGGCATCGCGCACGTCTTCGCGCGCTCCGGTTACACCGTTATCCTGCGCGACGTCGAGCAGCGCTTCCTCGACCGCGCGGTCGAAACCATCTCGAAAAATCTCGACCGCGAAATCAAGAAAGGCAAGCTCGCCGAAGCAGACAAGCCCGCCGTCTTCACGCGCATCCACCCGACCACCGATCTGTCCGCCGTGGCCTCTGCCGATCTCGTCATCGAAGCCGTACCCGAACAGCGCGACTTGAAAATCCGCGTGCTCATGGAAACCGACGCGCTCCTGAAGCCGTCGGCGATTCTCGCGTCGAACACTTCGTCAATCTCCATCACCGAGCTCGCCGCGCAAACGTCGCGCCCGGAAAGATTCATTGGCATGCACTTCATGAATCCCGTGCCGGTGATGCAGCTCGTCGAAGTCATCCGCGGCCTCGCGACCTCCGACGAAACGTTTGCGACGATCATGTCGCTGTGCGAGCGCCTGGAAAAAAAGCCTGTCGCGGTCAACGACGCTCCCGGCTTTGTCTCCAACCGCGTGCTGATGCCGCTCATCAACGAAGCGGCGTTTGCCGTGATGGAGGGCGTCGCGACGCCCGAAGCCGTGGACGCCGTCATGAAGCTCGGCATGAATCATCCGATGGGCCCGCTCGAGCTCGCGGACTTCATCGGCCTCGACGTCTGCGTCGACATCCTCGAAGTTCTCTACAAAGGCTTCGGCGACCCGAAATATCGCGCCTGCCCGCTCCTGCGCAAATACGTTGCCGCCGGTTGGCTTGGCCGCAAATCCGGCCGCGGCTTTTACAAATACTGAGCGCCGCTTCGCTCTCGAATTTTTCTTGGAAAAACGCAGGCGAAGGCCCTAGACTTTTTGCGCCGGGGAAAAAGCTCCCAGCCGAACTCCTGCAAGAGGTTTCTCCAATGCCGCTCGAAGAATACCGCCGCAAGCGCGATTTCAAAGTCACGTCCGAGCCCGCAGGCGAAAAAGTCGCCGCGAAGACCGGCTCTGCGAAGCTCATCTACGTCATCCAAAAGCATCGTGCCACGGCGCTTCATTACGATTTTCGCCTCGAATGGCAGGGCACGCTGCTTTCCTGGGCCGTGCCGAAGGGGCCTTCGCTCGATCCTTCGGTCAAGCGCCTCGCGATGCACGTGGAAGACCACCCGGTCGAATACGCCAAATTCGAAGGCGTGATTCCCTCGGGCGAATACGGCGGCGGCACGGTGATGGTCTGGGACGAAGGCACGTGGGAGCCGGAAAGTCCCGATCCCGCGGCCGCGCTCGCCAAGGGCGACTTCAAATTCGTCCTGCACGGCAAGAAATTGAAAGGCTCCTGGGTCCTGGTGCGCACGCGCGGCTTTGGTTCGAGCAAGCACGAATCGTGGCTGCTCATCAAACATCGCGACCAGTTTGCTTCCACGCGCGAGGTTACTCTCGATGAGCCGCGCTCCGTCCTCTCCCGCCGCCTGCTCGCCGACATTGCCCGCGACGGGGGCGGGGACGTCGAAACGGCCGCGACCGGCGACCCGCAGCCTCCAAAGAAGGCGCGCGCTGCTTCAAAGGCAACACGCGCTTCTTCTGCAAAATCCTCCGCGCCATCGCGCGCGCGCAAAAAACCGCACTAACTGCAGCGCTGGGGCGGGGAAGCACCAGCAAGAAAAAATTCCTTCTGTGAGTTTCATCAGTGACCGACCGAATTCCATTCCACGTCGCGCCCTATTCCGTTCGGCGCCGCGCGAAGGCGTCCATATCCACGCCGCTCGACTGGTCCGAAGTGAAGCCCTCGCTCGTTCCCGCCGATTTCAACCTCGGCAATTTCGCCGCGGGCGCCCGCCGTCCCGACCCCTGGCGCGACTTTTTCCGCTCTCGCCAATCCCTCGCCGCCGCCTCCACCCGCGTCCGCAATCTCTAACCCATTCTCCGCTTGCCCCGCAAATGAATCGCCTTCGTGTTACGATTTTGGCTTTCTTTTGTAGGAGGAACGTGACGAATGCTAAGGCGCATTGCTGTTCTCGTGTTCGTGTTGTTCGCCCCCGCACTTTTTGCCCAAACCTATAACCAGACGTTGTTCAGCGGAATGAAATGGAGAGGCATCGGTCCTTACCGCGGCGGGCGCGTGCTTGCCGTTACTGGCGTGCCCGGAGAGTCCGGCGTCTACTACTTCGGCGCTGTGGCTGGTGGTGTATGGAAAACGACGGATTCCGGGGCCAACTGGAAGCCGCTCACCGACAAGGAGCCGTTCGATTCCATCGGCGCCATAGCGGTGGCCGATTCTGATCATAACGTCATCTACGTCGGCACAGGCGAAGCCTGCATTCGTGGCGACATCACCTACGGCACCGGCGTCTACAAAAGCGTGGATGGCGGCCGCTCGTGGACGCACGTCGGCCTGACGGACACACGCCACATTGGCGCGCTCATCATCCATCCTACCAACCCCAACACTGTCTTTGTCGCTGCGCTTGGTCATGCCTACGGCTCGAATGAAGAGCGCGGCATTTTTCGCACCACCGACGGCGGAGCTACTTGGCAAAAGGTCCTTTACGTGGACGACAAGACCGGCGGGATTGATGTGGTCTTCGATCCCAATAATCCCAACACGCTGTTCGCGGCCATGTGGCAAGCCGTTCGCACTCCCTGGAGTCTTTCGAGCGGCGGACCTGGCAGTGGCTTATATCGTTCCACCGACGGCGGAAACACATGGAAAAAGTTGGAGGGACACGGCCTGCCCGAAGGGCTGCTCGGCAGGATCGGCGTTTCCGTTTCCGGCGCCGATTCGACGCGCGTGTACGCGCTGGTCGAGGCCAAGGACGGCGGCGTCTTCCGCTCGGATGACGGTGGCGATTCCTGGGCGCGCGTAAACGACGACGAGCGCTATCGCCAGCGCGCCTGGTATTTCACGCACATCTTTGCCGACCCCGCGAGCCGGGACACCGTATACGTCGAAAACACCGGTTTGTTCCGCTCAGTGGATGGCGGCAAGACATTCAATCTTTTGCCCGCGCCGCACGGCGACCATCACGGCCTGTGGATCGATCCCACCAATTCCAAGAATTTGGTCGACGGCAATGACGGCGGCGCAACCGTCAGCGTGGACGGTGGAGAGACCTGGAGCACGCTCCTGAATCAGCCAACGGCGCAGTTCTACCACGTCATCGCGGACAATCAGTTTCCGTACTACGTCTACGGCGCGCAGCAGGACAACAGCAGCGTCGGCATTGCCAGTTATAGCGACGAAGGCGTCATCGCCAGGCAGGACTGGTTCGACTTCGGCGGCGAAACCGGCTTCATCGCGCCGTATCCGCCGGACCCCAACATCATTTACGGCAACAATAACGAGTCAGCTTTGACGGCTTTTCGCTTTGACCGCCGCACCCAGCAGACGCAGGACATTTCCGTATGGCCGCTGGACACCTCGGGCCACGGCGCCGAGGACCTTGACGGTTACCGCTTCGCGTGGACCTCGCCGCTGTTTATCTCCCCCCACGATCCCAACGCCATCTATACCGCGGGCAATCGCATCTTCAAAAGCACCGACGCGGGCGTCACCTGGACCGCGATCAGCAAAGACCTGACGCGCAACGATAAGAGCAAGCAGCAACCTTCCGGCGGCCCGATCACTCTCGACATCACTTCGGTCGAATATTACGACACGGTTTTTGCTCTCGCCGAATCGCCGCTCGAGAAAGGCCAGATCTGGGCCGGCACGGACGATGGCCTGGTTTGGCTAACCCGCGACGACGGCAAGACGTGGGCCAACGTCACTCCGAAATCGCTGCCTGAGTGGAGCATGGTGAGTATCATCGACGCTTCGCCTTACGACGCCGGCACGGCCTACGTCGCGGTAGACCGCCACAGGCTCGACGACATCAAGCCCTACATCTACAAAACCACCGATTTCGGCAAGACTTGGACTTTTCTGGTGAACGGCATCCCCGATGGTTCCTACGTTCACGCTATCCGCGAGGACCCCGTTCGCAAGGGACTCCTTTTCGCCGGCACCGAGCGCGGCGTCTACGTCTCTTTCGACGACGGACAACAGTGGCAGTCGCTGCAGTTGAATCTGCCCGTCTCGCCCATTCACGATCTGGTTATCCACGGCGACGATCTCGTGGTTGCCACTCACGGCCGCTCGTTCTGGATTCTCGACGACATCACTCCTTTGCGCCAGCTCACTCCGGAAAACGAAAAGGCCGAGGCCATCCTCTTCAAGCCCGAGCCGGCCATTCGCCTGCATTATCCTGAGGCAGTGGACACCCGCCGCCCTGTCGGCGAAGATCCGCCCAGCGGCGCAATCATCGACTATTATTTCGCGGCCAAGCCGAAAGGCGAAGTGACGATTGACATCCTCGATTCGCAGGGCCGCCTGGTGCGCCATCTTTCCAGCCAGAAGAAAAACGCCTACGAACAGCCTCCGGAATGGCCCGACCAAATCACGCCCCAGCTCACAATTCCCGCCGAAGCCGGCATGAATCGCTACGCCTGGGACCTACGCTATGAGTCTCCCGCCCAGCTTCCGGGTGCATTCTATGAAGGTCTTCCGCCGCGAGGGCCGCTCGCGGTGCCGGGCGCCTACCAGGTGAAGCTCACCGCGGGTTCCTTCACGCAGACCGTTCCGCTGGAACTGCGCATCGATCCACGGCTGAAGACCGTGACCGTCGCCGACCTGCAAAAAGAGTTCGATCTCTCGATGAAGATTCGCGATTCCAATAACGCGCTCCACACAGCCGTGAATCAGATCCGCGAGCTTCGCGGCAATCTCGAGACGCTCAAGAAGTGGGCAGGAGACTCCGCGCAGTCGAAAGAGGTGATCGCCGCCGCGGACGCTCTCAACGATAAAATCACGCCCATCGAGGAGCAGTTGATCCAGGTGAAGATGAAAAGTTCGGAAGGGAATTTGAAATATCCCAACGAGCTCAACCAGGAGTTGGCCATTCTCGCCGACACCGTCGAATCTGCGGACGCCGCGCCGACGCAGCCCCAAATTCAGGTCTACGAGATGCTGAACACCCAGTTGCAAGCGCAGTTGAACGCGTTGCACGAGGTCTTCGCGCACGACTTGCCGGCGCTGAATGAGCTCATGCACAAGACAGGTGTCCCCGCGCTCGCTGTGCCGTCCGGCACGCCGGGCTCTTAGCGCTTCTCATCTGTAGGGGCACGGCCTGCCTTGACGTAGCATCGCCGGCGCCGTCCGTCTACCGGCCGAACATGGACAGGCTGACGTGCCTCTTTTCCGGCTCGCTGCTCTTGGTTTCAACCGCGGGGCCTGGCTCTGGAGATTTTTGCAATGGCGGCGCGGCTTTTTCGGCCTCGGGCGGCGGGGCAGGTTCAGCGTGGGACGGCGGCGCTTGTTCAACGCGCGCCGGGGCGAGCTGTTCGGCCTTGGCCGGTGGAGCTTGCTCGGCGCGCAGCGGCGCAGCTGGTTCGACGTGTTGCGCGGGAGCTTCAGACCGCCCCGCAAGCTTTTCCAGCGCGTCGGCAATCCGCGAAAGCTGCTCGGCCACGCGGTCCGTCCCGATGTTTTTTTCCGGGGCTTGCCGTTTCGCTCCCTTGCCTCGCGCCAGCGACACCAACAGGACCAACAGGATCACCGCAACGCCTGCTCCAAGATAATATTCCGGGGGTATCGGCATTTCGTCACCTCTCGCTGAGCCGTAAAAAAATCATAGGCCCTCCCGACGCCTCCGCGCAAGCCGCCTCCCCTTCGCTTGTCATTTCGAGGAGTCTCCAGTGGACACTCCGGGAAATCTGCTGTTGCTTTTCTTGGAGTGCGGCGAGCAATCGCCGCTTTGCCTTTCGCGCCGGAGGCGTGCCTTTGGTTTTTTTGGAGTGCGGCGGCCTGCCTGCCGCAGACAGGCTCGACGCCGCTTCACCCTGAGAATTCGCCCCCGATGGCGGGCGAATTCGAATGGGTTTGCCTGTCCGCTCTTCGCACCGCTCCCGGGAAGCGAAAAAAGGCTCCGCAGATTTGCGGGCGCTCCCCTCGAGTTTGTTGCGAACCGGAATGAGGCCGATCGTTTGTTCTCTTGCGGTTACGCCGAATCCGGTTTCTTGGTGTGTAGCGAACCGGAAGCGAGTGGCGAGATGAAAATCAGCCGCGACTGGTGAGCGGCGAGTAGCGAGAGAAACAGCGGCGACATCAGCGCGCTCGGAGGGCTTTGGGAGAAAGACAAAGCGACGAAGAAGAGGCCCAGAGTTGGTTGGCGGGAGCCAGAACTTAACGGGTTTTTCGAGCGCAACCTGCATGGCGAAACAATGTCCTGAGAGCCATTTTAACATTCGCGTCAAACGTCCGTTCGTGTGGACTTTTTTGGAGTGCGGCGGCTTGTTCGCGAATGCGGACTTGACGCCGCTTTGCCTCGCCGCTGGAAGCGCTGCCGTTGATTTTTGTGGAGTGCGGCGAGTAATCACCGCTTTGCTTTTCCGCCAGAGGCTGCGCCGTGCATCCGCCTTTCTCTTCGTAGGGGCACGCCCGCCTTAGGAGGGCCGTGCCCGCGCCTTTGCTTTTTTCGGAACGGTGGAAGCGGGAACCTTCAGGCCCCCGAAGAAGTCGCGTGGAGAATGAGATCGATCGTATGAAAACCCGCCAGGGCGGATCTCTTTTTCTCAAGGTGGATGTCGGTGGCGAGACGGTGCGTGTGTTCGGCCGTCCCGAAGAACTGGCGGAGCGTCTGGAAGCGAGTGGTTACGACATTCCAGCGAGTGAGATCGAAGCTGGGATGGAACTCCATCTTCCCTGTCTGGTGAAAGTGGGTCAGGGCCACAACGGATACAAGAACATCGAAGAGTTTTTGCCCGAAGCTGCCGAATGACCGGCTCGCGCCATATCCACCTAGCCGAGTCAGAGAGACGAAAGCCTCTCTGACTCGGATTCTTTCTCACCCTAATCTCCTGCCCACAACCGGTGTTGGTTAAAAGCAACGCTGGCTCTGAGAGAGTGCGCGCTCCTAATTGAAATGGGGAGGCAGACTTCCCGCTTTGGTTCCGAAAAAAGTTGCGACTGCGGGATGTACTCGGTGTGCCGGCTGGGCTATGCTGCGCCCCAGTACGGCTCCAGCCGCAATAGATGCGGGTTGCAGGGGAGGCGAGCATGGTGAGGCCCAAGAAAGCAATACATTTCGTGATGGGGCGGCTCAGCGGGTCAATTCCTGGCTCGTTTTGCTTACAGCCGGCCATCTCAAAGGAGATGCGCGATCAAATCGCGAGGCTGGAGCAGAACCCGAAATACGCAGAAGCGCGGCGAGCAATCCTTGGTCGGATCAAACAGTCGGGCTGGCGGGCCGTGTTGGACGGAAGCCTAAGTCATCCAGATCCGAGCCTCCTAACGACTCTGGCGTGCGCAATCGTGTACTCCGACCACCTAACCCGCAAGACGACCTTAGATGACGTTGCAGTCGGACAAACGGGCAAAACCTGGAAGGCGCTGCGAGAGTTTCCCCAGAAGATAGAGTGCGTCGCGCAAGAAATCGAGAAGGTGAACGCGGGCAGCCTATTCGCTCCAGAAAATCAGATCGACACGGGAAACGCAGATGCCGAACGCTTCCGGCAAGCCTTCCGTGATGTCCCCGCGATGTTGCGGACTTGGTCCAAGGCGCTGAAGGAGAGAATCATTTTCATTCGGCGGTTGGATGCGGCTGTGTTCGGCGATTCGGACTCTCGGGCGTATCTGCAATTCTTGGTCAAGGAGGGCACCGGGAAACCGAATGATTCCCTTGTTGCGAACTTGTTGAACGCAGCGGCGGAGGCGCTAGGCAGGCCGTGCGGCGTCGACGCAACGAGCCTTGCGAAAGCCCGTTTCCGTCGCCGCAAAAAATCAGCGGATTGGCCCGCCTGATGTATTTAGCCCTCTCAGTTCCACGAGGCATCAGCCCACAATCCCTTTCGACACACAAGCACTGACAATCGGAACCCCAACCTCCCTCTCGCACCCTCTCGGCTTTTAACCAAAAACAAGGAGCAACACCCATGCAAACGAACACGCAGGAGGCGGTTTTGTCTGCCTACATCGCGTCCATCGGAAAACGCATGCCGCGCGAAGCTGCTCAACATGCCGCCGAACTTTGCAGACTCGCGAATTCACTCAATCCCCTGAACGAATTCGGCGGGAGGGAAACGGCAATTCAGGTGGATGACTTGCCCTCTGCAGGCGCCCAGGCATATAGTTGGCAGCAAAATCGCGGGTTGTGTACCGCGCGTGGGGGGGTGCCATGAGATTCCGCGTGTCGCATGGTGTGTTGCTCGCCGCCATTCTCGGCCTCTTCTCGTTGATTGGCTTTTCGGCAGAGCAGGCGGCCAGTCGCGTCACGATTCTATATGACGCGTTCGGCAATACCCCGGCGATGACCAAAGCTTGGGGCTTCTCTGCACTCGTGGAGTACGGCGGCAAGAGGATACTCTTCGACACAGGTGGGAATGCCGAGATCTTCGAGCACAATGTCAAAGCACTGGGCGTAGATCTCACCAAGCTAGATTTCGTGGTGCTGTCGCACCGGCACAGCGATCACATCGGTGGTCTCAATTACCTGCTGCGCATCAATCCAACAGTGCGAATTTACGCCCCTGCAGATCCTTGGGGACCGTTTGGATGGGATGTGTCGAACAGTTTTTATCGAAAAGATCAATCCCTGCCATCGAACATGCGCTATTTCGATGGAAATCCTCCGGCTGCGATCCCGGGAAGCTCGGCGTGGCCCCAAGCGAGTTTCGTGCGAGTGGACTCATCCACGGAGATCGCGCCGGGTATATTCCTCATCCCGACCATATCGCAGGTCCCTGGTACGCTCGAACTCCGTGAGATTTCCCTCGCGATACGCGGCCCGCAGGGCTTGATTATCGTTGACGGATGTTCTCACGCGGGTGTCGAGAAGGTCCTCGAAGCGGCGACCAAGGTCGATCCACATGTCCACGTTCTCTTTGGAGGGCTCCATCTCGTGTCCGCGTCCGACGCGGACGTCCAAAGGATATCTGCCGCACTGCACGATCAGTGGAAGCTGGACTACATTGCCGTTGGCCACTGCACGGGCGAGCCGGCGTTTGCCTCGCTGCAAAAGACTTTCGGCGACCACTACATCTACGCCGGCGTCGGCACCCTTGTGAACATTCCCTGAAGGACGGCGCGCGGCCCAGCCTCTGGATTTTGAGCCGCGACCAGGCGCGTGCGCGATCGAATTACACACAGCTTTGATTTGTGCCCGGGCTTAGCCTTCGGGGGTGCCGCATCCCTTTGTTCGCGTAACGCGGACTAGGCGTGCGAACCCCATCTCCTGCGCTTGAATTCCTTCGTCCTGCGCTATTCTCCCTGCCTCCTCCTTTCCAAAGTCCACACGGACGGTCGTTTGACGCCGATGATAAAATAGGGATCAGGCAAATGATTCGCCATGCTGCCAATGCGGAACTTCTTAGAAATCTACGGGGACCAGTCCGGACTTTTTAGTCCGCCGTCTCCGCGTCCGTGCCCGCCTTTCGAGCGATCAGTTTCCGCCCTCCAATTTCCAGTTTCTGATCGCAAGTCAGGGGAATTAGAAATCGCTGTAACTCATTCAAAACACTCAGAAATCACAATTTCTAATCGCGGGTCAAACGGTAACTTACGTCCGGCGCCTCTTGCCTCCTTTCAACGCCCCGTTTGCTCCCTTTTCCCTCGCCCCTTGGCCCCTCTGGTCTCATTATTTGGGACTGAGAGCGCAGAA
>Ga0335073_10013179_pt1 | contig 11590 bp, 9 predicted proteins | sample Lox_Sample_22_FD_207093 | JGI IMG/M metagenome (GOLD analysis project Ga0335073, IMG submission 207093) | Soil microbial communities from Loxahatchee National Wildlife Refuge, Florida, United States - Lox_Sample_2.2 | ecosystem: Environmental > Terrestrial > Soil > Wetlands | place: USA: Florida... | reverse complement strand
CGACCGCCGCCAGCAGCTCGCGCGGAGGGCCGCCCGAGAGAACGGCGAGCGCCACCTTGGGGCCCACCGACTGCACCGCGATCAGCATCAGGAACAGCTCGCGCTCCTCCTCGGTCGCGAACCCGTAGAGCGCGAGCGCGTCCTCGCGGACGACGAGGTGACTGTGCAGGAGCACGTTCTTGCCGACCGCGGGAACGTGCCGGAGCGTCTCGGTCGACACCGCGAGCCGGTAGCCGACGCCACCGCAGTCGACGACGACGTGATCGGTCCGGCGCACCGCGACCGTGCCCGACACCATCGCGATCATGCCCGCACTCCCCCGCTGCGCGCGAGCGCTCGCTCGAGCGGCGAGCGGTTGCACTCGCAGATCGCGACCGCGAGCGCGTCGGCGGCATGGTCGGGCGAGGGCACCTCAGGCAGGCCGAGCAGCCGCGCCACCATCCGCCCCACCTGGTCCTTGTCGGCGCGCCCGTGCCCGCAGACCGCGGCCTTGACCTGCTGCGGCGTGTAGGAGCGCGAAGGGATCCCGCGCTGCCCGGCGGCGAGCAGCACCACGCCGCGCGCCTGGCCGACCGCGAACGCGGTTCTGACGTTGGCGCCGAAGTACAGCTCCTCGATCGCCACCGCATCGGGCCGGTAGCCCTCGAGCAGTTCGACCACGTGGCCGTGGATCTCCGCCAGGCGGCGCTCGAGACGCGCCGCCGACGGCGTCTCGATCACCCCCGCGGCAAGCATGCTGAGCATCGACCCGGAGCTCTCGACGATGCCGTAGCCGGTGCTGGCGGTGCCGGGATCGATTCCAACCACGATCATCAGATCACCATTCTGCGTCGGGAGCCGGACGCCTCCCCGACGGCAAGCGCTATGCCGCCTGGCCTCCGGGAGAAAGCGGGCCGTTGGGCGGAGGCTGGGTCGTCTCGGCGACGATCTCCGCGCACAGGTCGACGCACTCGTTGCAGATCGCGATCGACGGCGTCGGCCCGGCGACCATCGAGGCAACCGCGCTACGGGGCTTCCCGCAGAACGAGCAGCGGATCGAGTCCACGGACCGTCTCGGACCGGTGGGTTCGTCAGGCATCCGCGGCGTCAGCGTCCTGGCTCAGCGCCCGACGCAGCGGTAGTCCGAGTTCGGAGCGGTCATCCGGTACATCTTCCAGGCCCCGACGGTCGCGATCAGCTGCCGCTGGGTCAGCCGGTGGTCGATCGGCGGCGCGATCCCGTCGATCGAGTCGTGCGGGCCGACGAACATCACGCCCTGGTGGCGCATCGTGGTGCCGACGCGACCGAGCGTCACGTGCAGCTTCCACGCCAGCGCGGTCTGGACGCTGTGGTTGACCGCCGCGAAGCTCGACTTGCACGGGAACACGCCGTGGTGGCCGCCGACGGCGGCAACGGCGGCGGTCATCTGGTTCAGGCGGGTAACGGCCTGCGAGGCGATCTTCTCCTGCGCGCTCGCCTGGTTGATCCGCCCGCCGGTCCACGGGAGCGTGATCGCGACGAGCACCGCGGTCAAGCCGATCCCGACGAGAACCGCGGCTCGGCCTCCAGAGACCGCGCGAGCGCCGAGCAGCGCCAGGCGGACGATGCCGACGCCGGCGAGCACGCACGTCAGCCCGGCGGCGGGCAGGTAGAACCGCTCGAGGCCGGGATACCCGTCGAGCGTCATCCCGACGACGATCACCCACCACACCACGGCCCCGCCGGCGAGCGCCAGCACCAGCCAGTCGCGCGGCTTGTCGAACCAGGCGAACACGGGCGCCACGAGGCCGGCGAGCAGCACCGGCAGCAACTGGATGTCGATGCCGCGGCCGAGCACGCCGATCAGCGGATGCGCGCCGAGCCCGCCGTTGTACTCCTCCGCGTGGATCGCGGCCAGGAACGGCTGCCCCGACCCCACCCATGGCGGCACGAACCAGAAGAACGGGATCGAGATCAGGCCGAGCACGACCCCCACGCGCAGCCGCGGCTGCTTCCACCACAGCCACGCCGCGTAGACGATGACCAGTGGCCAGGCCTCGGGGCGGAGCAGCGAGGTGGCCACCCCGAGCCCGAACGCCCAGCCCGGGCGGCCGTCGAGGAACGCGAGCACGGCCCACAGCGCGGTGGCGATCTCCATCGGCTCGGACGTCCCGCGGAACATCTCGTCCCACCAGTCCTGCGTGATCACGATGCCGGCGGCGGCGATCAGGCCGGCGGCGATCGCCGCCCACCGCGGCCGGCGGTCGTCGCGCGAGACCAGCCTGAAGGCGAGCAGGTATGCCGCCACCATCCCGAGGAGGCCGCCGGCGCGGGCCGTGATCACCCACAGCGTGGGCGCCGCCGAGCTCCCGAACAGCGCCCAGATCGTCGTGAACACCACCGGCAGCGGCTTCCACGACGGTCCGCCGGTGATCGCGAAGCTCAGATGGGGGTCGGTGACCTCCCGCCCCCAGGAGATCCACGCCCACGGGTCATAGCTCGGCACCGTCGGCAGGATCGCCGCCGAGAGCGCGGCGAGCGCGAAGCACGCCAGCGCCGACCAGAGAAACGGCGCGTACAGCAGCCCGTGCCAGTCCGGCAGGCGCGAGCGGGAGGCCGATCCACGCGCCTCGAAGCGTGGTCCGCGCGCCGGGGTTTGCGTGAGAACCTGACCCTCCACGGACTTAGTGGGCGGTTTCACAATTACGCGGCGCTTGGCGGCGTCTGGACGCGTCTGACGGGAGGCGGCGAACCCGCCGGACCCCGCGGTACGCCTTGGTTCGCCGCCCCCCGTCATACACGCCCATCCACTCGCCAATCATCCACGTACTTTCGAAACCGACCACTCAGCGCCGCTTCGGCTCCGAGAAGCGGCAGCGCAGCAACGTCCCGAGCACGCGGAAGCCGTCGAGCGCGGTCAACTTCTTGCCCTCGTCGGTGGCGCGCGCCCGGTAGTGGACGGGGACCTCGAAGATCCGCTCCCCCCGCTGCACCAGCCGCGCGGTGATCTCGGGCTCGATCGCGAAGCCCGGCGAGCGCAGCGGCAGGCTGCGGAAGACGTCGGTCCGGATCATCTTGTGGCAGGTCATGATGTCGTGCAGATACACGTTGAACAGGACGTTGCACGCGAACGTCACGCCCTTGTTGCCGAGCACGAACAGGAACGAGTGGCTGGTGTAGCCGTCGAATGCTCGCACGCCGAAGCACGCGTTGGTCCGCCCGTCGAGCAGCGGGGGCATCAGCAACCCCAGATCGGTCGGGTCGTACTCGAGGTCCGCGTCGAAGATCGCCGAGTACTCGCCCTCGGCGTGGGTGAGCGCGGTTTGCACGGCGGCGCCCTTCCCCCGGTTCTCGGGGTGCTCGAACAGCCGAACCCGGTCGCCCCATGTGCCATTGCGCAGGATCTCGCGCGTGCCGTCGGTCGAGCCGTCGTCGACCACGATCAGCTCGAACTGCGTCGGCAGGGGCGTGTCGAGCACCTCGGCGATCGCACGCTCGACGCGCTCGCGCTCGTTGTAGACGGGCATCAGGATCGAGAGCATGTTGGCGTTGGGGTCGGTTCGGGCGAGATTAAGCGGGAGCGCCGGCGACGGCGTTACACAGCACCGACCGGAATCGCACCTGCGAGGGCCGACGATGCTAGCGGGTCGGCCGGGCGGCACGTCCGGTAGAGCGACAGGGCGATTTGCGACAGGATGCCGGACGTGGACTTCGACCCGCTGCTTGACGGACTACAGGGCGCGGACCGCGCCGCGCGCGAGCGGCTGCTCGAGCGGCTCGCCGGCGAGGGCTACACGCTCGCCGAGCTGAAGGCCGCGATCGACGAGGACCGGCTCGCGCTGCTGCTGGTCGAGCGCGTGCTCGGCGGCCGCTATACCGCGGCCGAGCTCGAGGAGCAGACCGGGCTGCCGGCATCCCAGATGTTGCGGATCCGGCGCCTGCTGGGACTGCCCGAGCCCGCGCCCGAGGATCGGGTGTTCGGCGAGGAGGAGATCGACGCCGCGAAGTCGATCAGCCTGTTCCTCCAGTCGGGGCTCGGGGAGGACTCGATCGCCGAGATCACCCGGGTGCTCGGCGAAGGGATGGCGCGGCTGGCCGCAACCACCGCCGCCGGGTTCGTCGAGGCGTTCCTCGAGCCCGGAGACAGCGAGGACGAGGTCGCCGAGCGGTTCGCGACGCTGGCCGAGCAGCTGACCCCCGCGATCGATCCCGTGCTGCGCGCCGCCTACCGCCAGCATCTCGCCGAGAGCGTCCGGCGCGGGATCCTCAGCGCCGCCGAGCGCGAGGCCGGCGAGGCGGGCGGGGCCCAGGAGATCACCGTCTGCTTCGTCGACATGGTCGGGTTCACGCGCCTCGGCGCCCAGATCGAGGCTCAGGAGCTAGGCACGCTGGCGAGCAAGCTCGCCGAACTCGCCACCGACGTGACCGAGCCGCCGGTGCGGCTCGTGAAGACCATCGGCGACGCCGCGATGTTCGTCAGCCCCGATTCGGTGGCGCTCGTATCGGTGGCGCTGTCGCTGGTCGAGGCCGTCCAGGCCGCCGACCTACCGAGCTTCCGCGCCGGCGTCGCCCACGGGACCGCGTTGCAACGCGCCGGCGACTGGTACGGGCACGCCGTCAACCTCGCGAGCCGGGTGACCGGCGTGGCGCGCCCGGGCAGCGTGCTGTGCACGCAGGAGGTCCGCGACGCCGCCACCGGCCGGTTCGATTGGTCGTTCGCGCGCAAGCACAAGCTCAAGGGGATGTCCGAGCCGATCTCGCTCTATCGCGCCCGGCGCCTCGGCGACGACGAACAGGAGCCGGACGCGGGGCCCGCTAAGAAGAAATCGAAAGCAGATCGACGACGAACACGAGCGGCGAGTTAGGCGGGATCGTCGGCGGGCTGCCCGCCTTCCCGTAGGCGAGGCTCGCCGGGATGATCAGCTCGCGCCGTCCGCCCACCTTCATGCCGGGAATTCCCTGCACCCAGCCGGGAATCACGCTGCCCGTGCTGAGCGGCGTCGTGAACGGCTGGTTGCGGCTCCAGGAGGAGTCGAACTCCTTGCCGGTCTTGTACAGGACGCCGACGTAGTTGACCGTGACGGTGTCGCCGGCCTTGGCCGTCTTACCGGTTCCGGTGACGAGGTCCTTGGTGACGAGGTGGGTGGGCGCAGGGCCCGTCGGCACGGTGACGACCGGCTTCTTGGCGAGCGCTGGGGGCGGCTTGGCCGTGGTGGTGACCGCGGCCTGCGTGGCGCCGCTTGACGGCGCGAGCTCGACGCCCGGCGCCTTGGAGCTCCCGCCACAAGCGGCGAGCCCGACTGCAATTACGCTCGCGGCAAGCGCGAGCACCGGCGTGAGTAGTCGTCGTTTCAACATCGGTCGGTGAGGCTAGCGAGTCTTTTCGAAGAAGCGGCTAATAACCCGGACCGAGGGGGTGCCGTTCACATGCAAGGCACATCCGCGGAGCCGCGGTCACTGGGCCACGCGCTCGAGCACGTCGCTGTCCACGTCGAAGTTGGCGTGGACGGCGTTGACGTCGTCGTTCTCCTCGAGCGCGTCGATCAGCTTGATCAGCCTGGCTGCGTCGCTCTCGTCGACCGGAACGCGGGCGCGTGGGCGCTGCGTCAGGTCGGCGCTCTCGAGTTCGACCCCGGCCTCGGACAGCGCGTCGCGAGCGGCCGACAGGTCGCCGGGCTCGGTGATCACCTCGTACACGTCCTCGTCGAGCGCGATGTCCTCAGCGCCGGCGTCGATCGCGGGCATCAGGTCGTCCTCGCTATAGCGGTTGGCGTCGACGACGATCACGCCGCGCTTGTCGAACAGATAGGACACCGACCCCGGCTCGCCGAGGTTGCCGCCGAATTTCCCGAGCAGATGGCGCATCTCGGCGCCCGTGCGGTTGCGGTTGTCGGTCAGCGCCTCGATCAGCAGCGCGACGCCACCCGGGCCGTAGCCCTCGTACAGGACGGTCTCGATCTGCTCGGCGTCGGCGCCCTCGCCGGTCCCCTTGGCGATCGCGCGCTCGATGTTGTCCTTCGGCATCGAGGCATCGCGCGCCTTCTGGATCGCGAGCGCGAGCGTCGAGTTTCCGGTCGGATCGCCGCCACCTTCCCGCGCCGCGACCGTGATCGCCCGCGCCAGCTTGGTGAAGTGCTGACCGCGCCGGGCGTCGACGACCGCCTTCTTGTGCTTGATCGAAGCCCACTTGGAATGACCTGACATACCCCTCCGAGTTTAGTGCCGGGTCACCGCCACAGCTTCCAGGGCGCGCGACCCTCGGCCCACAGGTCGTTGAGCGTGATCGCGTCCTTGTAGGTGTCCATGCAGTCCCAGAAGCCGTCGTGGCGAAACGCCCGCAGCTGTCCGGCCGCCGCGAGGCGCTCGAGCGGCTCGCGCTCGAGCACGCTGTCGGGCTCGAGCACGTCGAGCGCGGCCGGCTCCAGGCAGAAGAACCCGGCGTTCACCCAGAGATCGCTCCTCGGCTTCTCGGTGAAGCCGATCACCGAATCGCCCGAGCCGAGCCGGGCCACGCCGAACGGGAGCCGGGGCTGGACAACCGCCATCGTCGCGGCGCCGCCGTGCTCGCGGTGATAGGCGAGCAGCCCACCGAGGTCGATGTCGGCCACCCCGTCGGCATAGGCCAGGCAGAACGTCTCGCCGTCGAGCGCCGCCGCCGCGCGGTGGAGTCGCCCTCCGGTCGGGGTGTCGAGGCCCGTATCCAGGCACACGATCCGAGCATCGTCGGTCCAGCTCTCGGCGGCCACGAACTCCTGGACCTGCTCGCCGCGGTACCCGGTCAGCAGCAGGAACCGCCGGAAGCCCCGCGCGAGGTAGATGTGGATCACGTGCCACAGGATCGGGCGGCCGCCGATCTCGACCAGCGGCTTGGGCAATGACGAGCCGCGCTCCTGCAGGCGGGTTCCGCGCCCGCCGCAGAGAATCACGACGGTTGGCTGATCCGCGTGCACAGCTCGGGGCATTATTCCCCGAGCTTGCCAGCGGTAATTCCCGGAGCCGCCCCTGGGTAGCATCCGCCGCGATGAACGCCATACCGAACCCCGGCATCTTCAAGGCCTACGACATCCGTGGGCTGTACGGAACCGACATCGACGCCGACACGGCGGTGCAGATCGGGCGCGCGTTCGCGCGCGTCATCGCCGAGATCGAGGGCAAGCCGACGACCGCGCTCCGGCTCGGGCTCGGGCGCGACATGCGCCTGACCGCGCCGGAGCTGGCGAGCGCCTACCGCAACGGGATGTGCGCCGAGGGCGCGACCGTGCTCGACGCCGGCGAGGTGGGCACCGAGATGCTCTATTACCTGGTCGGGTCTCGCGAGCTCGACGGCGGGCTGATGTGCACCGCGTCGCACAACCCCAAGCGCTACACCGGCGCCAAGCTGGTCCGGCGTGGCGCGGTCGCGCTGTCGGGCGACGCCGGGATCGGCGAGATTCGCGCGATGCTGCAAGACGGCCTCGACGGCGGTCCCGGCGGAGGCTCGGTCGAGCACATCGACCTGTACGAGGAGTTCCAGCAGGCCGCGCTCGGGTTCATCGAGCCCGGCGTGGTCGAGCGGATGCGCGTGGTCGTCGACGGCGGCAACGGGATGGCGGGGCCGATGGTGGGGCCGCTGCTCCGGAGTCTCGGACTCGACCTGGTCGAGACCTACTGGGAGCCGAACGGCCATTTCCCCGATCACGAGCCGAACCCGCTGCTGCCCGAGAACCGCGAGTTCATCATGGGCGAGGTGACGCGGCTGGGCGCCGATCTGGGGATCGCCTGGGACGGGGACGCCGACCGCTGCTTCTTCATCGACGATCACGGGACGTTCGTCGACGGCGACTTCCTCACCGCGCTGCTCGCCGAATCGATGCTTCGCAAGCACCCCGGGGCGACGATCCTCTACGACGTCCGCGCGAGCCGGGCGGTGGCCGACGTCACCGAGCGCGGCGGCGGGCGCGCCATGATGAACCGCGTCGGCCATGCGTTCTTCAAGACCCGGATGCGAGAGGAGGGCGCGACGTTCGGCGGCGAGGTCTCCGGTCACTACTACTTCCGCGACTTCCACTGCGCGGACTCAGGCACGATCCCGGCGCTGCTGATTCTCGAGCTGCTCTCCCGTCGCGGCGCCCGGATGTCGGAGCTGCTCGAGCCACTCAGGTCCCGCTACTTCATCTCCGGCGAGATCAACTCCGAGGTCGCCGATCCGCAGGCCAAGATCGAGGAGCTCGCATCCCACTATCGCGACGGCAGGCAGTTCCGCCTGGACGGCATCTCGGTCGACTACGACGACTGGCATTTCAACGTGCGACCGTCGAACACCGAGCCACTGCTTCGCCTGTGCCTGGAGTCACTGCGCTCGCACGAAGACATGGAGCGTCGGCGTGACGAGGTGCTGGCAGTGATCCGTTCGTGACCACGCCGGACCGGCGCGCCACCAGCGCCGAGGACGCTCTGGCGCTGGCCCAGCGGGCTGGGATCCACCGGCTCGCGCTGCCGACGCCGTTCCTGGTCGGCCGGGTCAACTGCTACCTGATCGAGGACGAGCCGCTCACGCTGATCGACACCGGTCCGAACTCGGGCAAGTCGCTCGACGATCTCGAGCGCGCGCTCGCCGCGCACGGTCGGAGGATCGAGGACCTCGAGCTGATCGTGCTCACCCACCAGCACATGGACCATCTCGGCCTGCTCGAGATCCTCGCCCGCCGCTCGGGCGCCGAGGTCGCGGCCCTCGACGTGCTCGCGCCGTACCTGGCGAACTTCTCGCGCAGCGCGGCGGCCGACGACGAGTTCGCGCAGGGCGTCATGCGCCGGCACGGCCTTCCCGACGACCTGGCCACGGTGGTCGGGGCGATGGCGGCGGCGTTCCGGGCGTTCGGGTCGAGCGGGAACGTGACCCGCCCGCTTCGCGACGGGGACGAGCTCGGGTTTCGCGACCGGACTCTGCGGGTCCACCACCGGCCGGGGCACAGCCCGTCGGACACGATCCTGTGGGACGCCGAGCGCGAGATGCTGATCGCCGGCGACCACCTCCTGGCCCACATCTCCTCGAACCCCCTGGTCTCCCGACCGCTGTCGGGCGACCCCGATCAGCCCCGGCCGCAGGCGCTCGTGCAGTACATCGACTCGATGCGGATCACCCGCGAGATGCCCGCCCGGCTGGTCCTATCCGGGCACGGGGACCCGATTCTCGAGCACGCGGAACTGATCGACGAACGCTTGCGGATGCACCGCCGCCGGGCGGCCCGGATCCATCAGATTCTGGACGCACGTCCACTAACTGCATACGAGATTGCGGTTCGTATGTGGGGCAACGTGGCGGTCACGCAGGCGTATCTGACGCTCTCTGAAGTGCTGGGACACCTGGATTTGCTGGTGCAGGCGGGGCAGGCGACCGAGCAGGTGCAGGACGCGGTCGCGGTGTTCGAGGCTCTGTAGGCGTGTAACCGTTCGGACCAGGGCGTCCAGACGAGCTATCGAAAGCGCGGAGGATGCCGATTAGCAGGGGACATGGTCGGCGACAGCGACACCGGCACGATGCCTGGGGCGCCCCTGATCGGACCGGAGGCAAGCGGGATCGCCGCTTCGGAGTACCCGAAGCTCCTCGAACGCGTGCCCGCGATCATCTACGTCGCGGACACCGGCGAACAGGGACGCTGGCATTACGTCAGCCCCCAGATCGAGCAGATCCTCGGCTACTCGGCCGCGGAGTGGCGCGCGAGCCCCGAGCTGTGGGCCCTGCGGCTGCACCCCGAGGACCGCGACTGGGTCCTGGCCCGCGAAAACGGCCTGAACACCGCCAAGCACGACGACGCGGCGCTCGAATACCGGATGCTCCACCGCGACGGGCGGACGGTCTGGATCCGCGACGATGCCGTGCTCGCCCGCGGCGAGGACGGTGCGCTCCGCTGGCACGGGATGCTGCACGACGTCACCGACCGCAAAGCGGTCGAGGTCGAGCTCGAGCGCCGCGCCGCGCAGGTGGCCGCGGTCGCCCAGCTCGGCGAGCACGCGCTCGAGGGCGCGAGCACGATCGACCTGATGCACGAGGCGGTCGCCGGCGCGGCGCGCATGCTGGGCGCCGAGATCGTGGCGGTGTGGGAGTACCTGCCCGACGAGGACAGCCTGCTGCTGCGAAGCGGGATCGGCTGGCCCGACACCGAGATCGGAAAGCTCCGGTATCCCGCCGGCGAAGGGTCCCAAGCGGGCTACACGCTGCTGAGCGGGGCGCCGGTCGTGGTCGAGGATTGGGACGCCGAGAGCCGCTTCGACCAGCCGCGCTTTCGTGGCCGGCGGACGGGCTCCGGGCTGTCGGTGAAGATCGAGGGCGGCTCGCGCGGACCGTTCGGGGTGCTCGTGGTCCAGTCGATGCGGGCGCGAGGGTTCGCCCCCCGCGACATCGACTTCCTCCAGTCGCTCGCGAACGTGCTCGCCGACGCGCTCGAGCGCCAGGCCGTCGAGGACGCGATCCGCGAGCGGGCGGTGCACGACCCGCTGACCGGACTTCCCAACCGGGTGCTGTTCGTCGACCGTCTCGAGCATGCGCTGGCGCGGCTCGGCCGCCGGGACTCGCTGGCCGCGATCCTGTTCCTCGACCTCGACCACTTCAAGCTCGTCAACGACAGCCTCGGGCATCACATCGGCGATGAGCTGCTGGCGGCCGCCGCGCCACGGCTGAAGCACGCGTTGCGCGGCAGCGACACCGTGGCCCGGTTCGGCGGGGACGAGTTCGGCATCCTGCTGGAGGACATCGCCTCCGAGCGCGACGCGATCGACACCGCGGAACGGATCGCGGCGACGTTCGCGCGGCCGTTCGTGCTGTCCGGGAGCGAGCACTTCGTGACGACCAGCATCGGGATCGCGCTCGCCACCGGCGGCGAGCGCGCCGACGAGTTGATCCGCGACGCCGACGCCGCGATGTACCGCGCCAAGGACCGCGGCCGCGCCCGCTACGAGGTGTTCGACGAGGGCATGCGCGGCCGGGCGATCGAGCGCCTGCGGATGGAAAACGACCTGCGCCGCGCGCTCGAGCGGGGTCAGCTGCGGCTCGAGTATCAGCCCGTCGTGTCGCTCACCAACCTCTCGCTGGTCGGGGTCGAGGCGCTGCTGCGGTGGCACCACCCCGAGCGTGGGGAGATCCCTCCGTCGGAGTTCATCCCGATCGCCGAGGAGAATGGACTGATCGAGCCGATCGGCCGGTGGGTGCTCGAGAATGCCTGCCGCCAGGCCGCCCAGTGGTACGGCGCGCGGCCCGATTCCGCCCCGCTCGCGATGTCGGTCAACCTGTCGGCGGTCCAGGTGGCGCGGCGCACGCTGCCCGAGGTCGTCCGCGCCGCCTTAGGCAGCAGCGGGCTCGACCCCGCCTGCCTGAGCCTCGAGATCACCGAGACCGTGATGGTCCGGGATGCCGACGGGCTGGGGGACGTCCTGCACGCGCTCAAGGCGCTCGGCGTCCGCCTGGTGCTCGACGACTTCGGTACGGGCTACTCGTCGCTCAGCTACCTGACGCGGCTGCCGCTCGACGTGCTCAAGGTCGACCGTTCGTTCGTCGACGGGCTCGGCAACGAGCCACGCGACACGGCGATCACCGAGACGATCATCGCGATGTCACGCGCGCTGTCGCTCGACGTCGTCGCCGAGGGCGTCGAGACCT
>Ga0335073_10013178_pt1 | contig 11590 bp, 5 predicted proteins | sample Lox_Sample_22_FD_207093 | JGI IMG/M metagenome (GOLD analysis project Ga0335073, IMG submission 207093) | Soil microbial communities from Loxahatchee National Wildlife Refuge, Florida, United States - Lox_Sample_2.2 | ecosystem: Environmental > Terrestrial > Soil > Wetlands | place: USA: Florida... | reverse complement strand
TTTCCTTTGCTCATCTATTCCCCCTTCGCTATTCAATCTCTTATCGAGTTTCCGATGGGCTCAACGCCGGCGGAGAAGCGCCCATCTTGCCCGCCAGATTTTCCTCCGACTTCTTATGTAGTTCCTGAACCTGATGAAGTTCCTTTTCAGCTTCCGCGGCGTTGCCGGCTGCCTGATACAAACGTCCAAGCTGGTAGTGCGCATCCGGCAGGGCAGGGTCGAGGGCCACTGCACGCAAGAGCGCCGGCTTAGCATCGCGGTAGTCCTTTTGCTGCATGTAGATTGCGCCCAGGTCGACATAGACAATGCGCAGGTCTTGGCGGATGCTCATGGCCTGCTTGAGCAGACCGAGCGCCGCCTCCGGATGGTTATTTTTCCATTCAATATCGCCCAGGTACGCCAAGGCCTGAGCGTTCTTGGGGTCGAGAGACACTTCGTGCTCAAACTCCTTTTTCGCTTCCTCGTAGTTTTGCGTCTTCCAATAGAGGTAGCCCAGACCGAAGTGGACGTTGGGTTCGGTCGGAGAAATTTTTGCCGCCGCCTCGAACTCCGCAATGGCTTCTTCAGTCCTGCCCAACCCATCCAGCGCCTCTCCAGTCAGAATGTGAGCGGACGCGGAGTCGGGGCTTTGCTTCAGAAGGAAACGAAACTGGTCCAGAGCGCAGGGATAGTTTCCGGATTGCAAGCAGCTCTGCGCCAGCAACTGGTGTAGTTCCATGTTGCCGGGGTCGTCGTTCGATGACGGTTGCAGGTATTTGACGGCTTCTTCATATTGGTGCGCGCCATAGCAACTGATGCCCAACAAGGTGCGCGCCTGCTTGCTCGATGGGTCCGACGCAAGGGCTTTACGAAGGGCAGCGGCCGCCTCCTGAAAATGTCCCTGCTTGAACTCGGCGAGACCCAGATTGAGATGAATCCCCGGCAGCCTGGGATTGAGCGCAAGCGCCTTCCGATAAGCGGATGCGGCCTCCGAATATTTCTCCTCTTTTGAGAGCACAACTCCAAGACTCGCGAACGCGGCTGCATCTTTCGGGTTGTGCGCCGTCACTGCTCTCCAGGCTTGCGCTGCTTCCTGCAGTTTCCCTTGTTGCTCCAGAGCGATTGCTTCCGCAGGCGTTGTCGTCTGCGCCATCCCCAAAACTGACGACAGCAGGCCTGCGAGAACGAGTTTTGGCTTCCAATTTGTCATGTGAAACTGAACTGAAATGATCTCAGCAATCTTAGGCGTGATGGGCGTACGCACTCCGCAGCAAGGTGCACTTGCTTCCAGAGCTTAGGAAGCAGGAATCATATCAGCGAGGCGCCCAAAACTTACGCCCCGCTCGCGTCCTACTGAGTGCGAGCGGGGCGTGAGGTGGATCACTGAAGCCGGACTTAGTAGATCAGCTTCAGCGCAAGCTGGAACTGCCGGCCGTCATATGCGTTTTTGATTTGGCCGAAGTCGCTTGCTCCGAAGTTGGTGCTGATCCCTCCGGTGTTGATGTTACCCTCGAACTCCGGGTGATTGAAGGCGTTGAACGCTTCAGCTCTGAACTCCATGCGGAACCTTTCCGTAAAGGCGAAGCTCTTCAGAAGTGCAAGGTCGAAGTTGTTGTGCCCAGGACCGCGGATGGCATCGAATCCCAGATTGCCATAGCAATCCGCGCCCGAACCGCCCGGTGTGCAGGCCGGTGCCGAGAACACCGACGTGTTAAACCACTGCGCGACAGTCTTTGGGTAGGAAATCGATCCGGTTACATCGGGTCGCGTTCCGGAATTGCTGATGTAGCTGGCAGCCGTCGTCCCGCTCACGCCTAGGTTGATCGGCGCACCAGTTTCCTCGGTGATGATTCCCGAGAATTCCCAGCCGCCCAGAGTCGACTTCATGAAATGATTCGGGCTGTTCCGGAAAACCGGGAGATCATAGATGAAGTTGGCGAAGAACACGTTCCGGCGGTCGTAAACCGACGGTCCCCAATCGTACCGCCATCCCTGATACGGATTCGTTGCGTTTTCCAGGTCGCCGCCGCTTCCGGTAGACGTGGTGGCGTCCATCGCCTTCGCCAGCGTATAGGAGACCTGCAGGTGAAGGTCATGCTTCACTGTTCCCGTCAAAGAGGATTGGAGTGAATTGTAGCTGGCATTCGAACCGTCAAAAGCAAGCCGCATATTCCCAAAGCCCGCGTAGGTCACTACTTCGTTGAAGTCGGGACCGCCGACCACGCCGTTGGCGGTGTGCGCCGGCGTGTTCACGAAGTTCCCCAAATCCGCCATCGGGGGAAGGTTAATGGCTTGGTAATAGTTCTCGCGACGCCCCTGGCTGCCGACGTAGGAAATATTCAACACAGCGTTGGGTCCGATCGCTTGCTGGACACCCGCGCTGTATTGATAACTAACTGGAGTCGGATAATGTTCAGCGATTCCAGTTACGCCCAACGGGAGGACCGGCAAGGCCGCCGCGGTGATGACGTTTCCTGACGAGAGATTAAGGCCAGGATTGTCAAGCGAAACACCGTTCAGAGTTGGATTCGGATCACCCGGCGGGTTCACGGCGCCGTTATACATATCGTTGCCCTGAATGCGCTCGTACATCATGCCGAAGCCGCCGCGGAGAACGGTCTTAGCCTGACCAGTGAGGTCGTAGGCAAAGCCGAGGCGCGGACCCCAATTGTTCCAGGAGTTGTTGACCAGACCCTTGGGAATCCCGTTCACGCCGCCGGTTCCGATCCCGTTCAGATAAAACTGATAACTATTAAGGATCGGATTCGTACTGGTGAACAGACCCGGGCTCGGTCCTCCGGGGCAAGCCGGCACCGAGTTGTTACTGCAGATGTTGCCGTTGGAGTCAAACGTCGCTGCATCTGCTTGGTTATACAGGTTGGGATAGAAGTTCGAAGACAGGTGATTGGCCTCGTAGGTGTGGGGGATACCATCCCACCGCAGTCCGAGGTTCAAGGTCAACCGGCTATTTACGCGCCAGTTGTCCTGGACGTAAGCGGCCGGGGAAATGTTGTTCCAGTGGCCGCTGATCTTGACACCATCCTCCGTGTATTGCTGCGCATAGCCCATCAGGTAATCGCCAAAGTCATACCCGCAGGCGTTTGTCGGTGAGGATACGCATCCAGCGGGTTTGGTGAACGAACCATCGAACTTAAAGTTACCTTCGGTATTCGCAAACGCGTCCTGCACCTTTTTGTAGAGTGCCCAACTAAAGCCGAACTTCAGTTGGTGCGCTCCCTTGGTCCAAGACAGGTCATCGCGGAACTGGTAATCGTCCGCCTTGTTGTTCCACGGAGTCCAGTTGGAGGTGTAGTAGGTCCCCGTAACGCCTGCCAGTTGGATGGAAGGAATCCGGTTATCGGCATTGGGTCCGCCGAACAGCCGGTTGAAAGTGAATCCACTGGGAGCGCTGACGAGGTTAATCGGCAGAATCGCAATGCGGTTGCCGTTATAGTTGAACGAAGCTTCGTTGAGCAGCGTTGGGTTGATCACGTACGTCGTGTGAACCACAGCACTGTAAGAAGGATTGCCGAAGGTGTTGGCAACCGTCGGAACGTTGTCGCTGCTCCACTGCGTAGTTCCGTAGGTTTGCGAAACCTGTTCAGAAATCCAGTGCCCAAACACCGAAAACTTGTTCGTGAACGTGTGATCAATGCGGGCAATTTCCTCGCGCAGATCCGTCGGGGAATTGTTGCCTCCAAAGAAGTTCACTCCGCTGTTTGCCTGTGGGAAGATCCCGCCGTACTTGCCACCAGCGGTCAACAGAGCCTTCGCATTGGGCGAGATCAGGCAGTCAGGAATGTAGCCGCCAGGGAACGCGGCGCCTTCGGCCGCAACAAGAGCAGCCTGGGTCGCGGGGTCGCATCCCGAAGCGAAGTTCGCAATGCCGGTTGGCACCACTGCATTCACCACAACCGGAGTGCCATTACTAGTGCCGTAGGTGGCCGGGATCACCGCGCCGGGAGCCGCAGTCGCGTCTGGATAATTGTTCGCCAGCGGAACCGGGACGTTTAGAGTGCCTCCGTCGATTTCCTTGCGCCACTCCATATTGTAGAAGAAGAACGTCGGGTGGCTTTTTGCGATCGGAACCTGTCCGCCGATATTGAAGCCGTAGATGTCGTAGCGAAGTTCAGGAACTGTCGCTCCCTTGGGGGTGAAGTAGTTGAGTGCATCGAGGGCGTCGTTGCGGAAGAACTCCCACGCCTCGGCGTGGAGTTGCTTCGTGCCCGACTTGATTACCGTGCTGATCTGCGCGGCAGAAGCCAGGCCGTATTCAGCGCTGTAGTTCGAAGTCATGTTGCGGAACTCAGCGAGCGAGTCGATCGACGGCATAACGCTGCCGCTGCTGCCGCCGCGGTCGAGATTCTCGCCGCCGTCAATCAGTTGCAGATTGTGGCCGGCGCGCTCGCCGTTGATGCTCACCGTGCTGTCGCCGCTGACAGGCGTGAATGAAACTCTGGATCCTTGAAGGCTGCTTGCGCCAGGTGCCAGCGCGAACAATTCATACAGGCTGCGGCCGTTGGTGGCCAGCTGACTCACCTGTTGCCCGGTGATGACGTTGCTGACATCGCCGCTGTCGGTTTGCACCGCAACGGCATTGGCTTCGACCGTCACCTGCTCCTGCGCGCTGCCCACCTGCAGCTTGAAGTCGACGCGTGTCCGGTCGCCTACACTCAGCGTGATGCTTTTCTGCTCCGCGACTTTGAAGCCCGATGCGGTAGCACGTACGGAGTAGTGCCCGATGGCCAAGTCAGGCGCAACGTACTGGCCGTCGCCGTTGGTCGGCAGGTTACGCGTCACGCCCGTATCGTTGTTAGTCACCGTGATGGCAGCGTTGGCCACTGCCGCTCCGGTCGGGTCTGTGACTGTACCGAGGATGGTTGCTTCCTGGGCCAGAGCTTGGGTGGCGAACAGCACCAGGAAAACCGCGAAAACTATGGCAAGGCGAATATCGAGGCCTTTCAGGGTAAGGCCAATGCTCCCGGCGAACTTGGACGAGAGGGATTTCATTTGCTAGCCTCCGGAATTGCGGTTAGTCGGTGAAGTCCTTAAGACGGGACGACCCGAAGTCCGTGAACGTTTACGGTGTTACATCCTTCTGGGAACCGTTGTCAAGAAGAAAATCGATTTTTGAGCGCAAGACCCCCCATTTTTGCTCCCCCAAAGTCCTTCTCTTCCCCTTTCCCTGGGGAAGGGTGTAATCTGGCGCTCAAGTGGCTCTGGAAGGCCCTGCACGTTTCGGACGGGTTTCGCTTCTTCCTCAACCCTAGGGTAAGGGGGTGCCCATGTTCAGACGCACAACGGTAGTACCATTTTTGGTCCTCTTTTCCTGCTTCGGCCCCACATTCGGACAAGAAAAGCCTCCGGCTGCCGCCGCCGCCGCGCAGCAGTTTCCTGTAACCCTGCTGCAAAACGTGGTAGCTGGGAAGACGCCGGTTGGGACTAAGGTCGAAGCCAGACTGACGGTCGCTACCTTGGTGGCAGGCACCGTCATTCCGCGCAATGCCGTCTTCTCGGGAGCGGTGATTCAATCCGCGGCGAAGGCAGGCAATGAACCGTCCCGTCTGGCCCTTCACATGGATTCGGTGCAGTGGAAGAACGGCTCAGCGAACGTGAACCTTTATCTGACCCAGTGGTTCTACCCCGCAACGGCTGCTGCGGGGCAAGAACTACAGTATGGGCCGACTCAACCGGCAAACCGGACCTGGAATGGGCAGGGGCAATATCCGGATCCCAATTCGAAGGTCTACCGGCCTTTTCCCAGCGACGGCTCAAATCAGGACTCGCCCGTGCCTGATACCCCGTCCTCCAGCACTTCGAATCACCCTGTGCAGATGAAGAATGTGGAATCGGCCCGCACCAATGATGGGGCGATTGTGATTTCGTCTCATCATTCCAATATCAAGCTCGACAAACTGACTACCTACGTTCTTACGCCGACCGATCTGACGTCGGCAAAGTAACTCCAGTTTGGCACGCGTCTCTGAGATCACCCGAATTTTGTCAATCGTCGTTTGGCCGATTCGACGTATAATCCTGCCGATCCAACAAAATCGATTTTGCATTAATACTGATCGAGGCCAGACCAATGATAGGACGCACAATAAAGAATTCTTTCCGCATTAGTGTGTTCGCAAGCGTAATCGTTATCGCATTCTTCACCTTCGCTTCGGGCCAGTCGGGCCCAAGCCCTCATCCGTGGATGAACCCTAAGCTCTCCCCCGATGAGCGGGCCTCGATGGTCCTAAAGGAAATGACTCTCGACGAGAAAATGTCGCTTCTGCACGGTACCGGCATGGCCGGACTGAGCCCGCTAAGCCCGCTGATTGTGCATTCGAACGGCGGAGCAGGATACGTCGTTGGCATTCCTCGGCTGGGGATTCCCGCGATTCAGATGTCGGATGCCGCCTACGGTGTTCGAATGAGTGGCGAGAACGGCCGTTACTCTACCGCCCTGCCTTCGGATGTGGCTGGCGCCGCGAGTTGGGATCTCGACGCCGCCTATCAATATGGAGCGCTGATCGGCCGCGAGCTGCGCGCCCAGGGCTACAACATGTCGCTCGGTGGAGGAGTCAACCTGACGCGTGAACCGCGCGACGGCCGCACTTTCGAATATCAGGGCGAAGATCCCATCCTTGCCGGCAAGATGGTCGGATCGGTCATGAAGGGTTTGCAAGCCCAGCATGTGATCGGCGACATCAAGCACTACGCGCTCAACGATCAGGAAAGCGGCCGCAATGCCGTCAATGTGAACATCGACAGGCGCTCGGCGCGCGAAAGCGATCTCCTGGCTTTTGAAATCGGTCTGCAGGAATCGGACGCGGCCGCGGTCATGTGCTCTTACAACCGCGTCAACGGCGACTACGCCTGCGAGAACAAATACCTGCTGACCGATGTTCTGAAGAAGGACTGGAACTTCAAGGGCTTCGTTGTTTCCGATTGGGGAGCCACTCACAGCGCCGCGAAAGCCTCGGCCGCCGGGCTCGATCATGAAGAGCCTGGATGGATCTTTTACGGCGACGATTTGAAGAAAGGTGTTCAGTCGGGCAAGGTTCCCTCAGCGGAACTCGATGATCACGTGCACAGGATTCTGCGCTCGATGTTTGCCACTGGCGTGGTTGATGATCCTCCGCAAAAAGGTGTCGTCGATGTGATGGCTGGCTTCGAAGTGGCGCAGAAAATAGCCGAGCAGAGCACAGTGCTTCTAAAGAACGATCACAATCAACTTCCTCTGGATGCCGAAACAGTCCATAGCATCGCCGTCATCGGCCCTCATGCGGACGTGGGAATGATCTCCGGCGGCGGTTCCGCGCAGGTCGACCCTCCCGGGGGCAACGCGATCATGCCTCCCGGTAAGGGCCAGACGCGGTGGCTGGAACCTGTGTGGTTCCCGACGTCGCCACTGAAGGCGATTCGAGCGAAGGTTCCACATGCAAGCGTCCAGTTCGATTCAGGGGCCGATCCTGCGGCCGCTGCCGCCCTCGCCAAATCAGCGGACGTCGCCATCATTTTCGCCTATCAGTGGGAAAGCGAAGACATGGACCTCGATAGCCTCTCTCTTCCCGAACATCAGGATGAGTTGATCGAGCAGGTCGCAACGGCGAATCCGCACACAGTAGTCGTACTGGAGACGGGTGGTCCCGTGACCATGCCTTGGGTCGATCATGCCAGCGCAATCCTCGAAGCCTGGTATGCGGGAAGCAGCGGAGCCGATGCCGTAACCAATGTCCTCTTCGGTGAAGTGAATCCGAGCGCGAAGCTGCCGCTCACGTTTCCCAGAAGCGTTGCAGACTTGCCGCATCCCATGCTGGTGAAGCCGCCCCGTCATTCCACGACCCACGGCGAACCCGATGCCTGGAAGAAGATTGCGGTGGGCCTGCCTGCGTTTCAGGTGACCTACAATGAGGGTCTGAAAGTCGGCTACAAGTGGTACGACTCGGAGAAGAAACCCGTTCTGTTCCCCTTCGGCTACGGACTTTCTTACACAACCTACGCTTACTCGAACCTGAAGGTGGCTCCAGGGAAGAATCCGCAAGTGACTTTCACCGTCACGAATACAGGCAATCGCGCGGGCGCGGAAATTGCCGAGGTCTATGCTTCCTTGCCGGCTGCAGCAGCGGAGCCTCCGAAGCGGCTGGTAGGGTGGGGCAAAGTCAAGCTCAATGCCGGTGAGAGCAAGGAAGTCACAGTCGACGTGGATCGGAAATATCTCTCCATCTTTAATGTCGAACAGAATAGCTGGCAGCTGATCCCCGGGGATTACACGTTCCTGGTCGGAGCTTCGTCGCAGAGCTTGCCGCTCAAGCAGTCGGTCAGCCTGCAGTAGCGGAAAAAGCGATCCTTGACCACGATATTTCCGCTGTGCTACAAGCGAGCCGCGGACCGTAATCGTTTACGCACGATATCTGTGCAGTGCGCTCTCGCCCATTTTCTGCAAAGGAAGAGACGCGGAGGAGATCATCCATGACGGCATCTGCCCGAATCCTATTGTTGATGGCGCTTTTTTCGATTCTTATCCTCGGCAATTCCGCGGCGCAGACCGCAGCGGACCCTCTTTATCTCGATCCCACTCAGCCCATCGATGTGCGCGTCGGCGATCTCATTAAAAGGATGACGCTGGAAGAGAAGGCGTCGCAACTGGTCAACCAGGCACGTGCCATTCCTGAGCTGAAGGTTCCCGCCTACGACTGGTGGAGTGAGGCCTTGCACGGTGTCGCGAACGCCGGAACCGCGACGGTGTTTCCTGAGCCCATTGGTTTGGCCGCCACATTTGACGATCCTTTGATTCATCAAATGGCAGTCGTCATCGGCACCGAAGCTCGTGCCAAGCACAATCAAGCCGTGAGAGCCGGGCGTCGCGACATCATGGAAGGCCTCGACTTCTGGTCTCCGAATATCAACATCTTTCGCGACCCACGCTGGGGCCGCGGCCAGGAAACTTACGGCGAAGATCCCTTTCTCACCGGTCGCATGGGCGTCGCGTTCGTGACCGGACTCCAAGGTGACGATCCGAAATATTTCCGCGTGATCTCGACGCCAAAGCATTTTGCCGTGCACAGCGGACCCGAGCCGTCGCGGCACACGATCGATGTTCAGGTCTCCAAACACGACATGGAGGATACGTATCTGCCCGCATTTCGCGCCGCCGTTACTGAGGGCAAAGCCGAGTCGGTAATGTGCGCTTACAACCGCGTGAATGGCCAGCCGGCTTGCGCGAATACATTCCTGTTGAAAGATCAGCTGCGTGGCGCATGGAAGTTCAACGGCTATGTCGTCTCCGACTGTGACGCGATCGTCGATATCTTCGAAGGCCATCACTTCGTCAAGAGCCAGGCGGAGGCCGCCGCGGCCGCAATAAAGACCGGCATGGACAATGAATGCGCGGACTTCTTCACCATCACAAAAGACGACCACGACTACCAGCCCTTCGTCGATGCCGTAAAACAGGGACTGCTCACCGAAGCCGATCTTGACGTGTCGCTCAAGCGTCTCTTCACCGCACGCATGCGGTTGGGAATGTTTGATCCTCCTTCGATGGTGCCCTACGCACAGACGCCGGATTCCGAAATCGACAGCGCAGCGCATCGCGAACTCGCCCTGAAAACAGCGCGTGAATCAATGGTGCTGCTGAAAAACGACGGCGTGCTGCCTCTCGCGTCGACCACGAAAAAGATCCTCGTTGTCGGGCCGCTGGCCGAGTCCTCGCAAGTGCTCCACGGCAACTATGCCGGCACGGCCTCGCATCCGGTGACGGCCCTGGAAGGAATCCGCAAACAATTTGGCGGCGCCCAGGTTTCCTTTCAGCCCGGAACAAACTTCCTGCGCGAGCACAAGGTCATCCCCACGGCGATGTTGTCCACGGACGATGGCAAGCCAGGTCTCAAAGGCGAATACTTCGCCGGAGAGTTGTCAGGCACGCCGCAACTAGTTCGCGTCGACCCGTATGTCGATTTGCAACTCTTTCATCCGGACTCGCACGCGATCTCGCCGCCCAAAGGAATGCAGGATTTCTCTGTACGCTGGACAGGATTCCTGACGCCGGCGGAATCCGGCACGTACCAGCTCGGCCTGATGGGTTCGATGCAGCGCCTATGGCTCGACGGCAAGCTGATTGTGGATGACATGATCGGTCACGATCCCAACCCGCAGCTGGCGACCGTCGAACTCACGAAGGGGCGTCGCTATTCGGTGAAAGTCGAATACATGGCCGGTGGCCGCACCAGCGAGCTGATCTGGCTGCCGCTCAGCGGCGATCCACTCGTCGAAGCTGTCGCGGCCGCTCGCCAGGCCGACGTCGTCATCGCCGTCGTCGGCATCACCTCCAAGCTGGAAGGCGAAGAAATGAAGGTCGATCTTCCAGGCTTCCGCGGCGGCGATCGCACCAGCCTCAACTTGCCGGCGGAGGAAGAAGCGTTGCTCGGCGCATTGAAGGGAAGCGGCAAGCCGCTCGTCGTCGTTCTCATGAATGGCAGCGCTTTGGCCGTCAACTGGGCCAACGATCATGTCAACGCCATTCTCGATGCCTGGTATGCCGGAGAAGAGGGCGGCACGGCGATCGCTCAAACCCTGGCTGGCGCGAACAATCCCGCCGGACGGCTGCCCGTCACGTTCTACAAGGGAACCGAGCAATTGCCGGATTTTGAAGACTACGCGATGAAGAATCGCACCTACCGCTACTTCACCGGAGAGCCGCTGTACCCATTTGGTTATGGGCTGAGTTATTCGACGTTCGAATATCGCGATCTGAAACTGTCGAACTCCGAACTGCAGGCCGGCGATCCGCTCTCGCTTGAAGTGAATATAAGGAACGCCAGCAAGCGGGCGGGTGATGAGGTTGTCGAACTGTATCTGAACTTCCCGAAGATGCCGGGCGCCCCCTCGCGAGCGCTACGCGGATTCACTCGCATCCATCTTGAAGCAGGTGAGCAAAGGCCTGTGAAGCTGACGTTGCAACCGCGCGATTTGAGCTACGTCAACGAGGCGGGTGACCGGCTCGTGGCTGCCGGCGACTACGTCATCACCGTCGGCGGAGGGCAACCCGGAACGTCTGCCCCCCGAGCCGAAGCGCATCTTTCGATCCGCGGCGAACAAAAGCTTTCGGAGTAGCTTCGGTTCCGGTCGAATGCCAAGCCGGGCACTGATCTCGAACCGATCAGTGCCTTCGGCCAACTTCCGCGCCCAACAGTCGGTTAAGATGGGAACAGGCACCGCCCGCCGCTCCCGATATGAATGGCCGGAAACTTCACTGCTCGCTCGTAGCATTTTCGCTCTTTGTTTTTGCCGGCGCACAACTGCGGGTGCATCCGCAGGCGCCAGCAACCCAAAATCAGCCAAGGCCCGCAGCATCTCCGGCTGCCGCGTCTGTCCAGAGCCCGATTCGCTTCACCTATCAGCCCATCGATTTCAAACTCGATAGCGACGAGACTCCGGAGCGCCACGCGCCCGAGACGATGGCTGGGGGCGTCGCCGTCTTCGATTACAACAACGACGGCAAACTCGATATCTTCTTCACCAACGGGGCCGATATCCACACGCTCCGCAAGGATTCGCCGAAATACTACAACCATCTTTTTGAGAATGACGGCCATGGCCACTTCACCGACGTCACCGA